>Ga0137459_1000853_pt1 | contig 10284 bp, 11 predicted proteins | sample EasRivERMGT700_2_FD_104908 | JGI IMG/M metagenome (GOLD analysis project Ga0137459, IMG submission 104908) | Soil microbial communities from meander-bound floodplain in the East River, Colorado, USA - East River MetaG ERMGT700_2 | ecosystem: Environmental > Terrestrial > Soil > Floodplain ... | reverse complement strand
TCGCTCATGCCGGCGGCTGCTGCCGCCGCTTCCAGTGTCTTTCCTTGCATTCTTTTGCTCCTCAGAACGCGGACTTGGCGGTCGGTGACCATCGACTTGCACGCGCACCGTCACCCGGTGGGGGTCAAGTTTCTGGCAGTCACCTTGGCTGTCCGCTCGTCGGCGAACCGGCAAATCTAATTGTCGTCGACCGGCAAAAGTAATTGTCGCTCATCAGATGCCTTGCAACCGGTTCGTGTACACGGTATGATGTGTACACGTGACAAGCCCGAAGCAGAAGAGCCCGGCGATGAAGGCCACGATGCGCGACTTTCGGGCGGCACCCGCGAAGATCCTCCGTAGGGCCGCACGGACCGGTGCGGAGCTGCGGCTAGGGGAATTCGTACTTTCGGTTCGAGAGGTGGACGCAGGGGAGGTTCCAACCGGCCTCTACGGCGCGATGTCCAAGAGCGGAAGTGTCGTCGGGAATCCCTCGGGCCTCTTGAGCGCGGACGATACGTGGAGCACCTGAGAGTCTCGGATGGCGGACGAATCGCTCCTGCTCGACACCTGCAGCTTCCTCGATTGGGCGCTTGGCGCGCGGATCGGCCGGAGCACGCTCAGACAGCTCGATGACGGCGCCCGGGAGGGACGCGTCTACTTGTCGCCACTCTCCGTCCAGGAGACCATGAGGCTCTCGGAGAAAGGACGACTCGAGCTTCGGCCAACGGCGCTCTCGTGGATGCAGCGGGCTCTTCGGGTGATGCGCGTCTCTGAGCTCGCCTTCACGTGGGACGCCGCGCAGGAGGCGGGTTGTCTTGTCGACGTGAACGGAGACCCCGTCGACCGCGGCCTACTTGGCGCGGCCATCGCCATCGGCGCGACGCTGGTCACGAGGGACGAGGATCTCCTTGCGTCGGGAAAGCGGAAGGGTGTTCGCGTCTTGGACTCGCGGACATGAGCGACACGCGGTCGGCGCAGACGGTCGCTAGATCCGGACCGCGATCTCCTGCCCGGTCGGCGCGATGACGATCGCGCAGCGATCGCTCGGCGTCGCGACCACGCGAACCGCGGTCTGCGGACGCGCCCATGCGTGAACACCCCAGACCTGTCCACGATAGCGCCGCGCGGTCCCGGCGACCGGCGCGCCGACCTCGATGACCGTCTCGGCCATGACGGTCCGCGGGCTGTGTACGACCGCCGACAGGATGATGCCGTCGCTCACCGCGCCATCACGCGCGACGCGCTCGACCTGGGACCTGCGGCGGCGCATCCACCAGTGAAACGGCCAGTACGTCACCGGCGACGCGAGCACCAGGCCGAGCACGAACATCTCGATCTGCCGCGACGTCGGACCCAGCCTTCTCTTCGCCGTGCAGGCTCTGCATCATCCCGTGCAAGGTCGGCCCCGGAGGAATCTCGGGGTCGGTGCGGATCAGCAACGCGCGGTTGCCGATCCACGCGAGCGCGAATCGTGCGACGAGCGTCTTATGCTGATTATGGATGGTCCAGGGCAGCGGCTCGATCCGGTCGACCGTCACTTCCACATAACGGAACAGCGGCGGGTCGTCGAGATCCTCGGCAGTGACCTGCTTGGCCGGCCGCAAGAAGATCATCACGTAGACCGGCGCCAGCACCGTGATGACGATCAACATCCAGTCCCGACGCAGCCGAAAGAGCCCCATATCCCGGAGATATCAGCAATCGCGGGTGACGGATAGCTGTTTTCCAGTTCCGGCTGCCGCCAACGTTCGCGACGGCGGCAGAAGAACGCTGCTGTCGAGCGCGGGTGGCTTCGTTCACGGGAGCGGCGCACGGTCGCGGAGGACGTCCAGCGTCGCCAGTGCGCGGGGGGCGTGCTCGAGGAAGCTGCGCGCCTTGGGTGACAGATGCCGGACGCGGCATTGCGCTCACCGTCTCCGAGAGCTATGGTCAGCCGTCCAGCTTCGTGCCGCGCCTGGCCGCCGTCCAGCTGTTCGCCGCCACCGACCTCCGCACGTTCGTCCTCGAGCTCGGCGGCAACGACCGCGCCGGCCCGTCTCGCTGATCAGGCACACGCAACGCGAACGAACCCGACAGAACGGATGTAGTGGCGACGCTCGCGCGAACTCTCCATCCAGAACACGGATGTTTGTGTTGGTAGTCTAGTCTACGCTCGGCCCAGGCGAGCCTGCCGAAGAAGATAGGGGACTGCAGCGCTGGCCAGCGCCGGTGGCGCGCTACCGCCGCGCCCGCGGGCGGCGCCGGAGCACCAGGGCGACGAGCGCGAACGCGAGCACATGCGCGCGGGAACTACGTGGAACCGGACCACCGGCGACCGCGCAGAACCCCTGTCTCGCGGTGCTGGCGATGCGGTGAGCGCATCTTGCTCATGGCGCGCCGAGCCAGCATGCCCTCATCGAGGAGCATTGCGGTCACGCGGGATCGTGCGCACGGTTTGCGACACGACGCGCTCGCTCGCCACAGGGAATGTACGACAGCGGGGGCCCGAGCTGGCGGCCTGATCTCGTCTCGATCAGGGGGCTGGCGTGCAAGCGCGGCCCGCGCGCGATCGACGGCACGCCGGATGCTGTTCCAGAGATGGAGAGCCACCCGAGACCAGCTACCGATCTTATAAGGCAATCTCGCCAAGGCTGCGCCGTACTCAGTGCGGCTGACGGCGTCCGTGCGAATAGAAAGGACAGATACCATGCACCAGCAGGCACGCAAAGTCAAATACACCTCCGATTACCTGATCCCGGCGGTCACCTTGCCTCAGCAGCGTGGTTTTCACAGGATCTCGCTGACCTGGGATCGAAGTCACCCCGAGGCCGTGGGCAGCCTCGTCATGGATCCGAACTCCTGCGTACTGGACGAGTTCGGGGAGCCTGGCGGGTGTACCAGGATAGCGAGTGCGGACAACGACGTGAAGCTGACGCGGTTCAAGCAGAAGCCGGGACATCAAGCATACACGGTCGCGAGCCGCCCGCAGAGCGGCACAGGCAACTTCACTGCGCTGCCCCTGCGTCTGGTCACCATTGCCGCGCGGGGCAAAGAACCGGCACACGTACACCTGCTGGTCCTTGAACCCGACCACTCCGTCGGGCGTATCATCGAGCTGCACCGGGCCTGAACAGGGCAACGCCGGCGACGACGCAGCCCAGCGGTAGACCTCCGGCGGCACCACCACCGCTTCCCCGGGGTAGCGCCCAGCGCCGCCCGGATCGGCGCCAGCGCCGGTCCGCTGGTCGGCGGCTTGCTCGGCGACGAGGTACCAGGGGTCATCGCCCTCCTGGGGAGCGTTCCCAGCAATCCTGGCGATCCTGGCGAACATCCAGCGCGACGAGCCGAGCCTGTCGGGCCAGCTCGCAGGCCGCAAAGAACGACTCGAACTCGGGCGCCCCGAGGGGCTTGTCGCCGACGGGATTCGGCCGCATCACGCCCCGATTGGTCCGACCGGCGATCACGAGGCCACGGCTCTTGATGCGTCACTGGGCCCTGGTGATACTGGCGGCCAGATGTGCCCCGCATTCATCAGGGCGTCGTGTTGGTAGCCGACGATGTAGCTCGCTCGACAGCTCAGCCGCGGGTACGCCCGTGAGCCCAGGAAGAGTCCTGGTCGTCGAGGACAACGACGATATTCGGGAGGCCGTCGCCGAGTCGCTCGAAGATGCCGGCTATGGCGTCTGGCTCGCCGCCAATGGTGCCATCGCCATGAATGCACTGCGGGAGTCGACCGACCTGCCCTTCCTCATCCTCCTGGACCTCATGATGCCCGTGATGGATGGCGCGCAGTTTCTGCAGGAAATGAGAGGGGATCCGCGATTGTCGGAGCTGCCCGTCGTCCTGGTCACCGCAGACGGCAGCGCGGTCACGAGGGCCACCGCCCTGGGTACGCATGGCGGGCTGCAGAAGCCCGTCCAGCTCGACGATCTCCTGTCCACCGTGGCGAAGTATTGCCAACCCTGAGGGGTATATGACGAGGGACCTCTTGTACGACAGCGCACCGGTCGCGCACCTCGAGGTCGATCTCGATGGCCTCATTTGCCGCGCAAACAACGCTTGCGCATCCGCGTTCACCTGTACAGCGAGCAACCTTGTTGGAAGGCCTTTGATCAGCCTGTTTCCAGACGGGCCCAACGGACGGGACAAAGCCCAGCACGTCCTGCAAGGCCTCGGGACCGAAGCCGAGGAGGTCGCGTTCGTGCGCGGTGACGGTTCGGAGCGCTGGGCGCAGATGTTTGCCTGGCCCGTGCGAACCAGCGACGGTTTGCCACAGACGATCCAGATCCTCCTGCTCGACATCACCGAGCAACGCCGGCTTCACCTCGAGCTGGAGGGGAGCGAGGCCCATTTCCGGCTGCTGGGCGACAGCGCACCCATCATGCTGTGGATCGCGGGCCGGGATGCCCGCTGCACGTCCTTCAATCAGCGCTGGCTGGAGTTCACCGGACGCTCGATGGAGATGGAGGTCGGCGATGGCTGGCTCGTAAGCGTTCATCCAGAAGACCTTCCAGGCGCCATGGCCGCGTACCTCGCGGCGTTTGCGGATAGACGGAGCTTCCGCATGGAGTACCGGCTTCGCCGAGCGGACGGGCAATATCGCTGGATCCTCGACACGGGCGTACCGCGCTACCTGCCTGATGGAGACTTCGCGGGCTACATCGGCTCGTGCATCGATGTCACCGATTTCAAGGAGGCCCACGAGGCCCTGCGCAGCCTGAAAGGCCAGCTGGAGGAACGGGTGCAGGAGGCGGGGGAGGCGATCCAGGCACGAGACGAGTTTCTCTCGATTGCATCGCACGAGCTTCGTACACCGCTCTCCGCGCTGGTGCTGCAGCTGGCGGGCCTGCAACATACCCTTCACGCGACGAAGGTTCAGAGCCAGAACGCGAAGCTCGTCGGAAAGGTCGACAAGGCAGTCAAGGTGACGGGGCGGCTGACGACCCTGGTGGACAGCCTCCTCGATGTGTCGCGGATTGCTTCGGGGCGCTTGCAGCTTCACCCGGAGGCGTGCGACCTGGCCGACGTTGCACGAGACATGGTCGCGCGAGACGCCGAGGCCGCGAGGCGCGCCGGTTGCGAGCTGCGGTGTCATGGTGAGCCCCCGATCCTGGGCGTCTGGGATCGTGTCCGCATCGAGCAGATCCTCGCAAATCTGTTATCGAACGCGATGAAGTATGGGCCCGGCAACCCGATCGAGGTGACGGTCGCCGCGGCGGGCGAGACCGCGACGATCGCGGTGCGAGATCACGGGATCGGCATCTCGCAGGCGGACGCCGAGCGGATCTTCGGCCGCTTCGAGCGGGCCGTGTCGGTGCGCCACTATGGTGGCCTCGGCCTGGGGCTCTACATCACACGCCAGATCGCAGAGGCTCACGGTGGGACCATCCGGGTGACGAGCGAGCCCGGAGCAGGCGCCCTGTTCGTGGTGGAGCTGCCGCGCCGGTGCGAGCCTCGCGCCGAGCCGGAGCCGCCCAGGGAGCGAGCGCCCCGATGAAGACAGGCTGTCTCGTGCTCGTGGTGGAAGACGACGAAGACCTCCGTGATGTCCTCACCACGCTGCTCCACGAGCTCGGTTACGGTGTGATCATTGCCAGGAACGGCGAGGAGGCGCTCCAGCAGCTCCGGAGCGGAGCCTGCCTGCCGTGCGTCATCTTGCTCGACCTCTGGATGCCGGTGATGAACGGGTGGCAATTTCGCGAGGAACAGCGAAAGGATGCCTCCCTGGCGGCCATCCCGGTCGTGGCGCTCTCCGGCGATGACGAGGCCCGAGCCCTCGATGTCGCGGCGTACCTCGGCAAGCCCGTACAGTTCAACCCGCTGGTCAGTACCGTCGAGCGCTTCTGCGGACCAGGCGGGCACTTGTAGGCCCACGTGCCGGCGGCTGCGTCCCCAGGGTCAGCATGCCGAGGTAGTAGAGGAGCGAGATGAACTGGGTCTGCGACGGCAAGGTCCGCGCGCCGAACTGCCGGTCCAGCGTGCTCTGGATGCCGCCTTCGCTCGCCAGTCTCGCCGTCCTCCTCCTCGGCTGTGGCTTGCACTCCCCGGCCGCATCGATGACGGCGGTGACGCCAGCGGTGCGCGCAGGCGCACAGGCAGATGCAGGTTCATTGCGACGAGTTGCGCGGGCGCATGCGCGTGGACGTCACCGTGATCGCGGGTGGCCGCACGTCGAGCTCGGTGCCGTTCACCGCGGAGTAGTCGCCGCGCGTCAGGGGGCGACGCGGACGCAGGCCTCGTACCAGCGCACGCCGAGCCGCTCGTCGCGCTGGATGATCCACAGCGCGATATCGGTCGGGCCGTCGAGATCGGCCGCGGCCGGCGCCTTGTAGTCGGTGAACAGCGGCGCCGGGTTGCCGGAGAGGTCGCGCGGGCCGCCGGTCGAGCCGTTGGAGAACCCGCCCATGGCCGCGACCCACTGGTAGGTCAGGCTCTCGGTGAACGTCTGCGAGCTGCCGTCGAGCGTCGGCACGACGTAGACCTCGCGCGCGCCGTCGGGCTCGACCGGCAGGAGCCGCACCTTGGTGGCCGGCGCCAGCGCCAGCGGCGCGGGGTTCTCGGCGCAGCGCCCGAGCGGCAGCGCGACCGGCGCGCCGTCGTCGATCGAGGCGTCGATGTGATCGATCTGCGGGTTGAGGTTCGCGGTGGCCGCCTCGGGGATCCGCGGCGCGACCCGGAGCACCTTGGCCGCGTATTGATCGAGGTCGCGGTCGGCGTCCTCGCCGCCGATCCGCAGCACGACCCCGTAGTAGAGGCCGCCCAGCCCGCGCAGCGTGTCGTCGTCCAGCGCGTCGAGCAGCACGGCGAGCAGGTTGCCGTTCGGATCGACCGTCGCGCACAGCGGCGGCGCCGGCACCGTGGTCTCCGGATCGTCGATCACGCCCGCGCCGAGCGGCACCTCGAGATCAGCGTCGCAGCGGTCGCCGCTGGTCAGCGGGCACAGCGTGAGCGACCAGGCGAGCCGCCGATCGAGCCCCGGATCGGCGACCAGCGCGCAGACCTCGGTCGGCACGAGCAGCGCGAGCAAGCCCTGGGGCATCACCGGCTGGGTCAGATCGACGTCGATCATCTGATCGGGCGGCGACGAGGTCATCGCGAGCACGCGCAGATCGACGACGACGTTCGGATCCTCGAACGAGGTGCAGCCGGCGACGCCGGCGAGGACGCACGCGACGAAGCCGCGCGTCACCCGCCTGGGGTTCCTCCTCCCAGGGTCGGTCACCATGTGCCCTTGGCCCCCAGCGTCGGCAGGATCGGGAAGCTCGTCACCGGCGAGGACTCGCGATAGCGATAGTCATACTGCACGGCCTCGGTGTTCTTGCGGTTGGTCACGTTGATGATGTCGAGATAGAGGCCCAGGCTCCAGGTCTCGAAGAGCCAGTTGTGCTCGGCGCGGACGTCGAGCTGGGCGAACAGCGGGGAGCGGGTCGAGCGCAGGGGGCCGCGGATCGGCGTGTAGTCGCCCTCGTCGGCGTCGTAGGTCGCGCCGATGATCGGCGTGTCGGGCCGGCCGCTCGCGACCTGGAACCGCGCGCCCAGCTCCCAGCCCTTGCCGGGCTTCCAGCTCGCCACCGCGTTCAGCACGTGCGGCTGATCGAAGCCGGTCGCGACGAAGTCGTTGCCGGGGTGGTTGCGTTGATGCGCTCGGCTGAACGTGTACGACAGCCAGCCGTAGGCGCGCTCGCTGATCTCGCGCTTGAGCAGGAACTCGATGCCGTACGAGTTGCGCACGCCCTCGCTGAGGAAGTTGACGTTCTTGAACGTCCCGTCGGAGCTCTGCACCAGCTCGTTGGTGAACACCGCGAGGTCGTAGCGGTTGACGTAGTAGATCTCGCTGTCGAGCGACCACAGGCGATCGGGCTTCCACTCGTAGCCGAGGCCGGTGTGGATCGCGTGCTCCATGGTGAGGTTCGGGTTGCCGAACCGGCGGTCGAGGCCCTCGGGCTGCGGCGGCTGGCTGAACTGCCCGGCGTACGCCTTGAGCGTCAGCGTGGGCGACAGCTGGTAGCGGGCGACCAGCCGCGGATCGACCGACGCGCGGGCGACGCCGTCGAGCAAGTAGCTGTCGAGCCGCAGGCTCGGGATGAGCTTCCAGTGCGACGTGGCGTCGATGCCCAGATCGAGGTAGCCGCCGAGGCCGATCACCTGCGCGCCGCGATACAGCTGCGACGGCGGGATGTCGACCCCCCGCGAGTTGATCAGGGTGTCGTCGACCGGCACCAGCGCCTGGTAGCTGGTCACCCGCGATAGCATGTCGAGCCCGGTGTCGAGCGTGAGGTGCTTGGTCGCCTTGCCGTGCACGCGCATGCGGTACGACAGGTTGTCGTTGACCACGCTGACGCTGGTGAACGGCCCCGCGGCCTCGGCCTGCGCGCCGGTGAACGACAGCGTGTCGCGGCCCCACGCTGGCGACAGCGTGAGCTTGAGGTCGCCGGCGATCACGCGCTCGTAGGTCCCGAGGACGCGGAAGAACTTGACCGAGGTGTTGAGATCGGTCGACAGCGCGGCGTCGGGATCCTTGTTGAGCACGTGGAGCGTGTCGGACGAGCCGATCGCGAACACGCTGAGCCGGCCGTCCTCGTGCAGGTTGTAGTCGAGCCGGCCCGAGTAGTCGTAGTACACCGGCGTCACGATGCGCTGGCCGCCCTTGGCGGGCTGCGGCAGGACGAAGCCGAGGAACAGGTCGATGTACGACCGCCGGCCAGAGACCGCGAACGACAGATCCTTGGTGATCGGCGCGCGCAGGTAGCCGCCGGAGTCGATGAAGTCGACCTTGGCCGAGCCGTGCACGCCGTCCGACTTCGACGGGCGAAGCTCGAGCGCGACCGCGCCGCCGTGGTGGCGGCCGAACCGGGCGGGGAACCCACCGGGGTAGAGGTCGAGCGAGTCGAGCATCTCGGCGTTGAAGATCGACGGGCCGCCGAGGAAGTGAAACAGCGACGGCACCTCGTGGCCGTCGACGAAGATCCCGGTGTCGTCGGGGTTCGAGCCGCGCACCAGGAGGAGCCCGAGGCCGAACGGCGCGCGCTGCATGCCGGGCAGCGTCTGGATCACGCGGATCGGATCGCCGAACGTGCCGGGCACGGAGGTCAGCTGCTGGCGCGAGAGGCTGCGCCGGGTGACCTCGAGGACCTCGCGCTCGCCCTCGACCACGGTCTCGTACGGGTTGCCGCCCCTGGGCCGCATCCACAGCCGGACCTCGAGCGCCTCGCGCTTGGCCAGCGTGATCGGGCGCTCGAGCCTTTCGAAGTGCGGGTCGACCGCGAGCACCTTGTAGCTGCCGGGCACCACGCCGTGGAAGAAGAACGTGCCGTCCTCGCCGGTCACCGCGTCGAGCCCCAGCTCGCTGATCGAGACGATGATGCCGGGGAGCGCGCGCCGCGTGCCGCGCTCGACCGCGACGCCTTGCATGGTGACCGGCGCCTCGATCGCGCCCGCGTGGTTCGGCGGCCCGGAGCGCAGCGCCGGCGGCGGGAGGGGCGGGGCTTCCGGCTCCTCGCGATGCTCGATCACGAAGCTGATCGTGGTCTCGACCGCGATCGGCGCCGGCTTGCCGTCGATCTCCGCGGGGTCGAACACGTACTGGAGCGCCGCGGCGACCGCGGCTTCATCGAAGCCGTCGCCGGCCGGCTCGACGACGTCGACCGAGCTGACCGTGCCCACCGCGTCGATGTGGATCCGGACCTTGACCTTGGCTTCCTTGCCGGCCTCGAGCGCGGCGGGCGGATAATCGGGGGCCAGCGCCTGCACGAGCTTGGGCGACTTGGTCATGACGCCGGTCCGCCTGGGCGGCGGCGGGGCGCCCGGTGCGCGTACGTCATCACCACGCGCGGGCGGACGGAAGCCCGCGAAGGCCGCGATCGCGGCGATCGCGAGAACCCACCGGCGCATGACAAAAGTCTATCGGCTCGCGCGTGGGGATCCAACGCTTGGGGCGGCGATCACGCCCGGCAACGTTGCGACGGGTGTGGGCAACCGCACCTCCGGGGTTGCGCGTCGGCGTCCCGATCAGGTCGGCGCGCGATCGCGCAGGTGCGCGAGCAGCTTGTCGAACATGCCGCGCATCGCGTTCTCGAGCGCTTCCTTGCGCAGCGCCGGCAAGTACTTGGCGTCGAACTTCTGGGCGGGCACCTGGACCTTCGCGCCGCCCGACAGGAACGACAGCATCTGGCCGTTGTCGTCGGAGATCGCGAGCCGGAGCTGCGCGTCGACCTCGACGGTTCCGCCCGTCCTGGCGACGTCGAGCTTGGTCACCGACAGGTCGATGTGACGAGCCTCGAGGCCCCAGCGCCGCGCGTCGCCGCCGAGCGATGTGACGGACGC
>Ga0137459_1000852_pt1 | contig 10297 bp, 5 predicted proteins | sample EasRivERMGT700_2_FD_104908 | JGI IMG/M metagenome (GOLD analysis project Ga0137459, IMG submission 104908) | Soil microbial communities from meander-bound floodplain in the East River, Colorado, USA - East River MetaG ERMGT700_2 | ecosystem: Environmental > Terrestrial > Soil > Floodplain ... | reverse complement strand
GTGAGTGGCGAGCGGTAATGGGCGAGGCGATTCACAATTCACGAATCACAATTCACGGTTTTTGATGGGGAGGGCGCTCGAGCGCCCGCTTGCACCCGAAGGAGTGTCATATGGCGAAGAAAGTAGTCGGCATCATCAAGCTGCAGGTGCCGGCGGGCAAGGCGAACCCCAGCCCGCCGATCGGACCTGCGCTCGGGCAGCGCGGCTTGAACATCATGGAGTTCTGCAAGGCGTTCAACGCTCAGACGCAGAAGTTGGAGCCGGGCCTGCCGGTGCCGGTGGTCATCACCGCCTACCAGGACAAGAGCTTCACCTTCGTGATGAAGACGCCGCCGGCGAGCGTGCTGATCCGGAAGGCGGCCAAGATCGAGAAGGGCAGCGCCCGCCCCAATTCCGAGAAGGTGGGGAAGATCACGCGCGCACAGGCCGAGGAGATCGCCAAGGCGAAGATGCCCGATCTCACCGCGGCGGACCTCGGTGCGGCGGTGCGCACCATCGCCGGCAGCGCGCGCAGCATGGGCGTCGACGTGGAGGGCCTGTAAATGGCATCCAAACGCTACAACGCGCTGCGCGCCAAAGTTGATCGCGACAAGTCCTACCCGGTGCAGCAGGCGCTCAAGATGGTGAAGGAAGGCGCCACCGCGAAGTTCAACGAGTCGGTGGATGTTTCGCTCAATCTCGGCATCGACGCCTCGAAGTCTGACCAGACGGTGCGCGGTTCGGTCGTGATGCCGCAGGGCACCGGCAAGAGCGTGCGGATCGCGGTGTTCGCGCAGGGCGACAAGGCCCAGCAGGCGAAGGACGCCGGCGCCGACCTCGTTGGATTCGAGGACCTCGCCAACGACATCAAGGGCGGGAAGCTTGATTTCGACGTGGTGATTGCTTCCCCGGACTCGATGCGCTTGGTAGGGCAGCTGGGCCAGATCCTCGGGCCGCGGGGGCTCATGCCGAACCCCAAGGTGGGGACGGTCACCCAGGACCTGGCCGCAGCGATCAGGAACGCAAAGGCCGGCCAGATCCAGTATCGCGCCGACAAGACCGGCATCGTCCAGTGCACGATCGGCCGCGCCTCCTTTTCGGTGGACGCGCTCGTCGAGAACCTGAAGACCCTGGTGGACGCGGTGAACAAGTCCAAACCCTCCGGCGTGAAAGGGATCTTTCTCAAGAAGGTCTCGGTGTCGAGCACGATGGGCGTGGGCGTGCGCGTGGACCAGGCGAGTTTGCAGCAGTAATGAATGGCGCCCCGGTTCGGTCCGGGGCAGAACTTTGGGCCGCCGGAGGCGCACCGCCGGCGGGTTGTCAAAGACCGTAGGGGCTGGTAAAGGAGTCAGGAATCAGGATTCGGGATTCAACGGTTCGTCCCGAACCGGTTTCTTTCGCCTTTAGGGGAGCTTAATCGAGGGATGGGTTGTCAGAGGGATTCTGGTTTTTCTGAATCCTGGGTACTGACTCCCGGATCCTGAACTCTACGCAGACGGCGTGCCCGAAACAGGTTTCGTGTCTGACTCCTGGATCACTGGTCGCCGTGTTTGTGAAAGGAGATAGACCTTGAGTCTAAATTTGGAGCAGAAGCAGGCAGTGGTGGCCGAGGTCAGCGCGCAGCTCGAGAAGGCCCAGGCCGTGATACTGGCCGAGTACCGCAGCATCCCGGTGAAGGACATGACGGAGTTGCGCAAGAAAGCGCGCGTCTCCGGCGTCTATCTGCGGGTGCTGAAGAACACCTTGGCACGTCGGGCGGTCGCGGGCACGCCGTTCAAGGGGCTTACCGAGAAGATGGTCGGTCCCCTTGCCTATGGCATCTCCAGCGATCCGATTGCCGCGGCCAAGGTGCTGCAGGAGTTCGCCAAGGACAACGAGAAGTTCGTGATCAAGGCCGGGGCCATGCCCAATTTGTTGATGTCGGCCGGGGAAGTGGCGGTGCTCGCGAAGATGCCGAGCCGCCAGGAACTGCTCGCGATGCTCGTGGCAACCCTGCAGGCGCCGATTGCGAAGTTCGTGCGCACCTTGAACGAGGTGCCAGGCAAGTTCGCGCGGACGCTGGCGGCGGTCAGGGACCACAAGCAGCAGCAGGCCGCGTAAGGCCCGCTGAATCGGGATATCGGAACACTTAACTTTTGATCTGACAGGAGCAAGCAACATGGTTATTGCCAAAGCAGAGATTCTTGATGCGATCGCAAACATGACGGTGCTGGAGCTCTCCCAGCTCATCAAGGAGATGGAAGACAAGTTCGGCGTTTCCGCCGCCGCGGCGACAGTGGCAGTGGCGGCGCCGGCCGGCGGCGGCGCGGCCGCCGCAGCAGCCGAGGAGAAGACCGAGTTCACGGTCATGTTGAACAGCTCGGGGGCCAACAAGGTCAATGTGATCAAGGTGGTGCGCGCCGTGACCGGGCTCGGTCTGAAGGAGGCCAAGGATCTGGTGGACGGCGCTCCGAAGGCGGTCAAGGAAGCCATCGCCAAGGCCGAAGCGGAAGCCCTCCTCAAGCAGCTGGTCGAAGCCGGCGCTACTGCCGAGATCAAGTAAGCGCGATGTGGAGTCTCGGCTGGCGGGAAGCCGCCAGCCTGGATTATTTTTTGAGCGGGTCGCAACTTTCTCTTCACCCCGAGCGGCATGCCGCGAGGGGTGTTGCGGCCGTCGTCGTTCGCAGTCGTCCGAATATTTCCTGGAGCTGATATGGCGTATTCCTTCACCGAAAAGAAGCGTATCCGCAAGAGCTTTGCCAAGCGCGATGTCGTGCTGCCGGTGCCGTTCCTGCTGGCCACCCAGCTCGACTCGTACGCGGCGTTCCTGCAGGCGAAGGTCGCGCCGGAGGGTCGCAAGACGGAGGGCCTGCAGGCGGCCTTCAAGGGTATCTACCCGATCGAGAGCCACTCCAAGAACGCGCGCCTGGAATTCGTGAGCTTCGCGCTCGGCGAGCCGCCGTTCGATGTCAAGGAATGCCAGCAGCGCGGACTGACCTACGCCGCTCCGCTGCGCGCCAAGGTGCGACTGGTCATCATGGACAAGGACGCGCCCAAGCCCACCGCGAAGGAGGTGAAGGAGCAGGAGGTGTACATGGGCGAGATTCCGCTCATGACGACCACCGGCTCTTTCGTGATCAACGGCACCGAGCGCGTAATCGTGTCGCAGCTGCATCGTTCGCCCGGGGTGTTCTTCGAGCACGACCGCGGCAAGACGCACTCTTCAGGCAAGCTCCTGTTCTCCGCGCGCGTCATTCCGTACCGCGGCTCATGGCTCGATTTTGAGTACGACGCCAAAGATTACCTGTATTTCCGGGTCGACCGCCGGCGCAAGATGCCGGTGACGATCCTGTTGAAGGCCCTGGGCTATACGCCGGAGAAGATTCTCGCCGAGTTCTTCGTAGCCGATGCGTTTCACCTCGGAAAGGAAGGCGCCGAATTCGAGCTGGTGCCCGAGCGCATGCGCGGTGAGATGGCGCGCTTCGACATCACCACCAAGGGCGGAAAGCTCATCGTCGCCAAGGACAAGCGCATCACGGTGAAACACGTGCGCGACATGGAGCAGGCTGGGCTGCACCGCATCGCCGTTCCCGAGGAGTATGTGATCGGCCGCGTGCTGGCGCACAACGTCGTGGACAAGGGCACGGGCGAGGTCCTCGCCAGCGCCAACGATGAGCTCACCGAGCCGCTCCTGGCGAAGTTGAGGGAGGCCGGGGTAGCCAAGTTCCAAACCATTTATACCAACGACCTTGACCAGGGACCGTACATCTCGCAGACCCTGCGCATCGACGAGACCGCCGACCAGCTGGCCGCGCAGGTCGCGATCTACCGCATGATGCGGCCTGGCGAGCCGCCGACGGAGGAGTCAGTGAAGACGCTGTTCCATCGGCTCTTCTTCGCCGAGGAGACCTATGATCTTTCCAAGGTCGGCCGCATGAAGTTCAATCGCCGCGTCGGGCGCAACGAATTGACCGGTTCCGGGAAACTCTCGCCCGATGACATCGTCGCGGTGATCAAGATCCTGGTGGACCTCAGGAACGGCAGGGGCGAAATCGACGACATCGACCACCTCGGCAACCGCCGGGTGCGTTCGGTGGGCGAGCTCGCGGAGAACCAGTTCCGTGCGGGCCTGGTGCGCGTCGAGCGTGCCGTGAAGGAACGGCTGTCGCAGGCCGAGTCCGAGAACCTGATGCCGCATGACTTGATTAACGCCAAGCCGGTGTCCGCCGCCATCCGCGAGTTTTTCGGCTCCTCGCAGCTCTCTCAATTCATGGACCAGACGAATCCCTTGTCTGAGATCACCCACAAGCGGCGCGTGTCCGCCCTGGGGCCGGGGGGACTCACGCGCGAGCGCGCCGGTTTCGAGGTGCGCGACGTGCATCCCACGCACTACGGGCGCGTGTGCCCGATCGAGACGCCGGAAGGGCCGAACATCGGCCTCATCAATTCGCTCGCGCTCTACGCGCGCACCAACGAGTACGGCTTCCTTGAGACGCCGTACCGCAAGGTGAAGGACGCGCGCGTGACGGACGAGATCCATTACCTCTCCGCGATTGAGGAGGGGCGCTACATGATCGCGCAGGCTAACGCCGCTCTCGACAAGCACAACCGTTTCACCGATGAGCTGGTTTCCTGCCGCAATCAAAACGAGTTTACGATGGCAACGCCCGACCGCATCGAGTACATGGACGTGGCGCCGTCGCAGGCGGTGTCGGTCGCGGCCTCCCTCATCCCCTTCCTTGAGCACGACGACGCCAACCGCGCGCTGATGGGTTCCAACATGCAGCGCCAGGCGGTGCCTTGCCTGCGGCCCGAAAAGCCGCTGGTCGGCACCGGTCTGGAGCGCACCGTGGCGGTCGATTCCGGCACCGCGGTGCAGGCGTACCGCGGCGGGGTGGTGGACTACGTCGACGCCTCGCGCATCGTGGTGCGGGTGAACGACGAGGAGACTGCCCCGGGTGAGGTGGGCGTCGATATCTACAATCTGGTCAAGTACCAGCGCTCGAACCAGAACACCAACATCAACCAGCGGCCGCTGGTGAAAGTGGGCGACCGTATTGCCAAGGGTGACGCGGTAGCCGACGGCGCCTCGACCGACATGGGCGAGCTCGCGCTGGGCCAGAACATGCTGGTTGCGTTCATGCCGTGGAACGGCTACAACTTCGAGGACTCGATCCTGATCTCGGAGCGGGTGGTCGCGGACGAGCGCTTTACCTCGATCCACATCGAGGAGCTCCAGGTGGTGGCGCGGGACACCAAGCTCGGGCCCGAGGAAATCACGCGCGACATCTCCAACCTCTCCGAAACCCAGCTCGCCAACCTCGACGAGTCGGGCATCATCTACATCGGGGCGGAGGTCGAGGCCGGGGATGTGCTGGTGGGCAAGGTCACGCCGAAGGGCGAGACGCAGTTGACGCCTGAGGAAAAGCTGCTGCGCGCGATCTTCGGCGAAAAGGCTTCCGACGTGAAGGACACCTCGCTGCGCGTGCCTTCTGGCATGTCGGGCACCGTGATCGACGTCCAGGTCTTCACCCGCGAGGGCATCGAGCGCGACAAGCGTGCCCAGCAGATCATCGACGACGAGCTGAAGCGCTACAAAAAGGACCTTGCCGACCAGCTGCGCATCGTCGAGAACGACGCCTTCGAGCGGCTCGAGCGCCTGCTGATCGGCAAGACTGCCAACGGCGGGCCGAAGAAGCTTGCCAAGGGTTCCAAGATCACCAAAGCCTATCTCACCGACGTCGAGCGCCACGGCTGGTTCGACATCCGCGTGGCGAACGACAAGATCGCGGCGCAGCTGGAGAGCATCAAGGAGAGCCTCGCCCAGACCAAGGCGTTGTTCGACAAGGCCTACGACGAGAAGAAGAAGAAGCTTACCCAGGGCGATGAGCTGCCGCCCGGCGTGCAAAAGATGGTGAAGGTCTATCTCGCGGTCAAGCGGCGGCTGCAGCCCGGCGACAAGATGGCGGGACGCCACGGCAACAAGGGCGTCATCTCCAAGATCGTGCCGGTCGAGGACATCCCCTATATGGCCGACGGCACGCCGGTCGACATCGTGTTGAACCCCCTGGGCGTGCCTTCGCGCATGAACGTCGGCCAGATACTGGAGACGCACCTGGGTTGGGCGGCCAAGGGACTCGGGTTGAAGATCGGCGAGCTGCTTGCGGCGCATGCCAAGGCCGCGGAGCTGCGCAAGCTCCTCAACCGGATCTATTCGAGCGGCACGCGCGCCGAGGACCTTGAATCGCTCGACGACGAGGATATCGTGCGGCTGGCCGAAAACCTGAAGGGCGGCGTGCCGTTCGCGACGCCGGTGTTCGATGGCGCCACCGAGAAGGAGATCAAGGAAATGCTCGAGCTGGCGGGAATGCCGCGGACGGGGCAGGTCACGCTTCACGATGGCCGCACCGGGGACCCCTTCGAGCGCCAGGTGACGGTGGGCTTCATGCACGTGCTGAAGCTCCACCACCTGGTGGACGACAAGATGCACGCGCGCTCGACCGGGCCCTACAGCCTGGTCACGCAGCAGCCCCTCGGCGGCAAGGCGCAGTTCGGCGGCCAGCGCTTCGGCGAGATGGAAGTCTGGGCGCTCGAGGCCTACGGCGCGGCCTACACGCTGCAGGAGATGCTGACCGTCAAGTCCGACGACACGGAAGGGCGGCGCAAGGTCTACGAATCCATCGTCAAGGGCGACCACCGCATCGAAGCCGGGATGCCGGAGTCGTTCAACGTGCTGGTGAAGGAAATCCGCTCACTGGCGATCGACATCGACCTCGACCACAACCGTTATTGATATCCGCGCACGGGACCGTTAGCCGAGACAAACCTGAGCTCACACTGGAGTAATGAGATGAAAGCACTGCTCGATTTATTCAAGCAGGTCACGCAGGAAGAAGAGTTTGACGCGATCAAGATCGGGCTTGCATCGCCCGAGAAGATCCGCTCGTGGTCGTACGGCGAGGTGAAGAAGCCGGAAACCATCAATTACCGCACCTTCAAGCCCGAGCGCGACGGCCTGTTCTGCGCCAAGATCTTCGGGCCGGTCAAGGACTATGAGTGCCTGTGCGGCAAGTACAAGCGTTTGAAGCACCGCGGGGTGATCTGCGAGAAGTGCGGTGTCGAGGTGACGCTGTCGAAGGTCCGCCGCGAGCGCATGGGCCACATCGAGCTCGCAAGCCCGGTGGCGCATATCTGGTTCCTGAAGAGTCTCCCTTCGCGCATGGGCATGGTGCTCGACATGACGCTGCGCGACATCGAGCGCGCGCTCTACTTCGAGGCGTACGTTGTGATTGACCCTGGCATGACACCATTGAAGCGGGCCCAGTTGATGACCGAGGACGATTACCTCGCCAAGGTCGAGGAATTCGGCGATGACTTCACCGCGATGATGGGCGCGGAGGGCATCCGCGAGCTGCTGCGCAGCCTTGAGCTGAAGCGCGCGATCGAGACCCTGCGCGAGGAGCTTGCCGCCACCAGCTCCGATACCAAGATCAAGAAAATTGCCAAGCGGCTGAAGGTACTGGAGGCGTTCAACAAGTCGGGCATCAAGCCCGAATGGATGATCCTGGAGGTGCTGCCGGTGCTGCCGCCGGAATTGCGGCCGCTGGTGCCGCTAGACGGCGGGCGCTTCGCCACCTCGGATCTCAACGACCTCTACCGGCGCGTCATCAACCGCAACAACCGCTTGAAGCGCCTGCTCGAGTTGAAGGCGCCCGAAATCATCGTCAGGAACGAGAAGCGCATGCTGCAGGAAGCGGTGGACTCCCTGCTTGACAACGGCCGCCGCGGCAAGGCCATGACCGGCGCCAACAAGCGGCCGCTGAAGTCGCTCGCCGACATGATCAAGGGCAAGAGCGGGCGCTTCCGCCAGAACCTGCTCGGCAAGCGTGTCGACTATTCCGGCCGCTCGGTGATCGTGGTGGGACCGCAGTTGAAGCTCCACCAGTGCGGGCTGCCCAAGTTGATGGCGCTGGAACTCTTCAAGCCCTACATATTCCACAAGCTGGAAGTGATGGGGCTCGCGACCACCATCAAGGCCGCGAAGCGCATGGTTGAGGACCAGGAGGCCATCGTATGGGACATCCTGGAGGAAGTGATCCGCGAGCACCCGGTCATGCTGAACCGGGCGCCCACCCTGCACCGCCTCGGCATCCAGGCGTTCGAGCCGGTGCTGATCGAGGGCAAGGCGATCCAGCTGCACCCCCTGGTGTGCGCGGCGTTCAACGCCGACTTCGACGGTGACCAGATGGCGGTGCACGTGCCGCTGTCGCTCGAGGCGCAGATGGAGGCGCGCACGCTGATGCTGTCCTCCAACAACATTCTCTCGCCCGCGAACGGCGAGCCGATCATCGTGCCTTCCCAGGACATCGTGCTCGGGCTCTACTACAGCACGCGCGAGAAAGTGGGCGCGCGCGGTGAGGGCTCGATCTTCGCCAACCTCTCGGAGGTTTCGCGCGCGCACGACACCGGCCAGGCCGAGGTCAATGCCCGCGTCACGGTGCGCATCAAAGAGGTCGAGATCGACGCTGACGGCGAGAAGCGCGAAAAGCTCGTGCGCCACGAGACCACCGTCGGACGGGCGCTGCTCTCCGATATCCTGCCGGCGGGGCTGCCTTTCGAGCTCATCAACAAGCCGCTCAAGAAAAAAGAGATCTCGCGGCTTATCAACGCGGCGTTCCGCCGCTGCGGCCTGCGCGAAACGGTGATCTTCGCCGACAAGCTGATGTACACCGGATTTGCCATGGCGACCAAGGCGGGTCTCTCCATCGCGGTGGACGACATGCTGATCCCGAGCCAGAAGCACGAGATCATCGCGGACGCCGAGAAGGAAGTGCAGGAAATCGAGAAGCAGTACACCTCGGGCCTGGTGACCCAGGGCGAGCGCTACAACAAGGTGGTGGACATCTGGGGGCGCGCCGGCGACCTGGTGGCGAAGGCGATGATGGAGCAGCTCGGCGTCGAGCCGGTGATGGATTGGGACGTCAAGAAGCACGAGTGGCACCCGCGCAAGGACAAGAAAGGCCAGCCCGTGATGCAGGAATCGCTCAACTCCATCTACATGATGGCCGATTCCGGCGCGCGCGGCTCCGCGGCCCAGATCCGGCAGCTCGCCGGCATGCGCGGGCTGATGGCGAAGCCGGACGGCTCGATCATCGAGACGCCGATCACTGCCAATTTCCGCGAGGGTCTGAACGTGCTGCAGTACTTCATCTCGACTCACGGCGCGCGCAAGGGCCTCGCTGACACGGCGCTGAAGACCGCCAACTCGGGTTACCTCACGCGGCGGCTGGTGGACGTTACCCAGGACCTCGTGGTGACCGAGGACGATTGCGAAACCTCCCAGGGCGTCTCGATGAAAGCGCTCATCGAAGGGGGCGAGGTGGTTGAAAGCTTGCGCGAGCGCATCCTCGGACGCGTCTGCGCGGCCGACATCGTCAACCCCGAGAGCGGCAAGGTCATCCACCCGGCCAACACGCTGCTCGACGAGGACGCAGTGGACGCAATCGAGGCCGCCGGCATCGATGAAGTCAAGGTCCGCACGCCGCTCAATTGCGACACCCGCCACGGGCTGTGCGCCAAGTGCTACGGACGCGATCTCGGACGCGGCACGCCGGTCAACGTCGGCGAAGCGGTGGGCGTCATCGCCGCGCAGTCGATCGGCGAGCCAGGCACCCAGCTCACCATGCGCACTTTCCACATCGGCGGTGCCGCCTCCCGCACCGCGGTGGTGAGCCAGATCGAGAGCAAGTCGAACGGGATCATGCGCTACAGCGCGGGCATACGCTACGTGACCAATTCGCGGAGCGAGCTCGTCGCGATCTCCCGCAACGGCGAGGTCGTGATCCATGACGAGAGCGGTCGCGAGCGCGAGCGCCACAAAGTGCCGTATGGGGCGACGCTCCTCGCGCGCGACGGTGAGACGGTCAGGGCCGGGCAGGTGCTCGCGACCTGGGACCCGCACACCCGCCCGATCATCACCGAGTACGCCGGGCGCATCAAGTTCGAGAACGTCGAGGAAGGTGCCACCGTCGCCAGGCAGATCGACGAGGTGACGGGGCTTTCCACCCTGGTGGTGGTCGATCCCAAGCGCCGTGGCGGCGCGCAGGCGAAGGGACTGCGCCCGCAGGTGAAGCTGCTCGACGACGCCAGCCACGAGATCAAGATGGCGGGCTCCGACCAGTCGGTCAACATCACCTTCCAGATTGGCTCGATTATCACGGTGCGGGACGGCCAGCAAGTGGGCGTGGGCGAGGTGCTCGCGCGCATTCCGCAGGAGACCTCCAAGACGCGTGACATCACCGGGGGCCTTCCGCGGGTGGCGGAGCTGTTCGAGGCGCGG
>Ga0137459_1000850_pt1 | contig 10299 bp, 12 predicted proteins | sample EasRivERMGT700_2_FD_104908 | JGI IMG/M metagenome (GOLD analysis project Ga0137459, IMG submission 104908) | Soil microbial communities from meander-bound floodplain in the East River, Colorado, USA - East River MetaG ERMGT700_2 | ecosystem: Environmental > Terrestrial > Soil > Floodplain ... | reverse complement strand
GGCCATCCAGTTGGCGGGCTCGTTCGTGAACGCCAACTTGCATTTCCATACGCTCGTCCCCGAGGGCGTGTGGCACGAGCAGCCCGACGGCTCGGTCGCCTTTCACCCGCTACCGCCGCCCACCGACGAGGACGTCGAGGTGCTCGCGGTTCGTATCGTCCGCCGCGTCGGCCCGGGACAACGACGACACCGACGTCGACGCGACGGCGCTGCGCGCTCGTCGACGGCTTCTCCCGTCACGCCAACACCTCGGTGGCGTGTTGCCTCGACGGCGATCGCTTGACATAATAGCAATCGTTGCTATTATGTGCCGTGGATGAACGAGCCCCTGCTTCCTGCCGACGCCAAGCAGCTCGCCATCGACGCGCTCGCTCGTGGCACGGTCATCTTCGACACCCACGTCCGCGAGCGCATGGCAGAGCGGAGGATCTCGCTCGTCGACGTCGCGCGCGTGATCCGTGCGGGGGCGTACCAGCATGCGACCTACGAGGACGGCTCGTGGCGCTACCCGATCTGGACGCAGTCGATCACGGTCGTGATTGCGTTCCGTCAGCTTTCACCGTCGGTCGTGGCGGTGGTGACCGTCATCCGCCATGGGCGGTGAACAGTAGCCGCCATCGGCGGCAGGAGAGTCCGAGATGTCCAGCTGGAAATGCATGCGGTGCGGTGGCGAGAAGGCGAAGACCACGCGCGAGAACGAGGCGATGGATGAGGCGATGCCGGGCGTCGTGCTGCTCGGTGTCGAGGTCACGAAGTGCCTGCAGTGCGGCAATCGCGAGGTCGCGATCCCGCACCTTGATGCGCTGCTGAAGCTGATCGCCGAGACGATCGTGAAGAAGCCGGGGCGACTGACCGGCGATGAGGTGCGGTCTGTTCGCTCGTACCTCGAGCTCTCGGGGATGGAGTTCGCCGAACTCATGGATGCGACGCCGGCCACGGTCTCGAGGTGGGAGAACAACAAGACGCCCGTTGGTCGCACGGCCGATCTGCTGCTTCGCGCGATCGTGATGCTTCACCACGGCCAGCAGACTTCGGTGTCGACGTTCCGCGGCATCTCGGGGCTGCTGGTGGAGGAGGGCGAGGTGCGGGTTCCGGCCATCTACCAGTTCAAGTTCGATGGGAACACGTGGAAGAGCGCCGGCATCGGTGCGCAGTGGGACAAGCGCTTCGAGGGCAAGGCGGTGAAGCGCCCGCGCCGCGCTGGTCGCACGGTGGCCGCGCGGCGCGCGAGCTAGAGCGAGAGCCGGCGAGTCAGCGCAACAGCGAGAGCCCAGCGGCGTCGAGGCACGTCGTCGTAGACCTCGTCGACGGCGATCGCTCGCGTCAACCTGGAGAGCTCGGACGCGCCGGGACGCTCACCGCCTCGATCACCTGGGAACCGGCGGTGGAGCGGTGGATACTCCGCATGTGACCTCCGGCTACGCCCCTCGCGCGATCTGGGCCCGCTGTTCCACGACGTCCAGCTCGCCCAGGTGTTTCCCGACTCGAAGACCTTCGTCGATGCCCGGCCACGCGCCGCGCCTCCGAGAGGTGGAGTCGATCCAGCGAACCGATTCGCGATCCCCGGCGGGTCGACCGTCGCATCGAACGCGAGGTCGTGCGGTACCGCGGACATGGTACCGGCCACGACATCGGTCGCGGCGGACTGGTCGAACCGCGGGACTTCGAGGACCCCGCCGAGCGCGTTCCCTTCATCTAGGTCATCCGGGGTTTCAGGCCTCGATCTCCGTGGAAGATGTTCGGCAACGACAGGTAGGTCGTGCGCGTGGATTAGGAAGCTGGTCGCCCCAAATCCCAGCGCCACGCCATGCCGAGGCCCAAGACGTCGCCGAGGTTGTGAGCTGCATCCGCGATGCAGTGCGGTCGAGCTCGCGGCCACGCCAGCAGCGAACCTCGCGCGACGAGATAGTCATTTCGTCACGCACTCTCGTCGCGCGCGTCGCATTTTCGACGAGCCGCCCGAGCGTCGAGGGTCCGCGCTTGTGACATTCGGTCTAGCGAACCGTCAGATCAGACGAAAAGCTTCTCTTCCCACATCGCTTCGATGAACTCGCCGTAGGGATAGACGACGACACCGTCGTGCTTGAGCTTGCGGTCGCCCGCGTACACGCCCATGCATCGGACGGAATCGAGCTCTGCCCGAATTCGCCGAAATCCCTTGTTGAACTCACCTCGCCAGGTTCGCGATGCCTTGAGCTCGAGCGCGATCATGCCGCGGGCGGACTCGAAGAGCAGGTCGATCTCCACATCGTCGGGTGTTCGGAAGAAGAACAGAGGATATGCGCGCTCGGTGTAACTGAGAAACGCACGGATCTCGTGGAGAAGATACGTCTCGAAAATGCTTCCCATCTCCTCCTGCGTCGGCGGATAGGCGAGGCGTCCCGAGAGTGCGCGCGCTACACCTGCGTCGAAGAAGTAGAACTTTGGATGCGCGACGAGCTTGGTCGCGCGTTTCAGCTTCCACGCGTGCAGCCACGAGCCGAGCAACGTGTCGACGAGTACGTCGAAGTAGCCCTGGACCGTTTGACGCGCTACCTGCGCGTCTCGCGCGATGTTGGAGGTGCTGGTGACCTGCGCGTTATAGATCGCGGCCACTTCGAGGAACCGGGCGAAGCCTCCGATGTTGCGGGTGAGCGCCTCTGCCTGGATTTCCTCTTTCAGATACGTCACGACATACGCCTGCAGGAACCTCTGCGGCTTAGCTGCCGCGTAGGCTTTGGGAAGCATGCCGTACGGGAGGCGATCGAGCGGAGGCACGGTGCCAACCTCGTCCGACACCAAGGGGAACATGTCGAGCTGCACCGCCCGGCCTGCGAGGAGGTTGGCGCCGCCGCGTCTGAGCTTGCGTGCGCTCGATCCGGACATTACGAAGCGTCGCCGCTCCTTCTCGATCTGCCGATGCACCTCATCGAGCAGCGCCGGGACCTTTTGGATCTCGTCGATGACGACCCAACGTCGCCGATCGATCGCCGCGAGCTGCGTCGCCAACAGAGATGGTTCACGCGCCAGCTGAAGCGCGAGCGCGCTATCGAGCAGGTCATAGGTAACGGCATCGGGTAGGACGTCGGCCAGCCATGTTGACTTGCCGGTGCCTCGAGGACCGAACAGAAACGCCGATTCAGTAGGTGTGGATAGTCTTCTGCGGTACACGAGATGGCAAATATACCGGAAATATGCCGGCATCTCGATGGCGGTCCCCGCCAACGTAGAGTATGAGCGACGTTCGGAGGCTCCCCGTGCGTCGCGAGCGTGGCGGAGCCACACGACGCGGTTCCACGGCGTGTTGTCCTCCGCACATCGCTGGCGCGCTCGCGTCGTGCCCTCGCCCCACCCGCCGCGGAGCCCGCCACGCCGCCGACGCCGATGATGCTGGCTCGCCGTCTCGATTGGGCACAGCTGCTGCGCCGCGGGTTCGGTGAAGACGTCACCCAGTGCCCGCGCTGTGGCGATCGGCTTCACGTGCTCGCGTTCCTCACCCACCCCGACATCACCGCAAACATCCTCGACCACCTCGGGCTCGCTTCGGCCGTTCCGCCGATCGCACCGGCTCGCGCACCGCCCGCCAACGACGGCCACGAGCTCGAGCTCGCCTTCGACGACCTCTGATCCCTCCCTGCCGGTTCGCCGCTACGCGTGCCATCGGACCGGTCTACCCTCGGCTCGAGATCACTGCGCTGGTTCGTACGCGCCCCTACACTGGTTGCGTCAACGGCCACGTGCCGCGCCTACCGCCGCGACTGGCGCCGCTCGACCGCCGCGCCGAAACCCGCATTGACCGTCCTATCCGTCCCTCGATCGGCAGCCGCCCGGTCAGCGCCTGGTAGAGGATGACGCCGACGGAGTAGAAGTCGGCCTCGGGCCCGGCCGGCCGCGAGCTCGCCTGCTCCGGCGCCATGTACGCCGGCGTGCCGACCATCTCGCCGTCGCTCCACGACAGCGGGTCGCGGTCGTGCCGCGTCGCGAGCCCGAAGTCGAGCAGGACCACGCGCCCGTCGCTGACGAGCACGTTCGACGGCTTGATGTCGCGGTGCACGTGCCCAGCCTCGTGGAGCGCGCCGAGCCCGGTCACCAGCTGCCCGAGCGCGTCGCGCAGTCGCTGCGCTTCCCCGTCGTGCACCCACGACATCAGGTCGACGCCCCGGATCAGCTCCATGGTGAAGACCCAGTCGCCGCGCGACTCGAACAGCTCGCCGAGACGGATCAAGTTCGGGTGATGGACCCCGCTGATCGAGCGGCACTCCTGCTTGAACAGCAGGATCGCGTTGCCGTCGACGTTGCGCAGCGTCTTGAGCGCGACCCTCTCCTCGCGCTCCTTGTCGAACGCCTCGTACACCACGCCCATGCCGCCCATCCCGAGCTCGCGGATCAGCTGGAACCGCTCGGTCCCGGAGAACTCGCGATTGCCAACGCCGGCCCACTGGGCCGTGTTCGTGGGCTGGGTCGAGGGCTCCTTGCGGCGCACGCCCCAACCATCATGCCCGTCACCCGGCCCGCGCAGTCTTTGCGCACCTCACATTCGATCAGTCCTGCGCGAGGGCTTCGCCGGCGATCTCGCGGAGGTGGTCGACGAAGACGAGCGCCTCTTGCACCGCGAACCTCGCATCGGAGTTGGGAGCTCGCCCAGCTCGATCGCCTCGACGCGCCACTGGACGGTGTCCGCGCCCTCGCGCAGGAACTCGACGAGAGCGGCTCGGTGCCGCCGATGGCTGCGCCGCCGCCGCAGCCGCCTCCGCCCGGCCCTGACGCTCTCCCGGCTTGAGATGTCAGCAGGTCGGGCCCCGCTCCGGTCGCGGGCGGTGTCGTCGGTGACGGCGACACAGTCGGGCTTGCGCGGGTCTCAGCCCGTCGAGCTCACGGATGCGAGGTCACGCGTCTCCGCGGAGAGTGTCCGACCGTGGGCTGCGCGCTGGTTCGCATCGCGTGCTGTCGCGACCAGCTCCTCGCCTATCGACTCGACGTTCGCCGCGGCGATACGCAGTCGCGTTCGAGGAGAGCGCAACCACGCTCGTCGCGCATCGCGCGGCGCCAGCCTCTTTCTCGCTCCGGGCTCCCCCTCTCCACCCCGGTTCACTGCTTCGCGCGATCCTCCCGGGAGATCTGGACGGTGAGCGTTGTGCTCACACCACCAGGCGTCGGGGCTCCGCGCCCTCCGCTGCGAAAGAGGCCGGGCCACGCTCGCGCTCCTCGCTTCGGCGTCGAGTGATACGTCGTCCTGCGCACCACAGTCGTGACTGCCTGAGGCCTCCTCGAAGAGGAGACGCACGACCATCTTGAGCGCGTGATCGGATCGCGATGCGTGATCACGGGAGGGTGGCCGGCATGCCGCGTGCTCGAACGGCTCCGCATGTGGAACATCGTCATGCACACGCCGAGGCTGAGGGTGGAGGCGCGGCGCGACGCGATCACGCCGGCGACCTTGCTCGTCGCGATCGAACAGGCGGCCCGCGCGGCGCAGAGCAATCGGGCCCGGGCTCGGCCACTTTGCGGGCTTGACGTGGCGGCGGTAGATCGGCACCGAGCCTGAGGCTCGTGAAATGCGCGGATCGCGAGGTCAGGAGCGATCATGCGGAGCCCGCCGCCGAGCGGATTGCAGTTGTCGTCGAAGAGCACGACGTGCTCGATCCCCGGCTGGCCGAACACGAGGACGTCGTAGCGCGCGAGCCTCATGTCGGGCTCGCTGCACTGTCGCCGACGGGCCCATCTATGCAAGGACGTGCAGCTTGCCTCGGTCTCGAGGCCCGTGGCGGATCCGATCGGTCCGGTCAAGTAGTGGTCCGCTTCGGGAGGCGATGTTGCGGCACCCACTTCTTCATCTCTTCGGGCGAGGCCCAACCCCCAGAGGCGTGTGCCGTCGGCCCGTTGCCCGTCGCGTCCACGTGGACTTTGCGGCCGAATCCGTCCAAGGCGACAACGGCTCCACCTGGGCTCGATTCTTTGATGACGGTCAACCCCGCATGGGTAGCTGCCTCGCGCGGCGAATGATGCTCTTCGCCGATATACCCTGACCGGAAGGTCGAGATCGGATTGAGGCACGTACGGAGGTCGGCTGGCATCGCACCGTCGCTCGGCGGTTTCACGGAATACAGATCGTCCTTGTCCCGGACGAAGAGTATCCCGTTGTGCCACTGCACGATCTGCAGGCCGAGCTGGCCCGCGATCTCGACAGCTACGTTGCCCAGGGCGTCGAGTGCTCCCGGATCCGGCTCGCGTCGGGGGGCTTCGGGAGTGCTCCCCAGGAGGTCATAATAGCGAGCGATCCCCACGAAGTGCTCTCCGCTGAGGAATTCCACCCTCCGCTTGATGCGAAGCCAGGGCACCTCGCCACTGGCGCGGAGCGAGTCACCCATTCCTGCCAGTTGCGTGGAGAGATGTTCGAAGGCACGAGGATCCCGTGAGGCGTGGAAGCTCGCGCTCAAGAGAAGCCTCGCAATCTTCTTCGCGAGTGCTTCTTCCTGGTCTTCCAGGGGTATTTCAGGTTCGGGAAGAGACTCTCGGAGAGAGAGGCTCATACGGGATTCTTCGACGGGTGGCGGCAGATCCAGCTTCTCGAGTCCCGCTTTGCGAATGGAATCACGTTCGCCGGCGGCCGCGACGTCTGCTTCAAACCGGCTTCGCCACTCGCGGCGGATGGCGTCCTGCTTGGCCTGATCGGCAGCCATGTTGCGTTCCATGGCAGCCATCCCCGACGGTCCCAAGAGCTCTCTCAGGGCGGCATCGGGATCGCGCGGTCGGGCAGTGAGCTTCCGAACCACGACGATCACGACGATCAACGCTCCACCCGCCACGATGACCATCGTCCCCGAGTCCATGCGATGTCAACATAACACCGCATGGTGGACATTCGCAAGGACAAGTGACCGCCGCCGCAAGCTCCGTCGCCGCCACGTCGGCGTGACGCTCGCGCAACTCGATCGATGTAGTCGGGGTGCGCGCGCAGGTAGTCGATGCCGACGCGCTTGGTGACCACGCGGATCCACGTCATGAACTTGAGCGACGGGTTCGCGCGGCGCGTCTCGAGGTAGATCGAGAGCCGGTGGAAGTCGTCGGCGCGAAGGCGCGCGAGCACCTCGACCGCGCAGGGACCGAGCCCCGGTCGATCCGAAACGCGGCCGGAGCGCATAGCAGATCGATGAACGGGTCGGGGAGCAACTGCTCGCTGTTAAAGATCCGGATCGCGCCACGCTGCTCGATAACGAACATCCGGAGATCGTTTGGCGCCGCCGGGGGGCGGCCATCCGTCAGCGCTACCGGAGTGCCAGGCGCGACGCCCTTCGCGTGGTAGCCTCCTCGCATGCTCCCCGTCGCCGTGCCGCTCCCCCTCTCCCCCCGCGCACGGATCGTCGTCGATTTCCCGTCGACAAACCCGGACTGGATCCTCCCGGAGAACCAAGTGCCCGAGTCCAGACCGCACGACCTCGTCGTCGAACACGTCCGCGCGCTGCTCGCCGCGTGGGCCGTGCGCTCCGCGCGCAGCGCGCTCGTCTGCCGCAACCTCGCCGTACGCTGGAACGAGGCGACCCCGGCCATGGGCGTCGACCCGGACATCTGCGTGATCGACCCTCCCGCGCCCGAAGGCGACGCTCTCACCAGCCTGCAGCTCTGGGAGACCGGGCACGTTCCGCCGATCGTCGCCGTGGAGATCGTCAGCCCGACCCGTCCGGACAAGGACTACACCGAGTCGCCGGCGAAGTACGCCGCCAACGGCACCGGCGAGCTCTGGGTCTTCGATCCCATGCTGGCGGGCCGCAAGGCGCTCGACGGCCCGCACCGCATCCAGGTATGGCGGCGCAGCGAAGAGGGCGATTTCCTGCGTGTCTACGCGGGCGAGGGCCCGGCCTGGTCCGAGACGGTGAAGGGCTGGCTCGTCGTGGTGGCCGGCGGAAGCGCGCTGGCCCTCGCCGACGACAAGGCGGGCACCCGCCGCTGGCGGACGGCCGAGGAGGAAGCGCAGCGCCGCGCCGAACGGCTCGCGGCGAAGCTGCGCGAGCTCGGAGTGGATCCAGACACGATCGATTGAGGCCGGCGCGGCTGGAAGACTCGACCGAAGTTGTCGAACACGAGATCCAGCGCGCTAGACTGATCACGATGGGGGCATTTTTGGCGTACTCGCGTGCGGTCTCGCCGCCTCGGCGGTGGTGTCACCATCCTCGGGGTGTTGATGTTCGTCGCGAGCTTCCTTGCACCCACCACGTTGGGTCGGCTTCCGTCGGGACATGAGCTCAACGGCCTGGACATGTTTGCGTTCGCCCTAAGCCTCCTAAGCTTCGATAGCTTCGATAAGACCAGCCTCGGCCTTTTCGCTGTCCTCGCCAACCTCTCCTTCGTCGTGGGGGTGATCTTGTTTCTTGCGACGGTGATCTTTGGTGCCTTCCGGAAGGGTGGGGCCTGGTGTGTGCTTCTCCTGGGCTTCGGGTTCGCGGCGGTCGCTGTCGCCATCGTACTTTTCGACCTCGCATTCGTTCCTGTGTTCATGGAGCGAGACTTCGCGGGCTTCCGCTTGTTTCTTAACCCTGCGATGTGGATTTGGCTTGCGTCGTACTTCGTGACATTGGTCGGGGTCACTTTCATCGCTCCCCTCGCCGCCCGGGTCAGCTGGCGGTGGTCCTGGTCCTGTCGAGCTCGGAGCCGCGACCGCGGCGATCGCCCTACGGCCGCTGCGAGCGTGCCGCCCAGCACCGATGACCGCGGGCCGCCAGCCCGGGGAGCAACTGCGCGAGATTTACGGTAGGCGGTTCGATCTCTTCGAGCCGACCCGGGGAAGACATGCCAGCGATACGATGCGTCATGTCAAAGGACGCATCGCTCTCCCACGTCATGCCAGAGGACGCCACGCTCTCCGACCGGATCAAGTCGCTCGGGTGCAGATCGGCTCACATCCGGAATGAAAGCCACGATCAAATCGGATCGTAAGGGATCGAGATCACTGGGACGCGGATCGCGGCTCGAAGCTGGGCAGCGCTTGTCACCGCTCGCAACTCGGCATCGCCGCAGCCGTCGCGTCGTCATGCGGCGCAGTGGAATGATGGATCCAGACACCAACAGCGGCCTGCCCTCGTACTTGATCAAGGCGTCGTCCTTGCTCTTCTTGAAGTCGGCGCACAACTGATCTGCTGTGACCGGGATGGGCGTTTCGTTCTTGTCGGTCTCGAGCGCGCAGCTTTCCAGCTGCACCTGATTGCCCAAGAGCCCCTTTCCACGGCAGCGAATCGTAGCGAAATCGCCATCCTTCAGCGTTCCAGCATCGTTTGCTTCGCTGAAGCGGGCGCGGATCGCCCACTTGAGGCGCGCCTTGGCGCGGTTGTGGCGATTGCCGATGCGGTGGAACACGCGGACCACGGCGTCGGCCGCCTCGAGCAGCTCGGCCTGCGGCACGAAATCCTCGACGGTGATCGCGCTGCGACGGAGCGTGGACAGGCCGCCGCCCGCGAGCAGCTGGAAGCCGAGCTCGTCACCGCGCTTGCGCGCGAGGAAGCCGAGGTCGTTGATGAACGCCTGCGAGCAATCGGTGCCGCAGCAGCCGCCGAGCGAGGGCTTGAGCTTGCGCGGCAGCGTGGAGCTATAGGGGCCACGTAGCAGGTGACGCGCGAGCGCTTCCACGTACGGCGTGGGATCGAACGCCTCGTTCGCCGCGACGCCTGCGAACGGGCAGCAGGTCCAGTTGCGCTCGCCGCGCGCCTGGCGACAAAGCCACTCAGGAGGCGAGCTTCAGCGTCACGCTCCGTCCCAGCTTGCGCGGATGCTGGAGGCGTCGCAGGACCTCCGCGACCGGCCTCTTCTTCGCTCGAAGCTCGACGAGGAGTTGTCGGAGCAGCACGAACGTCGCGCGGTCGATCTCGCGCTTGCCGTTCTCCCAGCGGGAGATTGTCTCGGGTCTCACGCTCAGGAGTGCAGCAAGTTCGTACGCCGGCAGCCCGATCGCCTTGCGGATGAACTTCACTGCTTCCGGTTCCGTGATCCCGGCGTCGACGAGCGCCATCGCCACCGCATCATCGAACCGGCCGAGATCCTTGCTCGCGTACAGCACTTCGCCGCAGTTGCCACACTCCAACGCGGGCACCTTCGCGCGGAAGGCGTGACCCGCGATCTCCCTGGTCAGCGTCCTCTCGACGCGCCGCAGATTCTTCGCTCCGCACTTGTAGCACTCGTTCATGGATCACCTCTCAGACAAAGATCGTGACCAGTGCCGTTGTGCCGTTGTATCACGTCGCCATACATGTGAACGGAGTGACCTATACGTGTAACCAGGCACGACACCTGATAGCGCTGCACCACCCTGATTATTGGCAACGTCTCCGCCTC
>Ga0137459_1000849_pt1 | contig 10308 bp, 7 predicted proteins | sample EasRivERMGT700_2_FD_104908 | JGI IMG/M metagenome (GOLD analysis project Ga0137459, IMG submission 104908) | Soil microbial communities from meander-bound floodplain in the East River, Colorado, USA - East River MetaG ERMGT700_2 | ecosystem: Environmental > Terrestrial > Soil > Floodplain ... | reverse complement strand
GGCGGAGATGCCCTGCGGCACCATGAACAGCCGCTTGCGCAGCTTGTCGTTGAGGCCGTCGATCATCGCGCCGTCCGAGCCCATCGGCACCCGCGACATCGACTCGACGCCGCCGCCGATGCCGGCGTCGATGAAGCCCGCGCCGATCTTGCCGGCGATCATGTTGATCGCCTCGAGGCCCGAGCCGCAGAACCGGTTGACGGTGACGCCGGTGACCTGCTCCGGCCAGGCGGCGGCGATCAGCGCGTTGCGCGCGATGCACGCGCCCTGCTCCTTGACCTGCGTGACGCAGCCGATCGCCATGTCGTCGACCAGGCGCTTGTCGAGCTTGTTGCGCTCCGCCAGGTGGTTGAGCGTCTGCGCGAGCAGCTCCTGCGGGTGGTGGTTCGCGAGCCCGCCCTTGCCGGCCTTGCCGCGGCCGCGCGGGGTGCGGAGCGCATCGAAAATGAACACGTCAGCCATCGAAGTCCTCCAGTAGATGGCGGAAGGATGTCACATCCCCGGCTCGATGTGATCGCGCGGCACGATCAGCCGCAGGGCGCGCGGCACGACGTCGATCCGGTAGCGCTCGCCCGCCGGCAGCTCCTCGCCGTCGCACTGCGCCGCCGGCAGCGGGTTGCCGCGCACGCGGAGATCGAACCGGGCGCCGCTGACCGGGGCCGCGTGCGAGAACCCCAGGAGCTGGAGGTCCTCGACGCCGACCGGGCTGCGCCGCAGGCTGCCGAGCAGCTTGGTCCCGAGATCGCGGCGGCCGGTGATCGGGACGAGCTCGAACCGGCCGTCATCGGACTCGATCGAGGCGTCGAAGATCCATTCGCCGCCGAAGATCTTGGTGTTCTTGACGATGACGTCGAGCAGGCTCTCGAAGTGCTGCACGGTGCCGTCGATCACCGCGTCGATGTCGAACTTGATGTCGACGACGTAGCTCTCGACGAACCGCTGCAGCACCGCGCCGGCGTAGACCAGGTGATCGCGGTACAGGGCGCCGAGCCCGGGGATCCGGCCGACCCGCTCGCGATCGCGGTTGCGGGTCTCGAGGCTCGCGGCGCCCAGGCCGATCGAGAACGAATCGAAGAACAGATCGCGGTGGATCTCCTTGGGGCCGCGCTCGATCACGAGCCGGCCGACGTCGCAGCCCACGACCTCGCCCGCCGCGATCACCGCCACGTTGCGCTCGAGCGCGCCGGCGCCGGCCGACAGGCCGAACGACTTGCCCTGATCGTTCGCGGTGCCGGTCGGCAGCATCCCCATCGCGATCGTGTCGGCGTGGCGCGATGCGAAGATCCCCTTGGCGACCTCGGCGAACGTGCCGTCGCCGCCCATGTAGATCACGACGCGCACGCCGGCGTCGTCGATGACCTCGCGGACCCGCTCGATCGTCCGGCCCTCGGGCTCGGTCGCGACGAACCGGTGCGGGACGTGGGCCTCGTCGAGCAGCGCGCGCGCGACGCGGATCCAGTCGGCGGCCTTGCCGCTGTGGGCGGTCGGGTTGGCGACGAGCACCGCCGGTGCGTCGGCCAGCCAGCGCGCGATCCCGCGCGGATCCGCGGGCGCGCGGCCTGGAGCGTTGTCGGTTAGAACCACAAGGAAATGGTACCTCCCGCGCCTGCCGTGAGCGGTAGCACGCACGATTGCCGGGTGAATGACGGCCGCCCGGCGGATTTTGGCCGGCGATCGAGCTTAGGGTAGGCTCCAGTCATGGTTGCCCGCGTGGTCCCAGCCGGCCTCACCGACGAGCACGAGTTGCTACGCAAGACGGTCCGCCAGTTCGTGCAGGCCCGCGTCGAGCCGCAGGCGATGGAGCACGATCAGGCCCCGCGCTTCAACACCCAGCTGCTCGCCGAGGTCGGCGAGCTCGGCCTGATCGGCGCGACGATCCCGGAGGCCGACGGCGGCGCCGGCCTCGATGCGACGGCGTCGGTGATCGTGCACGACGAGCTCGCGTACAGCGACCCCGGGTTCGCGCTCGGCTACCTCGCGCACGCGCTCCTGTTCGTCAACAACTTCTACTGGGCGGCGACCCCGGCGCAGCGCCAGCGCTACCTCCCGGGCGTGCTGTCGGGCGCGGTGGTCGGCGCGATGGGCATGACCGAGCCGGCGGTCGGCACCGACGTGCTGGGGATGCAGACGACCGCACGCAAGGCCGGCGACGGCGACGACTACGTGATCAACGGCCGCAAGACGTTCATCACCAACGGCCCCGAGGCCGGCGTGTTCCTGATCTACGCCAAGCTGGCCGATCGGATCACGACGTTCGTGGTCGAGCGCGGCTTCGCGGGGTTCTCGACCGGCCCGGCGATCCCCAAGCTCGGCATGCGCGCCTCGACGATGAGCGAGCTGATCTTCGAGGACTGCCGCGTGCCGGCCGCCAACCTGCTCGGCCGCGAGGGCGGCGGCATCACCAACATGATGCGCAACCTCGAGATCGAGCGGATCGGCCTGGCCGCGATGAGCCTCGGCATGGCGCGGCGCTGCCTCGACGCGATGGTCAGCTACGCGATGGAGCGCCGCAGCTTCGGCAAGCCGCTCACCGAGCACGGCCAGGTCCAGCGCTACATCGGCGAGAGCTACGCCAAGGTCGAGGCCATGCGCGCGCTCATCTATAACGTCGCGGCCACCGTCGGCCCGGACGCGCGGAGCCGGCTGGGCACCGACGCGGCGAAGCTGTTCGCCGCCACCGCCGCCAAGGAGGTCGCCGACGCCGCGGTGCAGGTGCTCGGCGGCTACGGCTACTGCAGCGAGTTCCGCGTCGAGCAGTTCTGGCGCGACGCCAAGCTGATCGAGATCGGCGGCGGCACGCTCGAGGCGCACCAGAAGAACATCACGCGCGATCTGACGCAGCGCTGATCACTTCGCGCCCGCGCCGGCAGCCGACCCCGCGGCAGGCGCTGCGGCCGACCCCGCGGCAGGCGCTGCGGCCGACCCCGCTGGGGGCGCTGCGGCCGATCCACTCGCCGGCGAGGCCGCCGCCCCACCCACTGGGGGCGCGGCCGATCCACCCGCTCCGGCTGGTGCCGCGGCACCGCTCGGGGCGCCGGAGCCGGCAAGCGTCGCCGGGTGACCGGCCATTCCGGACGGCATCATCCGCGGCCCCATCGAGCCCATCATGACCTGACGGATCTCGGCGAGCAGCTTGGTGCGCTGCGCCTCGGCGAGCCTCGCCTGGCAGGCCTGCATGTCCTTCATGGCGACCACGGTGGCAAAGCACGACACCACCTCGGCCGGCCACTTGTCCTCGGTGCAGCGCTGGGTGAGCGTTCCCCGCAGCTTGCCGATCACGTGCAGCCGGGTGTCCTGCACCTGCGGGTTGGGCGAGTCGGCCTTGATCGATGCCGCGAAGTTGTCCATGGCCTTGGCGATCGCGGCATCACAGTCGGAGCGCTTCTTGCTGCATGCCGCCGCGGCGAGGACTGCTACGAGCACGATCATCTTCATCAGAACCTCCGTGGATGACCTCGCTGGGACGCCCCGCCTGTCCTCACGTCCGCGACTCTGCCAGGTCCGAGAAAAAACCGCGCCTGCGCGCGAGCCTCTTTGTACCTGGTTCCGGGCCGCCTGGGTCAGTGCGCGGAGCCTGCGGCGGCAGCGCCGTCCGCCGAGCCCGCCGCCGAGCCCGCCGCCGAGCCCGCCGCCGAGCCCGAGCCCGCCGCCGCACCGCCGGCGCTACCCGCTGCGGGCGCCGCAGCGCCATCCGCCGAGCCCGCCGCAGCGCTTCCCCCGCCCGCCGCAGCGCCGCCTGCGGCAGCGGCTGCCTCGGTCACGACCTTGGTCATGCACTTGCCCATCTCATCGGAGACCGCGGCGGACTTCTTCAGCTCGTCCTCGCTCATCGTCACGACCTTGTCACCCGTGGCCTTCGCCTGCTCCTGACCCCACCGGGTCAGCTCCTCGGTGACCTTCTCCGTGCACGCCTTGTCCTTGCACGCGCACATCTTGTCCTTGAGCTCGACCATCCGGGCGATGGCATCGCTGCTGGTGGTCTTCTTGGGGCAGCCGAACGAGGCGAGCGAGATGGCGGCGAGGAACGCGATCGAGATGTTCTGCATCGAGCTTTTCTCCGGGTTGTCTGGGTGCGGTTCTACGGTGCCCCGTCCGCGGCGCCAGCAAACCATCGTCATCAATCGTCTTCGAGTCGCGACGACAATCCCCGCCGGGCGACGACAACCACGGCGGCCGCGATCACTCGAGCAGGAAGCGCTCGTATGCGCGGAAGTCGTAGTCGCGGCCGAGGAAGCTACGCACGAGCTCGGCGGCGTCGCGGCTGCCGCCCGGCGCGAGCACCTTGTCGCGATACGCGTAGGTCACGTCGGTCGCCATCAGCCCGGTCGCCTCGAACGGCGTCAGCAGATCCTTGGCGATCACCAGCGACCACTGGTACGTGTAGTACATCGCCGAGTAGCCGACGAGGTGGCCGAACGAGGTGTGGAACCGCGTGCCGGGCACGTAGGCAAAAGGCGTGTAGCGCTTCTGCAGCCGCTGGACCTCGGCGAGCTGGTCGAGCGTGTCGGCGTCGGCGCAGTGAAACCCGAGCGAGATCGCGGCGTAGAAGATCTGCTGCACGGTCTGGGTGCCGAGCCCGAACTTGTCGGCGCGCCGCATCTTGTCGACCAGCTCCTGCGGGATGACCGCGCCGGTCTCGTGGTGGCGCGCGAACCGCGCCAGGGTATCGTAGCGCCAGGCCCACTCCTCGAACATCTGCGACGGCGCCTCGACGAAGTCCCACTCGGTCGACACGCCGCTCTGCGTGACCCACGGTTGGTGGCCGCCGAGCACGTGGTGCATGAGGTGCCCGAACTCGTGGAACATCGTCACGACGTCCTCGTGCTCCATGAGCCCCACGCTGCCCGGCCGCGCGGCGGTCGCGCGCTCCGGCACCGGGAAGTTGCAGACCAGCACACCCTCGGGCAGCTGGACGCCGCGCACGCCGTCCTTGAGCGGGAACTGCGCCGCGTGCTTGTACTTGCCGTCGCGCGGGTGCATGTCGAGGTAGATTCGCCCGAGCTTGGTGGCGCCGCGCATGACGTCGTAGACCACCACGCTCGGGTGCCAGCGCTCGGCGTCGGCGACGGCGACGTACGCCAGGTCGAAGATCTCGGCGGTGATCTCGAGCAGCCCGGCGAGCACGTGATCGTACGGGAAGTACTGCCGCACAAAGCTCGCGTCGACCTCGTAGCGCTCCTTCTTGACCAGGTTCTCGAGCCACGTCTTCTGCCAGTCGGCCACCTCGGTCGGCCGCGGTCCGGTCGGGGTGATCGCCTGGAGCTGGCGCAGCAGCTCCTGATAGTCCTGCTCGGCGCGCGGCGCGGCGAGCTTCCACACCTTGTCGAGGAACTCCTCGGCGCGGGCGCCGCTGCCGATCATCTTGTCGGCGGTGATGTAGTCGGCCCAGTTGGCGAACCCGAGCAGCGCCGCCTTCTCCCCGCGCAGCTTCAGGATGTCGCGCAGCGTGGCCTCGTTATGCTGGTCGGCGCGGCTGCGGAACGCGACGTAGAGCTGGCGGCGCAGCTCGTCGTCGGCCGCGTACGTCATGAACGGGTTGTAGTCGGGGTGGTCGGTGGAGATCCGGATCTTGCCGTCGGCGTCGGGCGGGTGCGCCGCAAGGAAGTCGGCCGGCAGGCCGGCCAGCCGCGCCGGCTCGGTCACCTCGATCGCGCGGACGTCCTCGGAGATGATCTTCGAGAAGCTCTGGCCGAGCTTGGTCAGCTCCTCGTCGATCTGCATGAGCCGGGCGCGGACCTCGGGCGGCTGGTCGACGCCGGCGCGCCGGTACTCGCGGAGCGTGTGGGCGAGGAACCGCTGGGTCTCCGCGCCGGCGCCCGAGACGTCGACGGCCGCGAGCGCATCGTACATCTCGCGATCGAGCCAGAGGTCGGAGTAGAACCGCGCGACCGCCTGCTCGCACTCGCGCGCCGCGTCGCGGACCGCCTCGTCGGGGTGGACCTCCGACATCAGGCCCGCCAGCGCGTTGCTCGCGCTCGCCGCGGTGAGCAGCTCGTTGTAGCGCACCAGCGTCTCGCCGGACGCGCCCGCCGCGCCCGCCGGGGCGGCCGGGGCGGGAGGCCGCCCCGCGCCGGCGCTGATCTGCGGGCGCAGTGCCTCGGCGCGGCGCAGCCCTGCGAGACAGTGCGTGGTGAAACGCTCGACCTTCTTCACGTCGGTGTCCCACTGTAACATCTTCCGCGATGGACGACGTTCCCCAGCTCGGCGATGCGCTGCCGCTGGTCGCGACCGATCCGGCGTGGCTGCCGGTCGCGCTCGGCGATCTCGACAGCGTGCACGCCGATCACCTGCACTGCGAGCGCAAGGCCGCCCAGTCGGCGCTGTCGCTGATCCGCAGCTACCCCGAGCACGGCGACCTCGTCACCGCGATGGCGCGGCTCGCCCACGACGAGACCCGCCACGTCGTGCAGGTCGCGCAGCTGCTGGCGCGGCGCGGCCAGCCGGCGAGCTACGATCACGGCGACGACTACGCGGCGGCGCTGCGCACCCAGATCCGGGGCCGCGAGCCCGAGCGCCTGCTCGATCGCCTGCTCGTGTTCGCGATCATCGAGGGCCGGTCCGCCGAGCGCCTCGCCCTGCTCGCGGGCGCGCTCGAGGATCCGAAGGCGCGCGAGCTGTACGCCGGGCTCGCCGACGCCGAGGTCCGCCACCGCGATACGTTCCTCGCCCTGGCCCGCGACGCCGCCCCGCCGGCCTGGCGCGCACGCGCCGCCGAGCTCGCCGGCCGCGAGGCGGCGATCCTGGCGAACCGCGCCGTGACCGCGCGGATCCACTGATCGCTGATCGGATCCCCTGGTCGCGCGGTCACTCGGCGGGCTGGAGCTCGGCGAGCGGCGGCATCCCGGCGAGCGCGCGCCACCTGAGCGCGACGACCCCGACGACGATCACCGCGACCGCGCCGCCCGCGACGATCGCCGGGATCGTGCCCAGGAGGTGCGCGGCGAGCCCCGACTCGGCGGCGCCGAGCTCGTTCGACATGCCGATGAACACGTAGTGCACCGCGCTGACCCGGCCGCGGATCGCGTCGGGCACGACCAGCTGCTCGAGGGTCAGCCGGATGACGACCGAGATGTTGTCGAGCGCGCCGCACAGGACCAGCAGCGCGAACGACAGCGGGAACCAGGTCGACAGCCCGAACCCGACCGTGGCGAGCCCGAACAGCGCGACGACGATCAGCAGCACGCGGCCGGGCCGCCGCCACGCGGGCAGCCGGCCGCCGATCAGCGCCATCGCCACCGCGCCGAGCGACTGGGCCGCGCGCAGCATGCCGTAGCCGAGCACGTCGACGTGGAGGACGTCCTTGGCGACCGCCGGCAGGAGCGCGGTGACCCCGGCGAACAGCACCGCGAACATGTCGAGCGTGAGCGCGGGCAGGAGCAGCGGCGACCGGAAGATGAAGCGCAGGCCGACCCGCCAGTCCTTGCGCGCGCTCGGGGCCGGCGCGTCGATCACGCGCGGCTTCGGCAGCGAGCGGTACAGGACGCCGGCGGCGAGCCCGGTGACCGCGATCACGGCGTAGACCCAGGAGAACGCCACGAACGTGAGCGCGAGGCCCGCGAGCGCCGGCCCGACGATCGCGGCGAGCTCCTGCAGGCTGGCGCTGATCCGGTTGGTCCGGACGAGCTGACCGCGGGCGATGATGAGCGGGATCAGCGACGACACCGCCGGCGCGTGGATCACCGTCACGCAGCCCTGGGCGAGCAGCAGCAAGAAGTACAGCGCGATCGGCGCCGCCAGCGCGCTCGCGAGCGCCAGCAACAGGCCGATCAGGCCCGTCGCCGTGGCAGCGATCGTCGCGAGCGCCCGGCGATCCGAGCGATCGACCAGGGTGCCGGCGGGCACGAACAGCACCGCCACCGGGATGACCTGCGCGAAGCCGACCGCGGCGAGCACCAGCGTGCTGTGCGTCCGCGCGTAGAGCTCCCACAGCACCGTCGCGTTCAGCACCGCGCGGCCAAAGGTGTTGAGCGACCGCGCGACGACGAGCCGCAGGATCCGTCTCAGCTCGACATCCGCCACTGCCGCCGGATGCTACTGCAGACCGGCGGCTTCGGCATGGCAGCGGCGGTCTATGTCGGTGAACACACTCGAGAACCATGACCTGGCTGGGTCGTGACGACCGCTCGGCAGCCGCTGTCCCCGGGCGCTGACCTCCGGCCTCGACCGCGGGCGCTAGCTCCCAGTGCCAACCGCCGGCGCTGTACGAGCGCTGCACAACCCTCTGTCGCGCCGATCACGGGCTGTCGTCGGTGAGTGTAACGAACTATTTCATCCGACCTACGCTAGGATGAGGCCGTGTCCACGATCGAAGCCGGACGCCTCGCGGCGTCTGGCAAGCCCGACAGCACCGGCCACGATGGCATCTCACTTCAGGCCGTGAACGAAGCTGCGCGCCGGCTCGACGAGCTGAGCTGCGCGCGCATCGTGGGCAACCTCGCGGATGCCGTTCACGCGGCGCAGAAGGCCGGCCAGCCGCTCGGCACGCTGAGCCCGGCGGCGATCCGGGTCCTGCCGGATGGCAGCGTCTCGCTCGCGGCCGGCGCGGCGTCGCCGCACTACACCGCGCCCGAACGGCTGCGCGGCGGCACCGGCGACCGGCGGGCCGATGTGTTCGCGCTCGGCGTCGTGCTGTGGGAGGCGCTCGCGCACGAGCAGCTGTTCGTGGGCGCGACCGAGGACGCGATCAAGCGGGCCGTGCTCGATCACGCCATTCGCCCGCCCAGCGAGCTCAACGCGAACGTCCCCGCCGAGCTCGACGCGATCTGCAAGAAGGCGCTCGCGCGCGACCCGGCCGATCGGTATCAGAGCGCCAGGGTGATGGCCGCCGAGATCGACGCCGTGCTCGGCGACGCCGGCTACCCAGAATCGAACGAGCAGATCGCGGCGTACGTCGCCTGGGTGCTCGCGCCCGAGCCGGCGCCGGTGCCGAGGTCGCCGGTCGTGCCGGCGATCGTGCCGATGCTACCGATGTCGGCCGACAAGGCCGCGCCGCCGGCGGCGATGCCCCGCCCGGGGACCAGTACGTTGCCGCAGCCGTTCGTGGCGCCGCGGCCGGCCCCGGCCCCGACGGCGATCCTGGGCTCGACGAGCCCGCTCGCTGGCGTGGTGCCGGCACCCGCCGCCCCGCCCGGCGCGGAGCCGCTGCTGGAGATCCTAGAGCCGCCGCTCAAGCCCGTCGTACGCGCCGCGCGCGCGCCGGTGATCTCGGCGAAGACCCAGATCCTCGGATCGGTGTCGCAGCTGGCCGAGAAGCCGGCCGAGAAGTCGGCCGAGAAGTCGGCCGAAAAGTCGGCGCTGTCAGTCACCGCGTTCCTCGGATCGGGGGCGAGCGCCAGCCCGGTGCCCGCGATCCTCACCGGCGCGCCCGCGGCGCCGAGCGCCGCGCCGCAGGTCGCCCCGGGGGCGACGGCTGCACGCGCACGATCGCGCTCGAGCGCTCCCCCCGTGGTCGCGGCTCCGGCCATGCCGGCCGCGGTCGCCGCGCCGCAGGTCTCGCCGGCAGCGGCGCCCTCCTTCGCGCCTCCGGCGATGCCGGCCCCCATCTCCGCACCACCTGCCGTGCCGGCCGCCGCCACCGGCCTTCCGATCCTGCCGGCACCCGCCGGCGAGCCTGCGGCCCCGCCGGCCGCGGCCGTCGTCGAGCAGGTGGCCACCGCGCCGCTCGGCGCGAGACCCACGCCGCCGACGCCGTGGAAGCCGATCGCCCACCCGCAGCCGCCGGCCAAGCCTTCGATCGCGAACGCGGAGACGCTCGCGACGCCGCAGCTCCCGGCGCACCTGGCCGTCCCGCTGGCGCCGCCGCAGCTCGGCATGCCGCCCGGGATGACCGTCACGCCCAGCTCGCCGCCGGCACCGCTCCAGTCCGCCGATCAAGAGCGCCACGCGCGCGCGGACGAGCCCCACGCCGATCCGGCCGAGGTCATCGCGTTGCCCCGCACCGACCGGGCCGCGACCACCGGAGCGCGCGACGTGCTCGCCGGCTGGGGCTGGGCCACCGGCTCGGTCGAGGCGATCGACGACGAGGATGACGTCCACGACACGTCACGCGCCGGCAAGCGGCGCCTGCTGATCGCGATCGGCGGCTCGCTCGCCGCCGTGTTCCTCATCGCGGTCGCCGCGTTCGCGTTCAGCGGCTCGAAGCAGCCGAGCCAGCAGGACGCGCGCTCCAGCGCGGCGAAGCCGTCCGAGACAGGGCCGGTCACGCCGCCGGTAGCTCCCCAGCTGGAGCCCACCGCGGTGCCGCCGAGCGAGCCCACCGCGGTGCCGCCGAGCGAGCCCACCGCGGTGCCGCCGAGCGAGCCCACCGCG
>Ga0137459_1000848_pt1 | contig 10313 bp, 10 predicted proteins | sample EasRivERMGT700_2_FD_104908 | JGI IMG/M metagenome (GOLD analysis project Ga0137459, IMG submission 104908) | Soil microbial communities from meander-bound floodplain in the East River, Colorado, USA - East River MetaG ERMGT700_2 | ecosystem: Environmental > Terrestrial > Soil > Floodplain ... | reverse complement strand
TGGAGGGCGGTGCCATCTCCACGACCGGCCGACGATCCACCACCCGGCCGTGCAATCTATCTCGCGCCCGGACCCACCCCGCGGCGCTACGCTGCGCGTTGACGTCGGGCCTCCGCAGCGCAAACCGGTCAGATCCACTGCGACGAGATACTAGGAGGTCGAAGGCGGAGCGACGTTCCGCCCTTGAAGGCGAGGGAGCCAGCCGTGTCGTGACGAGCAACGAGCGCCACCAGGTGGGCCAGGACATAGTCTCGCTCGACGGTCTTCGCGTCGACTCCCTCGGCGCTCGCCAGCTTCGTGAGTTGCGCTCGCGTGATCACTGATGCACGACGTACGAGAGCTGTTCGGGGGCTTGGTCCCAGCGGACCCGCCACTTCGCGTCGCGCCAGGCCGCGCCGTGGCTTCCGGGTTCGAGGTCCAGATCGCTCGTAGGCGGTACGAGCGGGGTCAGCTTCCCGGCGAGGCCAGGAAGCCCGAGGGCATCCGCGATCGACCCGATCCGGCGAAGCGCGGCACCCCAGTGCAGCCGTCTGGCATAGTCCATCAACCGATCTGGATCGACCCGAGCCGCGGCTGCGGAGAGCGCTTCCGCGAGGATGGCGATCCCGCCGGCGAGCTCGGGACGTGCAGCCGCATCGAGCAGGGCTCGCTCCAGGTTGGAAACGAACGCCTCGCCGTGCTGCTCGGCACCGACCGAGACCGCTTCCTCGGGCTCGATCACCGTGATGAGTGGTCGATCCGAGAGCCTCTCGGACCGCGTCGGCTTGGTCAGCGCGACTTGAATTGCGCGGGACGGGTGCACCAGCAACTCGAGGTAGTCCAGCGCGCTTCGATACGCGACGCGATGGGCCGTCTTGAAGAACCCTGCCGCGACGGCAAACACCCTCGGACGCGGCGGTGGTTCCCAGCATTCCGAGGGGGCGGATCGCGTAGCGGCCGCGCCGTACACGATCGATCAGGCCTTCCCGCAAGAGGCGGTGGAGGAGGTTCGCCGTCGAGGTGGGTGACCGCTCCAGGCGCGTTGCCGCGTCTTCGGCAGTGAACTGCACCTGGCCCTCTGCGACCAGATCGTCCAGTAGCTGTAGCCCGCCTTCATGGCCGCATCTTCCGCGGCGTCGACAAGGCCTCGTTCGTCAAGTACGTCATCGACTCGCAGGCCGAGCACACGTGGATCCAGCTCTATCGCGGCGACGACGGCGCGCTCGGTGGCTACCTCGCGGTGCACATCTACGAGCGCGAGATCGACGGCAGGATGACCGCGATCGTGCGCGGCGAGACGGGCACGCTCCGCCAGTACCGTGGCGCCAACCTCGTCGGTGGGTTCTTTGCGGAGCGAGTGATCCGCTATGTCGCGGCGCACCCGCTGCGGCGGCTGTACTTCCTCGGCTCGCTCGTGCACCCGTCGAGCTACGGCCAGCTCGTGCGGTACGTCGACGGCGTGTGGCCGCGCGAGGGTGTCGAGACGCCCGCCGAGATCCTCGGCCTCATGACCACGCTCGGCGACGCGTTCGGCCTCGACCGCGTGGCCCACGACAACGCGCTGGTCCGCAAGGTCGGCTGGCAGACGATCGACTCGCGCACCGACCGCGCATACTGGGAGCGCTGCGACAAGCCGGGCGTGGTGTTCTTCCTTCGCGAGAACCCCGGCTACGAGGAGGGCCACGGCCTGCTCACCCTCGCGCCGCTCACCCTCGGCGCCGTCACCCGTGGGGGCGCGCGGTACCTGTTCGCACAGGCCAGGCGCCGGGTCCGCCGGCTCGCCGCCCGCGCCCGCTAGGGCATCGCCGGGCTCTTGCCCGCACCCACGACCGCGACGATCACCGGCGGCGGCGAGTAACCGCGTTCGATCGATCGGCGACGCGCCAGCCGAAGTGCTCCGACATCGTCAGCTGCTGGCAGCCGATGTAGACCAGCGGCCGTGACCGCGAGACGGAGGCTGCTGTAGGGTGATCCGTCCGACGAGGGGAGAGGCGATCCCTGTCCCTCGTGTCAGATCACCCCGAGGGCCGCTCCGCGAGCGAGTCAACGTCATGTGCCGGCCCATGTAGAGCAGGGTGAGGTCAGGCCGCCTTCGGCGGCGAAGATCGATGTCGTGGTACCGGTGGGAGGTCTTCGCTACCGCGCCCTGGCCCGGGAGGGTACATTCCCTGTGCGCCATGAGCACTTCTCTTGCCGAACCGCGGATCGCCCGACTCACGGTCGATCAGGTTCACGCCATGATCGAGGCGGGGATCGTGCATGAAGGAGCGCCCATCGAGCTCATCGACGGTGTGCTCGTCCACAAGGATCGAAGCGCGTCCGGTGAAGATTCCATGAGCATCGGCAAGGAACACAGCCTCGTCGTGAGCTTGCTCGGTGAGCTCGATGCGGAGCTCGCCCAGCGCGGCTGCCACATGCGGACCCAGAACCCCCTGAGCCTGCCCCCCCATGATGAGCCCGAGCCGGACGGAGCCATCTTGCGGGGCCGGCCGCGCGCTTACACGGACCGTGTCCCCGGAGCCGCGGATGCCGGATCGGTGATCGAGGTTGCGGATTCGTCGCTTGCCTACGACAGGAAGACCAAGCTCGCCCTCTACGCCCGCGCCGGCATCGCGCAGTACGTCATCGTGAATCTCAAAGGCCGATGCATCGAGATCTACGAACAGCCCGGTGACGAAGGCAGCTACCAGCAGGTGACGGTCCGGCGCGCTGGCGAGACGGTTGCTCTTCGCCTGGCCGATGGCGAGCGCTTGGAGATCCGTGCCGATCACATCCTGCCGTGAGGTACGTGGTGTTGCGTTGCACGCCCCGCGGCAGTGAAACAGATGGCTCGTTGCACGGCGGTTGGCAGGAGCTGAGGCCGAGATCGTGAGCTGACGGAGCGAGGTAGCGGGGTCGCCGGATACGGAACCGGGCGAAGCGGCCCCGGGGCCGCGCCTGTCGCGGTGGGCCGGTTCACGCTAGAGCCGGCCGACGAGCGCGAGGCCGACCGACGTGGGGGTCGCGGTCGGCGCGAGCTGGACGGTCGACTGACTCGATGGGCTCGACCGGCTCGATCGGCTCGATCGACTCGATCGACTCGTCGCGATCAACGTGATCCCGGCGACCCCCGCGACGGCGGCCGTCGCGATCAAGATCCCCTCGAGGGTGCGGTCCCGGCTCTCGCCCGGGATATCCGGCTAAAGCACGAACGGGAGGGCGCCGAGCGCGGAGGCGCCGGCGACGCCCAGGAGCACCACCCCGATCGCGTGCGTGTTGGGTCCGCCGGACGCCGGCACGGTGGACGCGGCTTGCGGTGCGGGCACGGGCGCGGGCGCGGCGGCGGCGGGGATCGGGAGCTCGTGATCGAGGTCGCGTTGTTGCTCGCGCACGCGCTGGGCATCCTCGCGCTGCAGGTGGATCGGGTTGACCTGGGGCGCGCTCGGGTCGGCGCCGGCGGACCGCATGGGGGCGGCGGGCGCGGCGAGCGCGAAGGCCAGGCCAACTCCCAGGGCGCGCCGCATGATCCGCGCACAACCTAACACGCGGGAGGTTTGCCTTGCAGGGCCGTCGACAGCGCCTGGGGCGCGCTACAGTGACCGCGGCGTGATCGGCGAGACGATCGGACATTTCGAGATCATCGCGCGGGCGGGGCGCGGTGGGATGGGCGAGGTGTTCGTCGCCGAGCACGCGACGATCAAGACCCGGGTCGCGATCAAGCTGCTCCATGCCTCGGTGTCGGCGAACACCGATCACGTCCAGCGGTTCTTCAACGAGGCCCGCGCGGTCGCGCGCATCCAGCACGCCGGGATCGTCAAGATCTTCGACGTCGGGTTCCACCCGGGCGGCCGCGCGTACCTGATCATGGAGCACCTCGAGGGCGAGACGCTCGCCGCGCGGCTCCAGCGGACCCAGCGGCTGTCGCCGCGCGGCATCGCCGAGATCGCGCGCCAGATCGCCAGCATCCTCGACGCCACCCACCACGCCGGCGTCATTCACCGCGATCTCAAGCCCGAGAACGTGTTCCTGGTGGCCGACCGCGAGCTGGCGAGCGGCGAGCGGGTCAAGATCCTCGACTTCGGGATCGCGAAGCTGTCGGGCACGCTCACCGGCCCGGGGCCGACCACGATCGGCACGATGGGCACGCCCGCGTACATGGCGCCCGAGCAGTGGAGCGACTCGAGCAGCGTCGACTGGCGCGCGGACGTGTACTCGCTGGGCTGCATCGTCTACGAGATGGCCGCCGGCCGGACGCCGTTCCCGTCGGCGTCGATCGCCGAGGCGTGCGCGAAGCACCTGAACGACACGCCGCCGTCGATCCGCGCCTACGCGCCCGACGTCCCGCTCGCGATCGATACGCTGGTGCTGCGCCTGCTCGCCAAGGATCCCGCCCACCGCGTCGCCTCGATCCAGGCGCTCGAGCAGCAGTTCGCCGAGCTGGGCACCAGCGCGCCGGGGGACCCCGCCGGTGCGCTGCCCTGCGATCCGGTCGACGTCACGCGGACCTCGGCGACGACGCTGTCCGGCGCGGCCACGACGTCCGCCGGGGTGACGCCGCGCCGGCGCGTCGCGGCCTGGCTCGTCGGCGTCGCGTTGATCGCGGCCGGGGGGCTCGTCGGCTGGCGCCTGCGCCACGCGAGCGCCCCGGCGCCGGCCGCACCGGTGGTGGCCGCGCCGCCGCCCGTCGATGCCGTCCGGGCCCTCGTCGATGCCGCCCCGGTCCCTCCGAGCCCCCCGACCGCCGCGGCGCGCGCGCACGCGCTGATCGACTGGCTCGAGGCCGCCAACCCGTTCGTCGCCTGGCATGACGCGCGCTGGCTCGCGCACCAGGTGACGCGCCGCGAGTATCGCCAGTTCCTCGAGACGCTGCCGGTGAGCGAGGCGCTGCGCTACCAGCCCGTCACCGGCTGGGACGACCGCGATCCGATGCGCCCGGTGGCGTGGGTCACGTTCGAGCGCGCCGCCGCGTTCTGCCGCGCGATCGACGCGTCGCTGCCGGCCAGCGACCAGTGGCTGGCGGCGAGCGAAGGCGCGTGGGGGCTCGATCCCGCCGGCCTCGGGCGGCCCGGCCCGCTGCAGGAGTGGACGTCGACCACGCGCGCGGGGCTCGTCGTCGTGCGCGGCGGCCACGAGCGGATGTCGCCGGCGGATCGTGCGGCGGCGGCGAGCGATCCGCTGATGAAGAGCAGCGAGGCCCAGGCCGGCCCCGGTCCCGCGCCGAACGTCGTCGCCTCGGAGACCATCGGGTTCCGCTGCGTTCGCTGAGCCGCCCGGCGGCCCCGGTGTATAGTCGCGCCGTGAGCTCGCGCGCCCTCGCGTTGATCACGATGATCGTGGCCGCCGCGGTCGTCGCGGTCGAGCCGCGCGCGCGCGCCGGTCCGCCCAGCGGCTACCGGTGCGGCGAAGGCGGCACCCCGGTCGCCGGCAAGGGCTGCCAGTGCGCGAAGGACAAGGTCGCCGCGCGCGACGCCGATGACAACGCGATCTGCGTGCGCGCGCCCGGGCCGGTTCATCCCAGCGGGCCGGCCCCGAGCCGCAAGCTCGCGCAGCACGAGGCGCGCTGCCGTGCCGGCACCGCCGCGGACTGCACGCTCGCCGCGCAGATGTACGCGCGGGGCGACACCGTCACGCGCGACGCCGGCAAGGCGCTCGCGCTGTAGCCGGGCCTGCGACGAGGGCGACGCCCCCGGCTGCGCCGAGCTCGGCGCGATGTACGAAGCGACGCACGAGGACGCGACCGCGCACGGGCTGTACCAGCAGAGCTGCGTCGCAGGGTACGCCCTCGGCTGCACCAGCCTGGGCGCGCTGTACGCGGCAGGCCGCGGCGCCGCGCGCGACGACACCAAGGCGATCGCGATGTTTCGCAAGGCGTGCGACGGCGGCGAGCCGGGCGGCTGCCTCGAGCTCGGCCACCTGATCGCGGCAGGCCGCGGCGCGCTGCGCGACGATGCGCAGGCCGTGGCCATCTACCGCCGCGGCTGCGAGCGCGGCGGCGCGGCGCTGTGCATGGCCCTCGGCACCATGTACGAGGCAGGGCGCGGCGTCCCCCAGGACGTCGCCCGGGCCGCGGCGCTCTACCGCCAGGCGTGTACCGGCGGCGCGCCGCGGGCGTGCACCTCGCTCGGCCGCGCGACCGCGGCGGGCCGTGGGGTCACGCGCGACGACACCGCGGCGCTCGCGCTGTTCGACCAGGCCTGCGATCGTGGTGACCTGGTTGGCTGCGTCGAGGCGGCCGGCCTGCTGCTCGGCGGCACGGACCCGGCGCGCGGCCTGGCGCTGCTCCAGCGCGCGTGCAGCGGCGGTGAGCCGCTCGGCTGCTTCCGGCTCGGGCAGGTCTACGCGACCGGTCACGGCGCGCCGCGCGACGACGGCAAGGCCGCCGGGCTGGATCGCCAGAGCTGCGACGGCGGGCTCGCGATCGGCTGCGTGACCCTGGGCCAGCGCTACGAGGCCGGCCGCGGCGTCGTCCGCGATGCCCGGCTGGCCGACGCGATGTACGCGCGGGCGTGTGACGCCGAGGAGCCGGCGGGCTGCGTCGGCCAGGCCGTCCTGCTCGCCGCCTCCGGGGGCGTCGAGGGCGAGCGCCGCGCGGCCCAGCTCTACCGGCGCACCTGCGACGCGGGCCACGCCGACGCGTGCAACGATCTAGGCGTCCTGGTCGGCGCGGGGCGCGGCGAGCCGGGCGACCTCGCGGCGGCGTTCGCGCTGTACACGAAGGCGTGCGCCGCCGGCAGCGCGGCCGGGTGCAGCAACGCCGGGTACGCGCTGCTCGACGGCCTCGGCACGCCGGCCGATCCCGCGCGGGCCGCCGGGGTGCTCGGGCAGGGCTGCGACGGCGGGTTGCTCACGGCGTGCACCAGCCTCGGCATCCTGTACGAGCACGGTCACGGCGTGGTGCGCTCGGCCGAGCGCGCGTTCGCGCTCCATCTCGAGGCGTGCGATGGCGGCGACGCCCGGGGCTGCGCCTACTTCGGGACGCTGTACGCCCGCGGCACGGGGACCCCGCTCGACGCCGCGCAGGCGTTCGCCGCCTACCAGCGGGCGTGCACCCGCGGCAGCGATCTGGGCTGTGTCCTCGTCGCGGGCGAGCAGCTGCACGGGCGCGGCACGCCGCGCAACGACGCCGAGGCGGTGCGTGTCGTCGATGCAGCGTGCCGCGCCGGCGGCAGCGAGTCGTGCGCGCTGGTGGGGTGGGCCCACGAGCACGGGCGGGGCGTCGCCGCCAACGCGGCCCGGGCGCTCGAGCTGTACGAGCCCGCCTGCACGCGGGGCAGCGGCAGCGGCTGTGCCCAGGTCGGCCATCTCCTCGCGCGCCGGGATCCGCGGAGCGCCCGCGTGCTGGGGCTCTACGAGCGAGCCTGTCAGCAGGGCTACCTGCCCGGGTGCACGGTGCTCGCGGGCCTGTATGAAGCCGGCACGCTGGTCGTGCGGGACCCCGACCGTGCCGCCGCGCTCTACCGCTCGACGTGTGCGCTGGACGAGGCCTCGGCCTGCGCGCACGTCGCGCCCGGCGAGGATCCAGGGGCCGTCAAGGCCGCCGCGCGCTACGCCGGGACGTGCACCAACGACGTCACGACCGGCTGCGCGAAGCTCGGCGCACTGTACCTGTCCGGCAAGGGCGTCGCGCCCAACGCCGCCCGGGCGCTGCAGGCGTTCGAGCGCGCATGCAGCGACGGTGACGCCAGCGCGTGCGCGAACCTGGGAGATCTGTACCTGCAGGGCCGAGGCACCGAGCGCGACGCGGCCCGCGCGCTCACGCTGTTCGAGCGCGCGTGCACGGCGGACATCGCGTGGGCCTGCAAGCGCGCCGGCCACCTGTATCGCCAGGCGCACCAGAACAGCCAGGCGTACTCTCGCTACGAGAAGGCGTGCCAGGGCGGCGACGCCGAGGCGTGTCGCTTCAGGAAGTGATCCACCGCCCGTCGTCGGCGGGCGCCGTTCGCGGGACGACCGATGAAGACGTGTCGGGCACCTCGACGATCCGCTCGGCGCACACCGCGGCGCGCGGATCATCGCCGAGATAAACGTCAGCATCATGACCGCGGAGGATCTGTATCGGGTAGCTGAGGAACGCGACCAGCGCGCCGATCTGCAGCGAGCCGCTGTCGATCCGGGGGACGCAAACCACAGGACCTCGACGTTCGACATGTTGAACACCAGCAACCGGACTACTCGCAGCGCCGTAGTGGTCGGCGTTCGCGGCATCGAACCGCACCGCCGCGGCGGGGTCCGGGACGAACGCGCGCACCATGCGGACACCGGTGATCTGCTCGCTCAGCACGCGGTTGATCGATCTTGGGCTGCATCGCGCGGAACTGCGGGGTCATCCGGCCGATGATCACGCCGATGCTGCCGATCAGCCCGGCCACGGCGACGAGCAGCAGGCGCGACCAGCGCGAGATCTTCGCGCAGCGTTATCACCACGCCCCGATCGCGCTAATCGGCGTGGCGACCAGTATCGTCGCGTTCATGAGGACGAGCATCTGGATATGCTGGGCGTCATCGGTCGTCCGGTGAGCGCGATAGCCCGCCGAGCTAGACTGGATCGACATCTCGTCTCGCAGTCCATGTTGATAATTAATATAACTATTACAATAGGTTGGATGATTATTCGTCTAGATCGGCGGCCAGGAAACCGATCATGCTTGCACCACACCAAGGGGTTACGATACGTTAATCCATGGACAGATTAACCGGCAGGGAAACATGAAATCACCAAGAGCTAACTTTTCGGTTCAGTACGACGGCTCGGTGGGGGGATGGCGGTGGATGGTTATGGGGATCGTCATCATCGTCATCGCGGTGATCGTCGCGGTCGCTCGCTGATCGGATCTGTTCGTCTCGTCTGGAATCGGCAAGCTGGAGTGGAGGAGGAGGACGGCCCCATTGAAGACCTGCGGGTTAGTCTGTGGTCATGTTGCTATCTGGCAACCTTCCGTCCCCCTCCTCGAAGCCAGCTCGTACGAAGCCATGACCGATGCCGACGTAAACACCGTCAGAACCCGCCCGCGCCTACAGCCGATAGTGCGTGTGGAGCATCGTCCAGCCGCTGGTCGGACCGCCCGTGCTCGATCGGAGGCCGGTCCCCGCGATCCGGGGCGCAAGACGCCAGCTCGAGGTGCGAGGTCACGAACCAATGAAGATTTACATCGACGGCGTCGCGGTCGAGCCGGTGATCGCCACGTTCTCGTCGAGCCACATCGCGCTGCGCGTCCCACGTGGGAGCCGAGTCGACGTGCCTATCGAGCGACGCGTCCCACGTGGGGGCGAGTTCGACGCGCCGTCGAGCCACATCGCGCTGCGCGTTCCACGTGGAGGTCGAGTCGACGCGCCCCATCGAGCAGCGCTCCCACGTGGGGCCGAGCTCGACGTCCCCGTCGAGCCACATCGCGCTGCGCGTTCCACGTGGAAGTCGAGTCGACGCGCCCCATCGAGCAACGCCTCCCACGTGGGGGCGAGCTCGACGTCCCCGTCGAGCCACATCGCGCTGCGCGTTCCACGTGGGAGTCGAGTCGACGCGCCGACGAGCGACCTCCCGCTGCGCGTCCCACGTGGAAGTCGAGTCGACGCGCCCCATCGAGCAACGCCTCCCACGTGGGGGCGAGCTCGACGCGACGTCGAGCCACCCTCCCGGTGCACATCCCACGTAAGGCCGAGTCGCCGTGCCCGACGAGCCACATCGCGCTGCGCGTCCCACGTGGGAGCCGAGTCGCCACGCGCCGTCGAGCCACCTCCCGCTGCGCGTCCCATGTGGAAATCGAGTCGACGCGCCCCATCGAACAACGCCTCCCACGTGGGGGCCGAGCTCGACGCGTCCCTCGAACAACATCTCCCATGTGGGGGCCGAGCTCGACGCGCCCCATCGAACAACGTCTCCCACGTGGGGGCCGAGTTCGACGCGTCCCATCGAACAACGTCTCCCACGTGGGGGCCGAGCTTGACGCGCCCGTCGAGCCACCTCCCGCTGCGTGTCCCACGTGGGAGCCGAGCTCGACGCGCCCCATCGAACAACGTCTCCCACGTGGGGGCCGAGCTCGACGCGCCCGTCGAGCCACCTCCCGCTGCGTGTCCCACGTGGGAATCGAGTCGACGCGCCCCATCGAACAACGCCTCCCACGTGGGGGCCGAGCTCGACGCGCCCGTCGAGCCACTCCCGCTGCTCGTCCCGTGTGGGAATCGAGTCGACGCGTCCTATCGAACAACGCGTCCCACGTGGGGGCCGAGCTCGACGCGCCCGTCGAGCCACCTCTCGCTGCGCGTCCCACGTGAGGGCCGAGCTCGACGCGCCCGTCGAGCCACCTCCCGCTGCTCGTCCCATGTGGGAATCGAGTCGACGCGCCCCATCGAACAACGTC
>Ga0137459_1000846_pt1 | contig 10333 bp, 6 predicted proteins | sample EasRivERMGT700_2_FD_104908 | JGI IMG/M metagenome (GOLD analysis project Ga0137459, IMG submission 104908) | Soil microbial communities from meander-bound floodplain in the East River, Colorado, USA - East River MetaG ERMGT700_2 | ecosystem: Environmental > Terrestrial > Soil > Floodplain ... | reverse complement strand
GTGTCACCGGGGGTGTCACCGGGGGTGTCACCGGGGGTGTCACCGGGGGCGTCACCGGCGAGTGCTTCCTCGTCATCCACCTGATGGTCGCCGGCCGGCTGCGCTGGCGGCCGCGCGGCGACAAGCTGCCGGCCAAGATCGGGCTCGCCGCGTTCGATCTGGCGAACGGCACGCTGGTGTTCACCGAGGCGTCGCCCAGGAAGCGCGCCTCGCTCCACCTGGTCGCCGGCCGGGCGGCGCTCGCCGAGTTCGATCGCGGCGGCCTCGATGTGCTCGCGTCGACCGCGCAGGCGTTCGCCGAGCGGCTGCGCGCCGAGCGCCACACGATCAAGCGCGCGCTGACCGATCCGACGCTGTTCGACGGCATCGGCAACGCATACTCCGACGAGATCCTGCACGCCGCCCGGCTGTCGCCGTTCCGGATGACGTCGTCGATCAGCGACGCCGAGGTCGGTGCCCTGCACGACGCCTGCGTCGCGACGCTGACCCTGTGGACCGCGCGGCTGCGCGACGAGGTCGGCGACGGCTTCCCCGACAAGGTCACCGCGTTCCGGCCCGAGATGGCGGTCCACGGCAAGTACGGCCAGCCGTGCCCGGTGTGCGGCACCCCGGTGCAGCGCATCGTCTACGCCGACAACGAGGCCAACTACTGCCCGACCTGCCAGACGGAAGGCCGGCTGCTCGCGGATCGCGGCCTGTCGCGCCTGCTCAAGGAAGACTGGCCCAGGAGCCTCGAGGAGCTCGACGAGCGCAGGGCCCAGCGAGGCGGTCCTGCCGCCGGCGGCAAGCCTGCGCCCCCCGACGCTCGCGGCGTTCGCAAGCCTGGCAAGAAACCGCGGGCCACGTAGACCAGGGCACCCCCGCCGTGCGTTGGGCGATCCAACGTCACGAGATCGCGGACGATCACAGACGATCGCGGACGATCACGGACGATCACGCACCACGGAGTGTCATGAAGAAGCATCTCGCCGGGTTCCTGTTGGCGGCGGCTGTGGCCGGTTGCGGCCCCAAGCATGCCAACTTCGTCAAGGTCGATAACGTCGCGCTCGGTCGCGTCGTCATCTACCGCAACGGCGTCGCGTTCTACGAGCGCCGCGCCACGGTCGCCGGGGGCACGCTCACGGTCAGCGTGCCGCGCGAGCGGGTCGACGACTTCCTCAAGTCGCTGACCGTGGTCGACGCGATCTCCAAGCAGCCGCTGCCGGTCTCGATCCCGCGCCAGCAGACCGACGACGGCGCGAACCTCGTCATGAAGCTGCAGCTGCCGAGCAAGGACACCGCGGACGTCGTGCTCACCTACGTCACCGAGTCCCCGGCCTGGAAGCCGAGCTACCGCGTGGTCGTCGGCGACAAGCACGACGTCATGCTCGAGGGCTGGGCGATCGTCGACAACACCTCGGGCGAGGACTGGAAGAACGTGCTCGTCGGGGTCGGCTCGTCCTCGGCGCTGTCGTTCCGCTACGACCTGTGGAGCGTGCGCCAGGTCCAGCGCGAGACCCTCGCCAACGAGGAGAAGTTCGCGGTGGCGCCGCCGACCGGCCTGTCGCCGTACAGCTCCACCAAGGCGGGCGACGCGAGCGGCGAGGTCCTGCTCAGCGAGCTCGGCGACGACGAGATCCGGCGCCCGGCGGGTCACCCCGGCGACAGCAAGGCCAAGCGCCTGGCGTTCAAGGAGGACGAAGATGCCTCCGAGGTCCTGTCGGCCCGCGACACCGGGCTCGAGGAGGCCAGCCGTCTGTCGGCCGCCCCGAGCCCGGCGAGCGGCAACCGCGGCGGAGGCCGCGCGATCCGCCGCGAGATGGGCAAGATGGGCCCCCGCCCGACGCGGGTCGCCGCCGCGGAGGCGCCGCCGCCCGACGCGCGGGTCGTGAGCGGCGACCGCAAGATGCAGCAGATCTCGCAGGCGATCGTGCACTCCGACAAGACGATCGTGATCGAAGGCTACGCCAACGCCGCCGACGGCGAGGCGAGCCGCCGCGCCAACGATCGCGCGAACATCGTCCGCAACCAGCTGATCGATCAGGGCATCGCGCCGGGTCGCATCAAGGTCGTCACCAAGGTCGATGCCAACCGGCCCGAGCGCGTGCGGCTGGTGGCGCAGGCGGCGAGGCCCGGCGAGGCCAAGCCGCAGAGCCCGGGCAGCCGGGCCGCCGACGTCCAGGCCCCGCCGGTCGGCGAGAGCCACTTCGCCAACCCCAAGCCGATGACTGTCGACAAGGGCTCGTCGGCGATGATCTCCATGGTGCGCAGCCCGACCGAAGGCGAGGTCGTCTACCTCTACGACGCCGAGTCCGAGCGCGGCAACGCGCACTTCGCGTTTCGCGCGGTGCGCTTCAAGAACCCGACCGACTCCACGCTCGAGACCGGCCCGGTCACCGTGTACGGCCACGAGCGCTTCATCGGCGAGGGCCTGACCGAGCCGATCCCGCCCAGGGCCTCCGCGGTCGTGCCCTACGCGCTCGATCGCCAGATCGTGATCGAGCGCAACGACGGCGAGGACAACAAGATCTCGCGGCTCATGACGCTCCAGCGCGGCATCCTCACCGCCGAGGTCCAGCACGTCCGCCGCCAGCGGCTCACCGTCACCAACCGGCTCAACCAGGCCGCCAAGGTGTTCATCCGCCACACGGTGAACAAGGGCTGGACGCTGATCGACGCGCCACCGGCGTTCGAGCGCGTCGGCGATGCCCACCTGTTCGAGGTCCAGCTCCGGCCGAACGAGGTCAAGGACGTCGTGATCGCCGAGGCGACGCCGGTCGAGCGCACGCTCGATCTCAACGCCGACATCACACTCGACATGATGAAGGTGTGGGTCGAGGCCTCGGAGGGCACCCCCGAGCTCAAGGACCAGCTGCGCAAGCTGCTCGGCGTCCACAAGGCGCTCGTCGATCTCGCCCTGGAGCAGGACGGCCTGCGGCGCCGGCTCAACGACTACCGCGGGCGGATGGACGAGCTCCACGGCCAGATCCTCACGCTGACGGCGGTCAAGACCGGCGGCGAGCTGATGGGCCACCTGAAGACGAAGATGAAGGAGATCTCCGAGCGCGTGCAGAAGACCACGATCCAGATCGTCGACCAGGAAGAGAAGATCATGCTCGCGCGCGTCCGGTTCCAGGACACGCTCGCCGAGCTGACGCTGCCCGACGCGATGGCCGCGCCCGGCAAGCCCGCCGCCAAGCCCGCGATCTCCAGCGCCGCGAAGCCGACCTCGGGCACGACGCCCCTGATGAAGAAGTGAAGAAGTAGCTCCCCGGGCGGCGGTCACCGCACGACCGGCTGGGTCGGCTGAGGTGGGGCGCTGCTCGAGAGCTGCAGCTCGAACTGTTGCTCGTCGCCGAGCACCGCGGCCCGCACCGCGCGCGTCGTCAGCGTGCGGCCGCGATCTCGGGGCAGCGCGAGCCACAGCCGGCGAGCGCCGCCGCGGCGATCACGATCACGATGACGATCACGATCACACCCAGGGTCCGTCGCGCGCTCATCGTGGCCGACGATACGTCGGGTGGCCGAGCGCCGTCAGGCCGGCTTGGCAGCGACGAACATCCCCACGGTGAACACACCCGAGTCGCGCGCGGCGTCGAGCGCCAGCTTGCCCCGGCGGAACGTGTCGAACGCCGGCCCCTGGTAGTTATGCCACTGCGGCGCCTCTTCCTTCGGCGTGCTGCCCCAGCACTTGACGCCCTCGAACAGATCGCGGGACAGCTCCACCTTGAACCCCGCGCTGGCGATCATGTCGCGATAGCTCCCCAGCGTGCCGTGCCACGGGATGCAGATGCTCTCGTTGACCGGCCGCATGAACGTCATGATCTGCTCGGGGGTCTGGTGGGCGCCGAACGCGCGCTGGAGCCAGTCCACGCCGACCAGCTTGCGGCCGGGCTTGAGCACGCGGTACGCGGCCTTGAAGAACGCGGCCTTGTCCGGCAGGTGGCACACGGACTCGTAGAAGATCACCGCGTCGATGCTGCCATCGGCGAACGCGAGCAGCGTCTTGTAGTCGTCATCACCGGTGGTCAAGAACGTCGTGCGATCGGCGAGCCCGGCGGCCTCGGCGTGCTTCCTGGCGCGCTGGTTGAGCTCCTCGTTGTTGGACAGCCCGACGAACAAGGCCGATGAGGCCCTGGCCATGTACAGCGTCGGCCCGCCTACCCCGGAACCGAAGTCGATGGCTCGCTCGCCAGGGCGAAGCCCGCTCGCGGCGATGACCTTGTCCTCGAGCGCCTGGGCAGCCTGAAGGACGCTCGCCCCGCGGGCCTCGGCTTCCGGATCCCCGTGGTGCCAGGTATGGCCCATGATCGACTCGTAGCAATGAACTGCGCTGTCGTAGAACTCCCTGACCTTGCTTTCGTGACCCATGACACACCTCCTACCCCTTATTTACAAGATTTTCTCAGTCGCCTGTCGGCCTGGGTGCCGCGCTGTACGCCTCGGGGGACAGGTAGATCGTCATTCGCCTGCGGCCATCTTCGCGGCGGACGGATGCGTAGGTCTGGATCCCGGAGGAGCTGTCGAGCGAGCGGCGCGCGAGGCCACGAACGGCGCGGCCATACACGACGGCTTCCTCGGAGGTGAGCTGGCTCGAGATCCGCTCGAGCGCAACCTCGTCGTTCCGGGCGTAACAACGGATGGGGATGTGGAGCGTGACCGTGTACGGCAGGTCGCAGCCCTCACGGAACGCCAGGCAGGTCAGCGGCGGTCGCTTGGCCCACGGGCCCGTGTTCCCGGTCATCGCATGGCAGAAGTCACGGATGTCGCCCGGCTCGTGACCGCCGGTGCCGGAGATGAGGCTATCGATGCGCTCCGAGGTGGCCGCCGGGTGTGCGAGGTACACCTTGCAACGCGCGGTCGGGCCGTCGCTCAGGTCGACCGAGAAGTACAGCGGATTGTGCTCGCCCTGGGCGAACCGGCTCTTCAACCAGGCCGCCGCCCCGGCCATGCCCAGGGCCTCGAGGGCCGCCAGGACGCTGGGCATCGCGTGCGCGCGACCCTTCGCCTGTGGGTTGAAGTAGATCCGGAACTTGGGTTGGGTCGTCCGGAGCGATGCCGCGTGCCACATCGCGAACGTGAGCCCGTTGACCTTGGGTTCGAAGATCGGCGCAACACGCCGTGCCCGCGCGAGCGAGGCCCCGAAGGTATGAGCGAGCTGCTCGCTCATATGCCACGCCGCGTTCCAGCGGTCGCTCATGGTCCCCTCGCTTCCCTGTGCCTCGGCAAGCAGCCGGAGCTCGGGAACGCGACCATCGAACGCTACGGAGAACTCGTACGGCGAGCTGTCGTCCGTGATGTCGGACGTGAACGCCGGCCGATCGGCAGTGCGATCGGCCCAGCTGTTCGAGAGCACATCGAACGTCGTGAGGGCGCGCTCCTTCTGCTCCGCGATGCCAAGCGCATCACAGAGCCCCTCGATCTGCTTCCGCCCCAGGCTACGTAGCGACGGCGTGACCGGAATCGGGCCCGAGCGAAAAGCTTGTCGGTGCCTCTTTGGGGGGGTAAGGAGCGGTTCCATGGGTACCCAAACTTTCTGCTAGTAGGAGAATTTCGCGTACACAGTTGGTTACAGTCAAGATTTATTCGTATGCTCAGACACCCAAACATCTGCCCCAGTCGGAGATTGCCTGATACAGGCGTCGAAAGATCCGAATGACCGCTGACGTTATCTGTCATTCTTCAGCGTACATGTCCGGGACAACAGACCCCAGCACGGTAGCTATCCGCGAGCATCGGTCCTGAAAGGACCCCGCACTCGCCCCCGCACTCCGGAGGGAGGTGGAGCAGAAGGCTGCAGGTGCGATGTAGAAGGGTGGGGAAGCATCCACCCTTTTTCCCTATTGCAGCGGCCACGCCATCTCGCTGAGCGCCGAAGCCCGCGAATGCGTTCGGGCTAGCTCGCCCGAACGACAGGCGGCGCCTCACGGCCGATGTCAATCTTGGCGAACTTGGCGAACTTTCCGCCGCTGGCGCGCTCACCTGCGTGTGGGCGCAACGACGAGCTCGCTCGCCTTGGCGGCCAACGTGGGAGCGTCTGCTCGAACAGACCAATCCGCTGGCGTCACGGATGCGAGCTGTGTTCAATATCGAGCGACGCGACGACCGAGTCGCTCAAGCATCACTCGGTCATTCGCGCTGCATCGCCGCGGGATCACCCGGGATCCCTGAGAACAGGGAGGGGGGATACCTAAGGTCGCTTGAGCGCGTTCCCGGGCGGCTTCCGCCGGGCCCCTACTTGGGGGCGGCGGGCTGGTCGAGCGTGGGCGCGAACGGCGCTTCGAACCCGCTCGCGGCCGGCGCTGGGAGCTGGCTGGGCGCGCTCCGATGGCGGTCGAGGCCGCACGGCCCGCGCGTCCAGGCGTCGGCGGGCGGGTGCACCCTCGAATCATCGCCAATCGCGAAGGTCGACAGGTACTTGGTCGCGCCGAGGATCGCGAGCATCCCGGCGAACGCAACGAGGAGCGGCACGGTGCGCGGCTTCAACCAGCTCCAGCGCGTTGCGAGCCAGCCGGCGAGGTCTGCGGCGATCACGCGGTGCCGCGCCTGTGATGTACGCGACCACAGCGTCGCGGTCGGCAGGTCCGCGGGGCCATCGAACCGCAGGACGTACGGATCGCCGCCCGGCGTCGCCTCGCCGTGGGGGCGTGCTCGGCGGCGCTGCCGGGGGCCCCAGGCGGGTGACCACCGTGACGGCCGCAGGGGCCCCAGCGGCCGCGGGCGCGACGGCATCCAGCCGGGCCCGATCACGCGAGCTCCGGAGCGGCCTGCCCACGCTCGCGGAACGTGCCGTTTTGCTGGTAGCGCTTGCGCTGCAGCTTGTTCAGCGCGACCCGCGTCTTCCAACCCAGGTAGGCGCGGCCGAACGTCAGCATGTTCTCACGATCGTAGTAGGGGTTCTTCACGCCGCTGAGGTTCACGAGCGCGAGCACCTGCTCGGCGACCGAGACCGGGCAGCCCTCGAGCCGCACGACGTTACCGGCGAGCTTGCCCTGGGCGCTCGCGAGCTTCATGAAGATGTCCTGCGAGGTGATGGTGTGGGGATCGAGCGTGCTGCGCTCCTTGTAGAGGTTCTCGATCGCGATCGGCTTGCCGTTGATCACGCCCTTCCACGCGGCGCAGTCACCGATGAACACGACCTTCTCGCCGGGCTTGGCGGCGATGCCGCCCTCGTAGGCGCCGAACACGACGTGGAGCCGCGGCATCTTCTTGTCGGTCTCCTTGTCGAACACGCGCAGGATCTCGATCGCTTCCTCGATCGCGCCGGGGCAGCCGCCCCAGCAGTAGTCCCCGGCCTCCGAGGCGGGCGGCGGGCCGGCGTACGCGGTGATGTTGGTGCCCTCGAAGTACTTCTCGACGCGGATCAGGCCTACCTTGAAGCCCTTCGCGCGCGCCTTGGCCTCGTCGAGCGTGACGTCGCCGGTGATCTTCACGTGGCGGATGTCGGTCGAGCCGAAGCCGCACTCCGAGGCGAGCCGGATGTGATCGACCGTGCTGGGGTCGACGCCGATGATGTTGCAGCACACCGAGTCGAACGCGATCTGGCTGTTGCCCATGATGATGAGGCCGAGCGGGAACGGCGTCGGCGTCAGCATGCGGCCCTCGCCAGCGGTGATCGCGTCGATCGCGATGAACTGCGGCTGGATGATGTGCTGGAGGTCGGCGATCTTCTCGTTGAGCTTGTAGTCGTGGTCGATCAGGCGGTGGCGGTCGTCCTGGATGCCGATGTACGCCTTGCACGAGAACGTCACCGTCGTCCACGGGTGCGCCTTGAACTTGGGGCAGTTCACGAAGAAGTCGGCGCGGGCGACCGGCTCGGGCGTGAACAGGTAGTCGCGCAGCCGCTGCGGGTGGGACAGCGGGATCTCGACCTGCTGCTGCTCCTCGAAGCAGTAGCGCTTGACGTCGATCTTCTGCAGCATCTCGTCCCAGCCGGACTCGCGGAACGCGACCCGGGTCGGCACCGTGATGCCGCAGCGCTCGCCCGCGGCCAGCTCGCTCATCGACGAGCCACCGACGTCGCGCAGCGCGCGCAGCACGCCCTCACCGAACTCCGGGCGCGTGTAGGCATACGGGAACAGCGGGCCGGCCGCGACGAGGTTGGGCTTGACGAGCGTCCGCCCGAATGGGCGCAAGCCCAGCTCCTCGAGACCCTCGCGGATGATCGTCCGGATCCGCTGCGGGTCGTAGTCACGGCAACTGCGGAGGATCACCTTCGGCTCTGCCGGAATTTTCATGCCAGCAGGATACCGCGAACTATCGAATGGGGTCGGCCGAACCAGACGGTACCGGGGGCGCATCGTCGGTCGCTGCCGGCGGGGTCCGCGGGGCGCCCTGGCGCAGCTCGACCGTTGCCACCCAGCTCTCGACGGCGGCGAGCTCCGAGGTCGTCTCGACCACCTCGTCCTCGAGCCGCTCGCGCAGTGAATCCATGAGCTTGTCGAGCTCTTCCCTGCGGTTTGACGTGGCGGAGCTCTGCGTCTGCTGGAGATCCCGGCGGGCCTCCGCGAGCTTTCCCAGCGCCTTCCGGAACACCCGCTGCGCATCGGCGCTGTTGAGGGCATCGGGCGGCAGGGTGTTCGCCCGCCTGGCGATCTCGTCGGCGCGGTGCTGGAGCTCGTCGACGCGCTGCTGATAATTCTTGATGGTTGCCAGCACCTCGTCGCGCAGACGAGGCACGTCGTTGGTCTTCTCGCAGCCGGACGCGGCGATCAGGGCGAGCAGGGGGAACAACACGAAGGCGCGAAAATTGTTCACAGCCAGGCGGTTGTCGCAAGGAACCGAGCGTTCGTCAAAGGGGCGGGGCGTCGTCGCTCCACGCGCTGCCGTGCGCGTCGATCTCGTCGACGTACGACAGGAACGCGGCGTAGTAAGGGTGTGCGCCCAGCGTCGCTGAATCCGCGACCACCAGCAGGAACCGGCGTGCGCGGGTCAGCGCCACGTTCATCCGCCGGGTGTTGGCGAGGAACCCGAGCTCGCCGTGCTCGTTGGAGCGGACCAGATCGACGATGACCGCTTCTTTTTCGCGGCCCTGGAAGCCGTCGACCGTTCCGATCTCGAGGCCGGCGGCGCGCTCGACGCGGAGCAGCTCGCGCAGCCGGCGGGCCTGCGCCGAGTAGGCGGCGATGATCGCGATCTCGGTGGGCGGAAGGCCGCGCGACAGCAGCCGGCGCGCCTCGGCGGCCACGCGCTCGGCGTGCCCGGGGTTTTCCGTGCTCGGGTCGAGCTGAAACGCCGGGGCATTGTTGAGCGAGCCCCCGGGCTCGAAGTCGGTGCGCTGCTCGAGCCAGTCCTTGCCGGCGGTATCGACCAGCCACAGCGGGGTCGCGCGCAGCGGATCCGGGGTCACCGCGAGGTCATCCAGGGTGTGTGCCGCGACCGCCGGCGCCGCGCGCAGCCGATCGCCGTACATCGTGCGCGACGGGAACGTCATGATCTGCGCGTGCATGCGGTGCTGCTGCTCGAGCATGACCGCCGCGGTCGCCACCGCCGTCGGAGGATCGCGCTCGGTCGCGCCGGGGCCGGCGGCCGCGGCCTCGGAGGAGACCGCGCCGGCGGCCGCGAGCCGCTCGAAGATCGTCGTGCCGAGCGTGGCCTCGACGGCCGCGCCGCCGGTGACCACCGGGCCGAGCTGGTGCGGGTCGCCGGCGAGCACGCAGACCTTCGCGCGGCCGAGCGCGACCAGCAGCAGCGGATCGGGCGCCTGGGTCGCCTCGTCGACGACCACGCAGTCGAACACGGTGTCGCCGAGCAGGAAGTGATCGCAGCCGGCGCAGGTCGCGAGGATGACCTCGGCGCGCCCGAGGATCGCGCGCTCGCAGTTGGCGAGCTCGCGCGCGGCGTCGCGGTCGAGCGCCCGCGCCTCCTGCCACAGCGCCTTGGCCTCGGCGCCGTGCCTGCCGAACGCGGTCTTGCGGAGCTGGCGCGCGCGGTCGCGCCACTCGCGGGCGAGCCGGGTCGCCCCGTCGCTGTCGACCTGGGCGTCGAGCGTCAGGCCCGCGAGCGCCGGGTGGACCCGGGCGGGATGGCCGAGCCGCACCGCGCGCAGCGTGGGGTCGGCGAGCGTCACGCCGTGGCCGAGGTTGTCGACCGCGGTGTTCGACGGCGCCGCGCACAGCACGCGCTCGCCGCGCCGCACGCGCTGCCGCACGACCTCGACCAGCGTGCGCGTCTTGCCGGTGCCCGGCGGTCCGTGGATCAGCGCGATGTCTCCGGCGCGCAGCGCGGCGTCCACCGCCATGCGCTGGCGCTCGTCGAGCGCGGGGTCGAACGCCGTCCAGCGCATCGCGGCGATCGGCCGCGCCGGCCTGGCCAGGGCCGCGACGTCGCGGATGCGCGCCAGATCGGAGGTCGC
>Ga0137459_1000845_pt1 | contig 10334 bp, 13 predicted proteins | sample EasRivERMGT700_2_FD_104908 | JGI IMG/M metagenome (GOLD analysis project Ga0137459, IMG submission 104908) | Soil microbial communities from meander-bound floodplain in the East River, Colorado, USA - East River MetaG ERMGT700_2 | ecosystem: Environmental > Terrestrial > Soil > Floodplain ... | reverse complement strand
TCACCCCAGGCGGGCCAGCTGGAGGGGAGTAAGGGCACAACGCGCAAGGCGATCATGGCGGCAAAACCACCTGCAAATAGAAAATTCAGTTCGCGCCCTAAAAATAACAGTATGCCCCCCAGAGCACCTCTTATAATGATCATGAGTTTCTCCTTTCAGAAGTTGTCCTGCACTCGTAAATGGATCACGTTTCTTTGCGGAGGACCTCACGCAAATTCGTCTGGAAATCCTGTGGCAGGTCTGGCAGCATGCGCCGCAACGCGATGGCAGGTAATTCGCTTTTTGTGCTTTTCAAGGTTTGCTGAATGAAGTAGATGGTTTCATCAGATGATTCTTTATACAAGGCAACCAGCAGTTCCCGTATATCAAATTGTAACGCGGCAGGCGAGGCTTTGAGAATGGGATCCAGGATTTCGAAGATCGGGGGGAGGTTATCAAATTCGGGCGAGGTAATCAATGGTACCAAGGCTTGAATCCCATTCGACCACATTTTTTTGCGGGCGGGATGCAGCCATTCTTTGACAAGTACGAGAAAGAGGCTGGGGGTCTCTTTGCGCAGACGTGTGAGACTCGTTGTCAACAACGCGGCGCGGACGTCTGGGTCGCGGACGGCTTGGGTCCAGGCGGTGAGGCGGGCGAGCAGGCGTTCCTCCTGTGGTGGGATGCGCCCGAGCAGAAATGCGGCGAGCAGGCGTGTTTCCAGCCAGCCTTCATCCCAAAGCGCATCAGCGAGTTCAAGCGCTTGAATGGGCTTCTTTTCGGCGATGGGACCAAGTTCAGTTTCGATCTGTCGTAATACAACAACAGGGGTTCGATAGGTGGGAAGAACTGATGAAGGAGCCACGCCCAGGCTGCGCAAAGTGCGGTTGACGTAGTGATCCAGGATCTCACGATGCTCACGCAAGAAAGCAGAGGGCTGGTCGAACAAATCAGCCAGTTGGGCGGTCTGTTTTTTGAGGCGGGCGAGATCGATGGCAGGCATTGGATTTACGATTTTTGATTTGCGATTTTGGATTGGCTGTTGTCGCCAAGCGAAAGTAATATTTCAATTTCTGCCAGAGGGGTGGCGGGTTCCATACCAATGAAATGTTTTACAGCAGGTTTGAGATCAAGCATTGTTCCATACAATTCGCAAATGGATTCTATCTGTTTTTCCCTGGTTGGTTGGAGTTGGCTGATTGATCTGCGCGTATATTTCCAGGGCTCTCTTTTTAGTCGCCTTTCGATATCATATTTGAGTTGGAAAAGGATCTCGATCCAATGGGCAACGAATACGCCATCATTCCGATGGATATTTTTGATTGTAATTGCGGTCATCATCCAAAAGAAAGCCCAGATTTCTGCAACCGATTTTTTGCTCTGTTCCAACTCTTCGGGTTCGGGCGCTGGTGCAGTGGGAATGCCTGTTTTGTCAAACAATAGTTGTGATGGGAGCGGGCGGGTTGCCTTGGATTGCGGGATTAGAATCCAATCCACTGTGAGGGCCGAGCCAGCATATAAGACAGATGTAAAAGCCCCGCCTGACGGTGCATGGTTGTGATTTTCATAAGTTAATGCCGGAGTGCCGAACTGGCTGAAAAATGCAAGGCGCTCGGGGGTTGTTTGAGCGCTGACTTGTTCGAGCCTTGTACAGAAATATTCTGCTTCCTGTTCAGAAACGACGATGCTGATATCAATATCGCTAAAAGAATCTGATACGTTTTTCCCCAGACTGCCTGTGAGCCACGCCGCGACAAAGCGATCATCGTGGGAGATATATTCAACGATTTTCTCCAGAAGCAATTCCCTATGTTTTTTGTGCGTTTCCAATTTCGGGTTCATGCATAATCACCCAATTGCACCTTTGGATTTATAGTTTCGCGAACTTCAGGGATCACGTGTCTGATATATGATCCCTGAAGTTTACGGCACTTTTAATACGCTTTCGCGAAATACACTTTGCGTTTGGAAGGTTTACCGCAGACGATGCAGGTGCCTTCTTCGGTGGGCTGGTTGAAGGGGATGTTGCGCGTGGTGGCTTTGGTATCTTCTTTTACCTTGGCTTCACATTCACGCGATTCGCACCAATAGGAGAAAGCCCAACCATCCGTGACGATCTGCTTGAGGTCGTTATAGTCTTTGGGTTCGTGAATGTTAGCATCGCGAAACTCGGTGGCGCGTTTGAGAAGCGACGCTTGAATTTCGACGAGCAGTTCGCTGATCGTTGCAGCAAGACCCTCCTGTTGAACGAAGACCTTGCCTTCCTTGCCGGGCTTATCGCGGCGTGCCAAAGCCACAGAATTCTTTTCAACATCTTTAGGGCCGATCTCCACGCGGACAGGGACACCGCGCATCTCCCAATCATTGAATTTGAATCCCGAACTGACGTTGTCACGGTCATCCATTTTGACGCGGATGCCGGCAGCTTTGAGTTCCTTGAAGATACGATCGGCAACTTCCATCACCTTTACTTTTTCATCGTCCTTTTTGAAGATAGGCACGATGACGGCTTGAATAGGCGCAAGGCGGGGAGGTAGTACAAGTCCCTGATCATCGCCGTGGGTCATGATAATCGCGCCGATCATGCGGGTGGAGAGTCCCCATGAAGTGGTTTCGGCAAGTTGCAGCTTATTGTCTTTGTTCAGGAATTCGATCTCGAAAGCCTTGGCAAAATTCGTACCAAAGTAATGCGACGTGGCGGATTGCAATGCCTTTTTATCCTGCATCATGCCTTCGATGGAGGTGGTGATCTGTGCGCCCGCGAATCTTTCGGACTCGCTCTTCGTGCCTTTGAAGACAGGCACCGCTGCTTCGTTGATCGCGAAGTCCGCATAAATATCGAGGATGCGGAACATCTCTTCTTTGGCTTCTTCAGCATCTGCGTGCGCGGTGTGACCTTCCTGCCAATAAAATTCTGCAGTGCGCAGGAAGAGTTTGGTGCGCAATTCCCAGCGTAATACGGAACCCCATTGATTGATGAGAATGGGCAGGTCGCGCCAGGATTTGATCCATTTTGCGTACATGTGACCAATGATGGTCTCGGAGGTGGGGCGCACGACCAATTTTTCTTCGAGTTCTTCGCCACCGCCATGGGTTACGACGGCCAGTTCAGGTGCAAAGCCTTCCACGTGTTCCTTTTCCTTTTCAAAGAAGGAAAGAGGGATCAGCATGGGGAAGGCGGCATTGACGTGACCGGTCGCTTTGAATTCCTTGTCGAGTGCAGCAATACAATTCTCCCACAATGCCCAGCCATAAGGTTTGACGACCATACAGCCGCGCACGGGTGCATAATCTGCCAGGTCGGAGCGCAATACGAGTTGGTTGTACCATTCTGAAAAATCTTCTGCACGGGTGGTTAATTTTTCTTCAGCCATTTTGTCCTCTTCGGATTCCAAAGTCAGAGACTTTGGAATTAATTTTTAATCAACGTCAGGAGACGTTGGAATCCAAAATACTCACAGCAGTATAAATATCTTTTGCAAAGGATAATAACTCGCGTTGTTGTGCGGAGGTGTATGTATCCAATTGCTTGAAGACCTGATCAAAGACAGACTGCCAGCCATCTCCTATCAGGATGAGCGGCCTCCGGTGCAGGGACTCCACGATCATCAAGTTCCACATCAGGGCGACTTCGGTCAACGTGCCCGGACCGCCGGGGAGGGCGAGCGCCGCATCGCAGCCTTCGATCAAAGCTTGCAAGCGCTCATTGAGTGTTTTCTTCCTGCGTTCTTCTTTTACCCAACTGTTCGCCCCAACCTTGCGCCAATTCTCGATGTCCTCACATGTCACGCCGATGACATGCCCGCCCACTTCGTGCGCGCCACGCGAGACGGCTTCCATCGTGCCGATGTAGCCGCCGGTGAGGACGGTATGTCCGCGTTGAGCTAGCAGCTTGCCGAGTTCCTGTGCCTCTGCGTAAGCTGCGTCGCCTTCTTTAGGTTGTGAGCCACCGAATACAGATATGTTCATTTCAAAATCTCGTTGAAGGTCGAAAGTCAAAAGTCAAATGTCGTGCGACTTTTGACTTTCGACGTTTGACTCGTCTACATCCCATTCTCTCGTCTTGTTGGTTTCCAATTTCTTCAGCATTGCTTCTTCCAAGTCAATGCCTGTGACTGATGCCAGTTCCAGTAAATATAATGCCACGTCTGCGAGTTCGCTTGCCAGTTCTTCCTTATCTTTTATTTCATCATGCCATTGAAAGTGTTCGAGAATTTCTGCGGCTTCCAACGCCAGTGAAATGGACAGGTTGCGCGGCGTCTGCGGACGTTTGCTGTTTGCGTCGAACCAGCCTTTCGAGCGGACGAAGCGATTCATTTCGTCGGTGAGTTGTTTGATGTCCATAACGCTGTACCAGCTTTCGGCTAGGAGTGAAGCGGGCTTTTTGTCCAATAAAAAACGGCTCGCCAGTCTGGGAGCCGTTCGTTGACGTGATGAATCGAACCTTATCCAGACCAGGTGTTTTTGGGCATTGCGGGTCGCGGCAACGGGTTCAAAAGCATGCGCAGATTATACACGATTTTCATTTTTTGAAATTGTTTCGTCAGAAACTGGGCAGGGGTTTCTCTGCTACAATATCAACATGGGACGAAATTATTCCGATCTGCTTAAAAAGTCTCTGGATGGGGCGCGCCTGGAGTTGTTGCATCTACTGGCGTATCAGGCTGCGCTGTTGCGGATGCCGCTGTATCTGGTGGGTGGGGTGGTGCGGGATATTTTGTTGGGGCGGGCGGTGAATGATTTTGATCTGGTGGTGGATGGGAGCAGTGCCGAGTTTGCGGAGTATATTGTCAGAAAATTTGGTGGGAAGATCCTGATCCATTCCAAGTTTATGACTGCCACCTGGGTGTTGAATGAGATAACGTTCGAGCGTTTGAAAGTCCCGATCCTGCAACTTTCGAATGTGCCGATCTCTTTTGATTTCGCTTCCGCCCGTACTGAGATGTATGCCCAACCGGGGGCTTTGCCAACTGTGAAACGCTCCACCATTGACGCTGACTTGTATCGCCGTGATTTCACGATCAATGCCATGGCGTTGCGTTTGGATGGCGAGGACTTTGGGGGATTGTTCGACCCGCTGGGTGGACAAAAAGACCTTGATGATAAATTGATCCGTGTTCTACACGCGCAGTCATTCGTGGATGACCCGACGCGCATCTTTCGCGCTGTCCGTTATGCGGTGCGTTATGGATTCGAGATCGCGCCTGAGACGTTGAACCTCGTCAATGCTGAAGCGCGTGGTGTCCTTGCAGGGTTGAGTGGTGAACGCCTGCGTCATGAATTTGATTTGATGTTTGAAGAAGAACAACCAGGTGCAATGTTGGAGCGTGTAAAGGAATTGGACTTCCTCCATGTAATTCACCCTGCCTTGCTAAGCGCCAGTAGCCAACAGCTAAAGGCTCTCGTTGATAAACCCGAACAGGAATTTGGCGAATTCAGCGTTCCTGATATTTTATCTTTTAAGCAAACGCTCGGATGGGTTTTGTATTTGTTGAATGTCTCTGGAAATGATATTGAAGCCATTGTGAAACGTCTCGCTTTCCCCGCATTGTTGATCAAAGCTGTGCGCGGCGCTTCATTTTTGAATACAGACCTGGCTTCCTTCAAGGATTGGAAGCCCAGCCAGTGGACGTTCAAACTCGATGAAGTCCCTGCGCTGGCTGTCTATGCGGTTTATCTTGTAAAGCAGGAATCGGTTTTACGAGATTATCTCGTTGAGTGGCGTAACATTAAACCATATACAACCGGCTACACCCTGCTGCAACGCGGACTTGAACCAGGACCGAAATTCAAGGAGATTCTTACTCGTCTCCGCGCGGCGTGGTTGGATGGGGAAGTGCAGACGGAAGATGAAGAAAAAAAACTTTTAGAAGAATTGGTTAAATGAACCTCCAACCCTTACTCAACTTCGCAAAACAACTTGCCTATCATGCCGGGCGGATTACGTTTTATTGAAACTATAATCTGATAGAATCGCAATGAAAAGCGAGAGTGTACTATGGAACAAAATCTATCTCCCGAACAAATAAATAAGCGAATCGCCAAACTGGAAGAAGAAGTGGCGCGCTATCAGAGCGAATTAGCCGGATTGCGTTCGCAAAAACTTGTTGATGCCCTTACAAAAATGGATGGTCCTCTGCCGCGTGAAAATCGCACCGTTGTTCGTACAGAGCGGGGACTAACCATAAAAGGCTCGCGGCTCACGTTATATTCCATCATGGACGCGCTTAAGGAAAACAATTCCCTCAAAAATATCCGCGACATATATGAACTGACCGATGCTGAAATGTTGGACATTCTTGACTATATCCATCTGCATCAAGGAGAAGTGGAAAAAGAATATCAAGAAGTCTTGAAATTTGCCGAGGAAAGCCGAAAATATTGGGAGGAAAAAAATCGGGCGCAATTGGAGAAAACCTACGAGCAAAGGGATGTTGTCCGCGCGAAGTTGCAGGAATGGCGGGAACAATATCGCGCGGAAAACAAACCATGAAAGTCCTTCTCGATCATCACATGAAGAAACAAGGAATATTGTTGTGGGCAACGATGGGTAGTGAAGGCTGGCTCAAGTTGCTGGATATTCCCATGCTGACATTTGACGATGTTGGACTGGCTGTTGATAGTAATGATCGTGATGTGTGGCGTTTTGTGCAGAAAAGGCATTTGATTCTTTTGACAGGGAATCGAAACAAGGATGGTGCCGATTCTTTGGAGCAAACTATTCGAGATGAAAATACCCCGGACTCACTTCCAGTAGTTACGATCGGCATTGCTGAACGACTTGAAGAGCGTGCTTATCGTGAGCAATGTGCTGAAAGGCTCGTTGAAATTATATTGAATATCGAAAATTATCTTGGGGTTGGAAGAATATATATCCCATAATATGAACCTCCAACCCTACCTCAACTTTGCAAAACAACTTGCTTATCGTGCCGGGCGCATTACGCTCAGCTATTACAACAAAGGCATTCAACATGACCTAAAGCCAGATGAGTCGCCCGTCACCGCGGCGGATAAGTCTACTGAGGAATTTATCCGTGGTGAGATCGAGAAGAGTTTTCCCTCGCACGCGATCGTGGGGGAGGAGTATGGCGAAAGCGCTGGTAAAGGCAATCCCTTCCGCTGGATCGTTGATCCCATCGATGGCACCAAATCCTTTATCAAGGGCGTCCCTTTTTATTCGGTGTTGATCGCGTTGGAGATCGAAGGTGTCTCGCGTGTGGGGGCGGTGTGCTTCCCGGCTTTGGATGAGATCCTTTACGGGGCAGATGGACTCGGTGCGTGGTGCAATGGTAAGCGTGCGCGTGTCTCGAGTGTGTCCAAACTCAAAGAAGCGGTGTTCTGTTTTACGAGTTGGTCTGGATTTCGCACCAAAAAGCGTTTGGATGTGTTTGAGAATTTACACAAGGAATGTTTCTACGGGCGCGGCTGGGGCGATGCCTACGGCTATCACATGGTGGCAACCGGGCGCGCTGAGATCCATCTCGACCCATCCATTCAACTTTGGGATGTGGCGCCGTTTCCATCGATCTTTCGCGAAGCGGGTGGCTTCTTCGGTTCGTGGAATGGCGAAGAAGGTCACACTTACGGCGAAGGATTTGCTGTTAACGCTGCCCTCAAATCGAAGGTCCTGAAATTGATGCGGGTATAATCCACTTATGACCATACAGAAACCCAATCACCTGAAAGACGAAAGCGACCGCCTGCCATATCGCCTGCGTGAACAATTTATGTCCATGCCCGAGTTGGCTTTATTTCGAACCCTTCAGGAAATGGTGGGGCGGCGGTATGTGATCTGTCCGAAGGTGGGGGTGAATGATATTTTTTATATCGTGCGCCCGAATGAGAACGTCCATTTTTTCAATAAGATCTTTCGCAAGCATGTTGATTTTTTGCTATGTGACCCCAATACGTTTAAACCAGCAATCGGGGTGGAGTTGGTCAAGCCAGTCGCCAAAAGCGAGACACGCGAAGCCGACCAGTTCATGCAGGATCTATTCCTCAGCGCGGGCATTCCGCTCGTGCATATCCCTTTGAGCGAACGCTATGTGCAACACGACGTGGCGGAATTATTTCAACTGGCAGTGCTCAAAGTAAAGGACTCCGCTCCGCTTCGCGCCTCGGCGAAATCTGATTCGGTTCCAATGTGCCCCGTCTGCGGCCGGATGATGGTCCTGCGCATTCATCGTGACGGCCCCAACGCTGGAAAAAAGTTTTACGGGTGTATGGATAGTCCCAAGTGCAATGGGGTGGTGGCTTTAGGCTGACGAATTATTGAGCTACTAATTTGATGCCAAATGGTTCCAGATAGTTTCGAAATTCATTAAGCTTTATAAATCCAACACAGGGGTAGGCACCGGGAGGCGGGTTCTCATGTAGCAATTTTCTGGCGAGCAGCACCGCGGGTGAAGTGGGGAGATAGGGCCCGTTCTGAGACGTTACGAATGAGATGGTTTTGCTTTGTCCGCTTTTGTCTGTGATCTTTACCAGAACCCCACCTGAATATGAACCGAATTTACTGAATAATGCGCTAATTTCTACCAACGGTTTAGCCAGAGATGGCAGGTTGAGTGGAGGCATGAATTTCTTGAGTTGCGCCAGGCAGAATAACCCGAGATTGAAGATCGGTAGTTCCACACCGGCTTTGAAGATTACCTGGCTTGCCCCAAATAATTTTGGAAAAAGTTCGAGATCAGGGACATCGCACAGTTGTACCATTCGTCTGCCGACAGGAACGGGAAATTCAAAATATTCCGTTAACCCCCAGCCCATGAATTCTTCCCAGCGTCCGTTATTCCAAACCCGGATTGGTTTTCCTACATAGGAAAGGATTGACTCAAAGGTTGATACGCCGGGTTTGTTTTTGTTTCCCGCGCTCAGATAGATCTTGATGCTGTCTATTTCCTGAAAATTTGAACTCAAATCAGAAACCATGGCGGAGGTAACTGCTGGTGTGGTACTGGCGCCTGTGCAGGCGAGGATGCCCTTGGCATTGGCCTGTGCGTCAAGTTTGATAAAACCAGTCACATATTCCCGATCATCCGCAATATCTATATAGTGACAATTTTCTTCGATGCAGGTACTTGGGATCGAGTAATCATTTGGCCGAAAGGGACCAGTTGCATTGATGACGATATGTGCCCCAATAATTGCGCTTCGCAATGACTTTTCGTTTTTTGCATCGCATCTGGAAAAGCCAGCGTCAATGGAGTCCGCGAATTTTTGCCCTGTAGCCTGGTTTCGGCCTGTGATGACTACATTGGCAAAATTGGCAAGTCGAGCGGAAATCAAACTTCCGAACGTGCCGTATCCCCCTAAAACAACGATCTTACGTTTCGAAGCGCTATGCATGGATTAATATTCAGGAACTGAAGAAGTGTTTTCGCGCCAGGAATAAGGGAATCAAGATCGCCGATGCTGCAATGAGATTGATAAACGCATTGATGTAGATTCCCTGTTGAATGGATAAGAGACTATCGTAGGGCGCCCATGCAATACAACTAAGGAAGATCGCCCACCAGGCAGCTTTATTTGGATTTCTGAATCCCGATGTAACGACATAGAGAAATAAAACTCCCCAACTTGCAATCGTCGGTCCAAATAACCCGACCAGAAAATTGACATTTGGGTTTGGCGCGTTGGATTCAAATCCGAGTGCCTGGTACAAGAGTTCATTGTAGGTGGCGAATAACGACGTGTTTACAAGAAAAGGCAGCGCTATTCCGCCTAGAATATGGGCAATAGCAATGAGTTGCAGGAAAATTTTAATTCTTGAAAGTGTTACCATAATTCATAAAAACCTTGCTTTTAGGTCCTTGGTCGGTATCATACAAACATCCCTTTTCCCAAACCATTGATAGCGATGTTTTGCGATCTGAGCGTAGGCCCAATCGCGAATAAATCTTGGAACGATGATGCCTGTATATGACAGAACCGACCATGGGAAGGTGAGTTCCTGTCCGATTTTCAACGCGGCGGTCGAGCCAAGATGAACTTTTCCGTTTTCAAGATAAACAACAGCCTGGTTGTAGTCTGAAGGCAATCCGCACCATTTTAATAATTCTTTGCCAGTCTCTGATTGAATGGAAGCAAAGCGAAATATTGGTTTCTTTTCGTTCTTTAGGACAAAGTTCACCGAGCTGTTGCACAAATTGCAAACACCATCGAAAAGAATAATGTGCTGGCGTTGGATACCGACAATTTTCATGTGGAGGTTGGCATCTGATTAGCTTCTGAAACCGACGCTGGCATTTCCTCTGCGATGCGATGTTTTGATTGCAGGAATTTGAATACTCCCAAGGCAATCCCTACATTCAAATAACCGAACACAAAACTAAAGCCTCCCACCAATGCCG
>Ga0137459_1000843_pt1 | contig 10350 bp, 7 predicted proteins | sample EasRivERMGT700_2_FD_104908 | JGI IMG/M metagenome (GOLD analysis project Ga0137459, IMG submission 104908) | Soil microbial communities from meander-bound floodplain in the East River, Colorado, USA - East River MetaG ERMGT700_2 | ecosystem: Environmental > Terrestrial > Soil > Floodplain ... | reverse complement strand
TGCCGACGAAGCCCGAGGTCACGACGACGTCGGCGACGCCGCGCGGGATGTCGAGGCCCTCGATGTTGCCGATGAAGTTGAGCTCGGTGGTCTCGACCAGCGCGGCGTTCGCGGCGACCACGGCCGGCGGGCCCTTGCCGGCCTCGGTGCCGTTGGACAGGAGCGCGACGCGCGGCCGGCGGTTCTGCGACACCAGCTTGGCGTAGGCCGAGCCCATGACGGCGAACCCGACGAGATCCTCGGCGGTCGCGTCGATCGTCGCGCCGACGTCGAGGATCAGCGAGAACGGATCGTCCTTCTCGCCGCGCCGCAGCTCGGTCGGGTAGACCGCGGCCAGCGCGGCGCGCCGCACGCCGGGGAGCAGGGTCCAGCGCCGCGCGCAGGCCAGCACGCTCGCGCCGGTGTTGCCGGCGGAGACCAGCGCATCGCCGTCGCCGCGGGCGACCAGATCGGCGGCGATCACGATCGAGGCCTCGGGCTTGGCGGCGAGCGCCTCGGCGGGCTTCTCGTCCATCTCGATGAACGTCGGGGCGTGGTGGACCCGGACCCGCGCGCCATCGTGGCGCATCCGCGGGAGCAGCCGGCCCAGCTCGGCGGCGTCTCCGACCAGGATGATCTCCGCCGACGGGAGCGCGAGCGAGGCCTCGGCGGCGCCCTGCACGATCTCGTCGGGGGCGTGATCGCCTCCCATGGCGTCGACGACGATGCGGTGCATGGCGATCATCTTGCCACACAACCGGCGGCCCCATCGCGATGACGCGTGGCAGGCGCGGCGGGCGAACGATCCCACCCCCATGGGCACGGTCAGACCGGCGGGCTAGAGTGCGTGCGCTGTGACCGAGAAGCTCTACATCGTCGACGGGCACGGGTACATCTTCCGTGCCCACTACGGGCTGATGAACAGCTCCAAGGGGGAGCGGCGCGAGGTCCGGCTGTCGACGAGCGAGGGCATGCCGACCGGCGCGCTCTACGTGTTCGCGCGCATGCTGATGCGGCTCGAGGAGGACTTCGCGCCCCGGCGGATGGCCGTGGTGTTCGACGACAAGTCCGGAGTCAGGACGTTTCGCGCCGAGATGTACCCGGCCTACAAGGCCACGCGCAAGGACCCGCCGGAGGAGCTGGTGGTCCAGATGGACTACTTCGCGAAGGTCGTGCAGGGCCTGGGCTGGCCGGTCCTGACGGTGCCGGGCGTCGAGGCCGACGACGTGATCGCCACGCTCGTCGAGCGCGCCCGCGCGCGCGACTGGGAGGTCGTGATCTTCAGCGCCGACAAGGACATCATGCAGATGGTCGGCGACCACGTCTCGATGATCGACGCGCTTCGCCAGACGACGTACACGCGCGAGGAGGTCATCAAGAAGATGGGCGTGCCGCCCGAGAAGATCCCGGACTTCCTGGCGCTGGTCGGCGACACCAGCGACAACATCCCGGGCATCCGCGGGGTCGGCGACAAGACCGCGGCCAACCTGCTCGAGCAGTACGGCACGCTCGCGAACCTGATCGCGCAGAACCCGGTGGTCCCGCGGATCTCGATCAAGCAGCCGTTCGGCGATCCCGAGCAGCTCGAGCGGATCCAGATCTCGCGCCAGCTGGTCGAGCTGCGGCGCGACGTGCCGCTGCCGTTGACGCTCGATGATCTGGTCGTCGGCGAGTGGAACCTGCCCGCGCTCCACCAGCTGTTCACCGAGCTCGAGTTCGGCGTCCTGGTCGACAAGGTCAAGATGAAGATGCCGCCGGCGGACGATGTCGTCATCGTGCCGGCGCCGGACGTGAACCTGGTCGCCAGCGTCGCGCAGGCGCCCGACGCGCGGATCGTGACCGGCGGCGCGGCGATCGACGAGCTCGCCCGGGCGGCGCGCGCGGCCGGGCGGATGGCGCTCACCGTCGAGCTCGATCCCGAGCGGCTCGAGCGCGCGGGGCTGGTCGCGGCGGTGATCGCGATCGAGGGCCTGGCGCCGGCGTACCTGCCGCTCGGCCACCGCTACATCGGCGCGCCGCCGCCGCCGACCGCGGCCGAGCTCTTGCCGCTCCACGCGGTGCTTGGCGATCCCGCCGTCGAAAAGGTCGTGCACGACGCCAAGACGGTGATCCGCGCGTTCGCGATCGCCGGCGTCGCGGTCGACGGCATCGTCGAGGACACGATGCTCGCGGCGTTCCTGCTCGACCCGACGGCCGAAGCCGAGCCGGGCGAGACCGTGGTTGCGCGGCTCGGCGGCGTGCTGCTGCCGACCCGCGCGACCATCGCGGGCAAGGGCAAGTCCAAGCCCAGCCTCGAGGCCATCGCGGTCGAGCGCGCCGCGCCGTGGGCCGGTGCGATCACGCACGCGCTGCTGCCGATCGCCGCGCAGCTGCCGGCCCGGCTCGCCGCGAGCGGGCTGTCGGCGCTGTACCGCGACGTCGAGCTGCCGGTCGCGCGGCTGCTCGCGCAGATCGAGCGGATCGGCATCTCGGTCGACGTCGGCCACTTCAAGAAGCTGTCGGACGAGGTCGGCGCGAGGCTGGGCGAGCTCGAGCACAAGGTCTACGAGGCCGCGGGCACGACCGAGCTCAACATCGGCTCGCCCAAGCAGCTGGGCGAGCTCCTGTTCGACAAGCTCGGGATCGACACCAAGGGCGTCAAGCGGACCAAGCTCGGCTGGTCGACCGAGGCCGACACGCTCGAGGCGCTGGTCGACGCCCACCCGGTGATCCGGCCGATCCTCGATCACCGCGAGCTGATCAAGCTCAAGGGCACGTACCTCGACGCCCTGCCGCCGCTGGTCAACCCGAAGACCGGCCGGGTTCACACCACGTTCAACCAGGTCGTCGCCGAGACCGGCCGGATCTCGTCGCAGGATCCGAACCTCCAGAACATCCCGATCCGCAGCGAGCTGGGCCGGCTGATCCGCCGGGGCTTCGTCGCCGCGCCGGGCCACGTGCTGATCGCGGCCGACTATTCGCAGATCGAGCTGCGGATCCTCGCCCACCTGTCGGGCGATCCGCTGCTCGGCACGGCGTTCCGCGATCACATCGACGTCCACACGCAGACCGCCGCCGAGGTGTTCAGCGTGGGCCGCGACGAGGTCACCGCCGAGCAGCGCCGGATCGCCAAGGCGGTCAACTACGGCCTGTCGTACGGGCAATCGGACTTCGGGCTCGCCCGCGCGCTCGACGTCACGCGCACCCAGGCCGCCGAGTACTCGCGGCGCTACTTCCAGCGGTTCCCGACGATCCACAAGTTCATGGAGGACATCGTCACGCTGGCGCGCGCGCAGGGCGGGGCGCGGACGCTGCTGCAGCGCTGGCGGCCGATCCCGAACCTCATGTCGAAGTCGCCGCAGGCGCGGCACGCCGCCGAGCGCGTCGCGCAGAACACGCCGATGCAGGGCGCCGGCGCCGACATCATCAAGCTGGCGATGCTGGCGACCGCGCGGCGGATCGAGCGCGAGGGCTGGCCGGTCAAGATGCTGCTCACGGTGCACGACGAGCTGGTGTTCGAGGCGCCGCCGGACATCGCCGAGGCGGTCGGCGCGGCGCTCAAGCTCGAGATGGAGAATGTCTATCAGCTGAGCGTGCCGCTCGAGGTCGACATCGGGATCGCGGATAACTGGGCCGACGCGTAGCCGGTCCGCTCGTCCGCGCCGGTCGGTCGATCTCGAGGCCGTGTAGACCGTGATCGACGACGTGAGGATCTGGGTCACCGGCCGGGAGGGAACACGCCGGGGCGCTTCTCGACGAAGGCGCGCATGGCCTCGCGGCCGTCGGGGGTGACCGCGCTCCGGGCCATGACGTCGACGGCCTCCGCGTAGGCCGCCTCGATGTCGAGCTCGACCTGCCGGTACACCGTGCGCTTGCCGATCGCCTTCGAGGCCAGGCTGCCGCGGCTGGCGGCACGGGCCAGCGCCTGGGTCTCGGTGACGAGCTGGGCGCGGGGGACGACGCGGTTGACGAGCCCCCAGGCGAGGGCGGTGCGCGCGTCGATCGGATCGCCCGTCATGCCGAGCTCGAGCGCGCGCCGCGTGCCGATGGCGCGTGCGACCGCGACGAGCGGGGTGTGGCAGAACCAGCCGCCGCGCCCGCCGGGGGTGGCGAAGCTGGCCTCCTCGACGGCGACGGCGAGATCGCAGCTCGCGACGAGCTGGCACCCGGCGGCGGTCGCGATGCCCTGGACGCACGCCACGACGGGCACCGGCAGGCGCGCGAGGCCGAGCATGACGTCGGTGCACACGCCGAGCAGGCGGCGCATGCCGTCGAGATCGCGGTCGACCATGTCGCTGAAGTCGTGGCCTGCCGAGAACACCGGTCCCGCGGCAGCCAGGACGATGGCGCGGACGCCGGGCGCTTCGGCCGCCCGTGCCAGCGCCGCGCCGAGGTCGCGCAGCATGGACTCGGAGAGCGCGTTGCGGCGGTCGGGGCGGTTGAGGGTGACGGTGGCGAGATCGCCGGCAATCTCGACGAGAACCTGCTCCTGGGTCATGGGGGTGCTTGTTATCAGGTTGACGACAGGGCCGCCAGCGTCACTGCCAGCCGAGCGGTCGATCGCTTCGCCGCGCGCGAGAGCACGGCGTCGGTCATGAAATCGCGGAGCTTGGCAGCCAGCCTGGCGGGTCAGGCACAAGCGAGGGAAATGACCCGCCAAGTACCATGCAGCACCCGTCGATGACACAGCTCGTCAGACGATCGCACAGTCTATTCATTGGCTATATGAGACATCCTGTTGGCAAATACGATGTCGTGCTACATAGAGCGAAAGCACCTCGAAGCGCACAGCCCGCATTCGGCTGCCGTCAGGAGGAGTAGGAGGAGGCACCATGGACGCTCGCATGCGCGCCGGGATTCGCCGGCTCGGGATCCTTGCACTCGCATTCGCACTCGCACTTGCATCCGCCGGCTGCCCGCTGCCCGCGCCGGCGCCCATCCCGCGCGGGCCGGGCACCGAGGGCAGCGCCCGGTGGGCGTTCGCCATCGCTCGCCCCGAGATCGTCGCGTTCGCCGCCGACGCGGAGGTCCGCACGATCTCCGGTATCATGGTGAACCTCGATGGGCGGTTATTCGCGAACACCGGCGTCTGGAGCTTCGTCGCCTGGAGCCCGACCCGTTCGACGATCCAGGTGACGGTGAAGGCCGACGGCACGGCCTCCAGCTCGCAGCGCACCGACGCGGCGCCGGGGCCGGGCATCCAGCGGCCGCTGCCCGCGAACTGGGCCGACAGCATCCCGGTGTTCGCGGCGACCAGCGGCAGGCGCGATCCGGCGGCGCGGCTCGCGAACCTGGTCGTCCTCAACGTCGCGTCGTACGCGCAAGCGCCGAACCGGGCGGTATGGGGCATCAGCTTCGATGCGCCACCGAACCAGCTCGTCACCTTCGATGGAACGTATATCGGCCCACAATAGATCAGGGAGGCTAGGTAATGCCATTTACTGACCGGAGCGAGCTCTACGTCGCGGTGAACGAGGCCGGAATCAATCGGGCCATTCGCCATGTCATGCGGCAGCGTCCATCGCTGTTCAACTACGCCACGGCGCGCGTCATCGACCACCGCGAGCTGTGGTGCCGCCCGATCGACGTCCACCCGGTCGTCACCGCGCGCGGCAATCCGCTGTTCACCGTGGTGCCGCCGGTGCCGATCGTCGCCACCAAGGGCGGCTACGCGATCGACGCGATCGCGCAGCTCGGGCAGGCCGCCGTCGATCTGTCTCCCGTGAACGTGCTCGAGCCGCCCACCGAGCTCGGGCCGATGCCCCGCAACAGCTTCGCGGCGATGGCCGAGCTCTCCGCCGGGCTGGGCTGCCCGTCCGAGCTGCCGTCGCTCGAGCCGACCGCGGGCCGCGCGGTCCCGACCCTGACGGTGCTGCCGGGGGCCATGACGTGCTTCGCGCTGCAGGTGTTCGGCTTCGGCAGCGCCCGGTTCGTCGGCCAGCCCGGGAACGAGCACATCCAGGCCCGGCTGCTGGGGTTCGACACCGTGGCGATCTCGCCGCAGGGCCTCGAGGATGCGATCGATTGCTACGTGAGGATGGTCGTGCAGCTCGGCATCCTCCCGCAGCTCGCCGTCCCGGTGATCCGGTTCGCCAGGGACCTCCTCGGGCTCGTCCACGTCGTGATCGAGCCGTCGCTGGCGGTCCCGCAGAACCCGCTCATCGAGGAGGATCAGATCAAGGTGTTCCTGAGCGCGGCGGTCAGCGCGCTGCCACCGGCCCCACCGGCGCCGCCGGGGCCCAGCGCCCCCGAGCACACCGGCGGCGTCATCCGGGCGCGGACCCGGACCGGGCCGTTCGATCTGGTCGGCGCCGTGTCGGAGGCCGCCGTCGTGGCGGTGTTCAACCAGCTGCTCGCCGGCTACCAGGTGGACAAGGCGGGCTCCAGGAGCTTCGGCCCGTTCACGGCGAGCTACCACGTCCACGCGCACTCGGGCGGCGGCGCCGTCGAGCTCAACAACGACGGCACCGTCGGGGTCAGGGATCTCGACATCAAGTGGGACACGCTCCAGGTGTGCCTCGGCATCGACATCCCCGAGATCTGCATCGGCGGCTTCTGCATCATCCCGACGCCGTTCGGGTGCGCGCTGCGCGCTCCCAGGCTGTGCCTGTTCAGCGCGAGCCCGGATCTGCAGTTCTGCCTCGATCTCGGCGGGTTCCTCCACTCGACGCTGTCGCTCGCCGTGCGCCCGACCACCAGGTACCGCGTCGACCCGGGCCGCACGTTCGGCATGAACGACTGGGACGCCCGCGACGCCGGGGTCCCCAACCTGTGGCAGGTCATCGCCGATCCGGTGTCGATCCGATTCGAGCTGATCAACATCACGGCCTCGGCCGACGACCTGTTCGGCGACGCGATCGATGCCGCGATCGATGCGCTGCTCGGCCCGTTGCCCGGCTGGGCCAAGGCGCTCGTTCGCGCGATCCTCGGACCGATCAGCGCCCTCGTGCGCGGCCTGCTCGGCATCGCCGACGACGTCGAGCAGTGGCTCATCGACCTGATCGGTAACCTCGGGCTGTACGACCTCATCCTCGACAAGCTGTCCGATTACCTCGGCAAGCACCCGCTCGCGGAGCTCCCCGATCCATTCCCGATCCTCGAGGAGGAGCCGGCGCGGATCGCCGTCATGCTGCCGATCGAGTACCTGGGTGTGCAGGTGACCGACGCCGAGCTCGTCATCGACGCGGATCTCGGAGGTGTGCCATGAGCGTCTTCATCAACCGCAAGCTCCTCGAACAGACCACCTTCCACAGCACGGCGCCCGCGGGGCTCGCGTGCGTGGTCCACGCGGTCGCCGAGGAGGGCGAGCACGAGCTCCACTTCCTCGACGCGGACGACGCAGTTTCGGAGACCGTGCCGGTGACCGTCGCCGGGAAGCGGCCGACGGGCGAAGCGACGGCCGTGCGCCTGGATGTGAACCCCACGAAGCTCGGCGCTGCCCGGCTTTCGCGGGGGCCGTCCGGGTCGCCGGCGCACCACGTCATCCAGCCCGGCGCGGATCTCTTCATCACCACGCCCGCGCCCAGGGACGCCTGCCGGGTCCGTCTGGTCCGGAAAACCGACGGGGCGGTGGTGTTCGACAGCGCGTCGCTGGGCGCGGGCGATCGCTTCGCGGTCACGCTCATCCGCCCGGGGCGCTACCAGGTCGAGAACCAGCTCGACGGGGCCAAGCTCGTCCTGACCGTCGAGTACCCGGTGGTCGGCAAGCAGCCCTACAGCCCGCCGCCGCCGATGCAGATCGAGTGCACGGCCGGCGGCTTCCAGGCCCCGACGACCACCGTGAAGCCGGCGCAAGGGCTGATCTTCCTGTGCAGCGCGCCGGCGTGCCTCCACCTCGCGCTGGTCGAGCCCGACGATGGGCCGCACCAGGACGCCGGGCCGACGCGCACGACGCCGGCGGGCAGCGGGTCCGGCGGGCCGCCGCACGCGCCGCTGACCGAGGAGGCGCGGTCCGTCCTCCGCCGCGTGCTGCGGACGTTCCGCGGCAAGCCGGACGGGGGCTGATCCGCGGTGCCCCGATCCGCGCCCGGCCCGCGGGTCTTGCTTCTGGGCATCGGCGCGCTCGGATCGCGCGTGCTCGATCTGGCCGTTCGGCTGCCCGGCCGGCCCTGCCTCCTCGTCGCCGGGCGAGATCTGGAGGCGCTCCGGCAGCGCGCCCACCTGGCGGTGCTCGCCGCGATGCAGCTCGGCCACGCGCCCGACGTGTCGTGCGTGCGGATCGATCTCCAGCACATCGACGCGACCGCCGAGATGCTCGCGCGGCACCGCCCGGACATCGTGTTTCACGCCGCGTCGCTGCTCGCCCCACGCCGCCTCGCGCGCCTGCCGCCGGCGGCCGCCGCGCGGCTCACCGTCGGGCCGCTCGGGCCGTGGTTGCCGCTGCAGGTCGTGCTGGCGCATCGCCTGATGCAGGCCGTGGCGCGCTCGGGGCAGCCGATCCGCGTCGTCAACGCGTCGTATCCCGATGTCGTGAACCCGCTGCTCGCCGGCGCCGGGCTGGCCCCGTGGATCGGCGCCGGGAACCTCGCCAACAATGTACCCGGCCTGCGGCGTGTCCTCGCGGACCGGCTGGCATGCCCGCTCGACGAGGTGGACCTGCGCCTGGTCATGCAGCATGCGGTCAGCCACCGGATCCACCGCCACGGCACGGCCGGCGGCGCGCCGTTTCATCTCACCGCGCTGCGCGGCGGCGCGGACGTGACCGCGCAGATCGATCCCGAGGGCCTGTTTCGCGATCTGGCCACCGGCTGGCGGCGCCCGGGCGGCGCGACCGGTCAGCTGATGACCGCCGCCTCGTCGGTGGCGCTGCTCCAGGCGATGATGACGACGACGCGGACGGTGGTGCACGCGCCGGCCCCCCACGGCCTGCCGGGCGGCTATCCCGTCGAGCTCGCGGGCGGCCGCCTCGCGCTCTGCCTGCCCGCGGGGGTCACGGCCACGGACGCGGTCGCGATCAACGAGGCCGCCCAGCGGTTCGACGGCATCGAGCGCATCGCCGGCGGCGTCGCGCAGATCACCGACGGCGCCGCAGCCGTCGTGCGCGAGGTCCTCGGGTACGACGGCCCGCAGGTCTCGCTCGCCGACGCCGACGCGCAGGCGGCCGAGTTGCTGGCCCGGGTTCGCGCGCTGCGCTCCAGCCGAACGTGCGCAGGAGGTCCCTGCCGTCCGCGACATACAGGACGCCCCGGATGACATGGATGGCGGCGAGGCCATAGATCAGGCCGGTGCCGAGCGCCTCGAGCGGTCCGCGGAGCTCGCCGAGGAAGCCGAGCCGGGCGGGCGCGCCAAACCGGCCGAGCAGGAAGCCGAGCTGGAGCGCGGTGAACCCGGCCACCTTGACGGCCACCATGAGGCCGCGGCTGACGTGCGAGGCGACGAGCGCGCGGCCCCAGGCGCTCCGCATCCTGCCGCCGGCGCCGAACGCGCCCGCACCGGCCTCGAGGGCGCGCACGCGCATCACGTTGATGAGCGTGCCGCGGACGGTGATGACGATCGGAATCCACAGCGGCACGAGGCCCAGCGACACGAACCGGAACCAGTACATCGCCTCGATGACCTGGTCGGTGGAGATATCGAGGATGCCGCCGAACGCAGACGCGAGGCCGCGCCGCCGGGCCACGTAGCCATCGACGGCGTCGAGCGCCTCGGCGACGACGAACAGCCCGATCGAGACCAGGCCGAGGGCGAACGAGCGATCGAACAGGCCGGCGGCGACGAGGCCGAGCACCACGCGGGCGGCCTGGATCTGCGTGGGGCTCATCCGTCACGCGCCCCAGACGTGGAGCAGGCCGTGCGCGACGACGGCGGCGAACGCGAGGGCGTCGGTCGTGTCGAGCAGCCCGCCTTGCGGCCCGAGCGCGGTGCCGGAGTGGCGCTGGCCCATCATGCGCTTCACATAGGATTCCGCCAGGTCGCCGAGCTGGCAGGCGGCACCCATCCAGAGCCCGAAGATCGCCGCCTGCCCGACCGTCACCGCCAGGTCGAAGGCGCGGGTGAGGACGACCGCGGCGACCAGCGAGGCCAGGGTGCCCGCGAGCCAGCCGGCGTAGGTCTTCCGCGGGCTCACGGGTTCGTTGATGACCGGTGCTCCGGGCAGCGCGATCCCGCCGAGCGCCGCGCCCGACTCGCGCGCGGCGACGGTCAGGACGACGATCGTGGTCCACGCGCGCCCGGCGTCGAGGGTGCGGATCGCGACGAGCTGTCCGAGGGTGAGCGCCACCGAGACCACCCCGCAGATCATCAGGAGGAGGTCGTGGAGCTCGCAGCGGTCCGGGCGAGCCGTCGACAGCGTCACGATCGCGAAGCAGAAGATCCAGGCGGCCGACAAGATCAAGGTCTCCGGCCACGCGGGCGCGATGACCGGCTGGACCAGCAGCAGCGCGGAGGCGGCGA
>Ga0137459_1000840_pt1 | contig 10376 bp, 21 predicted proteins | sample EasRivERMGT700_2_FD_104908 | JGI IMG/M metagenome (GOLD analysis project Ga0137459, IMG submission 104908) | Soil microbial communities from meander-bound floodplain in the East River, Colorado, USA - East River MetaG ERMGT700_2 | ecosystem: Environmental > Terrestrial > Soil > Floodplain ... | reverse complement strand
CGCCGCGCACACCCAACCCGGCCCAGTGTCCTCGTTGTAAGTCTTACAAATGGAGGGATAAGAAATGAGAACAGGACGTAATTGGAGTATGATAGCCGCGTTCCTTTTTTGTGTCGGCTTTTGGGCGTTGGTCTGGGTCATTGTCCGGGAGGTAGCACGATGAGTCTATTACGATTGATACTGAACAAGATACGAAGGAAGCATCTCGCTGACCTAACTCCACTACAGCGCGCAATCTACCTGTCCATGACGAGGGTAAAATGAGTCAACTCCTTCAATGCCAATTCTGTGGATCGCTATTCACGCCACTAGAGGGGCGAGTACCATCCCAAACATGCGAACGGTGCTGGCTGGAAATTGAGGCTAAGACAACGCTCCGGGAATTATCGCCATGCGGCTTGTGTGGTAGGACAGTCCGTGGTTTTGCCAAGTGGTGCGGTATCTGCGGCGCCGATCTCTGCGCTGATTCTAACTGTTGGAGTCAGCATTATGCCGGTTGTGAATATCGTTACCGATTCAATGTCGTCGGGCCAGACGAGGAATAAAATGGAAATCTGCGACAAGGGTCACGATAAAATTTGTCATGAGTCAAAATACTGTCCTTGCTGCATTTGTTTGGACAGAATTGAGGAACTCAAAGAAGAAATTAGGGAATTGGAAACCGAACTAGATCGCAACATTCATCCAAACGTATATCGCTAATCGAAGGACGTGCCCCAATATGGAAGAATTAGAATCCCAAGCCTTGAGCGTGCTCGACCAAGCCAAGGCCATGTCGGCGATCGGGACAAACAAAATGTACGCCTACGCCGGTCAATTTATCGTCGACGCCAAGCGGCTGATCGCCAAGATCACCGATGCCCACAAGGCGAGTATCGACGCGGCGCACCTAGCTCATAAAGCGGCCATTGCCCTGCGTGACAGCCATATCCAGCCAATTCACGCGGCCCTACGGATCGTCGAACCGCTGGCACTGGCCTACAAGCAAGAACAGGACAGAGCGGCGCGCGAAGAAGCGCAGAGAGTAGCCGACGAACAGCGCCGGGAGCGCGAGGCCCAGGCGATTAAAGACGCTGAAGCCCTGGAAGCTATGGGCTTTGACGAGGCAGCTAACTCAAAACTGGCGGAGGCCACGGCGCCACAACGGATCACCCCGGTAGTCTCTACCTTGCCCAAGGTTGCCGGACTGTCTACGAGGAAAAAGTGGGTGTATGAGATTGTCGATCCCGCCGCCGTTAAGCGTGAGTTTTGCATTCCCAACGAGAAGCTTATCCATATCCACGTCGATGGTGAGTTTTACAAAACCAGCAAGGTGACGCCGGAAATGGTGAAGGCATTAGAGGATAAGATAGGCGGCATAAAGGTAATGGAAGTTGAAACGATGGTAGGAAGGACAAAATGACTATTTTTGGCTGGCACTTTGTTGGCAAGAAGCTGCGCGACGGATCGCCTATTCTGAATGATAACGTGTGGTTGCCGAAGGTCACACTTATCGCCCTATGCGAACGCGGCTACCACGGCAGTAAACATCCATTCGACGCGCTACGGTATGCGCCGGGATCAACGCTCTGTTACTGCGAGTATAAAGGCGCGATGGTTGTCGATACCGATAAATTCGTCGCTGAACAACGCCGGATTATAACCCGCATGGATGCCACCGAACTGATGCGCTACTTTGCGCGCATGCAGGCGATTTCCGTTGCTCATTTATGGAGTCCTCCCGATGTTGTGCTTGATTGGCTGATGGGCGATGAAAATCTGCACGCTGCTGCTCACGCTGCTGCTCAGGCTGCTGCTAACGCTGCTGCTCACGCTGCTGCTCTGGCTGCTGCTACCTCTGCTGCCCTTGCTGCCCGTGCTGCTCTTGCTGCTGCCGATGCTGCTCTGGCTACTGCTCTGGCTACTGCTCTGGCTAATGCTCTGGCTAATGCTCTGGCTAATGCTCACGCTGCTGCTACCTCTGCTGCCCTTGCTGCTCAGGCTACTGCTTGGGATGCTGCTCTGGATGCTGCTCAGGCCGATTTCGCCTCACTTGTCTATGAGTGTTTCGGATTGGAGGAAATAAAGTGATGAACAAAATCATACTACTAGCGGCTTTGACGTTGGTCCCGATCGATCTGTCCTATGGTCAACCACTAACCACCGAGGGACATCGCCGTTGGCAACAAGAGACTCAACGCCAACAACAGGAAAATCAACGGCAGGTTGACCGGATGGAACAGGAACGGCGCCAGCGCGACTTGGAACAGGATAGGTATCGCCAACAGGAACAACAACGGCGTCTGGAACGCCAATTGAACGAATTGAGGCGCCGTCACAATGACCTTAACAATCCTTGAGCGCCGTATCGTCGCGGCCGAGAAGTTAGGCGAACAGTGGGCCGAGCTCCATGCGACCTGGCTACAACTGGACGATGCCAAGAAGAACGTCTTGGCCGGCCTGATGAACGACCTGGACAATGGCGAGATTAGCGAGACAAAGCTCGACAGACTAGCGCGCGGGACCAAGGAGTATCAGGACTACTGCAAGAACTTAGCCCTTGCCAAGGGTGCCGAACTGCGCGCCAAGGTGCGCTATGAGTGCGCCAAGGATTATTTCGAAGCTGGACGTTCGGCAGAGGCGACCGAACGCGAGAAGATGAAACATTTATCTCAGATACCATAAACGCGCTGCGGCGTGGAAGGACACGCGGGTGGATAGTAGGGCGTGGCTGCCTGAAACATCCTTAGCCAGTCAAGTAGCCTTAGCGGGTGAACGATTTAGTCGGTATCGAGTCCGGCCAGCGCGATAACAAATAGGAGGGAACGATGAGTCTTTGGTGGTTAGAAAAAGGATGGACGGAAGCACTATGTGCAGTTGTGGTGCCAAAATTTGGCCTGACGGCGATCCTGATTGGGGGTATTGCTATAACTGTTTTTCGCGTCAGTTAGAAGAACAAGAACAATATCGCCAACGTGATAAAGACAGGGAGGGAAAATGATTATCACAGTAGATGCCGTGACCAAAGAGCCGCGGGAATACAATGGAAGGAAGCAGTGGGGGGTTAAACTGCCCAATGGCGAGTGGATTTCGGTCGAATGCGATTTTCAGCCCGTTAAGGGGATGCAGTTCGATGTCGCCATAAAGGAATCGTACAAAAACGGCCGGAGTTTCAAGAACGCTACCATAATCGGACCGGCGCCAGCCCCAGCGGCCCAGCCGTCCGTAATGGCCGATTTTAACGCGGTTAAGGCCGAGTCAATGGCAATGGGTCAAAAGCCCCCACAAGTGCAGCCAGCGGCCCAGCCAGCCCCCTCCGTGGCCTATTCTAGCCCCCATGCGTCGGCCAAAATCCCCTGGTGGGACTGGGTGCATGTAATAAGAATGAGTTGGGACGTAGCGATCGAGACCGGGATGCCCCCGGCTGAAGCCGTCGCCCTTATCAACACGACCCTGATTGCCTACTCCAACGGCAAACTAGAAGCGCCGCCGGCGCCGTTAACAGGCGAAGAACAGGCGCCACAGGACGATGACATACCATTCTAAGACCATGATCGTCGTGAGGGGAATCATCTTGGAGGCAACGCTTTGCCCGTTTGGCTGCCGGATTTACCCGGCGAGTAGCCTTGCCATGCACATTGCGGCCCATGAGAGGCTTGGCAAGATGGTCCTGGCCCCGGTCGGATGGATGCATAATAGACCGGGTAAGACCCATGTTAGCAATAGGCTAGGGAGGCCACGGAAAAAGGACAGCGAGAAAACGTCGACGGCAATCATTAAACACCACAATCGGGGGCGACGATGAGGCGCAACAAATACGGCAATAAGAGAGTAAAGTTAGACGGCTACTCGTTCGAGTCCAAGGCTGAGGCGCGCTATTACGGCGAAATGAAGCTACTGGAACAGGCACACATAATCAGCGGCCTAGTCGTCCATCCCAAATATCCCATCGTCTACAAGGGGACTAAAGTCTGCGTCGTTGAACTGGATTTTGAATATTGCGACGCGGACGGTGTGATTCATTTTGTCGACGTCAAAGGTCAATACCTGCCGATGTCTCGCCTGAAACACAAATTGTTCAAGGCGTTTTACGGTGAAGAAGTGACGATAGTGAGAGACAAGAGGTAAATCATGCTAGGACCGGAAATATACGAAGAACCGAAATGCGAATGCTGCGGACGTGTCGGGATTGATTTGCGTACGAACGTTTGGCTGAAACCAGCAATGTTGTGTAAAGCGTGCCTATGCACTTGGTACGATAGGAGCGTAACACTAAAAACATGGGGCGATTTGAAAGAGGCCAGCCTATCTAGTGGCGAACGTTGGCTATGAGGTAAATCCGATGGCTAGATCACCCTCCGTGCAGATGCAGCTACGCATGCTAAGGACCGAACATCTTAGACTAAAGCACGCCTTTGCGGTAATAGAGGATGAGAGTAAACGATTTTTAGGCCGCGCACTCTGGGCCGAAGCCGAGTTAAAGCAATGGAAAGAACGGTTCGACGCATTGCTGAAGATAGGAGGTAGAACCGATGACTGATGTCTGGATCGTCAAGCGAACAGTTGTCGAGAGTTTTGAAGTCGAAGCTAAAACGAAAGAGCAGGCCAAAGATAAGGCGTTTATGTTGGGCTTGACACCCAGCGCAAAAAGGGGAGAATATGGGAAGACGGGCCGGCGTTATTTTAGCATTTTTATTTCATTCGATTATATGGACTGTCAACGGCGAAGTTGAAGCCAGATTTGTCTTTTGCGGGATAAATAAAAGCGATTTCGGTGAGTCTGTCTTGCGCACCAAAGACATCTGCGTATTTGATACATCCATGAATGTAAATGGAAATATTAAATTCCTTCATCAATCGAACGAGTTGAGTCTCTGTCAGTGGGTACTGGACGGCACTTCTTACGGGTTGATCCGCGTAAACGGTTCCAGGCGTTTGCTTATAAGTAGTGGGGCAAGTCTTATAAACCGGACGTTTTCCACCATCTTCGACGACCGTAAATCCCCAAGTTATTTCAACATTGAGGGCAGGGGTTTTTCCAACGTTTTTAAAGATGAAAGGAAAGCGAACAAAGGGAATTTGTTCTTTGTGCCATCCAACGCTTTCGGCCTCAACGAAGCTTATCCAGGCAGTAGAAGCCGCTGCTGCGGCATCAGCAGCCAGTCTATTAGCTTCGGTAGTTTTGATCATTTCATGCGCTTGAATGCCACCTATGATCGCGGCTACCCAAGCACCGATAACCGCGAGCCAGGCAATAGAGCGATTTTGTTTATCGTGTCGTTGGTTCTCTTTTTGGTCAGCGCGATATTCCTGAAGTATGGGATCTGGAATCTCTACGATGGTCCTTGTGACTGGAGGGTCGTCGCTAGCCTCATTATCGGTTGGTTTCCGTTCGCCGTGGGTGTGTATTTGCTCGTCTATGGGGTTTTCTGATGGCTGACAAGGATAAATACGACGAGCAAACCGAGGCGTTGTTACCGTGTGAGTGGTTAACCGATCATGGCGTTACCAGAAGTTGTTTAGACTACGATCCACCCAAGAATATTTGCCATACCTGTGCGTGCCGTCCAGTCGTCGCCGCTGCGCTGCGGGAAGCGGATAGACAGATTCAAGAATATGCGTCAGTAATTGATGAAACGCTTCGATTGGCAGATTTTCTAAATGGCGCGGCAGAAGGTGGGGCCGGTTTCGGTGAGCATTGGGGTGAGCGTGTGCTACAAGCCGTCGAACCGTTACGCAACGTGAAAGCTTTCGCCAGCGAAACATTAAAGCACAATAGAATATTAACTGAGGCGAACGATAAATCTTTATCTCAGCGTGACGACCTGCGCCGGGAGGTGGAGCGGTTGAAAACTAAGCTGGCTGAGCAGACAAAGGCTGCTAACCATTGGTTCGCTGAAGCCAACAAGGATAATAATACGGTTGAGAAACTACGTGCAGCTATCGAGCGGCTAGAAGCGTTGGATGAGGTTAGCACCAAAGCTCATAACGAGAATTTAGCAGAGATGGCAGATATGCGTGCTGAGATCGGGCGGCTGACTGGCGAATGGAACAAAGAATTTACGCGCAAGGCCGAGTTGATAGTTGAGAATGATAACATGAGGTCCGAGATCGCCGCGCTGAAAGCCGAACTTCAATCACCGAAAAACGAATGATGACCAATTTTGATAATCAGCTTAGAAGGGTCGGCCCAGTTAGGACGTCGATCGACAGCATCGAGATTACAGTAGAGTACCGCGCCCTTGACGAAATTTGAATCACGGCTTTGATTCCATGCCCTAATACATTCCTGGACGACCGGATCGTTATCGTTAATCTTGAGCGCGCGGATTAGGTATTTCCGGCTTTCGTCGTCGCCATTCCAACCCGAGAATTGCCACGGTCTTGCCACCGTTCCGGCGACTGTCCCATCGGACGAGTAGTTGCGAAGCATCCGGTTACGGATCACCTCGGCCACGGCCACCTTGCCGGTGTAGGGCTCGCCCTGTGCCTCTTGCCACACTGTAATAATTGCCAGCGCGTCGGGATTAACTACGTTCATGGCAGTATCCTACACCCATCGCCAAAGCGCGGCTGATAGACCGAATCTTTAGGCACGATGATATGCATTACCGCGCCCGAAGGAGGTGGTCCTACCACTTGCACACACATATAAACTTTGTTGCCTTGATCGTTGTAAGCCTTGATCTGTTCCGCCGTGAGATTATCTCGTCCATACTGGTTGCCTGTGAGTACGCCGGTACAGCCGGTAAGACTAAGGAACATGGCTATAAGCGCGGCGATGATTAGGTTCTCGATACACGCTTGACGCAAGTGCATGTTAATTCTCCCAGGTTCTGGTGGAATCATTCATTTAAAACTCAAAGTCGGCCCGTAGCCCGACAGTAGGCCAACGATCCACAACACGCAGAGCACGACGACAACAACTCTGATGATCTTGAGCAAGAACGGATCGGTGACTAGTTGTGATGCCACCCACCAGAGTAGCGCGAGCAGAATGATTGCAACCAGTATGGGGATTATGGGAATGACCATATTAAACCTCCTATTTGCCTGCTTGTTCCTTTTCTTCTTGTTGCCGACCTTCTTCGATCCCAAGAAGTCTAGTCGCCTCGATTAACTTCGCCATTATTCCGTTTGTGTGTTTCTCGATTTCATGGATTTTGGCAAGACAGAGAATAACGCCCGCCGCAACGAGAACAGCGGCCAAGATTAGAGTTACTAATAGCCAATTCGTCAAAAATGCGCTTCTCTGCGCTTCAAGAGCCGCGACGACTGCATTGACTACCGGCTCAAACGATTCTCCCGGCTGTGACATTATGGTCTCCGCTCAAAGAGGAATTTGGGCACGCATTTATAAAGGTCGATCGGCATCTTTTCCCATTCTATCGGTGAACCTCGCGCAACCGCTTGCATATATAAATTTAATTTCAGATGGCAAGTAATTTCCTCGTGCTCTTGCGACCGCGCTAGGTGCTGCCATAACGTAATTCCGATATTGGCAGCGATAACCAAGAACAGGAATATGACGAGGCTGTCCTTGCCTATCAGCTTCAGGCCGACCGGACCGCTTTTGACCTCGATTGACGTGCTGCCGTCTGGTGTTACATCTGCCATTTAGAATCCAAACACGAACGCTCCCGCCGTTAGCCGTGGCGTCACGGTGTAGGCATCTAGCGCCGTATTATCGCTGCGATACACGCGGAAGTCCCATGTCCGGCCAAGTGGCGCGCTCAAGCTTGTTTGTAGGACGTATTCGCATTCCGTTTCACTGTTGCCAAGGTCGACCAATGGAAAGTCTGAACTTGTTCTGACCACGGCGCAAGCCGTGTTTGCCGCCTCGTCACTGGTAAGCAGTTCAGTGGTAGGTGTACCAGCGTCGGGAATATCTGAACCACCGCTCGCTCCGTACCAGGCGATATATGCCGTGTCCATCGTGTCTGGAATATCGGCATCGGCGCCGCCGTCGACACTGGCACGCAGCTTGTAGGTCGTACTAGCCGGATCGTCGTCTGTACGGAACTTGACACGGAGTCTGAACGCCGCTCCACGCGGAAGCTCCATGCTGTAGTTTTCGACGCAGATTGTGCAGATAAGTCGTGGTACTGCTTCAGTACCGCGCAGGTGGTGGAAACGGAAACGAGTCTGTACCAGTGAAGGCACGGCACCGCCGCCCACGTTGTTGACGCCCGCAGTAGCGGTATAAGTGCGAACGTAGGCGTTGAAGTAGTGCGTGTTTAACGTACCGTTGTAATCGCCAATTGCCACGTTATCCATCAATGATGGAGCCGCGGTTCGCGTCATGGCGTCGGTCAACGATTGACCGTTTGTTACAGCCGCGCCGAGCGTAATATCGACACGGCTAGTACCGCTGATAGCACAGCTTGATTCCGTAGCACCAGCACCAGCAACCACCACAGCAAAATTACCTACCGTACAGGTCTGTAGTCCGATGCCGTTGCGCGTGCTCTGCGTCGGCAAGGAAAACATAGTTGAGTAAATGGTTGGTGTAGCATTCTCTACAACCGAACTTGACCTGACTGACGCTTCCAACGCGCCAACGTCATAGCCAGCGCCGACTGAAGTGACACCGCTAATTGACACTGTAGCCCCGGTATCTATTCCAGCCGATGACTCAATCAACGAGAAGTTATTATTCGCCGGGTCTATCCACAGTTGGGCTGGCGTCACAGACGTTGAAATATCGCCGTTGGTAGCGATGTTCTTAGAGTAGCTGCAATCTGCGTCGGCGGTCCCAAGCGACTCACCAGGAAGCGCATTGTTTTTGATTTCACACCCTGTGCCTGCACTTACGTTCAGGCCGGTCGTAACTGAGTAAATCGAGTTGTTCAAGAATTTTGTTGAACTGCTACGAATGTAAGCGCCAACTACAGCATTGGTAATGATATTGTTATGCGCTGTGTTGCCGCTGGAACTGCCTATGTACAGCCCTTCCGAGCCAGCGCGAATTGAGCCGTTGCCAGTGTTACAAAAATTGTATCGAAAAATGTTGTTGTTCGGTTTATTGACATTCTCGGAGTAGAATTGCGTGCACATAGCGTTATTGCCAGAGGTGAATGGAACAAGGTTTTTGATGTGGTTGTGCTCAACGATATTAGAATCCCCCTGGATATAAAATCCATGCGAGGCAAAATCATGTAAGTAGTTTCCGCGAAACGTGCTATTAGTGGTTAGACCGCCGATGTATAGACCGCCCCTGACCGTTGGTGACGTTGTGGCGAAAAACTCACTATTCTCGACAATGATGTTGGACACCGTTGGAGTGTCGCTGATTGTAAACGCCGCTCCTGTTCCGGTTGAGCCGACAGATTTATCAAACACGATGCCGCTGAACGTCAGGTAACTGCGAGCAGCCGTGATTGTTATAATAGGGCTGCCGCTGCCTGACGTGACTTGCAGCGTGCATTGACGGATGTTCTCGCAGGCGAGGGTTGTCGGTGAACCGGATGTGCCAGATAAGAGAGGGTTAGTCAGATTGACGCTGGTAAACGTGCCGTTTTTGAGCAGCAGCGTGTCTCCGCTTGTCGTCTGGCTAAGGCCGGTTGTCAAACTGCATGGAGTACCAGTTGAGCACGTCGAACCAGACCCCGATGGCGAACTGTAGCGAGTGGCCGCATTGGCATCAGATAAACCTAATACCACGACTACGAATACAAAAATTAAATAGTTCATCTGATCTCCTATCCTAACTACAGTTAATAATCGGAGGGTGAGAGCTAGCCGTGGTATTGGTATTAGTTACAGTCAGCCCAGCGTTTACTTCGATGTACTCTCGGACCATTGGGATATAAACTTGCCTACCGGGAAAACAGTTGGCGGCAAATTTCTCATACGAAGCGAGTTCGCTCGCTCCAAGGGCACGCGACCAAATCGCAAAATCGGCTAAATGCCCATCAAGGAGAAAGTTATCGGCATCAGATTCTTGACCAAAATATACATTAATAGCGGGATCAATGCCGTCTACATTTGCGTTGGTTGCCGTTCCCTCTTGCGCATTATTGACATACACGGTCAAGGTTGAAGTGACTCTCACTGCGCAAAGCGTCTGCCATGCCGTGCTTGTTCCCGGTGTGCCAGTACCTAAAACATCGTTGCCGCCATAGTTATCACCGATAGAGTCCTCGACACTGAATCGTAGCCCGTTCGGGTCTGTCGCGGCAGTAGCTTGGCGAATACGAAATAAGAATCCATGATTCCCAGCCGCCGAGACGTTGGCGACTAATGTGCTGGATATTGTACCGGTGTTACTATCGAGTTTGAATCGAAAGCAAATTGTCCAGTCGGCATCAGGTAACGCCAATGGCGTAGCGTCGGTAACTTGCACGCTGTCGCTGGTAAAATCCCATGCCGCGTTTACTTGCAAAGGGAAAAGCAAT
>Ga0137459_1000838_pt1 | contig 10400 bp, 22 predicted proteins | sample EasRivERMGT700_2_FD_104908 | JGI IMG/M metagenome (GOLD analysis project Ga0137459, IMG submission 104908) | Soil microbial communities from meander-bound floodplain in the East River, Colorado, USA - East River MetaG ERMGT700_2 | ecosystem: Environmental > Terrestrial > Soil > Floodplain ... | reverse complement strand
TTCCAGTCGCCGCGCCATGGCGGTTCCGCCTGCAGCGCCTGGTCGAGGAACGGGCGGAACGTGCGCCACTCGTCGAAGCCACCGACAACGTTGGTACCAAGCCGCATGGTGTTCTCTCAGAAGTCATCGACGACGGCACGCGGCCGTCGTCGCTGTTGGATCCACTCGCGAAGACCGTCAGCCGTGACGATGCGCGCGACCTCGTCCTTCTTCACGAGCGCCGCTGTCACCTTCTCGTCGATCGTGTTGAGCGCGACCAGGTCGACGTACATCACCGGGTTCGTCTGCCCGATCCGGTGCGCGCGGTCTTCCGACTGCAACCGCTCGACGAGGCTATAGCCGCACGAGTAGTAGACGACCGTCGTCGCGCGCGTGAGCGTCAGGCCCGACCCGCCGACCTGCGGGTTGCCGACGAAGACGCGTGTCTCGCCGGCCTGGAACTTGGCGACTTCGCCAGGCCGATCGGCCTGCGGCACGCTGCCGTCCATGCGCGACGTCTTGACGCCGGCGGCCTCGAGAATGGCGCAGATCGTTGCCACGTCCGCCGGCCACGACGCCCACACGATGACGCCGCGATCCGGGCTCGACTCCAGCGCATCGTCGACGACCTCGCGCAGCAACTCGAGACGTGCGGCGCGCGCCGGCGTGACCTCCATCTCGTCGCCGCCTGGATAGATGCCGCAGGCGGCGCGGCGCAACTGGATCACGTTGCCCGTGGTCGTCGAAGCGACGTCGTCGAGCGTGTCGAGAACTCCGTCCTCGACCAGGTCGTAGCGTCGGCGACCTTCCGGCGGCAGCTCGAAGAACCGCGTCGTGTAGCTCTTCGGCGGCAGATCGAGGACGTCCTTCTTCAGCACGCGGTGCGAGATCCTCGCGAGCTGGTCGCGCAGCAGGTCGAGATTGCGGTAGCCGACCAGCTTGTTGAAGCTGCGGCCCTGCCCGAGCGACACCGGCACGAAGCGGCCGAACAACGACCGGAACCCGGCGAACGTCGACACGCCGATCGGGCGCCAGAAGAGCGGATCGAGAAAGCGCACCGGCGCGTAGGCGTCGAACGGCTTGTCGGCGATCGGCGTGCCGGTCAGGATCCGCCGAACCGGGGCGTAGGCTCCGGACTTGAGCACGCGCTTGGCCCGTTGCGTCGACGGGTTCTTGATCGCCTGGCACTCGTCAAGGACGTAGAGGCACGGCCGCGAGCGAAGCAGGTTCCAGGCGGCAATCCTGCCGCCCTCGGTCATCATCGCGTCGTAGCTCATCGCCAGGACGGCGAGCCCGTCGGGCGCCGCGAGGAAGGCCGCCAGCTCGCGCTGGAACTTGCGCGTGCCGGCGCGCGGCGACAGGTACAGGAACGAGCGAACCGGCACGCTGTCGGGCATGTGCGTTGGCACTTCGAGCGTCGTCCAGTTCGGCGCGACGGACGGTGGCGCGAGAACAAGAAGCCCGCGGATCTTGCCGGCGTAGAACAGCCACGCCGCGGTGTCGACGACGACCTTGGTCTTGCCTGTGTTGCCTGTCGGGAATACCCCTCCGTCGCGACGCGCGACGAAGAAGCCGCTCGGTACCGTGAAGCAATAAGCACGCTCGCCGTCGGGCACGACCTCTGACACGTTCTTGCTCGTGACCACGTAGCCGTTTGTCCTGGTGCCTCGAAGGGACACTGTCCATAGTCCAGCGGAGAACGTCTTGCGGGCCACGTCGCCCGACGACGCCGCGACGAACTGGATGAAGTCGGCGTCGCGCTCATGGACGGAGAAGAACCGCTCTCCTCTGCCGTTCTTGGCAGCGCTTCCGTCCCATCGGAATACCTCGTCGCGGATGACATCCCGGTCCGCTGCGGAAATGTCGGGCCACCACGACGCGATCCTCTTCTGCCGTTGCGGCGCGTTGAAGGCGAAGACGACGAACCCTGTCTTCTCTTCGATCCTCTCTTTGCGCTGAATGCCTGCCTCCTCTAGCAGCGTTCGAAGCCTGTCGATCTTCCGTCGCTTCTTCAACCGCACGACACAGCGCTTCGTGTGCGGCGCTTCCCGTGGAAACGAGCCGTCCGCCATGACGGCTACCTGAACGCGGATCTGTTCGGCGGACAGGCCTAGTCCTTTCCCCGGCAAGACAGGCATCGTCCACCGAGAAGGGAGACGGAAGTAGGCCTTCGCGTGCCGACGTAGTCGGATCACGACATCGGTCGCCAGAGCTTCCCCTTCTGGAAGGAGAGGCATCCGATGGTCCGGCGTGAGGACCTGCGTAGGAATCGATCTCCCGGCGAACCGGTACGCCTCGCGGCAGTGCGCTACGCGATAGCCGGAGGGACGCACGAACTCCGCCTCCCCCGTGTCCTGGTTCCACTGCGCGATCATCTCCCCCTGCCACAAGTCGATCCGCTTCCAGCCCACGGGCGACAGGAACTCCGTTGCCCCGTCGACGCATCCCATCTCCGACAGGTCCCCGCGCGCCGGCAGGTCGCGCGTGCGCTCGAACCATTCGCGTTGGTGCTTGCGCGGCTCTGTTCGGTACGGGAACACGGGGCGGGACGGTACCGACAGGTTGCCAAAAATGCCAACAGCTTCCGCTCTGTCGGACTTGAGCCGTTGTACCGCGATGAGACACTATCTGTCTCGCGACGGGACGGCGGCGGCCTGCCGGCGGATCTCGACGCGGTAGCCGGCGAGGTAGTTCGGCCAGTCATCGGCCGTCGGCTGCGCACCGGAACCGATCCGCGCAGCGAGGACCTCCTCGAAGTCCCGCGGCGGGGAACCGGCCGCAGCGTCGAGGCGTCCCATCGCTATCGCGTTCACTCGGCACGCTCCGCCAGCAGCGTCGCGCCGTCGGCCGTCCAGACTCGGCCGTTGTAGGAAACGTGCGCGACCTTGCGCTTGCCGGCGCGCACCGTGCCGTCGCCGCGACTCATGTCGGACCCGCCGAAACCGTTCTGCGTCACGTAGTGCCGCAGCACGCGGGAAGCGTCCGCGAGGTCGAGTACCGGGACGAGGTTCTTGCCCAGCTTGATCGTCAGGCCTTGCGTGGTGTGTTCCATGCCCCCTCTATCGGCAATCGGACGCGCGGACTTGAACCCTTGGCCCTTGGCCCGCGTTCTCGTCTCAGAGTGAGCGGCCCCCACTGTCTCCCTTGCGCCATCGGTCCGCCTCATCGCGCAACCTGTCGATCTCGGCGAACACGTCGAACGCGTCGAACGTGCCGGCAGGCTCGGCGCGGCCCGCTTGGTACGCGGCCCGCAGCAACTCCGCCGCGGCGCACTCGACCGCGTCGCGCTGCGCCATCGGCAGGCCCTTCGCCGCGCGGCGGATCTCGGCGCGCGCCTTGCCGGCGTCGCGCAGGAAGCGGTTGAAGTCGTTCACGACCCGCCGCCGATCTTGAGCGTGTACCCGACCACGTCGCCGGGCGCTGCCTTCTGGTTCGCCGCTAGCATGTCGCCCACGGACAGGCGCAGCGCGTCGCCCACGGTGCCGGCCCAGAGCACGTCGCCCGTGGGCAGGAAGATCGCGACCCGCGCCTTGCACTCGTCGCGGACGTGGCGCAAGGCGTGCCAGACGCAGGCCGTCCCGACCGGGTCGCCCTGGTCGTCGCCGCACTGCGACCCTGGGCCGTCCGTCTCGACGATGTCGGTCGAGACGAGGCCCGCCGCGCCCTTCGACTCGCGGGCCAGAAGGTAGGTGAAGCCGCGGCCGCTGGTTCCGTAGAGGCACAAGGAGAAGGTTTGCATGTTCCCTATGTCGGCCGCGCCTGCGGCCGCCTTGAGTCACGCGGAAGCGTTGTCCCCGGTTGAGCCGTCGGCCTTGCGCAGTTCTTCGAGCATCGCACGCAGGCGCGCCCATTGCGGGCCGTCCGTGCGGTCGCTGGCGCCTTCCGAGCGGCTGGTGAAGAGATCCTCGCGCCATGCCCTGGGCCTTCCGATCTTGCGGCAGACGCGCATCCCGACGCGCACCGGCGACTCCGGCCCGCCCTTCTCGATCACTTCGACGACCTCGCCCGTCAGGTAGTCGCCTTCGTTGCCGGTCAGCAGCAGAAGCACGCGCGACCGGTCTTCGAGAATCGTTTTGGCGTAGTTGTCCATGCCCCCTACTTCGGCACGCCGGGCGTTCCCCATGAGCCGACAGTCTCGAGTAGGGACACCGCGTCCTCGACGTTCCACCAAGCCGCGGCGAGACGCGGCGGCAGCAGGTACGGGATCAGCCCGTGGTTCCAGAGCAGCCGGTTTTGCTTCTCTGCGATGTCGCGCAGTTCGACGACTTCGGCGAGCAGCATGGCGTGCTCGAACCTCATCCGACGTGCCGCGATCAGCGACAAGACGGCAAGGACGAGAACCGCCGCGCCCAGGGCGCGAAAGAGCAGTGCTCTCACGAGTAGTGCGCCCCCAGCACGCGGCGCGCGTGGCGCGCGTCGATGATCCAGAACCAAGTCGCCGAGCCGGAGACGAAGCGCGCGAGCGCGCCGGCGTCGAGCAGCTCGTCAAGCGCGCCGACCACGTCGCCCGACGGGTGCACGGTTACCCGGTCGGCGTCGAAGGCCGGCAAGAACGGGTCGACGGTGGCGAGCCGGGCGTGCGCCATGCGGCAGGCGTCGACGATCGCGTCACGCAGCAGGTCCTCGGTGGCGTTCGCGCGCACCGGCGCGGCGAGCAGCATCGCCGACAGGAACAACAGAACGGTCAGGAACAGGGTGCGGGTCGTGGTTGCGTTGGTGGTCATGGTTTCTCTCTTCTCGGTTTCTTAGTTCTCGGTCGCCGGGCCCATCCCGGCGCGCGATGGCGGCGGCCGCTCACAACGCGCCCCCGGGCGGCAGCGTCGCGAGATCGCGGGGCCGACCGGCCCGCGGGTGTCCGGCTTCGAAGTACGGGACAGCCGGGTAGACGCCACCGAGGCGTCCGGATCGCTCCCGGGAACGCAGGCGATCCTGCGCAGCGAGGAACAACCGGACCGCCTCGGCCTGCGCGCGATCGTCGCCCCGGCCCATGGCGAGGGCGAGCATCGCCAAGATCGGCCGCAGCCTCAAGTCGGCGGCGGCGCTCACGCGTCACCGTCCGCAGCGTCGAAGCCGCGCGCGCGTTCCCATTCTGCTTCCGCGGCGCGTGCCGGGGCCCGCAGGTTCTCGACGGTCTGCCGCGTGCGGGCGACAGCGATGACGGCGTCCGCGATCTGCTCCACCGTCGAGGCTGCGTGCGCTTCGCGCAGGGCCGCGTTGTAGGCGGCCAGGGCCTGGTCGTAGTCTCGGAGCGCGTTCATCGCAGAGCCTCCGCCAGCGCGGCGCTCTGCGCGCGCTGGGCGGCGCGCAGTTCGTGGTACCGGCGCACCGCCGCGGCGAAGATCGGCGAGCCGACCGGCGAGGCGGCCAGGATCGACAGGACGCGGGCGAACTGGCGAGCCAGGGTTCCCTCGGCGGCGCGCGCGGTGTTCTGCGTGGTGTGCTTCATGCTCCCTCTATCGGCTTTCGGGCCCGGTCTACTTGAGCCTTGCCTTCTGGTTTCGGGCCCCTCGAGTCTCGAAGCGGGACAGCTGCGGCTCCGGTCGCGCGGTTCTTCGCGTCGGTCGATGCCTCGGACTCGGCGATGTCGTCGGCGATCGCGCGCGCGCGCGCCATCCCGATCCCGGAGGACGGCATGCCGTGGATCCGTGACCGTTGCACAAAGCCCGCGTTGAACGCCTCGCGCATTGCTTCGAGCAGCGCCGCGCGGTCGACCTCGACGAAGCCCGCCCGATCCGAACCGGTCGACTCGAAGTCCGAGACGCCGAGGACGCGCTGCGCGATCTCGCGCAGGGCAGCGTCGGCGCTCACAGCGACACCAGCAGGCCAGTGTGGGCCTCGAAGGTCGAGCGCAGCGCGTCGACGTAGACCAGGCCGACGGCGGCCAGCGTCTCGACGTTCAGCCCGCGACCGGTGACGCGCAGGAACTCGACGCGGTAGGTGTCGGTCGGCTCCAGGGTGATCCGGACGTGCGTCACCTTCTTGTCGTTCTTGCCGACCTTCATCGTCAGCGAGTCGGGCGCGCCGACCAGGTTCTTCGCGCCGGTCATCGCCAGGAACATCCCGCCGCCAAGCTGCGCCAGGATCGTCTCGGCCACTTTCATCGTTTGCGTCGTGTTGCTCATGCTCCCTCTATCGGCGTTCGCGGGCGCGACCTTGAGCGCCCGCTGTTGGTTCTCGTCTCGTTTCGTTGGTTCTCGTCTCGTTTCGGGTCACTTGTAGTACCAGCGCATAACGTCGAGCGGCATCCCGTAGCGGGCCGCGCGGCGCGCCATGCTCTCGCGGGCGGCCGCGTCCTCGCGCGCGGCGGCGGCGGCTTCCGCGGCCTCGACCGCGTCGTCGACCGTGAGGCCCTCGGCGAGCGCGTCGAAGGCGGCGGCTGCGTCGCGGGCGTCGATCATGCGGTTGGCGTTTGCTTCCATGTTCCCCTTATCGGCTCGGGGCCCGGGCACCTTGAGCGGAACCGCATCGGATCCGACGCGGTCCCGCTTTGAGCCTCGAGGGGCAGAGGGTCGTCGGCCACTTGTCATTTATGGCAAGCCTACCGGCTGCCGTCGACCTTGGCGACCCGCCATCCGTGGCGCTCGTACTCGTCGATGATGTCGACCGGAACGCGCACCGTCTGCCGCTCCGGCGCAAAGCGCTCCAGCAGCACCAGGTCGTCGGCGGCGCTCATGCGCAGGCCCTCCGCGCGCGGCGGCGCGTGCCCGCGGCCAGGACGCCGGCAGCGTCCGCGATGGCGCGCAGCGCGGCGCCGTGGCTCGCGTGCGCGCCGATCTTGTCCAGGCGGCGCGCCTGGTCGTACAGGGTCGCCCGGACCTGCCGGCGAACGACCGCGGTAAGCCTGGCGATCTTCTCGCCGAGCCCGGCGACCTCGCGGCGGCAATCGTCGTTGCCTTCCGCGCCGATGACGTGGTGAACGAGAGCGGCGAGGTTGCCCTCGCCACGCTCGAAGTTGTAGAGGGCGCGCTCGACGTTGGTCATCTTGGCGACGTTCTTCATGTTCCCCTTCTCGTCTTCCCCTGCCGCGCGCTTGAGCGCGCGGCGCCGTTGTCTCAGAGCGAGGCCCTCGGCTCTTTCTTCGCCACGCTCTCCAGCCAGCGCACGTCGGCCACACTCGGCCGGACACCAGCGTCGATCGCCGCCGCCACGCGCGCGCGCGCCTGGAATGTCTTCGGCCCACGCTCCCCGCAGTGGTGGGTCGCGTCGAGAGCGGCCGCGCCACGGTCGGTCCACTCCTGGAAGTACTTCTTGGCGTTGCTTTCCATGCTCCCCTTGTCGTCTCCCTGCCGCGGGCCCTTGAGCCCGCGCGCGGCGCGTTGTCCCGCTTCGGTTCAGTCCTCGACGCCCGCGAGCATCTCGACCAGCGACCGCGCCGCGCCCTCCGGCGTTTCGCCTGCGACGTGCGGGCGACCGCTGTCGATGCGCCAGACGAGGCCCCACGTTCCGTCTCGAGTCAGGACTGCGCCGGTGCCCTCCACTTCGAGGCCATGCCCGTGCCGCAGCGTGCGCACCGTCGGAAGGACGGCTGCGATCGCCTGCACGTACTGCGCGGCGCGCGCGTCGATCGCCTCACGCGAGTAGCGGACGCTCACCCATCGGTTGCCGCCGCCCAGGACGTCGCCCGTGCCTTCCTCGCGGCGGACGGCCTCGAAGGCCTCCGCGATCTTGCGCACGGCGCGGAAGTCGACCGAGCCGTCGCGAACGGTGACGTGCGCGCTCTGGTCGAGGCTCATCCGCTCGTCGCGGACCGTGACTTGGCGGGCAGTGAAGCCGGCGGCTTTGAGCGCGGCGCGGATCTCTTGGGCGAGGTTGCTCATGCTGTCTCTTTCGTCGTTCGCTGCCGCGCGCTTGAGCGCCCGCGGCGCCTCCGTCTCAGACCGCGACCAGGCTGCCGTTCTCGACGCCGAGGATCTCGGCATCCGCCTCCGGGTCCGCTTCGCCGATCAGGCGCAGCGCGTCGAGCACCACGGCGTCGACGCTGGGCAGCGTCTCGCTCACGGTCCACGGCTCGGCGCCCTTGGCGACCAGCGCCACGAAGCCGGCGTCCGTCTTGCTCACGGTCACTGTGTAGGAGGTTTCCATGCCCCCTACTTCGGAGTCCCTGCGGGAAACCTTGAGCAGGTCGTCTCAGTCCGAGGCAGTCAGCCGGACAAGCAGCGCGCCTTCCGACGTCGAGATCCGCACGAAGCGCGGGGCGCGCTTCGTCCACCCTTCGAACATGCGGAGCGACCCGTCGGTGCCGATCTTGAACGGCTCGACGCCGTGCGCGCGCAGCATCTTGACGTTCTGCGGGGCGAAGACGAACACCTTGAGCGCGGTTGCGGCGCAGACGGTGCGGCCCGCGGCGAGGTCGTTCGCGATGCGGGCGAGGATGTCGGCGGCGGTGGTTTCCATGCTCCCTACTTCGGCGCGCGAGGGCGGGTCCTTGAGCCGGAGGCTGCTGGCGTCTCAGTTCGCTACAGCTCTTCGATCCCGAGCTTGTTGCGGGTCGGCTTGCAGCCGCCGTCGTTGTCGTTGTGCCCGCGCCAACCGATGTCTGCGTTGGTGATCGCTTCGGGCTTCTCGCCGGACTTCGCGCGCGTCCACACTGCGCGCGCCGCCTCGGTCTTGACGGCAGCCCGCAGAAGGGTCGTCCCGCTGCGGCGCTTCTGCGCGTTCGCAAAGGCCAGCACGATGACGTAGTCGGCGTCCTGGTCGTCCCTGGTCGGCAGCGGCATCCCGTTGTCGTTCCGGGTCAGCGGCAGGAACTGCCAGACGATGCCGTCGACGACGAACGTCCGGACGCCCTTGCGTTCGACGTACTCGCCGCGCTTGGTGGTGCCGCTGCCCTGGCAGGCGAAGCAGGTCCCGTTCGCGTAGTTCGTCCATGACAGCTTGCCGGCGCCGCCGCACTTCCAGCAGCGCTCCGCGCCAGTCAGGTCCACCTTGGTGTTCGTTTCCATGCCCTCTATTTCGGCTCGGTGTCCGATTCCCTTGAGCCTGCCGCGGCGCGTCGTCTCGCTTCGAGGCCGTGCACGGGCCACGGACGCTTCGCGTGCCCGCGGGCGCGCCATTCGGCATGGAGCACGGCGAACCGATCGCGCCGCGTCTCTTCTTTGAGCGCGCGCAGCAGCTCCGCATCGGTAGCCTCGAAGGCCCACGCTTGCAGCCGCTCCGCGTCCTCGTTCTTCACTTCGCGACCCACGCCCAGCGTGTTGCCAGTTCTTCGAGCTTCGCCATGCGCGCCTTGTGCGTCTTGAGTGCGCGTACCTTCCCTAGGTGGTGCGCCTCGTATCCGCCACCGGTGAGGCGCTTGCGCGACTCCGCCAGGGCCTCGACCGCGGCGAGCTTCGCCCGGTAGGCCTGCGCGTTGGCGAGCGCGTCGTGGCGCACCAGCGTCGCCGGGATCTTCGCGACGCAATCGACGACCTCGACCAGGACGCCCGTTCCGTGGTTCTCCCCGCCGCAGGAGCACTCGCAGTTCGGGCCCCTGGCGCCCGTGCACCGCTCGTCGCAGGGGCACTCGAAGTGTGTCCGGGTGAGCATGCCGCGGCGTACCCTGCCCATCCAGTCGGCCTTCCCGTCGCACACGCCGCAGCGGTCCGGGTCGCCCCTGCCCATCCGCCCGCCGCGGACGGAGTCGACGGCGAACACGGTCAGGCAGTCGTGGCAGCGGTAGAAGTTGCGGTCGGTGGCTTGCACGCCTTCCCTATCGGCCAGCGATGCCGGCAGGCTTGAACACGGCGCGCTCGAGTCTCGATGCGGGACGGTGTCCCGGCCAGGGACGGACCATGTCTCATCGCGGTACAACGGCTCAAGGCCCCTCAGCGGACCACGCCGAGCAGCCACAGAACGATCACCACGGCGAGCGCTCCGTTGGCAGCCCACAGCACCGCGTCGCACCGCTTCTCGGCGCGTGACTTCTGGCGAACGACTTCGAACGGCGGAAGGGCCTTCACGGCGGGAGCATACCCCGAGCCCGGCTACGGCTTGAACAGGACGGCGTACCCGTCCTGCCCTGCACCAGCTGCGGCCATGGCCAGGAACGTCTCTGTGCCCGCCGTCGCGCTGGTGTGCCTGATCTCGACCGTGTCCGTCGCAGTGACCGCCGGGATGTTCCACGACGTGCCTCCACCCGACATCGCGGTCCACGTCCCGCCGTTCAGCCGGAACTCGAGCCCGCCCGTTGCCAGCGCCGTGCACAACGTGAAGTCGTATTGCCCGGTGGTCGTCGCCGTGTAGAGGTTGCTCGTTTCGTTCTGGTCGAGCGCGCCGAAGTTGAACTGCCCGGTGAGCGCCGTCGTCACCGAGAACGCCCAGAGCAGGTCGACCCGCGCTTCCAGCGTCGCGCTCGCGTCGACGTGCCGCGCGGCCACAACGAGCCCGAGCGTCGTCGGCAGCACGCCGTCGAGCGCGCGCAGCACCTTGTTCCGCAGCACAGT
>Ga0137459_1000837_pt1 | contig 10414 bp, 7 predicted proteins | sample EasRivERMGT700_2_FD_104908 | JGI IMG/M metagenome (GOLD analysis project Ga0137459, IMG submission 104908) | Soil microbial communities from meander-bound floodplain in the East River, Colorado, USA - East River MetaG ERMGT700_2 | ecosystem: Environmental > Terrestrial > Soil > Floodplain ... | reverse complement strand
GCGAACACGACTCGGCGGTGCCGATGACCGCGCTGTCCCACGGGGCCTGCGGCAGCCGATGAATGATCTCGGTACCCCACTCGCGCAGCCGGACCACGTCGTCATGGATGCGCCACTCGGTCGCTCCGGGATCCGTCTTGGTTTCGAAGATGTCCTGACCAATGTCCATCTCGGAAGCTCCCCGTTCAGCTACGCGATATATGCGATGCCTCAGCCCGGCACGGGGCAAACGCCAGACGTTCCCATCACACCGACCGCCCTCGTCAGATCCCCATTCAGGCAGGCGGAGGAATGTTCATCCTTCCACCGCTTTCAGCGCAGCGAATAACATCGCGACGACGGCTGCCAGGATGAGGAGCAACGCAGCGACGACGTCAAGACTGCTAGTTTACTCGAAACAGTGGAGTGACACTGGATTGTTGGCATGATTGGTTATTTTGGCCATGGGGCCATGCATTCTTCGGGGATGCCGAGCGCGATAGCGATTGCTACATGCGATCGCAGATCGTGGCTACTTCACCCGCTTGCGTGAGGTAGCACCCGCCCGCTTGCGTGAGGTAGTACCCGAGGCCGGTGCCTTCGGGGCGGGCGGTGAAGGCAACATCTGGACGAGCGGTAAGGTCAACTTGAGCCGCCTGCGCCATGCCCGACTCTCGCCGCGGGTCGCGCTGTGGTCACGCTCCGCCTCGCGTTCTGAGCTATAGTGGCTGAACAGTGCCAAATGGTCTGCCGCGGCCTGCAGCTCCTGCAGATTGCGTGGCCAGCGATGTGATAGGAGGCTGGCCTGGTTCGTGGGCGCGAGCGCCTCGAACCGAAGCGAGGATCGGCGCTCGACGAGCCAGCGGTTCAAGAGTCCCGGGATCTCGCCCTTGCGCGCCTGGAGCGGCGGGATGGTGAAGCGTGCAGCGCCATCCGTGGCGGAGGTGGGAAAGCTTCCACTGACCTTCCCCGCAGAGCTCGCGCAGATGATGAGCCGCACCTGGGTCTGGGGAGCCATCACGTAAGAAATGAAGTCCTGATCAAACCTCCCCCTCGTAGGCAGCCAGATCAGGAGTGTTCCATTGCGCGCGTCTCTGATCGACTGCAGATTGGCACTCCCCGGCACGTTCGTCGGCGGGACCGGAATGAATGAATTGTGACGACGCGTCGAGGCCTGGTGCATCGCTTGCCCGAGTCGCTCCTGGCTGCTGCCCGGCTCGCCGATGAGCACGATGTGGCGATCGGCATCGACGGCCGCAGCGATCAAGCAGTCGTCGATCTCGGTGTTTTGCGTCTCGCCCAAGATCTCCGCCACCCTCCGACGAGTGAGCCGCATCTCCTCGTTGAGAGCGTAGTAGATCGTGTCGCCGATCCGGAACTGATCTCCGGGCTTGATGGAGAAGTCGCTGACCTCGCGATTCCCGAAGATGATCGGGTTCTTGCGGCCGGTGGAGACGTTCTCGACGCGGAGCGAGTTGCCCGAGACGCGCTCGAACCGAGCATGCACCTTCGCATGGTATGGCTCGTCCACTTGTAGGTCTCCCTCGCGCCCCAGCGTGGCAAACAGCTGACCCGCGAGGAGCGGCAGCTCGATCGTGGTGCCGTAGATCCGCAGCGCCGTGATGAGGTCGGTGCCGCCGAGGAATCCCGCGCGTTTGTCGAGTGAGTACGTCCGGGTTCGGGGAGGAGGGGCCACGGCAAACAAGGACCACAACCGGCCGAAAGTACTCAACTGGCAAAACACGACCCACTCGTAAAATCTATCTAAATATCTAGAAGTACGTGGAAAAATTACGCCGAAACCTCGTAAAAAACCGTGCGGAGGCCCCAACGCCGTTTTGCTCGTCCGGGGGTGCGACACTTGATAATCTAAGCAGTTGAATTTACTTGCTTGATTGGGTCGTGCCTTGCTACCTGGTAGCAAGACACGACCCAACCCGTGCAGACGTTACGAGATTTCACGATGTTAGGTCGATCTGGACCGCCGCTCGCCGTGGGCCTTCCGTGCGCTCACGGAAGCATCCGTCACCCGACCGTATCGTACGATCCACGCGACGCGGTCACGGTCGGCCTCGGTCGTGTTTGTCGATGGCGGCAACCAGGATGTCGCGCGGATCCGTGCTCCGCGAGAGCGGCGGCACGGTGGGTTCGATTCCCATGCGCCTCCGCGACGAACGCGATGACCCACTTCGCGATGCAAGAGCACGCCGATGGAAAGGTCGGCTGCGAAGAACCTGGAGCGCTGCGGGGCTCCAATCTCGCGGAAGCGCGCGAACCATGCATCGATTGCGCGAAATCGCGTCCGACCACTGGCATGGCTGCTGCAACCTTGTGAAGGCGGTGCCGCGTGACGTTCCTCGAATCACCTGAGGGTCGACTCACGGTCGCGCTCGGAATCGGGCTGGTGATCGGCGCGGAACGAGAGCGACGAAAAGGCGACGGCCCCAGCCGCGCGGGCGCCGGGATCCGCACGTTTGCGATGGTCGCGCTCCTGGGCGGGGTGGCGGCGCTCCTCGACAATGTGGTGCTGCTGGTCGCCGTCGCGGCTGTCGTCGGCACCATCGCGATCGTCGGCTACGCGTTCGGCGATCGCGAGGACCCGGGGTTCACGACGGAGATCACGCTGGTCCTCACCTACTGCCTCGGCGCGCTCGGCCAGCGAGAGCCACGCTTGGCGCTTGCGACCGGGCTGTCGGTCGCGATGATCCTCGCGCTGCGAGCGTCGCTTCATCGCGTGACGCGTAACCTCCTCACCGAGGACGAGCTGCGCGACGCGCTGCTGTTCGCCGTGGCAGCCGTCGTGGTCCTGCCGCTGTTGCCCGATCGGACGATCGATCCGCTCGGCGTCGTGAACCCGTTCACCCTGTGGCGGCTCGTGGTGGTGCTCATGGGCATGAGCGGAGCGGGGTACATCGCTCAGCGCGCCATCGGTCCCCGGTACGGCCTCGCGATCGCGGGCTTCGGCGCTGGGTTCGTATCGAGCTCGGCGACGATCGCGGCCATGGGAGCCCGCGCGCGGGGCGATGACAACTTGCTGCGGCCCGCGGTCGCGGGCGCGGCGGCTTCGACGGTCGCGACCTTCGTCCAGCTCGCGATCCTGGTGGGCGCCGCAGACCCTCACCTGCTCACCGCCCTCGCGTGGCCGCTCGCGGCAGGTGGCCTCGCAGCTGCGACGTATGCGGGCCTGCAGACCTGGCATGCGAGGCGTGCAAACGCCGAGACAACGCGCGGGAGGGCGTTCACGCTGTCGACGGCCGTGCTGTTCGCCGTACTCGTCACGGTCATTGGATATGCATCGACGCTCGCGCGCGAGTGGATCGGGGCGGCGGGTGCGATCGCAGCGGCGGCGATCGCGGGCCTGGTCGATGCGCACGCGTCGACCGCGGCGATCGGCTCGATGTCCGCGGCGGGGCAGCTCGCGGGCCCCTCCGCCGCGCTCGCCATCCTCCTCGCGCTGACGACGAACACGATCACCAAGTGCGTCCTGGCGATCACGTCGGGTCCCCGCGCTTACGGGGGCCGTGTGTGCCTCGGGCTAGTCATCGTGCTGATCGCTACCTGGAGCGTTGCGGCGGTGACGTTGCTCACCTGACGTTCGACTCGACGTCGCTGGTGTCATCTCCATCCTGACCCACAGAGCATCAATATGGCTTGTAGCTCATCTGCATATCTCGACTTGACAACAGGCCAATCCCGCACGGGCCGCCAAGCGCCGGCTGGAGCGTAGGTCGCGATCGCCCGCATCGTTCCGGGCCTTGGCGTCGCGCATGCCTGGACCAACGACCTCGACGCCCGCAACCGCGCGCAGCGCGTCATCGGCCCGGCGGATCCGCGGCGGGGAGACACGCCCGCGACGGGGTGCGTCCCCGGAGAGCTACGCGCAGCACGCGACGCAAGCGGGGTGTCAGCGTTCGGGGCGGTCACCGAGGGCGCCCGTTGCGCCGCTTGTCAGCGCCTCGCCGTCGGTCGGCCGCTACAAGCCCCCAGGCTCGCATTATCCACCTCGTCTGCTGCGGCCCCGAGGTCACGAGTGCGACAGCCATGCCGTCGCACAGCGACACTTGTACAGATGGACAATCAAACAAGAAAAAACCACTCCCGTATAAACTCATATTGCGGACTGACACGGCATCCTTTAGGGTGGGTCATGTGAATCCTTTGGAGTGGGTCACCTGAGCAGTGGAATCAGTACACGCGCGGAGGATGTGATCGCGGTGACCTGCGGTGTGAAGGCCGCGACCGTCCGGACGGAGCGGTGATGACTTCGCTTGCGCTGGTTCACGCAACCTCGAGAGAGCTCTCCAGATCTTGGCAACCCGGCCGGGACCTCCCGGTCGGGGTTTGGTGGCGAATAGCATAGCCTGGCGTTGATCGATCCATCGAAGACGTACCGACACACCACAGACATCGAAACAGGAGAATCATCATGAAGAAGACCGTCAAGAAGCTTTCACTGAACCAGGAAACCGTGCGCCGCCTCGACGATGAGGCGCTGTTGAAGGTCCAAGGTGGCGCGACACTCCTTGCCTGCGCCTCCGACGCGACCAAGGCTTGCAGCCTCTGCACGGCGGCCTGCTCCGTCTGTTGCATCTGATCCGGTCGCCATCGGCGATCTGATCCGATCATCGATCGCGGCACGCACGAGATTCTGAGTCTGACAACCGTACAGTCGATGAGCGCTTGGGACCGGGCGTCTTCGTGCCCGCTCCAGGTCGCTGATCCGGAGTTACCATGTCGCCTGCCGCGTTCGACCCCCTCTGGCATCCTGTCCTCGACGGCGATCTCCATGATCGCGCGCGCGAGGCCATCGCCGCCATCGCCGCCGAGCTGGCGCGGTCCTGGCCGGCCGGCTCCACCTCCACGATCGAAGATCCGGTACGCCCGATCTCGGGGCACTGCCTGGCCGACGGTGAATCCGGGCAGGCGTTGTTCTTCGCGGCGCTGGCCGAGGTCGAGCCCGACCGCGGCGGCCCGGGGATCGCGCACATCGAGCGCGCGATCGACCAGCTCTCCGGGGACACGGCGCTCGCCGATCTGTACTCCGGATTCACCGGTGTCGCGTGGGCCATCGATCACCTGCGCGGGCGGCTCCTCGCCGAGGACATGGAGGACACCAACGAGGACATCGACCACGCCTTGGCGCAGCACCTCACGCAGACGCCTTGGCGGCGGGCGTATGATCTGACGAGCGGCCTGGCCGGGCTGGGGCTCTATGCGCTCGAGCGACTGCGAATGCCCGAGGCTCGCGCCGAAACCGAGCCGCCCGCGCCGCAAGCGCGAGGCGCGGGACCGGGCAACCGTCAGGCCGTGACGTGCCTGGAGCGGGTGATCGATCGCCTGGACGAGATCGCGCTCAGGCGACCCGATGGCATCACCTGGCATACGCCCGCGGAGATCCTCAACCCGCCGACCCGCGAGGTTTTTCCCGACGGGCACGAGAACCTCGGCGTCGCCCACGGCGTCCCGGGGATCCTACCGGTGCTGGCGCGGGCGATCGCGGCGGGGGTGGCTGTGGGCAAGGCGCGACCTCTGCTCGACGGCGCTGTCCGGTGGGTCCTGGCGCAGCGGCGCCACGATGAGGAGTCGCTGTTCCCCTATTGCGTCGGTGACGGCGTCAAGCCCAGGCTCGCGCGCGCAGCCTGGTGCTATGGCGATCCCGGGATCGCTGCGGTGCTGCTCGTGACCGCGCGGGCGGTGGGCGAGCCGGTGTGGGAGCAGGAGGCGCGCGCGATCGCGATGACGTCCGCGCGACGATCGATCGACTCGGCCGGCGTGCACGATGCCGGTCTGTGCCACGGCGCCGCGGGGCTCGGTCACGTGTTCAATCGCTTGTACCAGGCGACCCACGAGCCGCTGCTGCTCGAGGCGGCCCGCACCTGGTTCGCGCGCGCGCTCGAGTTGCGGCGCCCGGATCAAGGCATCGCCGGCTTCCGCACCTGGGGACCGGGAGACGACGGCGAGATGACCTGGCTCGTCGACCCCACGTTCCTCACCGGCGCGGCCGGCATCGGCCTCGCCCTGCTCGGCGCCACGACGAACATCGAGCCGGTCTGGGATCGACTCCTGCTGCTCTCCCCCGTGGCGACGGGATCCGAGCGATTAGCCGCAAGCTCCGCCCCGTGCTCCGGCTGACGAGCTCCTCGAGTCACGCCTCCGGGGGGCGCAGCACGCGGCGGCCGATGATCAGGGTCAGCACGGCCGCGAGGACGGACGCGGACAGCACCGCGACCTTGGCGATGCCGTGCAGGTCGGGCCGCGCCTCGAACGCCAGCCCCGCGATGAAGATGGCCATCGTGAAGCCGATGCCGGCGACGGTCCCGACCACCATCAGGCCACGCCAGGTCACGCCGCCCGGCAGCGCCGCGATCCCGAGCTTGACGGCGAGCGCGCTCGCGAGCATCACGCCGATCGGCTTGCCGACCACGAGCCCCGCGGCGATCCCGAGCGCGACTCCTGGCGCGGCGCCCAGCGCGATCCCGCCGAGGTCGACGCCGGCATTCGCCAGCGCGAAGGCCGGCATGATCCCGAACGCGACCCACGGATGGAACACGACCTCCATCCGTTCGACCGGGGACAGCGCCTCGCGTTGCGCACGACCGAGGCGCGACAGCGAGCCGGCGAGCTCGGGGGGATTCGGCTGCGCCGCCTCGGTGTGCTCGTGAATCTCGCCGAGCGTCTGGTGAGCGGCGTCGAGCAACCGCTGCGGGCCGTACCACGCGCGTGCCGGTGTCAGCAGGCCGACGATGACGCCGGCAAGCGTCGGGTGGATCCCGGCCCACAGCACGCCGCACCAGATCACGGCCGCGGGGATGGCGTACGCGATCGCGCTGCGCACGCCGAACCGCTGCAGGGCCACGATGGCGGCGATGCCGGCGACCGCGATCCCGAGGCCCGCGAGCTGGATGCCGGCCGAATAGAAGATCGCGATCACGACGATCGCCCCGATGTCATCGATGATCGCCAGCCCGAGCAGGAGCACGCGCAGGCCCGGCGGGACGCGCGGCCCGAGCAGCGCGAGGATGCCCACCGCGAAGGCGATGTCGGTGGCCATCGGCACGCCCCAGCCGCGGGCGGCATCGCCGCCGGGGCTGATCGCGAGATAGCACAGCGCGGGAACCAGCATGCCCCCGATCGCCGCGATGATCGGAAGCGACGCGCGCCGCAGGTCGCTCAGCTCGCCGGCATGCAGCTCGCGCCGGATCTCGAGGCCGACGACGAAGAACAACACCGCCATCAGCACGTCGTTGACGACGAAGTGAAGCGAGGTGCTCGCGGACCACGCGCCGACGCCCAGGTGAAGCTCGGTCTGCCACAGGGCGTGGTACGAGCCGGCCCACGGCGAGTTTGCCCATCCGAGGGCAACCGCGGCGGCGGCCAGGAGCACGACGCTGCTGGCGGACTGGATCCGGAGAAAGCGCTCGAGCGGGCGCACCAGGACGCGCGCGACGCGCATCACGCGCGGGGAAGCGCCCGGCGGTGGATCGGTGGGGTCAGCGCTGCTAGCGGACATCGGGACCTCGTCCGCTCGCCGCGTCCGTCCACCCATGAATTGGGCCGCTCATTCTCCCGCGCGAGCATGACGAGTCTAGCCCGCTGGGGATGCGACGCACGCCTTACCGATGATCAGGTTGCCGTCGCGGATCGCGAAGCTCTTCATGGCGACCCAGAAGACCGCCGTGGCCGGGTCGGCCACGCGCGCCGGCACCACGCGGTCAGCGCGGTCGCAGCCGCCATCGCCGCGGCGACCGCGGCCGACCTCGCGCGCCCGTCCCGCGGGCGAGCCGGCGGCGCGTGCTGTGCGATCACCAGGATCTCGGCGGCGAGCTCCCGCCGGCGCGCCCGGGACAGCGCGGGCACCGGCAGGCCTTGCGCGGCCTGGCGAACCTCGTGATCGACCGCGAGCCGGCGCCGGCACGTGAAGCAGTGACCGGCGTGATCGCCGAGCTGACCGGTGGTCGCGACCCTGGCGATCCCGGCGGCCGAGAGGCACGTCCTGACCGAGCTCGGAGGGCGCGCGCGGTCGCCGTCACGCAGCCGCGCGCGCGCCTCGGACAGGCGCCGCCACAGCGTGCCCCCGTGAATCCCGAGCGCCCGCGCGGCCTCGTACCCGGATTCGCCCTCGAGATCGACGAGCACCAGGACCTCGCGCAGCTTCGGCGCGAGCGCGCCGATCGCCGCCCGGAGCTCGACCGCATCGGCGTCGCGCGACGTCCCGCCATGCGTGGCCGGTGGATCGGACCGCGTGGTGACCAGCCGCCGTTGCCCGCGCTCCTTGCGCACGTGGGTCCGCATCACGTTCACGGCGATGCCGAACAGCCAGCTCTGCAGCTTGGGCCGGAGCGACCGGCCGTTGCTACGGAACCCCGCGAGGAACGTGGCCTGCACGAGATCGTCGACCGCCGCGGCATCCGCCCCCTGCATCCGGGCGATGAAGCGGTGGACCGCGTCCACGTGGGTCTCGATCAACAAGCTCTGCGCGGCCCGATCGCCGGTGGCGCAGGCGGCGACGAGCTCTTCACCGGAGAGGTCCTGGACCCTGGGGAGGCCGGAGGAGCTCGCCGCGGGACGGAGCTGGAGGAGCTGCCCGGTCCTCATGGACCGCGCTGTGACTCGATGGAAGGGACCATGTGTCCTGGTAGTCGACCATCGCGGATCATTCTTGAGCCGATACCCCTTCCGTGTGGGCCTCACCGGGATCTGATGGCGTTCCACGGCCGGGTTCACTAGGCCCGGAATCTTCCATGAATGAGCGATACGAAAAGCTCGCAGGGACCGCGCAGCTCGGTCTGCTTCCCTTCGCGCACACGAGCCGGGCCGCGGCCTCGTACCGAGACGCACATGCGTGGCCGCTGGCCGCGATAGGCGCGCACGTAGTGCTGCAGCGCGATCGCGAGCGACGGCTCGAGCATGGCCGTGACTATACCGATCAAGCGGCCGGCGCACTCAGCCGGCTCGGCGCACGAGTCGCCACTTCGTCCGCGTGTACGCGACGCGGAACCCGCGGCGCTCCGCGTTGCGCTGCGAGGTACTCCCCGGCGCGGTCACCATCATCGCGATCTCGCAGCTGCGGCGGCGGGCTTCGGCCAGGCGCGCCGCGAGCAGCATGCCCTGGGCCCCCAGGCCGCGCCCCGACGGGATCGTGCTCGCGCCGGCGAGCAGCGCCACACCTTCGTGGACCCCCATCGACGCGGTGGCGACCGGCGCGCCGTCGCGCTCGACGATGAAGTGCGCCATCGTGCGGTTCGCCCCCGCGGTCTCGGACATCGCACGGATGATGTCCGCGAGCATCGGATCCTCGGACCAGCCGATCACCGACGTCTCGATCCACGCGCCGAGATCCGCGGGCTCGGTCGCGCGGACGCCCAGGAGCGGCGCCGGCGGCGCGTCGGCCGGATCGCCGATCTCCTGGACCAGGACGGTGCTCAGCTCGACCGGCTGGTAGCCGCGCTCGGCCAGCAGCGCGAAGGTCTCGATGCCGGCGAGCGGGCTGACCTCGTGGGTGACCGGGGCGCCGCGACGCTCGAAGAAGTCCTCGATGACCGACAGCGCCTCGGGGGTGACCGCCCCGAACAAGCCGAGCCCGAACGTCTGGGTCATCGGCGAATCGGGGCCGTCGAAGATCGCGTAGGTGCCGTCGAAGTCGGACCACATCGCGCCGACGTCCGGGGCCCGCTGCTGCTGGACGGCCGTGAACGAGGTCCCGACCGCACCTTCGGCCCGCTCGAGCCGGCGCGACAGCGCCTGATCCATGAACCACGACATGCCTCAGCTTCGCACGGCGCGGCGCCGCAGAACGGAAGGTCTGCGGTCTACATGTACGCACGTCGGCGACTCCAGCCATACGCACGCGAGCTCGCGAGTCACTGCCTGACGTTCGCTTCGAGACGACCGGCGATGCCGGGGCTTGATGGGCCTACACCTCCGATCCTGTAGAGCGGATCGGCCTGCCGTGCTCGAATCAGTACGCGAGCTGGAGTTGCAGCTGGATCAGGCTCGTCGAGTTGCGCACCGTCGAGGGCTGATTGGGGAATTGCGTGAAGTTATACTGCAGCGTGAGGTTGGCGAACTGCTCTGCGACGAAGTACTTCACGCCGCCACCGAACAGGCGCGTGTTCTGTACGTCGAGCGTCACGCCCGGGGCGAGCGCGACGGCGGAGTCGAAGAACCGGCCCTCGAACTTGCCGAACACCGAGAACTTGGCGTCCTTGTTATAGTATCCGAGCTCGGCCAGCAGGTCATTCTGCCTGCCCAGGGCGGCGGTTGGAATTCTACCATTATGGAAATGGAGGAACGCGACTTGACCGCCGATCTCGTCGCCACCGTTCTTGGGGTCGGCACCATGCAACGGAATCGCGGCGTACGCGGTTCCGGAGGCCGCCCAGTACGGGTTTGCGTCTTCCGTCTTCTGATAGTCCAGGCCAGCCGCCAGGCCGGC
>Ga0137459_1000835_pt1 | contig 10422 bp, 8 predicted proteins | sample EasRivERMGT700_2_FD_104908 | JGI IMG/M metagenome (GOLD analysis project Ga0137459, IMG submission 104908) | Soil microbial communities from meander-bound floodplain in the East River, Colorado, USA - East River MetaG ERMGT700_2 | ecosystem: Environmental > Terrestrial > Soil > Floodplain ... | reverse complement strand
GGGTGGTGGATCGCCGGCCGGTCGTGGAGATGGCACCGCCCTCCATGCTCGCTTCGGCGGTCAACGGACGAGCGCCCGACCCAGCCCCGCGGCGCGAGCGCGCGTGTCCGCGTTCTCCAGGAGTCTCCGGGAGCTCCTGGTCCACTTCGGCGAGGTACTAGTACCTCTGCGCAGTGAAGATGATGGGTTGGCGAGCTCGGGAACTGATCTGAAATCACGGGGTTCCACGAACCTCAACCGATCAAAACCTCTGCGGCGAGGTACTAGTGGGCTTCGCGCCGCTTCACGGGCGCGCGCCCCGGCGCCGGGACCGGGATGCGCTCGACGACCTCGATCCCGAAGCCTTCCAGCGCGGCGATCTTGCGCTCGCTCCACATCATGAGGCGGATCCGCTTGAGCCCGAGATCCGCGAGCACCTGCGCGCCGAGGCCGAAATCGCGGAGCGCCTCGCTCGAGTCGTTGCGGATGTCGGTGACCTTGTCGCGCGCGGCCGTGCGCTGCAGGACGAGCCGCTCGAACGACGGCGCCAGCCGCGTCCGGGACCGGTTGACCACGTAGAGCAGCACGCCGACCCCGGCCTGGTCGATCGCCTCGAGCGCGCCGAGCAGATCGGGGTGCAGCACGAACGGATCGGCGAGCGGGTCCATCGCGGCGACCCGGACGAGCACCGGCTGGCCGCTCGCCGACACCGCCGCGACGTCGCCGCGCACCAGGGCGAGGTACTCGGTGTCCTCGACCTCGGTGTCGTAGTAGTGGGCCACGAACGGCTCGCCCGGCCCGAGCGCGCCGGGCCGCAAGGCGCCGGTGCCCTGGTGGCGCACGATCCGCTCGCGCTGCAGGCGGTACGCGATCATGTCGGCGACGCTGAGCAGCAGGAGGCCGTGCTTGGCGGCGAACTGTTCGAGCTCGGGGCGGCGCGCCATCTCGCCGTCCTCCCGCATGATCTCGCAGATCACGCCCGCGGGCCGGCACCCGGCGAGCCGTGCGAGATCGACCGAGCCCTCGGTCTGCCCGGTGCGCACGAGCACCCCGCCCTTGCGCGCGCGCAGCGGGAACACGTGGCCCGGCGAGACGATGTGCGCCGGGCGGGCGTTGTCCGCGATCGCCGCGCGGATCGTCGTCGCCCGGTCGCGCGCCGAGATCCCGGTCGACACGCCGTGCCGCGCCTCGATCGACACCGTGAAGGCGGTGCCCAGCGACGCCTGGTTGTCGCGCACCATCATCGGCAGCTCGAGCCGGTCGATCATGGCGTCGTCCATCGCGAGGCAGATGAGGCCGCGCGCGTGGGTCGCCATGAAGTTGATGAGCTCCGGGGTCACCATGTCGGCCGCGAACACCAGATCGCCCTCGTTCTCGCGGTCTTCGTCGTCGACCAGGATCACCATCCGGCCGTTGCGGATGTCTTCCAGCGCCCGGGTGACGCGTTCGATCGAGCTCATGGCTTCACCAGCTTCTCGACATGCTTGGCGAGGATGTCGACCTCGAGGTTGATGCGATCGCCGACCGCGCGGTCACCGAGCGTGGTGTGGTCGCGCGTGTGCGGGATGATCGCGACGGAGAACCCGTCCGGATCGACCGTGTTGACGGTCAGGCTGACGCCGGCCACGGCGATCGAGCCCTTCTCGACGATGTAGCGCAGGAGCGCGGGCGCGGCGCGGACCCCGAGCACGAGGTTGGCGCCGAGGTCGGTGCGCGCGATCAGCTCGCCGGTGCCGTCGATGTGGCCGGTGACCCAGTGGCCGCCGAGCCGGTCGCCGAGGCGGAGCGCGCGCTCGAGGTTGACGCGCTGGCCGACGGCGAGCGTGCCCAGGGTGGTCCGCGCGAGCGTCTCGCCACCCGCGAGCACGTGGTACGCGTCCGGGCCGATGTCGGTGACCGTGAGGCACGTGCCGTCGTGGCACACCGACTCGCCGGCGACGAGGTCGGCGAGCGCGATCCGCCGCGGCCGCACGCCCAGCACGACCGCATCGCTCCGCCGCTCGGCGGAGACGATGACCCCGGTGTCCTCGACCAGCCCGGTGAACATGTCCTCTGCGTGTACCACGGCCGATGGGCCTCGGGGCCAGGTCGGCCCGAAGCCCGGCGGTACAGCCGGGTACCGATCAGCGCCGGCGATTGCGCCTCGCCGACCCGGCCCGGGTCACGGGGTCACCGGGTCACGGGATCACGGGATCACGGTGACCGAGGACGCCGACGAGGCCACCTGGAAGTTGACGTGTGCACCCACCGCACGCGCCACGGCCTTGACGGCCCACCCGCCGGTCGACGGCGGCGTCCAGCTTCCGCTGCCGGTGGTGAACCCGGGCAGGATCGTCCAGTTCGCGGCGCCGATGATCTTGACCCAGAACTGGAACTCGGGGACGGCCCCGGCCGGGCAGGTCGCGGACGCCGTGAGCGTCTGCGGGGTGTTGACGACGATCTGCTGGCCGTTCGTCGGCGTCAGCAACTTCACCACCGTGCAGACCGGCGCGTTGTCGGCGACGGACACGATCAGCTTGTTCGAGGTCGTCTGCGGCGTCGTGGTGCCCTGGGCGCGCACCACCGCGAAGAACGTGTTCGTGCCGACCGCGTCGGCCGTGAAGTCGAGCGTCGACACCGTGCTGAACGGCTGGACGACCACGTTGGCGGAGTTGATCTTGTGGAGCCACTGGATCTGTGCCGGGCCGGCACTGCACTGCGCGGTCGCGGTGAAGTGGAGGTTCGCACCGAGCGTCCCGGTCGCAGGTCCGTTGATCGCGATCGTGCAGCCCGGCGCGGCGCCGCACGTGCCCGCGTCCGGCTGCTGCGTCGGGAACGGCGTGCCGACGATCCCGCTGAACACCAGGTTGTCGATCTCCCAGCCCGGCGCGCTGGTGTTCGTGTCGCTACCGGCGCGGAACCGCAGGCGGAACGTCTGGCCCGACAGCGCCGTGCCGAGGTTCAGCGTCACGGTCTGGGTGGCCGGGAACCCGACGTTGGTGCGGCCGTACGCGGGGCGGCCCGCCAGTGGGTTGCCGGTGGCCGCGGGCGTGCCGGTCAGCACGGTGTTGTAGCCCGGGTTCGCCAGGCCCGAGATGTCCTGGAACGTGACCCCGTTGTCGGTCGAGTACTCGACCACGCCACCATCGAACGCCGTGGTGCCGCTGAACTCGAACGAGAACTTGTGGGTGAACGCGATGGTCACCGGGCCGGTCCCGGCCGTCACCGCCGGCGAGATCAGGCTGGCGTCCGAGGGCACGCCGACGTCGGCAGCGGCCCAGAAGCCGTCGAGCGCGGACCGGCGGTTGTGCGACCACACGCCGGTGCTGCCGGCGGGGTTCCACACCGAGGCCGCGGCATCGAACGTGTCGGCCGCCGAGGTGTTCTGGAGGTCGTCGGTGTTGATCCGGATCGAGAACGGCACGTTCTGCAAGGTCGCGCACCCGTTCGTGGTCGCGAGCGCGAGGTTGAAGTCGCCGCTGAGCGCCGTCGTGACGGTGTCGTCGAGCGTGATGTCGAACGTCACGCTCGCGCTGCCGTACTTCGACACCGCGCCAACCGTGGCGGTCGGCGTGATGACGTGGATGCCGGGGTTGGTCGAGGTCACCGTCACCGCGACGCCGGCTAGATCGGCCGGGCCGGTGTTGGCGAGCGGCACCGTGATCCGGGCGGTCTCGCCGCCGTCGAGCACGTCGTCGGCGTCGCAGCTGGTCGTCATCTGGAGGGTCGGCGCGCCGGCGACGAGCTTGCCCTTGACCTCGGTGCTCTCGACGATGCCGGTGAACGTCGTCGACAGCCGGCTCGGCGACACGGCGCAGCTGCCGAAGCCACGGCGCGCGTAGGCCGCGGCGAGGACGTCATGATCGGCGGGGTTGGCCGCGAGGGCCGTGAGCAGGACCGCGTCGCGGGTCTCCGTGGGCGTCGCGTCGGTGGGCGCGAGCAAGAGCCCGCCGACCACGTACTGGCGCATCTTGAGCCGGACCGCGTCGAACGACGCACCGGGTTGCTGCTGGAGCGCGACGTAGCCTTCCCACATCATCGCGGCCCACACCTCACCGGCGTTGTGGACTTCGTTGTTGTTGCTGGTCGCGCCGCCGTTGAACGGCAGGGGCGGCAGCGCCGTGCCCTGGCTCATGTGGCGGAACGACAGGCTGTTGATGGCCGGGTCCACGCTGTACGGCGCGCGGCGGATGCCGTAGTACACCGGGTCGGCGGCGAAGCTCTGCGTCGAGTAGATGGCCGCGGGGAACGCGGCGGTCAGGTTGTCGCCGGCGCGGGCCGTCACGAGCAGCGCGGCAAAGTCAGCCCAGCCTTCGCTCATCGCGCTGCACAGCGTCGTGTTGCACTGGCTGAGGCGGTGGTGGACGTAGTGACCGTGCTCGTGGGCCATCACGGTGGCGTCGAGCGCGCCTTCGAGCTCGGCGCCGGGCGCGCCGCGACGCAACGTCGCGTTGACCGGTCCGGCGAGCAGCTCGGCCTTGATCGTGACGCCCTCGCTCTGGAGGATCGAGACCGCGCCGATCGTGATCGCGGTGGTGATCGTCGCGTCATCGCCCAGGGTGGGCGGCGCCGCCGACGACACGTTGTTCGCGATGATCAAGGCAGCCGCGCCGGCGTTCTGGGCGTTGAGCGCCTTGGTCTTGAACGAGCAGACGCCGCGATCGGCGAGCACGATCTTGCCGGTCGCCGGCGCGGTCAGCGCCGAGCAGGCATCGGTGGGCGTCCCGCCGGCGACGGGGACGTTGTTCGCCAGGACGACGTCGGCGGTCACCGTGAAGCCCGTCGCACCGAACGAGGCGGGGCCCGTCGGCGGCGTGCGCCCCGAGATCGTGAGCGTGCGATCCTCCTTGCCGGTCCACACGAACACCTGCATCCGCGGCGGGAAGCCGTCCTGCGGGGTCGACATGTTCGCGTTGTTGCGCGAACCGCCGTTCGCGTTGTCCTGCGCCTCGCAGTTGATCGCATCGCGATCCTGGCCGCCGCGGCCGAAGTTCGCGTTCTGCGCGTTACCGGCCGCCTCGGTGAAGCCGGCGTCGTACCAGAAGTCGTGCAGCCAGTTGAACAGGTAGAACACCGCGGTGATGCCGGCCATCTGCTGGCCCTGCGACGACAGCGCGCTCAGCGACGTATCGTAGGTCCGATCGAACGCGCCGGGCGCGGTGACGGTCGCGCGGAAGTCGCCGAACGTGAGCCCGTCGGGCGCGTTGATGTCGGTGTACGCCTCGACGTTGTTGCCGATCGTCTCGGTCCGGTTCGCCGCGAGCCACGGGTCCGGCGTCGCCGAGCCGTTGGGATGGTTGAGGCCATCGACCGTGACGAGGTTCGGCAGCACGTAGGCCGGGTACGGGACGCCGTTCGGGGTGCCGGTCGGGTGCGGCGTCACGTCGACGAGCGGGCCGTCGAACGGGTGGAATTCGCCGGTGGTCTCGGCGAACACGCGATACTTGAAGGCGGCGTCGGCCTTGAGGTTGGTCACCGACATCACGTGGCCGTCGGCGGCGGCGATCACGCTGCGAAATGCGTCGCCGTCGGTCGACGTCAGGTCGCTCGCGTACGCCTCGACCACCCAGGCCGCGACGAGCGTGTCGCCCTGGGGGATCCAGGCCTGGTGCGCGCGCGACAGCGAGACGTTGACCTGACCGGTCTGGCCCGCGAGGAACCGGGGGCCCGTGGCGCTGAAGCTGGCCGACTGGCCGGCCAGCGCCGTGCTCGGGAAGGCAACCTTGTAGACCTCGCTCACCGCGCGGGCCACCGCGCCGGCGTCGTCATCCTTGAACGTCGCCACCTTGGGGTGCGGCCTGGTGGACGCGATGAGCTTGCCGCTCGCGGCGACCAGCGAGCCGTCCTTGCCGACCATGACGCGGAGCTCGCCACCCGCGGAGGCATCGATCGGCAGGCCGTCGATCACCTGACCGAGCCGGACGATCGTCCCGCCGGGCAGCGAGATCTCGCCGAGCGACTCGAGCGCCGGGACCGCGCCGGTGCCCACACCCCACGCGGGTGCGAGCCGCTCGACGTGCTGGCGGGCGGCGGTCGCCACGTCCGCGCCTACCATCGCCGGCATCGCCGCACTGCCGCGCAACAACCGCGGAACACCGCCTTCATCGACGGCGAGCGGCGTCGCGCCGAGCGCGATCGCAGCCGCGACCGGCGTCATCGGGACCACCGTGTCCGTTGGTGTGGGCGTCGCGACCGTCGGAGGTGACTGCGAATCGCTGCAACTCAGCAGCAAGGCGACCGAACCGACGAGGAGAGGTCGATGTTTAATCTTCATGCGGATGCCCACGCTATCACGTGCGACAGAACACCACATCGCGCATTTTCCTTCGAGGTCACGTACCTGCGCTGACGTAAATGAGAGCCCGAGTTATCTGATCGTGATTGATGTACGCGGCTGACCGCGTCAATCAGGGTCGGGATCGAGCAACGGCTTGGGCTCCGGAATCGGCGCCCGCACCGCCGTCAGCCGCAGATCGCCCGCGAGGTCGACCGGGGCACCGTCGAAGATGAACTTGTAGGCCGAGGTCAACGAGGCCAGGCCCTTGCCGCCGACCCAGCTCTTGGCCGGCCCTCCGACGATCTTGGGCGCCAGGTAGATCACCAGCTCGTCCGCCTGGCCGTGCTCGATCATGTAGGCGTGGATCTCGCCGCCGCCCTCGACGAGCACCGAGGTGATCCCGGCGTCGGCGAGCATCGCGTTGAGCGGATAGAGATCGATCCGGCCGTTGCGATGGGTGCGCAGCCGCCAGATCTCGGCACCTTTGGCGACCAGCGCCGCTTCGCGCGCGGCGAGCGCCTGCGGGCCGCAGACGATGATCGTACGCGGCCCGGTCTTCCTGGGCAGCAGGTGCGCCGCGGGCGGCGTGCGCAGGTGGGTATCGATGACGATCCGGATCGGATCGCGCCCGCCGGGCCGCCGGGTGGTGAGCCAGGGGTTGTCGGCGAGGACCGTCCCGATCCCGACCAGCACGGCGTCGTGGTGGTCGCGCAGGCGCATCACGTCGTCGCGCGCGGCCGGGCCGGTGATCCACTTCGACAGCCCCGACACCGTCGCGATCTTGCCGTCGAGCGTGATCGCCGCCTTGAGCGTGAACACCGGGCGGTGGCACGTCGACCAGGTCAGGAACGCCCGGTTGGCGCGCGCGCACTCGTCGGCGAGCACGCCCACCGAGACCTTGATGCGCTTGCGCCGCAGCACCGCGATGCCGCCGCCGTGACCCTCGATCGGATCCTCGATGCCGATGACGACGCGCGCGACGCCGGCGTCGCGGACCACCGGCGCGCACGGCGGGGTCCGGCCCTGATGGTTGCACGGCTCGAGGTTGACGTACAGCGTCGCCCCCGGCGCCTTCCACCCGAGCTTGCGGAGCGCGGCGATCTCCGCGTGATCGGTGCCCGGGCCGCGGTGCGCGCCCTCGGCGATCACCTTGCCGCGGCCATCGACGATCACGCAGCCGACCAGCGGGTTGGGCGACGTCCGGCCGCGGTACGGCTCGGCGAGCTCGAGGCAGCGTGCCATGTGCGCGCGATCGAGCTCGCGCGGGTCCACGGTGGTCACCCCGGCGGCTCCGTGGGGAGCGTGTGCTTGTCGGTATGCTCGTCGGGGATCTCGTGCGGGCCGGTGTCGTTGCGGAGCGCGTCGAGCTCCTTCTCGAAGCCCTCGAGATCGCGAAAGTCGCGATAGATCGACGCGAACCGGACGTAGGCGACCGTATCGAGCGCGCGCAGCCTGGGCAGCACGCGCTCGCCGACGTCGCGCGACGCGATCTCGGACACCCCGAGCTCGGCGATCTCGCGCTCGACCTCGAGCGCCATCGCGCTCATCTGATCGCGCGACACCGGGCGCTTGGCGACCGCGGCCAGGAGCCCGTGCTCGATCTTCGCGCGATCGAACGGCTCGCGACGGCCGTCGTTCTTGATCACGAGCGGCATCGACTCCTCGATCCGCTCGTAGGTGGTGAACCGGCGGGCGCAGCCCTCGCACTCGCGGCGGCGGCGGATCTCGTTACCGTCCTTCGAGACGCGCGTCTCGATGACCTTGTCTTCGTCGACGCCGCAGAACGGGCAACGCACGCCTCAGTCGCCCTTGTAGCGCGTCAGGACCAGCGCCGCGTTGGTCCCACCGAACCCGAAGCTGTTCGACATCGCCGCGTCGACGCGCTGCTCCCGGGCGTGGTTGGGCACGTAGTCGAGATCGCAGGCCGGATCCGGAGTCTGGTAGTTGGTGGTCGGCGGCAGCACGCCGCGGGCGATCGCGAGCGCGGTGATCCCGGCCTCGATGCCGCCGGAGGCGCCGAGCGTGTGCCCCGTCATCGACTTGGTCGACGACATCGCGAGCTTCCGGGCGTGGTCGCCGAACACGGCCTTGACCGCGATCGTCTCGTTCTTGTCGTTGAGCTCGGTCGACGTCCCGTGCGCGTTGATGTAACCGATCGCGCTCGGCTCGAGCCGGGCGTCCTTGAGCGCGGTCCGGAAGCAGGCCTGCGCGCCGCGGTGATCCGGCGCGGGTGCCGCGACGTGGTGGGCGTCGCTGTTCGCGGCGTAGCCGGCCAGCTCGGCGTAGATCCGCGCGCCGCGCCGCTTGGCGTGCTCGAGCTCCTCGATCACGACGATGCCCGCGCCCTCGCCGATCACAAAGCCGTCGCGATCGCGATCGAACGGCCGGCTCGCCTGCTCCGGCGCATCGTTGCGCGTCGACATCGCGCGCATCGCGTTGAACCCACCGACGCCGAGGATCGTGATCGTCGCCTCGGTGCCGCCCGCGATCATGCCGTCGGCGTAACCGTGGCGGATCACGCGCATCGCCTCGCCGATCGAGTGCGCGCCCGACGAGCACGCCGAGACGTGCGACATGTTCGGCCCGGTCGCGCCGGTCCGGATCGAGACCATACCGGGCGCTTCATTGATGATGATGTCGGTCACGAAGTACGGCGAGAAGCCGTGGCGCGGGCCTTTGATGCCTTGCGACTTGAACGTGTCCTCGATGGTCTGGACGCCGCCGAGGCCGGCGCCGATGTAGGCGCCCCAGCGGTGTTCTTCGCCCGCCGGGACCCGGGTGCCGAGCCCGGCGTCCGCGACGGCCATCATGCCGGCGGCGACGCCGAACTGCAGGAACCGGTCGAGGTGCTTGAGCTCACGCTTGTCGAAGAACCGGGACGGCTCCCAGCCCTTCACCTCGCAGCCAAACTTCGTGGCGAACAGGGTGGTATCGAAGTGCGTGATCGGGCCCGCGCCGCTCGTGCCGGCCAGCAGCGCCGACCAGGCCGCTTCGAGATCGTTGCCGACCGGAGTGACGAGGCCGATCCCCGTGATGACGACGCGACGCATGACTATTCCTTTAGCGTACCTGGCCTACGAAGGCTCGTAGTGGCCGGGCGCGTCTACTTCGCGGGGGGCCCGTGGGCCACGTGGGTCTTGAGGTAGTTGACCGCATCCTTGACGGTCTTGATCTGCTCGGTGTCTTCCTCGGGGATCGTGATCTTGAACTCCTGCTCGAACGCGAGCACGAGCTCGACGACGGCCAGGGAGTCCGCCTTCAGATCATCGATGAACGACGCCTCGGGGCGAAGCTGCTCGGACGACACCTCGAGCTGACTGCAGATGATTTCTTTGACCTTGGTCTCGATCTCTTCGGGCGACATGGCTTCCTCGCTTTGCGCAGGCGTTGATAGTCCAGAACCGGCGTTACATCAACATCCCGCCGTTGACACGCAGTACCTGACCGGTGATGTACCCTGCTTCCGGTCCGGCCAGGAACGCGGCGGCATCGCCGATGTCCTCGGCCCGCCCGATCCTGCCCAGTGGGATCTGCTCGAGCGTCCTGGCGCGCTGGGCCTCGGGGAGCTGCTCGGCGGTCATGTCGGTCTCGATGAAGCCGGGCGCGATCGCGTTGCAGGTGACGCCGCGCGACGACAGCTCGCGCGCGGTCGACATCGTGAGCCCGATCAGGCCGGCCTTCGAGGCCGAGTAGGCCGCCTGGCCGCCGTTGCCCATCTCGCCGACGACGGACGTGATGTTGATGATCCGGCCGGCGCCCTTGGCCCGCAGCAGCAGCGACGCCGCGGCGCGGATGCAGTGGAACGCGCCGCCGAGGTTCACCGCGAGCGACTTCTGCCAGTTGTCATCGGAGAACCGCAGCAGGAGGCCGTTGATCGCGACGCCGGCGTTGTTGACGAGGATGTCGAGCCCGCCGTGATCCTTGCCGATCGCCTTGATCGCCTCGGTGACCGCCGCCGAGCTCGCGACGTCGAACCCGGCGATCGCCGCCTGGCCGCCCACGGCCTCGACGGCGGCGGCCGCCTCGCGCGCCGCGTCCTGCCGCGCGGCGTAATTGATGATGACCTTGGCGCCGCGCTGGCCGAGGGCGACGGCGATCGCGCGGCCGATGCCCCGCGACGCCCCGGTGACCAGCGCGACCTTGCCGTGGAGTGCTTTATCGATGATGGCCATGGCTCGTGGATTCCT
>Ga0137459_1000834_pt1 | contig 10424 bp, 9 predicted proteins | sample EasRivERMGT700_2_FD_104908 | JGI IMG/M metagenome (GOLD analysis project Ga0137459, IMG submission 104908) | Soil microbial communities from meander-bound floodplain in the East River, Colorado, USA - East River MetaG ERMGT700_2 | ecosystem: Environmental > Terrestrial > Soil > Floodplain ... | reverse complement strand
GGGCGGCCTCGTCGAGCGCGCGGCCGCACAGCGCGCGCAGCAACTGGAACTCGAGCGGCGCGAGCCCGCGCTCGGACCAGGCGTCGCCGCCGGCCGCGCGTGACAGCAGCGCACCGCCGGCGACCGCGTCGCCGCTGCCGACCAGGCAGAGCTCGACCTCGCCGTGCACCAGCTGGTAGCGCACCAGCCCGCCCCCGCCGCCGCCGGTCGCCATCACCGGCATCCGGGTCGGCTCCTGCTCGACCTCGGCGAGGAACCACAGCGCGACGTCGCCCACCTTGAGCAGCGCGCGGGCCGGCAGCGCCGTCCGGCCCTGGCAGCGCACGCCGTCGACGAACGTGCCGTTGCGGCTGCCCAGATCGCGCACCGTCCAGCCGTCCTCGGCCTGCTTGAGCTCGGCGTGCTCGCGCGACACCGAGGTCGCCAGCACGATGAGATCGCGATCCGGGTTGCGGCCGATCCCGGCCTTCGCCCCGATCGCGTGCGCGCCGCCGAACCCATCGACGAGCCAGGCCTCGGCGTCGGTCGAGTCGACCGTCGAGCGCAGGTGATCGGCGATCAGGCCGTCGCACGGCGCGACCTCGAGCGCGCACGCACGGCACAACGCGCCGACCTCCGGCGTCGCACCACAGCACAGACAGCTCATCGCGCCTCCGATCGAACCACCGCCGGACGGCGGGCACAAGCCCCGATCGCGCGGCCGGCCGTCACGCCCGCGTCACCGGGGCGCGGCGCGGGTGCCGGGTGCACCGACCGTGACCGGGCACGCCAGGTAGTAGCCGCGCCCGGGGGACACCGCGAGGATGCCACCGACGCCGATCTCGGCCAGCACGCCGCGCAACCGCATCACGACCTGGCGCACGTTCTCCTGGTTGGCGAACTTCGACTGAAACGGCAGATCGCGCACGAGCTGCTTGGTCGGCACGCAGCCGCGGACCGCGGACGGCGACGCGGCCTCCTCGTGCGCGCGGGCACACAGCGCGCGCGCGAGCTGGAACTCGAGCGGCGCGAGGCCGCGCTCGGACCAGGTGTCGGTGCCCACCACGCGCCGCAGCAGCGCCCCGCCGGCGGTGTCCTCGTCACCGGCGACGATGCACAGCTCGATGTCGCCGTGGACCAGCAGGTAGCGCATGAGCCCGCCGGCCGCCCCGCCGGTCGCCATCGGGGGCCGGAGCGGCGGCTCCTGGACGACCTCGGCGAGGAACCACAGCGCGACGTCGCCCACCTTGAGCACCACGCGCGGCGGCAGCGCGACCGGGCCCTGGCTGCGTACGCCGTTGACATACGTCCCGTTGCGGCTCCCCAGATCGCGCACCGTCCAGCCGGTCTCGGTGTACGCCAGTGCGGCGTGCTCGCGCGACACTGAGCTCGCCAGCACGACGAGGTCGCCGTCGGGGCTACGGCCGATCACGCCCGCGGCGCCGATCGCGTGCGCGCCGCCGAACCCGTCGACGACCCAGGCCCGCGCGTCGGTCGAGTCGACCGTCGAGCGGAGGTGATCGGGAATCAAGCCGTCACACGGCGCGACCTCGAGCGCACACGCGCGGCACAGTGCTCCGATCTCGGGTACCGCACCGCAACACAAGCAGGACATCAGTGCGGAATCTAGCGCGGGCCGGCGTCGGCGACGCGCGCGGTCGCCATGTTCGTCGCGGTGAGGCCGGCGTTGGTCGGGGCGCCCTTGGCGAAGTAGCTGTAGCTGATGTCGCCGCTGATCGGCGGGCCGGCCGTGAACCAGAAGTCGTTGGTGTTGCCGAACCAGTTGTCGTACGTGAAGTCCGCGTTGATGCCGCCGTAGAACATGATGCCGAACGACGCCGCGGTGATGTTCGAGTGGCTGGCCTTGATGATCGGCGAGTTACCGACGTGCATGTCGCAGTGAATCGTGTCGCGGCCGACGTCGAGGCCGATCGCGGAGTACGTCATGTCGAGGGTGCCGCCCGACATCGTCAAGAAGTCGCCGCGCACGTGAGACATCTGGGTGTCGACGAGCGTCGCCTTGCCCGAGCCCGTGATGGTGAGCCCGCCGCCGGTCTGCACGAGGTAGCTCGCGGTCATCACGCCGCCCGGCGGCACCGTGATGTCCGACCAGTACGTGGCCGCGACCGCCGACTGAAACATCACCTTGGCCGCCTTCGTACCCTGGATGTCGAGCGTGCCCTGGACAGCCAGGGCGCCGTGGAGCGTCACCTCCACGTTGACGACCGTCCCCGGCGCCACCGTGACGGTCACGCCCTGCGCGATGGTGACGCTATCGATGATGTGGATCGTGTCCTTCCACGTCGTGCTCGCGGTGATGGTCCCCGAGACGTCGGTCACCGGCCCCGTGCCGGGGACAGGCACCGGCACATTGCCGGGATCGTCGGCAGGATCGCTGCCGTCGTCCCCGCCGCCGCCGCTGCTGCTGCTGCTGCCTGGTCGAGCCGCGTCGATATCGCAACCCATCCAGGCGATCGTCGCAGCCAGGGCGAAGGCGAGCTTCATGCGCGAGATTGTACGAGGAAGCCCTGCCCCTGGACCATCGCAAGGCGTGGAATTTACACAGGCTGCGTGGGGTAGAGCTAACGCCCAGTACTGCCGGTGCTGGATGTGCGCCGGCGCGCAGCCGATCGCCGACGTCAGTCGCGCTCGTGAAGGCTCAGGGCGGCGGCCCTGTCGTCTTCGTCACAGGCCAGGCCGTGCGTCGCGACGCACTGCAGCGCGAGGTCATCGAGCCCGCCGTGCCCGGCGCGGTCGAGCGCGCTGATCGGCGGGCATCGGCTCGGAGCTTACCTCCCCGACCAGCTCGCCGGTTCACCTGCGCTCGCAGGCACGCGCGCGACGTGGACGCCGAGCACCTCTGATTCGCAGCGTCGCCGTCTTTTTTTGTAATCGGGTGTTTGGATTTTTGGGGCTGCTGCGCCTCAAGCACATCAGGCATCTGCTGCGCCCGACACAGCGATGCATCGTGGCCAACAACCATCGAGTGCGCAAGCAGCGATTGCTGAGGCAACTCGTCTCGACATTGTATCGACCTTAATCAATGAAAGCGACACCATGATTCGACAACTCAGCATGCTGACGCTGATCACTGTTTTGGTCGGCGGCGTGCAACCTGGACATGCACAACCCCGGTCCTCGCCCCCGACCTCCCAGGCAGTCCTCAACGAGGTCAGCCAACTCAACAAGCGGGTCGAGAAGCTCTACAGCAAGGGCAAGTTTGGAGAGGCGCTTCCCCTTGCGGAGCGAGCCCTCGCGCTCCGCGAGAAGGCGTTGGGGCCGATGCATCCTGACGTCGCGGAGAGCCTCAATAACCTCGCCTTGCTCTACCAGACCCAAGGCGCGTACCCAAAGGCCGAGCCGCTCTTGGTCCGCGCGCTCGACATCCGCGAGAAGGCGCTGGGGCCGATGCATCCCGCCGTCGCGAACAGCCTCAATGGCCTCGCCGAGCTCTACCGGGCCCAAGGCGCGTACCCCAAGGCCGAGCCGCCCTTGGCTCGCGCCCTCGACATCCTCGAGAAGGCGCTGGGGCCGATGCATCCCGCCGTCGCGAACAGCCTCAATGGCCTCGCCGGGCTCTACCAGGCCCAAGGCGCGTACCCCAAGGCCGAGCCGCTCTTGGTCCGCGCGCTCGACATCCGCGAGAAGGCGCTGGGGCCGATGCATCCTGACGTCGCGCAAAGCCTCAATAACCTCGCGGAACTCTACCGTGCCCAAGGCGCGTATGCCAAGGCCGAGCCGCTCTATGTCCGCGCGCTCGACATCCGCGAGAAGGCGCTGGGGCCGATGCATCCCGACGTCGCGCAAAGCCTCAATAACCTCGCCTCGCTCTACTGGGCGCAAGGCGCGTACCCAAAGGCCGAGCCGCTTTGGGTTCGCGCGCTCGACATCCGCGAAAAGGCGCTGGGGCCGATGCATCCCGACGTCGCGGAGAGCCTTAATAGCCTCGCCGCGCTCTACTATGCCCAAGGCGCGTACCCAAAGGCCGCTCTTGGTCCGCGCGCTCGACGTTAACGAGAAGGCGCTGGGGCCGAAACATCCCCTCGTCGCCAGCAACCTCCATAACCTCGCCGCACTCTACAGGGCGCAAGGCGCATACCCAAAGGCCGAGCCGCTCTTGGTCCGCACGCTCGACGTTAACGAGAGGGCGCTGGGGCCGATGCGCCCCGACGTCGCGCACAGCCTCCATGCCCTCGCCTCGCTCTACCGAGCCCAAGGCGCGTACCCAAAGGCCGAGCCGAAGGCGCTGGGGTCGATGCATCCTGACGTCGCGAACAGCCTCAATAGCCTCGCCGTGCTCTACCAGGCCCAAGGCGCATACGCCAAGGCCGAGCCGCTCTATGTCCGCGCGCTCGACATCCGCGAGAAGGCGCTGGGCCGATGCATCCTGACGTCGCGATCAGCCTCAATAACCTCGCCGAACTCGATCGGGCTCAAGGCGCGTACCCCAAGGCCGAGCCGCTTTATGTTCGCGCGCTCGACATCAAGGAGAAGGCGCTGGGGCCGATGCATCCTGACGTCGCGCTAAGCCTCAATAACCTCGCCATGCTCTACCAGGGCCAAGGCGCATACCCTAAGGCCGAGCCCCTTCTGTCGCGTGCCACCGACATCCGGGAGTCGCAGCTGCGCAGCAGCCTCGCTCCTCTCTCGGAATCGCGCAAACGAGCGGTGATGACCCTCGTCCAAGGCGAGACCGAGAGACTGGTGTCGTTTCACGTCGACGCGTTCCCGAGCAGCCCGCGCGCACGTGAGCTCGCATTGACCACCGTGCTGCGCCGCAAGGGCCGTGTCCTCGATTCGCTCACCGAAGCGCAGCGCACGCTGCGCGATCACCTCACGCCCCCGCTCCGTGATCAGCTCGATCAGCTCGCCGAAGCCCGGTCCGAGCTCGCCGCGCAGTTCTACGCTGTCGCGGAGCAACGCGCCTCCACGCAGCGCGCCGCGGCCATCGCGACCCTGCGCACACGCATCGACAACCTCGAGGCCACGCTCAGCGCTGCGAGCGCGGAGTTCCGTACGCAGAACGAACCAGTCACCTTGGCCAACGTGCAAGCCGCATTGTCGCCGGGCGCGATGCTGGTCGAGCTCGTGCGCTATCGCCGCTTCGATGCCCGGGCCCAGCCCCCCTGGCAAGAGGAGCGCTATGTCGCCTACCTCGTGACCTCGCACGGTCCGCCGCACTGGGTTCCCCTCGGGGCAGCCGCGCCGATCGACGACGCCGTCGATACCGTGCTCGCCGCGCTGCAGGCCCCGATTCGTACGGAGGCCACCAGGACCGCCCTGCAGCACCTCGATGCCCTCGTGGTGACCCCGTTGCGCAACCAGCTGACCGGGGTCTCGCACCTGATCCTGGCCCCGGACGGCAAGCTCAACCTCGTTCCGTTCGAGGCGTTGATCGACGCCCAGGGCCACTACGAGCTCGAGCGCTACCTCGTCAGCTACCTGAGCTCCGGCCGCGATCTGCTGCGGCTCGCCGCGCACCGCGCGTCCCGATCTCCGGGGAGCGGAGGAACTGCCCGCCCCGGGCGCGGGCGTGGTGCCCGGATCCCGCGCGTAGAACCCGTGGGTGGCGACGTGCAGGATCGTCGGTCCGACGAGCGCCGCGAGCGCTTCCTTGGTCGCCTGCTTGTCGGTCACCGGCGGCGTGGAGAAGTACCTCCCCAGGTCGGCCGCTTCGGCGCGGGCGCCGGGGAGCGGCAGGAACGTCACCGTGCCGGGCTCCGGATGCGAAGGCAGCAGGCCATAGTCGGGACCAGCCACGATCACAGCATACTGACTCTGGTCACCGTTCTGGCCGGCGACGTACAACCTGGGCATGCACAGTCCCGGTCCTCGACCCCGACCTCCCAGGCAGTACTCGACGAGGCCAGCCGACTTGACAAGCTGGTCGACAAGCTCTACGGCACGGCACCGACCCCGGTCTGGCATGCCGACAAGACGACCAGCTGGGTGCCCCACCAGTCGAAGCCGGCGATCTCGCGCGCGGTAGCGAGGGCAAGTTTGAAGAGGCCGTTGCCCTTGCGGAGCGAGCCCTCGCGCTTTGCGAGAAGGCGCTGGGTCCGACGTATACTGACGTCGCTCAAAGTCTCAATAACCTCGCCTTGCTCTTATTCGTTCATGTAGGTGATCTTCGTCGGAATCTTGCCGTTTCTGCGAGAGTAGGGCTAGGCATGATCGTTCACCAGCCAGAGCGCGAGCCCCAGCAGGATCAGCGAATAAAGCAGGTCCCGGCGTGTGTCATGGGTCGAGTTCGATTCTCACGGTAGCGTCGGCCGGGAGCGGGCTACTCGGCGAGTGTGATGCTCTCGACCGGATGGATGCACGGGCCGTTCAGCGACGCAGCCTCGGGCGGATCCTTGGGATGCGGTGGCATTTGGCGCGCAAATTTTCCAGTGACGCGGACCTTCCTGCCACGGTAACGCGCGATCTCGTCAAGCGGGCGCATGTGCCCCTGATAGCCCCACGCCTCGAGGAACGGGCCTTCCTTGTCGGGCTCGAACATCAGCATCACCTGTTGCGCCGGTGGGTGGTTCGCGGCGCGCTCCGGAAGCGGATCCCAGACGGTGTACACAGCGACGACGTGGACGCGCGCGCCGTCGTGCGATAGGCAGTCGGCCAGGGTCGCGCAGGTCGGAAGGCTCTCGTTCATCGTCTTGACCCCGTTGGTACACGCCGCTGCCGCAGCGAGGACGCAGATGAGGAGCAGAAGAGCAGGCGAGGTGCGCATCGTTATCGGTCGAACTCCACCGTCGTATGATACTCTGCATCGTCCCATGGACGGTTGTCGCTCTGCGGTGTAAAGGGGGCGTCGAAACCGATGATCGAGATCAGGTCATCCCTGGACAGCGCGTCCCAGTCGTAGACCTTGACCATGATCTTTCCGTTCACCGGGGCCAGGCTGTCAAGCGGGATCCAGAACGTGTTATTCTGCCCGCTGCGCATCTTCAACTCACCGGTCTTGTACGTGCGGCCGCCGTGCTCGGCCTGCACGTAGACATCGTCCTTACCCTCTTGGGCCTTCGTCACCAACACCGTCACCTTGATCCAGCGGCTTCGCATCTCGGACTCGAGCGCCATCTTCTCGCCTTCTTCGGGCGAGGACTGGTACTTCTTGATCAGATCTGCCGTCGACAGAGACGCCGCACCTTTGGTGAACGGCGAGGGGTCGGCGCTCGTAGCGGCCGCGATCGTAGTCCCTTTGCCCGCGCCGCCGACGCTCTTCCACTTCTCGTGCCAGGTCTGCCCGGGCTTGGTGGGCGGGCCGTAGGTGGCGAAGTACCAGTCTTCGTCCTTGGCGTCGTATCCGTTGCCCTTCGTGTAGTTCTCGAACGACACGCGGTCGCCGCCCGCGACCATGATCACGCCGCCCCAGTGGAAATTGAACCCGGTGCCGCCGAGTTCGTCGTCGCGACGCCGGGTGAACGCTTCGCCCACGCCAGGCGCCGCGTACTTGTTGATCCCATGCTTCTTGTCGAATGCATCCTTGTCCGGGTCGCTGAGCGCGTTGTACGCCGCATGCGCCGATGGACCGTCAGTGCCCAACCCGCCCGCGACGTAGATCTCGTCCCGGAAGTTCGCCGGGTTCTTGCTCCCCGTGGTGTTCTGCTTGTTCCCCGCCGCGTTCTTGTACACACCGTGGGGCATGCTGTCCTGCCCAGCGCCACCCATGGTTTCGCGCGCCGAGTGACCGCAGTCGGCGAGGTACTCCTTGTTATCCGGATCGCCGAGGATCTTGTAATCCACCTTGACCGTCGTCTTGAACCCGCTGCCGTCGGGAGCATCTCCGCTGGGGCCCGAGGCACCAGGCTCGATGGCGACCCCCGACTTCTTGGCCTTGAGGATTGCGTTCGCCTCAGTGATCAACGCCGGATCGGCGTAGCACAGGTGTTTGTCCGCATCGGTCGTGATCGTTCGACCCTCGTCGCCAACCAGCGCCTTGCCGCCCGCCTTCCACTGGCCGGCCGTCGCCTGTTCGGCCTCGGTGAACACGGTGTAGTTCCGGACCGACGGCGCGACCGCAGCGCCTCGCGAACCGAGCAGGTCGCGCGCGGATCCACCCGACGAAATCTGATCGGCCACCCCATGCGCGTGGCGCTCGGCGCCCATCCCGGCATCATGGGTGAGGCCGGCGTGCTGGAGTTGGTGCGTCGCCTCGTGCGCCGCGACATGGAGCGACGGAGCCGCCGACGCAAAATAGCTCACCGCTCCGTCGGTGAACGCTGGGACGCCACGCCCCTCACACGCCGCAGTGTCGAGCACCGCAGAGCCGGACAGCGATGCGCCCGTCGACGACTCGATCGCGGATGCGTGCGGAAATGCCATATCGCTGCGCGTTTGCTTCCCCGGTGCCTCGCTGCGTTGCACCACCCGAACCTCCGATCTGCTCGGTGAGCGTGCGCTTCCCGGGGGAGGCGTGAGAGGCCGAGCGGCCATCGAAGGTCTCGTGACCAAGACTGCGACCGCCTGGCCTTCCTCTGAGTTCACCTGTCATGTGCTCGCCTTTCCTGCATGCTACAGCCTTTTACGGTTCAGGTTAGTCCCATAGTTTCTTCGCATCGATCGATCAGGCGTCGCCAAACAGGCGACATGGTGTACCGAGTGCGCGGGAGTGGCCCTCGGCACCAAGATCCTATGCCACGGTCACGTCGTCGGTGAGGATTCTCCCCGTTGTGCCAGAATCGCGGAGCGCTGTCATGCCGCTGGCTCTGGAATTCTTCACACCGCTTGTCCAAGTGAGCGGTCGACACCGTCGGCAACGACCTGTCGCGCCTCGCCCTCACCGTCGGCCAGCTCGGCCTCTACGCCGGCGCGCGCCCGGTGACGTCGGACGACGTCGACGAGCTGGTCGCCGACACCCGCGAGCGCACCGTGTTCGAGCTCACCGACGTGATCGGCGCCGCCGACCGGCCGCGCGCGCTCGCCGCCGTCGCATCGCTGTGCGATCAGCGCGAGAGCGCGGTCGGCGTCGTCGTCATGCTCGCCCGTCACGTCCGCCAGCTGACCCTGGTCTACACCCTGCGCGAGACCAACGTGCCGCGGCCGAGCTGGGCCCGATGCTCGGCGTCCCGCCGTTCGTCGTCGACAAGCTGATCGCCCAGGCGCGCAGCTACTCGCCCCGCATGCTCGCGGCCGCGACCCAGCGGCTCGCCAACGCCGACCGCGCCCTCAAGGGCGACATCACGCTGACCTCGACGGTGACCGGCGCGTCTGGTGGCGCTTCCGGCGGCTTCACCGGCCCGCAGATCAAGGCGCTCGGCCGCGAGCTCGCCGAGCGCATCATCCTCGAGCGCGTCGTCGACGGCATCGTCCAGCTCGCCGCCCGATCACGCCGCCGCTGCCTTCGCGATGGCCTTCACGACCCGCGCGATGTTCTCGAGCGTGGGGTTCCCGCTCGGGCCGAGCATGCGGTAGAGCGTCCTTCGGGAGAGCCCGGCCTCCTGGTGGAAGGACTCCTTGTGCATGACCTCGAGGTGGGCGGTGAGGATCTCCTTGAACGCCTGCGCGTCGCCGTCCATCAACGCCTCGGTCAGCGAGGTGATGATGAGCTTGCGGTCGCGGAGCGCGGCCTTCGGATCGTGACCGGCGACGGGCGCGCCTGGTGCAAGGCGTCTCGACGGCATGGCGTCGAAGGAGAACGCGCGCTTTGGAGAGGTCTTTGTCCTGGCCATACTTCGTGTCTCCCAAGATGAGGAGGACCGCCTTGCCCTGCGGGTCCTCGATCCTTGGCCGATCGACCTACTCGAGAGGAAGCTGCCAGCCCTCTTGCTCGCGCGTCTCCAAGCACAGCTCGATGGCCTCGCGGATGTTCGCCAGCGCCTCGTCCTGCGTCTTCCCCTGGCTGATGCAGCCTGGGATGAGCGGACACCCGGCAACCAGCCAGCCATCCTCGCCGGGTTGGAGCACCACGGGCAGCTTCATGTCTTCAGGATACTCCCGTCGGAGAATTGGGCGAGGAGCATGGTCCAGCTTGCCGCCTGAGCGGACCACGGCCTTGCGCGCCCCCCGGCCGATCTCGTCTTGCTTCTCATCATCCGGATCGACGGGCGCGTCGTCGCGTGGTCGAGCTCGGTGCTTGTGTCGACTCGGCCCCAGGTGGGACGCGCCGGGTCGCCATCTCTTTTTTGTAATCGGGTGTTTGGATTTTCGGGTCTGCTTCGCCTCAAACACATCTGGCGGACGAAAGCCCAGGACGTCGCACGTTAACCCCCCTTCACAAGGAGCCTCCTGTATGAGCAAGGCATATCAGTAACTTCAGCATCTCGTTCGACCTCGACCAAGGACCAAGGCGCCCGCGCCGAAGCGGCCGACCTGGGAAGGTACTTCTCCACACCGCCGGTGACCGACAAGCAGGCGACCAAGGTAGCGCTCGCAGCACTCGTCGGACCGACGATCCTGCACGTCGCCACCCACGGGTTCTACGCGCAGGATCCGGGCACCACGCCCGC
>Ga0137459_1000833_pt1 | contig 10427 bp, 5 predicted proteins | sample EasRivERMGT700_2_FD_104908 | JGI IMG/M metagenome (GOLD analysis project Ga0137459, IMG submission 104908) | Soil microbial communities from meander-bound floodplain in the East River, Colorado, USA - East River MetaG ERMGT700_2 | ecosystem: Environmental > Terrestrial > Soil > Floodplain ... | reverse complement strand
CGCTCGGCGCCATCGGAAACCCGGCCGGGCTGGTTCGCAACGCGAGCATGCAGCTACAGCCTGGCCGCCCCGGGGGCGGGGGTCAAGACCGCAGCCGCTCTCCAATTCGTCTGCCGTCCCACATGCGGCCGACAGCTTGTTGTCACATCACCGAGGAATCAAGTACTTCGGGATCGAGCGACCGAACAGGATCCGGTTCATGTAGTCGACGTCCTCGTTCTGGAACCGCGACGAGCCGACGAGGAAGCCCTGGGCGATGACAGACCGCAGCAGCCATCTCCGATAACTTCTTCGCCGTCGTCAGGCTCGAGGCTCTGCAGCAGGCGCGCGATCAGCTCGCCACGCTCGTCGTCGGTGAGCTGGAGCGCCTGTTCGAGAACGGTCTCGAGTGCAGCCATGGAGCTCAGTGTAGCGCGGTTCGCGGACGAGATAGCGAGCGCTCATGAAGCGGCACACCGACGGATCACGACCGTTCGAGGAAGCCGCGGATGGCCGCGATCAGGCGCGGCGCCGTGTCCTCGAGCAGCGCGGCGTGGTCACCCTTCGGAATCACGATCGGCGTCCCAAGCCTCTGTCCCCCACCTCGGCCGGGAATCGACGTGGCGTGATTCACCGTGGTGTGCTCGACGGCCTGGCACGCTCCGGTCCTCGAATGAGGCCCCCGCCCGCTCGCGCGGCGTCGCCTGCTTGCGAAAGCTGGCACGATGACGGCCGGACAGGCCCGCCGTCTTCACGCTCCCCGCATCAGCCCCGGTCGGGGCTCGGTCGCTTGCTGCCCCGCTTCTTCGCGCTGGCCCCCTTCGCCGCCACAGCTGCATCCGCCGACTCCACCCGTACCCGCTTGCCATCAAACGCGACCACCAGCGCATGGACCTGCCCGGCTCCGGCCGCGTGTAGCTCCGCCGCATAGTTCTTCGCGACATCCTCGAAGCGGTCGGCCCGGGTCGCCTTGAAGCTCACGTACACGACGGGGTAGCGCTGGAAGTGCGCCCGGTACGCTTGCCCCGCCCGGGCGATGTGGAGGCCGTCGAACAGGGGCCAGAGATCCTCGTCCCGCTTCTCGAAGAACCAGCGGAGCATGGAGAGGTTGAGGCTCTTGCCGAAGCGGCGTGGCCGGGGCAGGAGCACGACCTCGACGCCCGCCCAGTCGACGAGCTCGCAGATGAGGTGGGGCTTGTCGATATACTCGAGGTCACGCTCGCGAAGCGTGCGGAAGTCGTCGATTCCGATGGGGATGTGCAGCGTCACGAACAGCCGGACGGAGGATGCAGAACGCAGGGTGTACCGTCAAGCCGCCCGCGAGGGGCACCTCTCGATGCGCCGTAGACGCTCCCCCGTCCGGCTCGGCGGCGAGGCGCGACCCGGCTCCCCTTTGCCCTCGCGCTGCGATCGGGCATGGGTCGATCGTCCGAGGGTGGCGCGGGAGGCGGCCGCTGGCTCGACAGGTTCGTGCTTGACAACGGGAGATACATCCAGCGGAGACTCGGAGGCATGAGCTCGTATTGCATTCGCTGCAGCCTGAAGCTGGGGCACCCCGACATCGCGTTCGATGCCACCGGGACCTGCACCATCTGCCAGGGCAAGGTCGATGATCGCTACTTGCAGCAATATCGATCGGTCAAGAAGACCTACGAGGCGTTCGCCCGCGAGCCGCCCAACCCGCTCGGCAGCTACGACTGCCTGTTCATGCTGAGCGGCGGCAAGGACTCGATCTGGATGCTGGACCGGATGCTGAGCGAGGGCAAGAAGCGGATCCTGGCCTATACCTATAATCAGCCGTTCGAGAGCGACAAGGCGGTCGAGAATGTCGAGCTGGTGCTCGATCGGCTGCCGGTTCATCATATCCAGTTCTCCGACAAGGTGCGCCACACCAAGGTGCTGGCCCAGGCGTTCGCCAAGGCGCCGCCGCGCGTGCTGCCGAAGGAGAAGCTGCCGTGCATGCTGTGCAACATGTCGATGAAGATCCACGCGCTGTTGTTCGCGGCGCAGCTGAGGATCCCCTACGTGCTGTTCTGCGCCGATCCGGTGCAGATCGTGTCCTCGGAGATCTCGGTCCGCACGATGGTCGAGACGCTCGAGGAGTCGCTGGGACTGCCGCTGCTCACCGAGCTGTTCGGCGCGTCGTTCGGCGTGCTGCGCGGCAAGCCGGACGACGCGCTGCCGCGGCTGGTGTTCCCGTTCGTCGCGCTGCCGGTCCGGCTGTACGACCCGGATCGGATCTGCCGCGAGCTCACCGACAAGGGGCTCTATCAGTCGAACCCGGTGGAGACCCACTGCTCGCTGTTCCCGCTGCTCAATTATTATTCGTATACGAACTATGATTGCCACTTCTACGCGCGCGAGATCGCCAACAAGGTGCGCAACGGCGAGCTGCCGCGGCAGGTCGCGCTCGATCTCGATCAGGAGTTCCGCCACGTGATGCTGCGCGTGGTCGGCAAGCCGCTGCTGAACGAGGAAGATCGCGCCAGCGTCAGGCGGGTCTCGACGCTGCTCGCGTCGCTGTTCACCGACAGCGAGCGCACCGCCGATCACCTGTTCGACATGCTGGTGTCGTCGCGCCGGATCGCCGACGACCTCGGCATCGCGCTCGAGGCGCTGCAGCTGGCCACGCGATCATGAGCCGGGACATCGAGGAGCTGTCGTACGGCCAGCAGGCGCTGTGGTACCTGCAGCAGATCGCGCCCGACAGCACCGCCTATCACCTGGTGGTGGTGCTGCGGCCGGCCGTCGCCGTCGAGCCGCCGCGCTTGCAACGAGCCCTGGCGGCGCTGGTGGCGCGCCACCCGGTGCTGACCGCGGCCCCCGAGCTCGAGCTCCTCGAGCTTCCGGACGACGGCGGCGCGCTCGAGCCGGCGCTGCTGCCCGCGGCCAGCCGGCCGTTCGAGCTGCATGGATCGATGCTTCGCGCCTGCCTGGTCCAGCGCGGCGCCGACCAGCTGGTGATGCTGGTGACCCATCACCTGGTGGCCGACGGGTTCTCGCTGGCGATCCTCGCCCGGGAGCTGCCGCGGCTGTATCGCGATCCGGCGACCGACGCGCTGCCGCCGGGTGCGCCGTTCGGCGACTTCGTGCGCTGGCAGCGCGCGCTGGTGAGCAGCCCCGAGGGCCGCGCGCAGCTCGACTACTGGCGCGGCGAGCTCGGTGGCGAGCTGCCGGTGCTGGCGCTGCCGACCGATCGGCCCCGGCCGCGGATCCAGACCTACCGGGGCGCGGCGATCGAGCTGCCGCTCGACGAGCCGCTGGTCGAGCAGCTGCGCGCGCTGGCGGCGGCCGAGTCCACCACCCTGTTCGTGGTGGTGCTGGCCGCGTTTCAGGCGCTGCTCCACCGCACCACCGGTCAGGACGACGTGCCGACCGGCGTCCCCATGCTGTGCCGCGATCGACGGTTCTTGAAGACGGTGGGCTACTTCAGTAACCCGGTGGTGGTGCGGACCCGGTTCTCCGCGCGCGGCTCGTTCGTCGAGGTGGTGCGGCAGGTCCGCGACAAGCTGCACCTGGCCCAGCAGCACCAGGACTACCCGTTCCCGCTGGTGGTCGAGGCGCTGCGGCCGGTCCGCGATGCCAGCCATTCGCCGCTGTTCCAGGTGATGTTCGACAACTGGCAGGGGCTGGATCGCAACGCGAGCTGGGCGTACTTCGGCCTGCCGATGCAGGACGGGGCGTTCGATCTGGTGGGCTACCTGCTGGACAACGACCACCGGATCCGCGTGCGGCTCGGCTACAACCGCGACCTGTTCGACGCGTCGTCGGTCGCAGAGCTGGGGCGGCAGCTGGGCGGCTTGCTCGCCGCGGTGGCGGCCGCGCCCGAGCGCCCGGTCGATGCCATCCCGCTGGGCGCGCCGGTGGCCGATCCGCCGGCCACGCCCTACCCGGCTCGCGCCGTCCCCCAGCTGTTCGACGAGCAGGCGCGGCGGCGGCCCGACGCGGTCGCGCTGGTGTTCGCCGCCGAGCGGCTCAGCTACGCCGAGCTGGCGGCGCGCGTCGATCGATCGGCGCGCCGCCTGGTGGCCCTCGGCGTCGCGCCCGGCCAGCGGGTCGCCGTGGTGCTCCACCGGTCGATCGATCTGGTGGTGGCGCTGCTCGCGACGATGAAGGCGGGCGCGGCCTACGTGCCGATCGATCCCGACTATCCCGCGTCCCGCATCGCCTACATGATCGCGGACGCGGCGGTGGCGGCGATCGTCACCGAGGACGGCTTGCGCGACCGGCTGCCCGCGACCGGGCCGCGCGTGGTGATCGCGGCCGAGCTCGCCGCGACGGCGGCGATGGCCGACCTGCCGGTGGTGAGCGCCGAGGCCCTCGCGTACGTCATCTATACGTCGGGCTCGACCGGCCGCCCCAAGGGCGTGCAGATCCGCCAGCGCGCGCTGGTCAACCTGCTGTGGTCGATGGCGAGCGAGCCGGGGCTGCACGACGACGACGTGGTCCTGGCGCTGACCACCGTGTCGTTCGACATCGCCGCGCTCGAGGTGTGGGGGCCGCTGATCACCGGCGCCACGCTGGTGCTCGCGCCCCGCGAGGCGCAGGGCGATGGCGTGGCGCTCGGCCGGCTGCTGGCCACGTGCGGGGCGACGGTGATGCAGGCGACGCCGGCCACCTGGAGGCTCTTGCTCGACACCGGCTGGCCGGGCCACCCGCGGCTGCGGGCGCTGTGTGGCGGCGAGGCGCTGAGCGCGAGCCTGGCGCACCGGCTGCTGGAGCGTTGCGGCGCGCTGTGGAACCTCTACGGGCCGACCGAGACCACGATCTGGTCCGCCGTCCACCGGGTCGACCCGGCGCGGTCGCTGTACGGGCCGACGGTGCCGATCGGCCACCCGATCGCCAACACGCAGCTCCACGTGCTCGACGACCAGCTCCAGCCGTGCGGGATCGGCGTCGCCGGTGAGCTGTTCATCGGCGGCGATGGGGTGTCGCCCGGCTACCTCGGGTTACCGGGGCTCGATGCCGAGAAGTTCGTCACGGTCGGCGCGGCGCGGCTGTTTCGCACCGGCGATCAGGTCCGGCGGCGCGGCTCCGGCGAGCTGGAGTTCCTCGGCCGCCGGGACCACCAGATCAAGCTGCGCGGGTTTCGCATCGAGCTCGGCGAGATCGATGCGGTGCTCGCCGCGCAGCCGGGCGTGACCGACGCGGTGGTGGTGGTGCGGTCGTTCGGCCCCGACGACCAGCGGCTGGTCGGTTACTACGTCGCCGATCAGCCGTTGCCGCTGCGGCCGGCGCTCGCGGCCCAGCTGCCGCAGTACATGGTGCCGGCGAGCTTGATCCGGCTCGACGCATTGCCGCGCATGCCCAACGGCAAGCTCGATCGCGCGCGGCTGCCCGCGCCGGCGGCGCCTGCCCCCGAGGCCGGGGCCGCGGTCGGGGCCGAGGCCGGCTCGCCGGGCGCGCTCGAGCCGCTGGTCCAGCGGGCGTGGAGCGAGACGCTGGCGGTCCCGGTCGACGCGACGGCCCTCGACCGCAACTTCTTCGATCTGGGGGGGCACTCGCTGCTGCTCCCGGCGCTGCATCGCCGGCTCCAGGCGGCGACCGGGCGCGCGTTCCCGCTCGTCACCCTGTTCGAGCACCCGACCGTGCGGCGGTTCGCCGCCTACCTCGGGGCGACGAACCCGGCACAGCCGGCCGGAGGGCACGCCGGGCGAGCGCAGGTCGCGCGCGCGCCGGGCTCGGGCGCCGTGGCGATCATCGGCATGGCGGGGCGGTTCCCGGGCGCCGATGACCTCGCACAGTTCTGGGACAAGCTCGTGCGGGGCGAGGAGTCGATCTCGGTGCTCCGGGCCGACGAGCTGCAGCAGGCGGGCGTGCCCGAGATCCTGCGGACGAAGGCCAACTACGTCCCGGCCAAGGGCGTGCTCGAGCGAGCGGAGTGGTTCGATCCCGGCTTCTTCCAGCTGACCGATCGCGAGGCCCGCCTGCTCGATCCGCAGCACCGCGTGTTCCTCGAGACCGCGTGGGCCGCGCTGGAGGACGGCGGCTACAGCAAGGGGCGATCGGGCGAGGGCGCGCGCATCGGGGTCTACGCCGGCGCCGAGATCAACACCTACCTGCCGTTGCTGCCGTCCGAGGCCGTGCCGTCCTCGGCCAGCCTGTTCCAGACGTTCGTGGCCAACGACAAGGACTTCCTCGCCACCCGGGTGTCGTATTGCCTGAACCTGACCGGACCCAGCCTGACGATCCAGACCGCGTGCTCGACGTCGCTGGTGGCCATCCACCAGGCGCGCATGGCGCTCGTCAACGGCGAGTGCGAGCTGGCGCTGGCGGGCGGCGTGTGCATCCGGTTCCCGCAGCGGGCGGGCTACCTGTTCGACAAGGGGATGATCCTGTCGCCGGACGGCCACTGCCGCGCGTTCGACCGGCGCGCCGCCGGCACCGTCCCGGCCGAGGGCGTGGGCGTGGTGCTGCTGAAGCCGCTCGAGGACGCCGTGCGCGACCGCGACCGGATCTACGCGATCATCCGCGGCAGCGCGGTCAACAACGACGGGGCGATGAAGGTCGGCTACACCGCGCCCAGCGTCGGCGGACAGGCCGATGTCATCCGGCGCGCGCTGGCCTCGGCCGGGGTCGCGCCCGAGGCGATCTCCTACGTCGAGGCCCACGGCACCGGGACCGCCCTCGGCGATCCGATCGAGATCGCCGCGCTCGGACAGGCGCTGCAGACCGCCCAGCCGCGCACCGCGCCCTGCTGGATCGGTTCGGTCAAGTCCAACATCGGCCACACCTCGACGGCCGCGGGCGCGGCGGGGCTGATCAAGACGGCGCTGGCGCTCGCGCATCAGCAGCTCCCGGCCAGCTTGCACTTCGAGGACGCCAATCCAGAGCTCGACCTGCAGGCCGGTCCGTTCGCCGTCAATGCGCAGACCCGACCGTGGCCCGCCGGCGACGGGCCGCGACGGGCGGGCGTCAGCTCGTTCGGTATCGGCGGGACCAACGCCCACGTCATCCTCGAAGAGGCGCCTCCCGCGCCGGCGGTCGCGGCGGTGCCCACGCCCCCGGACCACCTGCTGGCGATCTCGGCCAAGGATCGGCCGGCGCTGGTCGAGCTGGCCCGGCGCTACGCCGATCGGCTGCAGTGCTCGGAAGCCGACGCGGCGGCGGTGTGCGCCACGGCGGCGACCACCCGGCCGGTGTTCCGGCACCGGCTCACGTTGCGCGCGGCGACCGCCGGTGCACTGCGGGACCAGGCACTGGCGTTTGCCGAGGGCCGCGCCGGTCCCGCCGTCTACGGCGACGTCGACGGCGACGTCGACGGCGCGCTGGCCGACGCCACGCGGCGCTACGCCGGCGCGGGGCTGCCCAGGGTCGCACTGCCGCCCTACCCGTTCCAGCGCCGGCGGTTCTCGTTCGATGACCTCCCCGCGGCCAGCGAGACCGCACCGGCCGCGCCGGCCGGCGATGACGCCGAGCGCGACGCCGACCGCGCGCAAGCGCTCTTGCAGCTGGTGATCGCGCAGGTGGCGGACGTCCTCGGCCTCGATCCGGGAGACAGCGTGAGCGAGCAGCAGTCGCTCCAGCAGATGGGCGTGACGTCGCTGGCCGCGATCGAGCTCACCAGCAAGCTGGAGACCGAGCTGGGCGTGCTCCTGCCGGCGTCCTTGACCTTCGAAGATCGGACGATCGCCGGGGTCGTCGCCTGGCTCCGCCAGCACCTCGACGGGCTGCCCCGCGATGAGTGACCTGGCATTTCCGCTGGTCATCGGCCCCGTGGCCGCCGGGTCAAGCAGGTCGTCATCCTCTATCACCACCTGACCTGGCAGGCGGCGTTCAACACCGAGAGCCCCGCAGACGCGTCCGACAAGTGCCGCGCGCGCGGCATGACCCACGACTGGCGACCCAACGGCGACCTGCGGGTCATCGATGACCTCCCGGCGATCGTGAACCACCCAATCACCGGCGAGCCGAGCTGGTTCAACCAGGTCGTCATCCAGCACTTCAACCGCCGCAACTACGGCCCGATCGTCTACGGCTTTCGCCGCCTGCTCTATCGCGACCCGAGCGGGCTGCTGTTCGGCGACGGCTCGCCGATCAGCCGCGACGAGATCCACCACGTCATGGACATCACGGAGCGCCACACCGTGACATTTCCCTGGCAGGCGGGCGATGTCCTCGTGCTCGACAACCGGCTGGCCGCGCACGGCAGGAACCCCTACCGCGGCGAGCGCAAGGTCTATATCGCCATGCTGCGCAGCGCCGGCCGCCCCGCCGTGACCGCCCATCAGCGCAACAGAGAGCGCCCAGTGCCGTCAAGGATGTCGTCGTAGACCTCATCGACCGCGATTGTGCGGGTCAGCATGGGCAACGCGAAGCTTTCGCCGGCACGGTAGACGTCAGGCTCGTCACGCCACTCGCCGCGTTCGGTGCGGCGATAGACCCTCACCCACGGGGCGTCCTGTGCCGCGAGCACGTACGCTTGCAGCGACGCGAGCGACTGGAAGTCGCGGCGTTTGTCGCCATCGTCGTCGCCCGCGCTGCTGGGGGACAGCACCTCAACGACCACGGAGGGATTCGTGGTCGCCTGAGCATCGTGCGCCGGATGTGCGGGCTTGCCGCAGATGATCGAGCCATCGCTGTAGCGACCGCGTGCCGTTGCGGCGATCCAGAATCGCTGGTCGGGCGTATAGCTGCGACATCCGCGAGGCACGCGCACCCCGAACAGGGTGGCAAAGCGCGACGCGATCGCGTTGTGCTCATCGGATCCGCCGGCCATCGCGATGATCACGCCGTCGATGAGCTCGTGGCGGCTCTCGCTATTCTGTTCTGCGGCGAGATAGTCAGCGTATGTTGCCCGGTGGGGCAGGCTCAGCGTGGCCTTCACGAGGTGAGGCTAGCACGCGCCCCCACCGTGCTGATGCGCAGACCAAGGTCGTGCGGCACGCAAACAACAAACGCGATCGCGTCGATGTCAGCACGCCCCCACCGACCAACACCGCGCCGCGGCTGATCGTGCGCCGACGTCGATTCAACGTACGCCCGCTTACACGGCCGGCATCCGTGGAGCTCGCCGGCCCACCGATGCACCTCGATGCACCTCGATGCATCCCCGGAGAAGCGCCCCAAACCCACTGTTTGTCCTACCCGCGCCTCGGAGCCGTGCAGTCATGGGGTGCGGCTTTGTGAGCGGATCGTGTTCTTATCCAGCGGCCGCCAGTTGCCGGCCGGGATGAATGCAGCCCAGTAATAGGGATGCGCATAGCGTGGCTGGTGCAGCATGTGCAGCTTGGCACGCCGCAGTGCTTCGGCGCGTCCGGTGCCGCGGGCCAGCTCGTCATAGTAGTCGCGCATCAGCACGCGCGCCGAGGAGTCGTTCACGTTCCACAGGCTCACCACCTGGGACTCGGCGCCGGCCAGCACCAGCGCGCGGCGCATGCCGTAGACGCCATCGCCCGACGGCACCGCACCGACCCCGGTCTGGCATGCCGACAAGACGACCAACTGGGTGCCCCACCAGTCGAAGCCGGCGATCTCGCGCGCGGTGACGATGCCGCCGGCACCTTGGTTGGCGCCGGCCATCGCCAGCCCGGACCGATCGAGGGCTTCGGTCGGGTCGCTGGACGGCGGCGGCGTGGACAGCGACGACATGCCGCCGTCGTTCTCCACGTATATGCCACGCGGGGCACGTGAGGCGGACGTCGTAGATGGCGGCGCGGAGGAACCGCGCGACCCGGGCGCGCGCGTGGTGCCCGGATCCTGCGCGTAGAACCCGTGGGTGGCGACGTGCAGGATCGTCGGTCCGACGAGTGCCGCGAGCACTTCCTTGGTCGCCTGCTTGTCGGTCACCGGCGGCGTGGAGAAGTACCTCCCCAGATCGGTCGCTTCAGCGCGGGCGCCGGGGAGCGGTAGGAACGCTACCGTGCCAGGCGCTGGATGCGAAGGCAGCGGGCCATAGTCGGGACCCGCTACGATCACGGCCGGAGACTGGGACGCGCGGTGCGCGGCGAGCCGCAGCAGATCGCGGCCGGAGCTCAGGTAGCTGACGAGGTAGCGCTCGAGCTCGTAGTGGCCCTGGGAGTCAATCAACGCCTCGAACGGGACGAGGTTGAGCTTGCCGTCCGGGGCCAGGATCAGGTGCGAGGCCCCGGTCAGCTGGTTGCGCATCGGCCCAATCAGGAGGGCGTCGAGGTGTTGCAGAGCGGTCCGGGTGGCCTCCGTACGGCCCGGGGCCTGCAGCGCGGCGAGCGCGGCATCGACCGCGGCGTCGATCGGCGCAGCTTCCCAGAGGGGAACCCAGTGGGGCGGACCGTGCGAGGTCAGGAGATAAGCGACATAGCGCTCCTCTTGCAGAGGGGGCTGCGCCCGGGCATCGAAGCGGCGGTAGCGCACGAATTCGACCAGCATGGCGCCCGGCGGCAGTGCGGCTCGCACGTTGGCCAAAGTGACTGGTTCGTTCTGCGCACGGAACTCCGCGCTCGCAGCGCTGAGCGCAGCCTCGAGGTCGT
>Ga0137459_1000831_pt1 | contig 10432 bp, 4 predicted proteins | sample EasRivERMGT700_2_FD_104908 | JGI IMG/M metagenome (GOLD analysis project Ga0137459, IMG submission 104908) | Soil microbial communities from meander-bound floodplain in the East River, Colorado, USA - East River MetaG ERMGT700_2 | ecosystem: Environmental > Terrestrial > Soil > Floodplain ... | reverse complement strand
GGTCGTTCGCGATGCCGTTCAGCGCCAGGATCTCGGCGGTCGCGCGCGCGGCCTTCTGGGCGTCGATGACGATCCGGGTGCCGTAGCTCGAGTGGTAGTCGGACGACTCGCCGCGCATGCCGTGGTAGTCGAGCTCGATGACGTGGAACTTGCCGATCGGCGCCTGCAGGGCGGGCGGCACGTCGCGCATCGCGACGATGTCGACGTGGTTGATCCGCTCGACGACGGCGCCGTGGATCTGGTGGTAGCCGACGTTGATGTCGTGGGCGAGAACCTGGTTGACCAGCACGATCTGCTCGTGGCGCTCCGAGGGCAGCCGGCTGTAGTAGTAGTGCTTGAACCGCGGCGTGACGTTCTCCCACTTCCACGTCGTCATGTAGTCGTAGGTCAATGGCAGGAACACGAGGCCGGCGAAGATGAAGTAGGTCGGCCGCCGATCGGGCTGCGGCGGGGGCACGAGGGTGACGAGGTTGCGCAGCTGGATCACGAGCTGGTGGGGCTCGCCGCGGCGCAGGATCTCGACGGCGACCTTGCCGCCGACCTGGTAGTGGCTGATGAGGTACGAGAAGTGGACGCGGTCGTGCGTGCGCAGCGGGATCGAGCCGTCGGACGCGACCGGGGTGCCGTCGATCGCGGTGAGGACATCGCCCTCGGCGAGCACGCCGTCGGCCGACGAGCCGTGCACGACCCGCGTGACGAGCACGCCGGTCCGCGTGCCGAGGCCGGCGTAGTCGCGCAGGCTCTCGTTCTCGATCTTCTGCCAGTAGATCCCGAGATCGGGGACGCCGGTGATCTCGCCGTCCTCGAGATCCTCGAACAGGTGCCGGATGATCGAGATCGGCACGACGTAGCCCGCCTTCTCGAGATCCTTCTGCTTGTACGACTGGAACGCGATGCCGATCAGCTCGTCGTTCATGAACACCGGGCCGCCGCTGTTGCCGGGGTTGATCGCGGCGTCGGTCTGCAGCGCGAGCAGGTGGCGCTGCGAGTGGGTGTAGGCGCGGACCTCGATGCGCGACACGATGCCGGCGGTGACGCACAGCTCGTTGCCGCCCATCGGGAAGCCGTAGACCGCGACCTTCGTGTTGCGGGACGGCAGCTCGCCGAACCGGACCGGGACCGTGCCGTCGAAGAACTGCGGATCGTCGACGGTCAAGAGCGCGGTCTCGGTGTCGTGATCGACGTGGATGACGCGCGCGGTGTACTTCTTCGAGTCGCCGGGCTTGAGCGCCTGGACGTAGAGGTGGTGCGACACGACGTGGGCGTTGGTCAGGATCCGGTTGCCGGACACGATGCACGCCGAGCCGCCCGAGGTCTTCTGGTACTCGAGGTCCCACGGCTGGTAGTAGTTCGGCTCCTTGACGACCGTGAACAGCTTGACCACGCTGCGGCGAAGCGTCTCGGTGACCTCGGTGCGCTCGGCGTCTGCCATGGCCCACGCTACCCTGTTTGCGGACGAACACGCCGCTCGCAGGCGCGCGATGCAGCGCGGGTCACGCTGCGCGGTCGCGGCTCCGCGTCGCGGCGACGATCTCGGCGAGGCGCGGCCAGTGCGGCTCGGGGACCGGGCCGTCGCCGTCGACGAGGGCGGCGGCGAGCGCCGGGTCGCGGTGGACGGCGATCCGGTGGCGGCGCGCCAGGCCGAGCAGCTGGGTCGCGCGCGGTCCGCGGCCGGTGGCGGTGCGGACCGGGATCGGGCGGCGCACCGGATCCCACGCGACGGCGACCGCGGCACCGTCGCCGAGCACGAGCACGGACGCGCCGGCGACGGCGTCGGCCGCGGTGGGGCCACGCTGGGCCGCCGCGCGGCGGGCGCGCCACCGCGGATCGGCGCCCGCGAGCCGGTCGTCCTCGCGCTTCTCGGCCGAGGTCATCGCGAGGGCCCGGGAGGTCGCCGCGTGGCGTGCCACGGCGTCGAGCACGCCCAGCGCGCCGCAGGCGATGACGAGCATGGCGGCGAGCTGGCCGAGCAGGGCCGCGGCGCCGGCGAGCAACCGCGAGGCCGCGGCGGCCGCGCCGACCGGGCCGACCGGGCCGGCCGGACCGACCGGACCGACCGGACCGACCGGACCGACCGCGACGAGCACGGCGAGGCGCGGCGCGGTCGCCCACAACCACGCGAACGCGGCACCGCCGATCACGGCCGCGGCGGCGAGCTGTCCGGCGGCGCGACGCGTGCGCGGCACCGCACCGGCCTCCCCCACCGGTGCGCCCGCGATCCGGCGGCGCGGCAGCCACGCCGCGCGGGTCTGCGCGAGGTGCGCGAGCAGCGCCGCGACCGCCGCGGCGCCGGTGATCGGCAGCGCGGCGGCGATCACGGCCTCGGGCAACGCGCCGGGCGACAGGGTGGCCTGGCCGCGGCACGCGGCGGCGAGCGCGGCGCCGAGCCGGTGAACGACCGCCCCGCCGGCGGCGCCGAGCGCGACGAGCGCGGCCGCGCCTGCCACGGCACCGACGACGAGCGGGCTGGCCGCGTGCAGGCCGGCCTGGCGGGCCAGGGTGCGCCGCCGGGGCGACGGTGGGAACGCTCGGTGCTCGGCCATGCCCGCGTCGCGATGGTAAGGTCGGCGGCTCATGACGGCTCGGCACAAGGTGCGAAAAGCAGTGATCCCCGCGGCCGGCCTGGGGACGCGGTTCCTCCCGGCCACGAAGGCGGTGCCCAAGGAGATGCTGCCGATCGTCGATGTCCCGACGATCCAGCTCGTGATCGACGAGGCGGTGCGCGCCGGCGTGACCGACGTGGTGGTGATCAACGGCCGCAACAAGCACGCGATCGAGGACCACTTCGACCATGCCTACGAGCTCGAGCACACGCTGCGCGAGCGCGGCAACCCGAAGCTCGCCGACGAGATGACGGCGATCTCGACGCTGGTGCGGCTGATCTCGGTGCGCCAGAAGCAGCCGCTCGGCCTCGGCCACGCGGTGCTGTGCGCGTGCGAAGCGGTGGGCGACGAGGCGTTCGCGGTCCTGCTCGGCGATGATCTGATCGACAACGACGACGATCCGGGCATCGCGCAGCTGATGCGGGTGCACGCGGAGACCGGCGCGGCGGCGATCGCCATCATGGAGGTCCCGGCCGGCAAGGAGCACATGTACGGCATCGTCGCCGGCGATCACGACGCCGGCGGCCGCATGCGGATCCGCGAGATGGTCGAGAAGCCCGCGCCGGGCACCGCACCGAGCCGGTGGGCGATCGTCGGCCGCTACGTGCTGCCGCCCGCGGTGTGGGCTCACCTCTCGGCGACCAGGCCGGGCGCAGGCGGCGAGATCCAGCTCACCGATGCGCTGCGCGAGCTCGCCGGATCGGGGCCGGGGATGTACGGCGTCGTCGTCAAGGGCACGCGCCATGACGCGGGCGACAAGCTCGGGTACCTGCGCGCGAACCTCGCGTACGCGCTCAAGCGCCCGGCGCTGCGCGAGGGTGTGCTCGCGCTGTGCCGCGAGGTGCTCGCGACGTCCGGATCCTGACGAGGACCGCGGGGGCTAGCTGACCCGCTCGTGCGGTGCGGACGTGATGTGTCGAAGCTGCGGATCCGGGTTCCGGACGCCGCGTACGTGGCCCCGCTTCGAGATCCTGTATGCGATGCGATGGACGCGCCTGGAGCTACCTGGTACCGCGCCGCAGTGGTTTTGAAGTGGGCCATGAGCTCCCGGAGACTCCTTGGAGAACGCGGACACGCGCGCTCGCGCCGCGGGGCTGGGTCGGGCGCTCGTCCGTTGACCACCGGATCGAGCATGGAGGGCGGTGCCATCTCCACGACCGGCCGGCGCTCCACCACCCGGCCGTGCAATCTATCTCGCGCCCGGACCCACCCCGCGGCGCTACGCTGCGCGTTGACGTCGGGCCTCCGCAGCGCAACCGGTCAGATCCACTGCGACGAGTCCTGGTACCTCGCCGCAGAGGTTTGATCGGTTGCGCCGGCAGTGGGCCATGAGCTCCCGGAGACTCCTTGGAGAACGCGGACACGCGCGCTCGCGCCGCGGGGCTGGGTCGGGCGCTCGTCCGTTGACCACCGAATCGAGCATGGAGGGCGGTGCCATCTCCACGACCGGCCGGCGATCCACCCCCCGGCCGTGCAATCTATCTCGCGCCCCGACCACCTCGCGGCGCTACGCTGCGCGTTGACGTCGGGCCTCCGCAGCGCAACCGGGCAGATCCTCTGGGGCGGAGTACTGGCCGATCGGCTCGGTGGTGGAGCGCGGAATCTCTCGTGGAAATGCTGATCGGGGCTCACGGGCGACGATCGCGGTCGGCACGTGCGTTGTTTCGTCAGACGATCGGTGCACGATGCCGGCATGCATCGTTCTCGCTGCCACGTGATGCTCGACCGTGCGCGGCGCACCTCGGCAGCCTCGCGCGTAGCCGGGCGTTGGGGGAGCGCGCCGGCGGGGCGGCGATCTGCGCCCGCGGGTGGTGGTGCTCGGGACGGGAGCCAGGCGCGGTGACCCGGTACGCGGAGGTCGCGGTGACGCTGCCGGTGTCGGGGCGCTTTCATTATGTCGTTCCCGATGACCTCGCGGCGCGCGCGCTGGTCGGGGCGCGCGTGCTGGTCCGGTTCGGTCCGCGCAAGGTCACCGGCGTGGTCGTGCGCACGGACACGCCGCCGCCGTCCGGGGTCACGCCCGTGGCGCTGTCCGAGGTGCTCGACGAGGTGCCGTCGCTGTCGGTGGAGCTGGTCGAGCTGTGCTCGTGGATCGCGGACTACTACGAGGCGCCGCCCGGCGAGGTGATCCGCGCGGCGTTGCCTGCCGGCAGCGGCGTTGCCGCGCGCTCGGTGTTCGCGTTGACCGACGCGGGGCGTGCGGTGCTCGACGGCCAGGGCGCGGCGATGCTGCCGCGGCAGCGCGCGCTGGTGGAGCGGGTGGGGCGGCTGGGGCCGCGCGGGCTCCCGGCGGGGGGACTCGGGGCGAGCGAGAAGCAGCAGCTCGCGCAGCTCCGCGCGCAGGGGCTGGTCGAGCAGCGCGAGCAGCGCGATGCGGCGCGGGTCCGGCTCAAGCGCGAGCGGGTCGCGCAGCTGGTGGGCGGCGTCGATGCGGCCCGCGCCCGGGTGGCCAAGGCGCCGAAGCGGCTCGCGGTGATCGAGCTGCTCGCGAGCGGCGCGGCGATCACGGTCGCGTCGCTGGAGCGCCAGCTGCCCAAGGCGACGGTCGCGGTGCGCGAGCTCGCGAAGCTCGGCCTGGTGATCGTCTCGGAGCGCGAGCTGCCGATCGGCGCGGTCTCGACGGGCGAGGACATGCACGTCTCCGCGCCGCCGGTGCTGACCGACGAGCAACGGATCGCGGTCGACGAGATCACCCGGGTCCTGCGCCGCGATCGCGGGCCGCGGAGCGTCGCGGCGGCACCGGAGGCACTCGCCCCGAAGGCGGCGTCGAGCGGCTCGCCCGTCGCGGAGGCGGTTGCGTCGTCGGAGCTGGTGTCGGGCGGCTCGCCGGTCGCGGGGGCGGTTGCGTCATCGGAGCTGGCGTCGAGCGGCTCGCCGCCGGTGTTGGTGGAGGGGGACGGTTCGTCGGCTGCCGACGCGGTCGAGCCGGGGCGCCGCGCCTTCACGCCGTTCTTGCTGCATGGCGTGACGGGGAGCGGCAAGACCGAGGTGTACCTGCGGGTGATCGCGACGGCGCTCGAGGCCGGCCGGACGGCGCTCGTGCTGGTGCCCGAGATCTCGTTGACGCCGCAGCTGGCCGCGCGGTTCCGCGCGCGGTTCGGCGACCTCGTCGCGATCTTGCACTCGGGGCTGTCGGAGAGCGCGCGGCTCGGCGAGTGGTCGCGGCTGCGGCGCGGCGAGGCGCGGATCGCGGTCGGCGCGCGCTCGGCGGTGTTCGCGCCGCTCTACGGGCTCGGGGTGATCGTCGTCGACGAGGAGCACGACGGATCGTTCAAGCAGGACGAGGGCGTGCGGTACCACGCCCGCGACGTGGCGCTGGTCCGCGCGCAGCGCGCCGGCGCGGTGTGCGTGCTGGGTTCGGCGACCCCCAGCCTCGAGAGCGCGGCGCACGCCGAGCGTGGGACGTACCGCAAGCTGACGCTGACCGAGCGGCCGACGGCGCGGCCGATGCCGAGCGTCGAGATCATCGATCTGCGGAAGTACATGCCCGACGGCGAGGCGATGCTGTCGGCGCCGCTGCGCGCGGCGATCGGCGAGACGCTGGTGGCGGGGAACCAGACGATCCTGTTCCTGAACCGCCGCGGGTTCGCGACGTTCGTGCTGTGTCGCGCGTGCGGCCACGCGTTTCGCTGCCCGCACTGCTCGGTGTCGCTGACGTACCACCGGCACAGCGATCGGCTCAGCTGCCATTACTGCGGGTTTGCGCAGCGCGTGCCGGACGTGTGCCCGAGCTGCGGTGCCACCGAGACGATCGAGCGCAAGGGCCTCGGGACCGAGAAGGTCGCGGACGCGGTCGCGGCGGCGTTCCCCGAGGCGCGGGTGGCGCGGCTCGATCGCGACGTCGCGACCGGCGCCAAGATCGAGGTGGTGCTCGCCCGGGTCGCCCGCCGCGAGGTCGACGTGCTGGTCGGCACCCAGATGGTCACCAAGGGCCACGACTTTCCGGGGGTCACGCTCGTCGGGGTGCTGTGCGCCGACACCGGCCTGACCCTGCCGGACTTCCGCGCGTCGGAGCGCACGTTCCAGCTGCTGGCGCAGGTGGCCGGCCGCGCCGGGCGTGGCGACAAGCCGGGGCGCGTGATGATCCAGACGTATCGGCCGGCGGCGCCGGCGGTGGTCGCGGCGGCGGCGCACGACTACGCCCGGTTCTTCGCGGCGGAGTCGGCGGAGCGCGCCGAGCTCGGGTACCCGCCGCACGGGCGGCTGATCGCGGTCCGCATCGACGGTGCCGATGCCCAGGAGGTCGAGCAGGTGGCGCACCGGCTGGCCCAGCTGGCCGAGGCGGCGGCGCGGCGGCCGGAGCTCGCGGGGCAGGTCGAGGTCCGCGGGCCGGTGGCGGCGCCGCTCGAACGGCTGCGCAATCGTACGCGGTGGCAGATCTGGCTACGTAGCGGCGACCGCCAGGCGCTCCGGCGGGTCGCGCGCAGCCTCCTGGTCGTCGAGGTCGCGAGCACGGTGCGGGTCGGGCTCGACGTCGACCCGATCTCGGCCATGTAGCGCATGGATCGCGTGCCGCCCGACGATCGCGTGCCACCCGACCGGCTCGCCGTCCGGCACGTTGTATACTTTCCGGCGCGTTCGTCGAGGAAACGTGGCTGATCCGTCCACTCTCCCAGGTGTCTTGGTCGTCGCCGATCGCGAACGGGTCGGCGAGCTCGTCGCGGCGCTGTCCGAGTTCCACCACGTGGAGGTGCTGGTGTCGTCGGGCGGGGACGACACGATCGATCTGTTCGAGGCGCGTCGGGCGGCGGTCGTCGTGCTGACGGCCTCGCTGCAGATCGGCGACACCAGGTCCTTGATCGTCACGCTGCGCGCGATGGTGCCGCGTGGTGAGGTCGCGATCGTCGTGATCGGCGACGACGCGGGGCCGATCCGCACCGCGCTCGACGCGCTGGAGCTGGCGCCGGACCGCTTCGTGACGCGCCCGCTGTCACCCAAGGCGCTCCGCTTCGCGGTGACCGGGGGGATGGACGCCGTCCGGCTGGTGCGCGGTCAGGGGGCGCTGTTGCCGGCAGCGCCGCGGCCGGTCGCGATCGGCACGGCTCCCGGCAAGATCGATCCTGTACCGGCGGCCCTGCCGGTCCCACTGCCGGCGGCCCTGCCGGCCCCATTGCCGGCGGCGTTGCCGGTCCCACCGCCGGTGCCCAGCGCGCGGCGGATCCCGTCGGTGTTCACGGTGCTCTCCGCGGTGATGGCCCCCCCCGCGGCGAAGCCAGATCCCGTCGTTCCGGAGGATGCTCCGACCGCGGCGACCCGCGCGGAGTTGCGTGCCCGCTGGGAGGCGCTCGCCGATTCGATCGTCGAGACCGCCGACGATGACGATCTCGAGGATCTCCCTGAACGCGTCAAGGCCGGCGCGGCCGGCGCGGCTGCCGAGCCCGGCGCGCTTGCCGAGCCCGCCGCGCTTGCCGAGCCCGCCGTGCTTGCCGAGCCCGGCGCGGCTGCCGAGCCCGGCGCGGCAGCCGTGCCAGTCGTTCCCGTCGCGGTAGCCGGACCCGTCGCGGTAGCCGGACCCGTCGCGGTAGCCGGACCCGTCGCGCTGGCCGTGCCAGCTGTACCGGCGGTGCCCGTTGCGGCCGAGGAGCCTGCTGCTGCGGTGCTCGCCGTAGCGGCGGTGCCCGTTGCGGCCGAGGAGCCTGCTGCTGCGGTGCCCGCCGAGCCTGTCGCGCCCGCCCCCGAGCTGACACCGCTGCCGCCGCCGATCGTGATCAAGCCTCGTCGTCGTCCTGCGGACATGCCGCACGACGAGGTGGCGCCGCCCGCTGCGTGGAGGCCGGAGGCGATCAACGAGCTTGCGCCGGTACGTGAGCCGACGCTCATCCTTCGCGAGCCGCCCCCGGCCTCGGCCTCGTCCCGCGAGCCGGCTCCGGTCCGCGAGCCAGCCCTGGTCCGCGAGCCAGCCCTGGTCCGCGAGCCAGCCCTGGTCCGCGAGCCAGCCCTGGTTCGCGAGCTAGCCTCGGTTCGCGAGCCAGCCTCGGCACCCAGGGCGCCGGCCGTGGCCCCCGAACCCGCCCCGGTCCTGGCGCGCACGCGGACCGGGGACAAGCACGTGGTGCTCGCCGCGCGAACGTCGTCCGACGAGCTGTGGTCCGATCCGATGCCGATCGCCGAGCTGGTCGACCGCGAACCGAAGCACGAGGTCGACCACCCCGCGGCGGCGTCGCGCGACGAGCTCGGCGCTCCGCTCGACGACCTCGACCACCTCGCGCTCGATCGCGAGCCCGGTGGGCGCCGGCCGCCTGGCGATGGCGGGCCCGCGTCGCTCGGCGATGCGCCCGACGCGCGGCAGCCGGGGCCGTTCACGACGGTTCCGGAGTCTCGCGACTTCGCGCGCGAGCTGCGCGCCAAGATGTCGATGATGGCGCAGCGCCTGTTCCAGGGCGGCGACGCGCCGGCCCCGGGACCCGCCGATCATGCGCCGCGCCACGATCACCACACCGAGATCGATCTGGCGTCGCTCGGCGACGAGCAGCCGCTCGGCGGTGGCGCGGGCATCGAGCTCGAAGGGCGCGCCGCGCAGCGCCACGAGGTTCGCGAGAGCATGACGTCGCCGGGCTCGTGGGATTCCCAGGTGCGCGAGCGCGGGTTGCCGGACGCCGGCACGATCACGCGCGGGGGCTCCGACGCCGCGATGTTGCTCGCCAAGATGTTCGCCCAGGGCGCGACCGGTCGGGTCGCGTTTCGCCGCGACGACGTCGAGACCGTCGTGTACTTCGATCACGGCCGGCCGGTGTTCGCATCGTCGAACGAGCCGCGCGATCGCATGGGCGAGCTGTTGCTGCGCGAAGGCAAGATCACGGCGTCGCAGTACGAGCGCTGCCAGACCGTGGTCGCCGAGTCCGGGCGGCGGACGGGCGAGATCCTCGTCGATCTCGGCTACCTCAAGCGCCGCGAGCTGTTGCCTGCGGTGCGGCGCCATGTCGAGGACATCGTGTACTCGCTGTTCGGCTGGGAGCGCGGCACGTACCACGTCGTGCTCGAGCCGCAGCCGTCCGCGGAGCGGATCCGGTTGTCGCGCCACCCCGCGGCGCTGATCCTCGAGGGGATCCGCCGCAAGCTGGATCGCACGAGCCTCGAGCGGATGATCGGACCGCCGTCGACGGTCATCGAGGTGCGCGATCGCGAGCGGCTGGGCGGCATCGTCAACATGGGCGACCTCACGGTGGAGGAGCGCGGCGCGCTCGCGGCGTTCGACGGCCAGGCGGACCTCGCGCAGGTCGCGCGGGTCACGGGGGGCGACCTCGTCGATGTCCTGCCACTCGCCTGGGGCCTTTGCGTGCTCGGTCTCGCGACGGCGCGCCGCGCCGATACCGAGATCCCCGACGACAGCACTGCGCTGGTCGGCGAGACCGATCTCGCGATCGATCGCGAGCGCGTCCGCGCGCGCTGGCAGCTCGTCACCGACGCGGACTACTTCGCCCTGCTCGGGGTCCGCCGCGACGCGACCGGCTTCGAGATCCGGCGCGCATATCAGTCGGCGCGCCGCGACTTCGCCGCCGACTGCTTTCCCGGCGACCTGCGCCGCGAGCTGGCGCGCGAGCTCGATGACATCGCGCACGTGCTCGACGAGGCGTTCCGCGTGTTGCGCGACGATCGGCTGCGCCAGACCTACCTGGCCAACCTGATCGACGCTTGATCCTTGGGATCCTTGGGACGCTCCCCATTGCGAAACTAGCGCTTGGGAGACCGCGAACACGCGCGCTGACGGCGATGGAGGGCCTCGGCCTCGCGGGAGACAGCGTACGGCCGTATCGAGCATCACCCGCCGGCGCAACACTCAACTACCTGTGCCCCGCTGCCAGCGGCCGTGGAAGCTACCGCTCGTCGAG
>Ga0137459_1000829_pt1 | contig 10446 bp, 12 predicted proteins | sample EasRivERMGT700_2_FD_104908 | JGI IMG/M metagenome (GOLD analysis project Ga0137459, IMG submission 104908) | Soil microbial communities from meander-bound floodplain in the East River, Colorado, USA - East River MetaG ERMGT700_2 | ecosystem: Environmental > Terrestrial > Soil > Floodplain ... | reverse complement strand
TCGGGGCGTTTTGACCGCCATGTGAATGTCCCCCGTCCTGATGTAAAAGGACGCGCGTCCATTTTGGAAGTACATGTCAAAGACCGCCGCCTGGCAGAAGATGTGAATCTCATGGATGTTGCCAAATCCACCCCTGGATTGGTCGGCGCAGACCTGGCGAACATTGTCAATGAAGCGGCGCTAATGGCGGTTCGTGGCGGGCATGCTGAGATCTCCGTCCTCGATTTTCAGGAAGCAGTCGAAAAATCCTTAGTTGGCGGCGTTCAACTAAAGAACCGCGTCATCAGCGCAAACGAGCGCCGCACGGTCGCTTATCATGAAGCGGGTCATGCCGTCGTGATGCATGCCACCCCTCACTCTGACCCGGTCTATAAGATCACGATCATCCCCCGAGGACGGTCGGGCGGCTTTACCATGGCGCTCCCCGAACAGGATAGCATGCTGATGTTCCGCAACCAGATCATGGCACGCATTACCGGCCTCATGGGCGGACGTGTGGCCGAGGAAATATTCTGCCAGGATATTACGAGCGGTGCATCCAACGATCTGCAAGTTGCCACCCAACTGGCTGAAGAAATGGTCATGCGCCTGGGCATGAGCGTGAGCGGTTTGCGCGTCTTCAACCAACCTGAAGGTGCCTCGATGGGTACGCGAGCGGGTCAAAAAACTTTTGAAGTGCTTGACCAGGCGATCAACCAAATTTTGGAAGAATGTTACGAAGAGGCAAAGCGCATCATCAACGAACAAAAGGAAGTAGTTGAGCGCGTGACCCAAGCCCTGCTCCAACACGAGACGCTTTCGCGCGCAGAGTTTATCGCATTGGTATAAAGAAAAATTATCACCATCCGTTTGCTAAGAACAGACCTCCGAGATTTTATTCGGAGGTCTGTTCATTGATTAGGGTACACTCGCTTATAATGTCACAAACGATATGGAAATCACCCAAACCCTTTACATCACAAAAGCAAAAGACTGGCGCGCGTGGCTGAAGAAGCATTACAAAACCGAAAAAGAGATCTGGCTGGTCTACCCTAAAAAAGCGACCGGCAAGCCGCGCATCGAATACAACGACGCTGTAGAGGAAGCACTCTGCTTCGGCTGGATTGACAGCATTGTCAAAAAACTGGATGATGAACACACTGTCCAGCGCTTTTCGCCGCGCAAGCCAAAAGCCAAATATTCGCAAGCCAACCTCGAGCGCTTACGGAATTTAGTGGCAAAGAAAAAAGTGGTCAAAGAAGTGACGGAGACTTTGGGAGATATTCTGAATGAAAAGTTCGTCATCCCACCTGATATTTTGAAAGAGATAAAAGCCAATAAAGAAGCTTGGAAACACTTCCAAAAATTTTCAGCTCCCTACAAGCGGATTCGCATCGCCTTCATAGCTGGAGCACGGCACCGCCCGGAGGAATTCAAAAAGCGATTAAGGCATTTCATCAAGATGACCGAACAGAATAAGATATTCGGGTTTGGCGGGATCGAAAAACATTTTTAAATTAGGAGACTTCACATGGCTGAATTCAAAGCGAATCGAGTAAGGGATGGTAAAGGCGGGCAGATTGTATTTCCATTTTTTATTTCGCAGGCAGATATGGATTTGATCGAAAAAGAATTTGTCGCAAAAGATGGCGATGTCTTTGTAGTAACGTATCCGCGTTCTGGCACGACCTGGACAGAACAGATGGTACATCTGTTGGTGAACAACGGCGAACAGGGCGAACAACGCATTACAGATGCTGTCCCCTGGCTCGAGACTTTAGCGCATCGCCCCAACGGCATGCATGAATTTTTGAAAACCCTGCCGCAACGCCGCCTGTTTACGAGTCACCTGCCTTACCAGCTCATGCCACCTCGTAACAACACAACCGCAAAAATTGTTTATGTGGCCCGCAACCCCAAGGATGTGGCAACCTCAACCTATTTTCACAACCAGAGCAAAGTCGGCTATGAAGGCACCTGGGATGAACATTTCCAACTTTTTCTTACGAAGGATGTTGGGTTCGGTCCCTACTTTGACCACGTCCTGCCGTGGTGGGAAGCCAGCCAACACGACAAGAACATCCTATTCCTAAAATACGAAGATATGAAAAACGACCACGCCGGGAATGTCGCCCGCATCGCCTCGTTTCTTGACCTTCAAGCAGACTCGCAGTTAATCGACAAAGTCGTAGCGTTGAGCAGTTTCAAGTCCATGTCGTCAGGCGAATCGACGAACTTTACTTGGGTTCCCCAACGTGAAGGCGTACCAACCCACTTCCGCAAGGGCGATATCGGTGACTGGCGGAATCAATTTAGCGAAGAACAAAGCCAACAACTGGATAGTTTATTCTTGAAGAAAATGAAAGACGCCGGCCTGCAATTCGATTTTGGAGACGGAGTGATCCTGCCATAAGTTTTAGAGGCATCTCGCGTGGAAGCGCGTGTATGCGATATAGTGTATCTTTCATACAAGGATAAATTAACATGAGCAACCCAATCCCGGAAACCATGCAAGCAATTCGACTTGAAGAAGAAAACGGCAAACTACAAGTACGCCAGATCCCCGTGCCAAAACCCGGGACTGGTGAAGTTCTGATTCGGATGGCGGCCTCTACAATCAACCCATCAGACATCGGTTTTATGTATAGTACAACCGGATATAGCAACCGAGTGCTTCCCGTTACTCCAGGATTGGAAGGTAGCGGAACGGTTGTTGATGCAGGAGCGGGTTTTCTTCCAAATTATCTGAAAGGCAAGCGCGTTGCGTGTTCGAAAGATCCCAATGGCAACGGGACCTGGGCAGAATATGCGGTTACAAAATCAGCGCTTTGTATTCTACTCCAAAAGCAGGTTACATTGGAACAAGGCGCGACTCTGGTCGTCAACCCAATGACCGCTGTCATATTTTTTGAGATCATCAAACAAGGCAAACACCGCGCTTTCGTCAATACAGCCGCCGCGAGTCAACTGGGGCGCATGCTTTTGAGAATGGCACAGAAAAGAAACATTCCTATCATCAATGTTGTGAGAAGAAAAGATCAAGCAGATGTACTGCGCTCTCTCGGGGCGGAGCATGTTCTCGTGAGTACGGATGCGGACTTCGATCAGAATTTGTCCGCGCTGTCACACCGCCTAAACGCGACCTTGATCCTGGATGCCATTTGCGGAGAATTTACCCAGCGTTTGGTGGATGCATCGCCGCCGAACAGTCTGATCCTGCTTTACTCCAACCTTTCCGTCTCGCCAGCCCAGATGATGCCCCACTCTTTATGGATTCACAACCGCCGGGTGGAAGGCTTCTATCTCGGCACCTGGGCTTCGCAACATGGAATATTGAAATTATTGAGCGTTGCTCAGCAAGTGCAGAAATTGATGAGTACGGATTTACAAGTCACATTTCAAAAACGAATCCCTTTCGCCTTAGCGCAAGAAGCACTGGAACTCTATCAAAACAATATGACTGCAGGCAAAATCTTATTAGTAATCGACCCGAACGCAGTTCCTCTAAGTTAATGAAAGCGGAAATCACCTAAACCCTTTACGTCACCAAGACAAAACACTGGCTTGCACTTCGACTTTGGAGATGGAGTGATCCTGTCGTAAATGCAGGCAGAATTCCAACAAGGAGAGATAAATGATCCACGCCCAAGTCCGATTCACTGTCGAAGATATTGCAATTTGGAAACCTGTTTTCGAAGAAGCTGCTGCGCTTCGCAAATCTTATGGCTCGCTGAGCGCTCAAGCCTTTTCCAAAGCCGACAATAAAAACGAGATCATGGTCCTCTTGCGATTCGAAAGCCGCGAGCAGGCAACGCTGCTATTTCAATCGCCAGAATTCCGTGAAGTAACCAAACGCGGAAAAATGCTTGCTCCGCCTGAAGTGACTTTCTTCAACGAGGTCGAAACTTTAGACTCGTGATATTTAAGATCACTAGCGCGTGGTCATTGCTTCCACACGACCAATAAAACCTTGTTCACGATCAGGGTTATCGTATACGCCCAACCAAGTGTGGGCTTTTCACTTGCAAAGAGGGCAACTGAGCCCAAAGCAAGCAGAGTCAGTTCCACGATCAGGTAGGAAGCGCCGCTTAGGGGACGAAACGCTTTTGGTGCAATGAACATACCCCACAACACGGCAATCAAAACAGGCAAGCCAATCCCACAGAGAAGTTTCAATAACCAACTCGATTGTGTTTTGAAACCCCAATAGCCCACCGCTGCCAGCAGACAAAGTTCCAATAAAAATCGAACTGCCAAATTCAATAATTTCAAGGCACCCATTACTCACTCCTATAACAATTCTTTGATCCTAGAATTAATTGTACAACAGCCAGCAAAATCGGGGAAACAAAGGAAACATCCACATCTAAATTAGGAACAATCCTGTCCTGATTACTCCTTAAACTAAAGGTGTAGTTCAACATACTTTAGAAGGAGCAGAATATGGATACAGAAAATGACGGACGGAACGACTTTGATTTCCTGGTTGGGCACTTTATCATGCGTCACCGACGGTTGAAGGAACGCTTGAAAGGCTGTACGGAATGGGAGGAATTTGATGGGACAGCTATAGGCAAAAAGATTCTCAATGGCTTGGGTCACACTGACGAGGTGATCATCAACCGTGAAACGGGATACAACTACGGCTACACGTTACGGTTGTTCGACGTGGACTCCAAGGAATGGAGCATCTATTGGTCGGCAGGCGCGAGTAACATGCTGGATGTGCCAATGATAGGCAGTTTCAAGGACGGCGTTGGCGAGTTTTATTCGCACGAAGTTTGGGATGGACAGCACATCTTCTGTCGCTTCACCTGGTCGAAGATCACTGCGAATTCCGCGCAATGGGAACAGGCGTTTTCCATTGATGGCGGGAATACCTGGGAAACGAACTGGATGAATACGTTCGAACGAGTAGAGGAATAAATCATGGAAACCCAAAACGACGGACGCAACGATTTCGATTTCCTGATCGGCACGTGGAGGGTACATCACCGCATGTTAACCCAACGGCTGAAAGGGTCCACAGATTGGCTGGAATTTGAAGGTGACACGGTTGCCAGGAAGATCCTGAATGGGCTAGGCAATCTGGATGAAAACGTTATTCACATGCCCACAGGCGTAGTCCACGCCATGACTTTGCGTTTGTTCAATCCACACGTAAATGAGTGGAGCATCCACTGGTCCACGGACCGCATGGGAACGCTAGACATTCCCATGATAGGCAGCTTCAAAGATGGACGCGGTGAGTTTTATGCGCAGGAAGTCTTTGAAAGCCGGCATGTCTACAGCCGCTTCATCTGGTCAAAGTTCATGGCGAACTCATGTCAATGGGAGCAGGCGCTTTCAGCCGATGGCGGCAGAACCTGGGAAACGAACTGGATCATGGAATTCGAGCGCGTATGAACGCGCAAACTCATTCCCCCATCGTCGAGCTCAGGCAGTACACACTGCACGCAGGCAGGCGCGATGACTTGATAGAGCTCTTCGACCGTGAATTTGTCGAAACGCAGGAAGCCGTGGGAATTCAAGTCATCGGACAATTTCGGAATCTCGATGACCCCGATCAATTCGTCTGGCTGCGCGGATTCAACGACATGTCCGCGCGTGCACAGTCGCTGAACGCCTTTTACAGCGGACCCATCTGGAAGACACATCGCGAGGCGGCGAACGCTACCATGATCGATTCGGATAACGTGCTCTTACTACGCCTCGCCCACCCGACATCTGGATTCTCGCTTACGCATGAGCCTCGTCTTCCTCCAAGCAGTGCAGCAACACGCGCTGGGTTTATAACAGCCACGATCTATTATTTTGAGAAACCAGTCAAGTCCGATTTTATCAATTACTTTGAAAACACAATGCAGCCCGCATTAATAGAAGCTGGCGCGTCGATCCTTGCCTACTTTGTGACCGAGGACAGCCCGAATACTTTCCCTGCCTTGCCTGTCCGAGAGGGCGAAAATGTTTTCGTCTGGTTCGCAGGCTTTCGGGAGGCAGAAGCGTACGAACATCATGTGACCGAGCTTGCCGAATCAAAAGTCTGGAAAGAGGAAATATCCAAATCGCTGAAACGTCGGCTCAAAAGAAAACCTGAAATTTTGAGATTATCTCCCACCACGCGTTCGCGATTGACCGGAACAAGCTAAACGGCGGTGTATACTCGCCCATTATGTATCATCCCACCACGCGCGTACTGGCTGTACTGGCATTGCTGCAAGCCCACGGACGCATGTCCGGCTCGGAGCTGGCGCAACGGCTCGAAGTGAACATCCGCACCTTGCGGCGTTATATCATCATGCTGCAAGATCTCGGCATTCCCATTGAAGCCGAACGCGGACGCAACGGCGCCTATGTGTTATCGGCAGGCTTCAAATTGCCGCCGATGATGTTCACCAACGAAGAGGCTTTGGCTTTAACCATTGGATTAATTTCCGCGCGCCGCTTCAACCTCGCCGATACCGACCGCGCCATCGAAAGTGCATTTGCCAAACTGGAACGTGTGATGCCGCTCGATCTCAAGAGCCGTGTGCGGGCATTGACCGAAACAATCACACTTGGCTTGAATACTGTTTCGTCCACACCACCCAGTGAGCTGGTGCTCAGCACCATGAGCAGCGCGGCACAATTGCAACAACGCGTCCACATCCACTATCATCCCAGCCAGGGTGAGGACACGGAACGCGATTTTGACCCGTATGGATTAACCTATTACCTAAATAGATGGTATGTGGTTGGATATTGTCACCTGCGTCAAGACTTACGTTCCTTTCGATTGGATCGCATTACGCAGATCAACTCAGTCGCTGCACATTTTGAGCGACCTGCACACTTCGATCCACTGGCGCATATGATGCAGTCCATCGCCACCATGCCGCGTCCATTCGCCTTCGAACTTCTGCTCAAAACGGATATTTCCACCGCGCAAAAAGAAGTCTTCGACGTGCTCGGCATCCTGGAAGCAAGCAACGATGGTGTCATTATGCGCGGCAGCGTGGAAGATCTCGATTGGCTGGCGAGACAAATATCGATCTTTTCCTTCGATTTCGTTGTACGTGAACCCGATGAATTGAAAGCAGAATTAATAAAACACGCCTCAAAACTAAAACTTATCTCGCAAATGTCACCCTGAGCGTTAGCGAAGGGTCTCTACTAACGAAACCCGAGACTCTTCGGTCGCAATGAACGCTCCCTCAGAGTGACATGACATTTCTACTCTTTCTTCGCTAAAAATTCGTGGAACTTTTCATTTCTTTCCAACATCTCGACAAACTGGCTAATCCGCCTGGCGCGCGTCTCGACTTTCTTGGCGGTGTGAATTCTGAACAAGAACGCGTAGCGGTTCACGCTGTTCAGAGTTGCAAAGAAGGCTTTGGCTTTCTTATTCTGATCCAACGCTGCTTGAAAATCAGCAGGAACAGTAATATTCCTCTGTCCTTCATATGCAGCAGCCCAGCGACCATCCTGCTTTGCCAACTCCACTGCCTTGAGTCCTGTAGGCTTCATATCGCCGCTGGCAATCAAGCGCTCTACTTTTTCAACATTGATCTTGGACCAAATACTTTTTGACCTGCGCGGTGTGTATTTTTGCAAATAATATTTTTCGTCAAAGCTCAACCTCTGACCGTCGATCCAGCCGTAACATAAGGCAACATCCAGAGCTTCAACAATTGTCACTGATGCAATGCCAGAATCTTTTTTTGCCAGTTTTAACCACACGCCAGCGGATTTATCGTGCTGTTTGGCAAGCCAGTCTGCCCATTTCTTTTTTGATTCAAACGGTAAGGTTGGGAGTTCAGTTGGTTTCATCATGGAATGTATTTTAGCATCTAGCGGATAATTTATTGAATGCAATCTCTTATTGAGCGATATAATGAGAACAACAAATTCTTTGGATCAAGGGAGTTGTTCATGGACGATGCGCAAAAGTTTGTTCACATATTGATCGAAAATATTGAACGTGTCATTGTCGGCAAGCGTTCGACAATCGAGTTCATTCTTGTGGCATTGCTGTGTGAAGGACATGTGCTGCTGGAGGATGTGCCCGGCTCTGGCAAAACCATGCTAGCGCGTTCAGTGGCAACCAGCCTAGGCATCAGTTTTAAGCGCATCCAGTGCACACCCGACCTACTCCCAAACGACGTTACCGGCGTTTCGATTTTCAATCAGAAGAGCGGCGAGTTTGAATTCAAACCCGGTCCAATATTCGTCAACATCCTTCTCGCAGATGAAATCAATCGCGCCACACCGCGCACGCAATCGGCTCTATTGGAGGCGATGCAGGAACAACAGGTAACTGTTGACGGCACAACACGCGATCTGCCGCGTCCATTTTTGGTACTGGCAACGCAGAACCCGATCGAGTACGAAGGTACATTTCCGCTTCCTGAAGCCCAATTGGATCGTTTCCTGATGCGGCTTTCGCTGGGCTATCCATCTCGAGTGGACGAACGTCAAATTTTGGTCAATCTGCGACGCGAGCATCCGATCACAAAGCTTGGCAAGGTTATCGATGGACATGAATTGCTCTCTCTGCAAAAGCGTATCTGGGATGTGAATGTAGATGACACTTTGCAGGATTACATTGTCGCGCTGGCAGAAGCCACACGCACTCATCCAGATCTGGCACTGGGCGTCAGTCCGCGCGGGAGTCTGGCGTTGCTGAAAACGGCACAAGCTTTGGCGGCAATTCGTGGGCGTGATTATGTGATTCCCGATGATATTAAAACACTGGTGCCGCTGACACTTTCCCACCGCCTCATTCTCAAGCCTGAAGCTGAACTGCGTGGTCGTACAGCGCATACAATTCTGGCAGACGTGTTGGAAAAAACACCGCTCGACTTGGGCAATGTGACGTGAAAAATTAGAGATTGCTATTATGTCTCGCACGGTCATCCCCCTACTCATCGTGCTTTTGTTGATTGCCGCATTCATGCGAGGCGATTTTGCTTTGACATTAGCCTATATGGTCTTTGGTGGACTCGTGGCAGGCTTATGGTGGGCTCGTAGGGCTTTGGCACAGGTTGAAACCAGACGGCACTTCAATACCCATGCCTTTTTGGGCGAAAAAATCAAAATTAACCTGCATATAAAAAACAAAGGCTGGTTGCCGCTACCCTGGCTGGAACTTCGCGATACGTTGCCGGTGGCGCTTGCAGGGGCGCATACTTTCCAAACGGTGACCAACCTGGGTTCACAGGCTGATGCGAATTTTGAGTATTCTGTCGAAGCGTCTAAACGTGGCTACTATCCGATTGGGCCTCTATCCATGTCCACGGGCGATATTCTGGGGTTGGGCGAATCCCTACGAGCGGAAAACCGGGCTGAATATGTGGTGGTGTATCCAAAGATCATTCCATTCACCTCCGTTAAAATTCCTTCGTATTCACCGCATGGAACGGTACGCCATGCCATGCCGCTGTTCGAAGACCCAACGCGCGTCTTCGGCAAGCGCGAATATATTTCCGGCGATTCTTTGCGCAGGATCGACTGGAAATCTTCGGCGTCTACGGGCCGCTTGCAAGTGAGGTTATTCGAGCCGTCCATCGCGCTCGAAACATTTGTCGTTTTAAACCTCAACGCCGAGGATTATTATTATCGTACGCGTGCTGATTCGATAGAGTTGGCAATTGTGATTGCGGCTTCGATTTCTAATTGGATTATCGGTAAAAAGCAAATTGTTGGAATGCTGGTGAATGGTCGCGACCCAATATCAACCAAGAGCCAGCCGCAAGCCATTCCCCCTCGAAAGGGAAAACTTCATCTCATGCGCTTATTAGAAATGCTGGCGCGGAGTGAAGGCATTGCTGATTCGGCGCTTATTCCTTTGATCCAGCAACAGCGCTATCAGCTTGGCTGGGGCACTACCTTGATCGTGATTACAGGGCAGGCCGGTGAAGGCTTGTTGGACGAACTCCATCAGGCGCGTCGCGGAGGACAGAATGCGATCTTGATCCTGGCTGGCAGGAACGTCTCAGATGAGGCTGTCATTCGCCGTGCGAAAATCTTTGATATACCGGTTTTTTCAATCGTAACCGAGCGCGATCTAAAAATCTGGATGCAGGCATCGAAACGCGTATGAATCAAAGTTCAAATTTCAACATCGTTGAAAACCCAAAGGCATTTGGCATCATCAGCTACACGCTGGTGTTCCTGATGATGGTTTGTTTCTCAATGACGGTTGGCATTCTGATTCAAAACGTAATGCCGAGTTGGTCATCAGACATCATTGCAGGTATAACTGTATTAATTGTCATTGACCGACTCTATACGTACAAACGCATGAAAGCCTTGATTCCATTCAGTCGGGCATGGGCAATTACTCTTGGCGCTCAATGGGTGGTCATTGCGCTGTTTACGAAAATCTTATTATCTTATGTCAATGATTTCGATGCGCTCATAAGCGATATTTCATTATTCACGCGTGGCGATCTGGAGCATCTATTCAGCCCAGAGTTCATCGTTACT
>Ga0137459_1000828_pt1 | contig 10452 bp, 7 predicted proteins | sample EasRivERMGT700_2_FD_104908 | JGI IMG/M metagenome (GOLD analysis project Ga0137459, IMG submission 104908) | Soil microbial communities from meander-bound floodplain in the East River, Colorado, USA - East River MetaG ERMGT700_2 | ecosystem: Environmental > Terrestrial > Soil > Floodplain ... | reverse complement strand
TCGCGTACCGCGAGACGATCAGCACCAAGGTCGAGTTCAACTACACGCACAAGAAGCAGACCGGTGGCTCGGGACAGTACGGCCGCGTCGCCGGCTACGCGGAACCGTTCGACGGCGAGTTCGAGTTCGTCGACGAGATTCGCGGTGGCTCGATCCCCCGCGAGTTCATCCCGTCGTGCGAGAAGGGCTTCAAGTCGATGATCATGAAGAGCCCGCGCCTCGGGGTCCCGGTCGTCGGCCTGCGCGTCGCGATCGACGACGGTCAGTCGCACCAGGTCGACTCGAGCGACATCGCATTCCAGGAAGCCGCGCGCGGTGCGTTCCGCGACTTCTTCCCGCGCGCCAAGCCCAAGATCCTCGAGCCGATCATGAAGCTGTCGGTCGAGGGCCCCGCCGAGTACTCGGGCAACATCCTGTCGACGATCATGCAGCGCCGCGGCGTGGTGATCGGCTCGACTGAAGAGGACGGGATGTGCCGCGTCGACGCCGAGGTGCCGCTCGCCGAGATGTTCGGCTACTCGACGCCGCTGCGGAGCTCGACGCAGGGCAAGGCGGAGTTCACGATGGAGTTCGCGCGGTACGCCGAGACCCCGAGCAACATCACCGAAGAGCTGCTCGCCAAGGCCGCCAAGGCCAAGCAAGAAGCCGCAAAGAAGTAGGGCCGACGTAGCGCCGGCGCCGCGCCAAGCTGGCACTCGTGGCACTACGCCCCGCGGCGCCGCGCACGCCTTGACACAGACCTGACAGCGCACGGCGCAACGAGCGGTAGATCGGACGTGTCCCACGCACGTTCCACCGCCGGGAGGTTTCATGCGCCACGCCCTTGGTCTGTTCGCGATCCCCTTCGTCTTCGCCGCCACCGCCTTGGCCGATACACCGAAGCAACCCCCCCAGGCGGCGCCCCCGCCGGCCGGCAAGGATGCGCTGTCCGAGCGCGCGCTGCTGGCCCCGATCCAGGTCGAGAGCCTGACGCTGACGCCGATCGTCGCGACGGCGGCGGCCAAGGACGCCAAGGACGAGGTCCTGCTCGTCCTCGACGAGGCGATGGCGGCCAACCAGGTCAAGATCCAGGAGATCGCGGACGGCAACGTCAACGGCCTCATGTTCGTCAACAAGGCCGATCACCCGGTGTTCGTGATGGCGGGCGAGGTGATCATCGGCGGCAAGCAAGATCGCATCATCGGCCGCAACACGGTGATCCCGGCCAAGACGACGCAGGAGGTGCCGGTGTTCTGCGTGGAGCACGGCCGGTGGAACGGCACGACGAAGGAGTTCACCACCGCCAAGGCGCTCGCCCACGGTCGCCTGCGCGGCCAGGCGAGCTACAAGGCCCAGCAGGACGTGTGGAACGAGGTCGCCGCCAAGAACAAGGCCCGCAAGACCCAGAGCGCGTCCGACACGTATCGCAAGGTCGCGCAGCAGCAGTCCGACGGCACGCTGTCGACGATGGAGAAGCAGGTCGCCGACGCGCTCGCCAAGCTCCCCGCGGCGGATCGAACGCGCATGGTGGGCTTTGCGGTCGCGCTCAACGGCGCGGTCGCCACCGTCGACCTGTTCGGCTCGCCGGCGCTGTTCAAGAAGCTCGAGACCAAGCTCGTGCGCTCGTACCTGACCGAGGCGGTCGACGTCGCTGCCCGCAAGGACATCAAGCCGCCGTCCGCCGCCGACGTCAAGTCGTTCATGGCCGACGCCGACAAGGCGGCGGAGCAGAAGTCCTACGACACCGCGGCGGCCGCGACGGTGATCAACAGCGGTGAGCGGGCCTCGAAGGCGCAGGTCCAGTACAAGCCCAGGGCCAAGGCCGGCGATGTGACGCCGAGCGCGGCTGCGCCGCCGGCGAAGGCGCTGTACGAGAACTACCAGGCCCACTGACCGGATCGCGCGGCGGTCGCGCCACGGGCGCGGCGCCGGAGACCTCGCGTTCAGCGGTGAGCTCTCCCCAGCCGCCCAAACCGATCGAGCATCGGCAGCCGCGGGCGCGCCACCCGCAGATCGATCACCGTCAGGCCGTCCGCCGCGTTGATCGTGTGCAGGCCGATCAAGCCAGGCGCGAAGCTCGGGGTCAGCCGCGACGCCGGGCGCTCGGCATAGCCGTCGACGTCGAGCCGCTCGATGCGATGCACGACGATGCTCGAGCCGTAGCCCGCCGAGCTGTCCTGCGCCGGGCGATGCCAGGCACCGTCGACCCAGAACGGCCGGCCGGCCGGCCGGGCGCCGCGGATGTCCGACTTGATGGGGTTACGCCGATGCGGGGTCCACGGGCCGAGCGGGGTCGGAGCGTGGAACAGGTGCAGCTCGTCGTCCTTCGAGGCGCCGCGCTCGCCGAGGTTTCCGAACATCCACCACCGGCCCGCGTGCTCGATCAGCGTGGCGTCGACGGCGTGGAGCCCTTCGATCAGCGTGCGCTCGTGCGTCCAGCGCCGCGGGAACTCGGTGGCACGCCACAGGTCGATCGTGCCGTTGCGCGCCGATTCCGGGATCATCCACCACGTCGCGTCCCACCAGAACAGGAAGGGGTACGACAGGTGGTAGTCGCGCTCGAGGACGGGATACGGCTCGCCCACCTGGCCGTCCCGGTCGATCTCGAGCGCGGCGATCCGCGCGTTGCGCTGGGCGTAGAGCTTCTCCTCGAACACCACGACCCAGCCGTCGCCGTGCCGGGCGACGAACGGATCGGCCCAGAACCGATCGCGCGGCGGGACGATCCACGACAGCTCGGCGAGCGCCTGCGACGGCACGGCGCCGGTGCGCCCGCGCTCGATGCCGTACGCCAGCAGCCATTGCTTCCGCGTGACCAGCCGCGCGGCGCGGTCGCGTACGACCGCCCGCCCGAACCGCGCGAAACCGGCGGCGAGGCGGCGCGCGGTCGGCTCGGCGGCGTCCGCGGGCGCGCCGGAGGGCACCGCGCGCGGCGCGCGCTCCAGGCTGGCCGGCCCGAGATCCTGGAGATCGTGGAGCGCACGCATCACGAACGCGGACGACTTCCAGTACGCGTTGGCGCGGTTGCGCCGGACCGAGATCGGATCGGTCGCCGACCAGGATTGGTAGAGGATTCGCTCACCGTCGCCGGCCTGCTGCTGCAGCACGGACGCGGTGACCGGCGCGTGCGTCATCACCTCCCAGAACCCGGCCGGCCCACCGAGGTCCGCGTGCGCGTCGCCGTGCTGGTACGACCACACGCCGAACCGCGCGATCGCGGGGGCGCGTCCGCCGAGGCGCCACGACCCGAGCTGGAGGGCGACGTCGAGCCGCTGGGCCGCGATGGCGGCGAGCTCGGAGTCCGTGCCCGCGAGCTCGCCCCCCGGCTGCGCGGCCACGGTGATCATCGCGACGTCGCCTAGCACCGCGGAGATGTCCGTCGGCGCGAACGGATCATCGGCGATCGCGAACACCCGGGCGTCGAGCACGTCGTAGAGCCCGCGCAACACGCGCGGCACGATCGCGCCGTGCACCGCCGGCGCCGTACCGGCGCGCCGGATCACCGCGACGATGTGCGCCAGGTCGGACGCCTGGACGTCGCGAAGGATCCGGGCGGTCCAGGCCGGCGGAGCCCCGTCGTCGAGCAGGACGCCCACCCGGAGCTTGGGACCGCGCCCGCGCGCGGGGTCGTCGCGCTCGAAGCCGGGTACGTCGTGCATCTTGCCGCAACGCTACCGTAGACCGCGTGGCTTGACGATCGACGATCGTCCGCATGCGACGACGCCGGACGCGATCAGCCGGCGAGCCGCTTCGTCATGTGGTGATACACGAGCCGGCGATGCGTGGCGGCGTCCTCGGCCTCGCCGCCCCCGGTGATCGCGAAGCCTGCGCGCTCGTAGAGCCGCACCGCCCCGGGGTGAGTCGGGCTGACCTCGAGGACGAGCCGGCGCGCACCGAGCCGCCGCCCCTCGGCTTCGTAGTGGAGGAGGAGGTCCTTGGCGATGCCCCGTCCCCGGTGGCGCTCGGCCACGGCGATCCGGCTCAGGTAGAAGTCATCGGGCGCGATCTTCGCCAGGGTCTGACCGGCGAGCGAGCTGCGCCGCGCGGTGCCGGCCGCCTCGAACACCCCCGCCTTGCGCAAGACCAGCGCGGCCTTGAGGCGGGCCTTCACGAGCTGGTCACCGGGGATGCACGCGAGCATGCCGGCCGGCCGGCCTTCGATCATCGCGAGCCGGGCGAAGCCGCGGGCGACATCGCCGGCGTCGCGATCGAACAGCAGGCGCTGGACCCGCTCGGCCTCCGCGCGATCTTCGTACACGAACGCGGTGTAGGGCTTGGAGGCGCGGGCCTCGAGCGCGAGATATGTCGCCTCGCAACCGCCGAGCTCCGTGGTGATCTGCATCAAGCCTCGGGCGGCTGTGCGAGCTGGCCGGCCAGCGCGCGGCGGTCGACCTTGCCGTTCGCGTTGAGCGGGAGCTCGGTCACGATCCGGAGCTCGCGCGGCACCATGTAGTCGGGGAGCGTCGCGCGCACCGACGCGAGCACCGCGGCCGGATCGACCGCCGGACCGGTGAGGAAGCCGACAAGGCCCGACGCCGCGCCACCGTCCTCCAGCGGCCACGCGACGGCGATCGCCTCGACGACTCCGGGCGCCGCGCGCAGCGCCGCCTCGACGTCGCCGAGCTCGACGCGATAGCCGAGCACCTTGACCTGGTGGTCGACGCGGCCGAGGTACGCGTAGTCGCCCGACGGCAGCCGCTGGACCCGGTCGCCGGTGCGATAGAACCGCTTGGTCTGCGCGGCGAGATCGTCGCGCGCGACGAACCGCGCGGCCGTCGCGGCGGGGTTCCGCCAGTAGCCGGGAACGGTCTGCGGCCCCGACACCCAGAGCTCGCCCGGCTCGCCGTCCGCCGCGGGCCGCTCGGCGTCGTCGATCACCGCGGCGGCGAGGCCCGGGAACGGCCGCCCGATCGGCACCAGGCCATCGCGGCACGCAGCCGGCGATCGCTCGGGTGACCAGCGATAGGCGAAGCACGCGATCGTCAGCTCGGTCGGACCGTACAGGTTCTCGACGACCGAGCCCGGCGCCGCGGCCTGCCAGTCCTCGGCGGTGGCCTGCGGCAGCGGCTCGCCGCAGAACAGGCTCCAGCGTAGCGACGGCATGATCGCCGGCCGCAGGAAGCCCTTCCTGCGCATCAGCGCCGGTAGCGACGGGACCGAGAACCAGATCGTGAGCGCGTGCTTGGTGACGAACCGCGCCGGGGCGAGCAGATCGATCGGCCGCATCGCGTACACGCTCGCGCCCGAGCTCCACGGCAGGAACAGATCGAACACCGAGAGATCGAACGTCTGATCGAAGGTCTGCGAGAACCGGTCACCGGGCGCGACCGTATAGCGCTCGGCGACCACGTCGAGGAACGCCACGACGTTGCCATGGCTGACCGGCACGCCCTTGGGCTGGCCGGTGCTCCCGGAGGTGAACAGGAGGTAGGCGATGTCGTCGACCACGACCGGCGGGAGCGCGGCGAGCGGGGTCATGCCCGCCAGCTCGCCGGCGCCGATGATCGCGCGACCTGCGGCGACCCCGGCCGCCCACCCGTGCGGATCCGCGGCCTGGGGCAGGACGACGACCGGCGGGCGTCCCGCGGCGCGGAGCAGCGAGGCGAGCTGCACGGCCGACGCGTCGTCGGCGATGATCGCGTCGAGCTCGGCCGCCTCGAGCATCGCGCGGGTGCGGTCCACCGGAAACGTCGGGTTCAGCGGAACGAACGCCGCGCCGGCGAACAGCGCCGCGAGCGCACCGGTGTACGCGACCTCGGAGCGATGACCGAGCACGCCGACCCGCTCGGCCGGCCGACCGAGCCGATCGACGATCGCGCCGGCCCACAGCCGCGCATGATGCTCGAGCTCGCCGTACGACACCACACGATCGAGCACGCCGAGCGCGGTCGCCTGGGGTGCACGCGCCGCGTGGCGCAGGAACCCGCTGCGCAGCGAGCGACCGTCCTCGCGGTCGATCCCGTGTCCGCTCGCATCGCCGCTGCTGTCTCCGCTCCCCGGTTCCCTCCCGTCCTGGATCATACGTCCTCCGGCGCCGTCATCACCGTGCTGCGATGAACGTGCGGATCGCGCGCACGGTCGTGAGCTCGACCATGTGGTCCTCGTCGACCGTGACGCCGTACTCGGTCTCGAGCGCGACCATCAGGTTGACGTGGTTGAGCGAGTCCCACTCGGGAATGGCGCCGAACGCCAGCTCGTCGTGGACGCGAGCCTCCGGAACGCGCAGCTGCTCGGCGATCACCTGGACGATCGGCTTCATCGCTGCCCGAAGTCTAGCCGAAACGTTCCGGGGCGACGTCGGGTTATCCGCTCGTACCGCGAAACCGCTGCGCGAGATCGGTCGCGAGGTAGTTGATGCCGCCGAGGCCGGCCCCCAGGCCTGCATCGAGCCGGCCATCGACGTCGGCGCCGGCCGGTGCGAACACGTAGAGCGGCAGCGGCCCCGCGCGGGGGAAGAACCCGGCGCGGCGCAGCACGCCGAGCTCCGCCGTGTCCCACCGTCCGACGAGCGCCGAGATCAGCGCGCCGCCGCGCGATCGGGCGCACCGGATCACCTCGCCGACGACCTGCTCGGCGGCATCATCGGCGCCGGGCGTGGTCCACAGCGCGAACCGCACGTGGCGGACCGCCGGCGCCTCCGAGTACCACAGCACCGCCCCCGCGGCCGGCCCGCGATCGCCCGCGACGTAGCAGCTCCCGGACACGATGCCCGGGCAGCGCTCGAGCGCCCACTGGAGGTGCGGCACGTCGTAGCGTGCCGTCCACGCCGCCGGGCGTTGCGCCTCGAACAGCGCGTCGAGGCTCGCCGCCACGCCGCCGGTGACCCGGACGCGGACGTGGCGCGAAGCGCGACCTGCGAACCACGGCAGCGGGAGCTTGCCGAGCAAGGTCGGGGCGAGCCGGCCGAGCACCGGCGCGCGCGACGCGGCGAGGTGGAGCAGCGCCGCGGTGCGCAGCGGCCGCCAGAGGTGCAGGCCCGCGCCCTCGAATGACCGCGCGGCGAGCCGTGGGACCAGCGCGCGCGTGTTCGCGTTGCCGCCCATCGTCACCGTGTGCTCGCCGGTCGCGATCACGCGCCGCAACAGCAAGATGCCGATGCCGGGCGTCGCCTTCGGATCTTCGAGGCCCCAGTCGCACGTCCAGTGCAGCGCCGCGACCTCGCTGCCGCGCGCGACCAGCCCCGGGACGATGCCGATGAACCCGCGCACGCGGCCGTCCTTGACCCACGCGAAGCCGCGCTCGCGTCCGCGGTTGAACGCCGCGTCGTAGTACTTCCAGCCGATCGCGGCGCTGTCACGGGCCCTGAAGTACCCCGTGCTGGCCCGCAGGTAGTCCTCCACGCGCGCGCGGGGCACCTCGGACAACGGGACGATCGATCGCTGCAACGTGGCCTCGCCTGAAGGCTCGTACCATGAACCCCGGCGCACGACCCGCAAGCGTCGCCCCCCGAGATCCACGGCTCCGCGCGTGTCCGTGCATTCCGCGCGTCTGTGTCCTGTCGCCAGTCGCATCGCCTCGCGGCGACGGCCCGCGGTGGTAGGGTCGGCGGATGGGCGCTCCGACCGCGCGCGGCATGCTCGAGTTGATCGGCGGCACGCCGCTGGTCCAGGTCACCTGCTTCGATACCGCCGGCAGCGAGCTGTGGGTCAAGCTCGAGAACCAGAACCCGGGGGGCTCGATCAAGGACCGCATCGGGCTGTCGATGATCAGCGCGTTCGAGCGCGACGGCCGGCTACAGGCCGGCGGTCACCTGATCGAGGCGACGGCGGGCAACACCGGCCTGGGCCTGGCGCTCGTCGCCGCCCTGCGCGGCTACAAGCTGACGCTGGTGATCCCCGACAAGATGAGCCAGGAGAAGGTCACCCACCTGAAGGCGCTCGGCGCCGAGGTGATCTGGACGCGCAGCGACGTCGCCAAGGGCCACCCGGCATACTACCAGGACATGGCGCAGCGGATCGCCCGGGAAGCGGGCGCGCTGTACGTCAACCAGTTCGAGAACCCGGCGAACCCGCTCGCGCACGAGACCACGACCGGGCCCGAGATCTGGGAGCAGACCGGCGGGCGGCTCGACGCGATCGTGTGCGGCGTCGGTTCGGGCGGCACGCTGACCGGCCTGTCGCGCTACTTCGCGAAGGTCGCGCCGGACGTCGAGATGGTGCTCGCCGACCCAAAGGGCTCGGTGCTCGCGGGCTATGTCGCGACCGGCACGGTGGGCCTCGCGGGCTCGTGGCTGGTCGAGGGCATCGGCGAGGACTTCGTGCCGCCGGTCTGCGATCTGTCGCGCGTCAAGGCGGCGTACGTCGTCGACGACGCCGAGGCGTTCGCCACCGTGCGCACGCTGCTGGCCAAGGCCGGCATCCTGGCCGGCACGTCGAGCGGGACGCTGATCGCGGCGGCGGTGCGCTACTGTCGCGACCGCGCCGGTCGCCGGACGGGACCGGCAGCCGGCCCCGCCAGGGTCGTCTCGATCGTGGCCGACAGCGGCGCGAAGTACCTGTCGAAGGCGTATCGCGACGAGTGGCTCGCCGACCAGGGGCTCGTGCAGCGGCCCGGGTTCGGCGACCTGCGCGACGTCGTGGCGCGCCGCGCGACCGATGCCCAGCTCGTGGCGGTGGCGCCGGATGACGCGCTGCGCGTGGCGTACGCCCGGATGCGCCTGCATGATGTCTCGCAGCTCCCGGTGATGGACCGCGGCGCGCTGACCGGCATCGTCGACGAATCGGACCTGCTGGTCGCCGCGCTCGCCGGCGATCGCGCGTTCGAGCGGCCGGTTGCGGGCATCATGACGACCAAGGTCGAGACCCTGGCCCCCGAGGCCCCGCTGTCGGAGCTCGTGCGCGTGCTCGGCGAAGGCAAGGTCGGCGTCGTGGTCGAGAAGGGCTCGCTGTTCGGGCTGGTCACCCGGCTCGACCTCGTCAACTACCTGCGCCGCCGCGCCGCCGGCGCCTGATCGCGGGTCGAACCCAGGTCGATCCCACGGGAGAGGCCCCGGACTGCGATTCGCGCGGCGATTGCCGCACAGCGACCCGCCGAATGGATCTATCTTCGGCCGCAATGACGAACACGATGATGGACGTTCCCCTGACGATCGACCTGATCGTCGATCGCGCGGAGCGCTGGATGGGTGATGGTGAGATCGTGTCGCGGCGACCCGACAAGCACCTGACGCGAACCACGTATCGCCAGGTGATCGGGCGCGCGCGGCGCCTCGCGCGGGCGCTGGTCGGCGCGGGCATCCGCAAGGGCGACCGCGTCGCGACGCTCATGTGGAACCACAGCGAGCACCTCGAGGCGTACTTCGGGATCCCGCTGGCCGGTGGGGTGACGCACACGCTCAACCTGCGGCTGCACCCCAGCGAGATCGCGTACATCGCGAACGACGCGCGCGATCGCTTCGTGATCGTCGACGACGTGCTGCTGCCGTTGCTCGACAAGGTCATCGCGAGCGGTGGCACGTTCGAGCGGGTGATCGTCGTCGGCAACGCCGGCGAGCGCGAGGCCTACGAACCGTTCCTCGCGGGCGCGACCGACGTCGCCCTGCCGGCGCTCGCCGAGTCCGATGGGCTCGCGACGTGCTACACGAGCGGCACCACCGGCAAGCCCAAGGGCGTGGTGTACAGCCATCGCTCGACGGTGCTGCACACGCTCACCGCGGCGTTGCCCGACGCGCTCGATCTGTCGCGCCGCGATACGATCCTGCCCGTCGTGCCGATGTTCCACGTCAACGCGTGGGGCCTGCCGTACATCGCCGCGATGATCGGGGCCAAGCTGATATTTCCCGGGCCGCACCTCGATCCGCCGAGCCTGCTCGAGCTGCTCGCGGGCGAGCGGGTCACCTGCGCGGCCGGCGTGCCGACGATCTGGCTCGGGATCCGCGAGGCGATGGACGCGGCGCCCGGTCGCTGGCAGCTCATGCCCGGCCTGCGGATGATCGTGGGCGGCTCGGCGGCACCGGAGCAGCTGATCCGCGACTTCGATCGCCTGGGCATGACGCTGATCCACGCGTGGGGCATGACCGAGATGTCGCCGATCGGCCTGGTGTCGCGTGTGCCCCCGCACCTCGCCGACGCCGACGAGGCGACGCGCTACCGCCTGCGCGCCAGGCAAGGCGTGCCGCCCCCGCTGGTCGATGTCCGCGTGCGCAACGAAGCCGGCGAGGTGCCGGGCGATGACAAGACCAGCGGCGAGGTGATGTGCCGCGGCCCGTGGATCGCCGCGGCCTACGTCGGCGGTGCCGCGCCGGAGCGCTGGACCGCGGATGGCTTCTTCCGCACCGGCGACGTCGCGCGGGTCGACGAGCACGGCATCGTGCAGCTCACCGATCGGATCGCGGATCTCATCAAGAGCGGCGGCGAGTGGATCGCGTCGCAGGAGCTCGAGAACGCGCTGATGGGGCACCCGGCCATCCGCGAGGCCGCGGTCGTCGGCGTGCCGCATCCGAAATGGAGCGAGCGCCCGCTCGCCGTCTACGTG
>Ga0137459_1000826_pt1 | contig 10462 bp, 8 predicted proteins | sample EasRivERMGT700_2_FD_104908 | JGI IMG/M metagenome (GOLD analysis project Ga0137459, IMG submission 104908) | Soil microbial communities from meander-bound floodplain in the East River, Colorado, USA - East River MetaG ERMGT700_2 | ecosystem: Environmental > Terrestrial > Soil > Floodplain ... | reverse complement strand
TTCGGATGATGTGGATTTTTCGGTTGCTGCTGATTTCACCGCACGGATGGCGCGCCTGTTGTTGAGTAAGAAACTTTTGCAGGATGTGAATCTTTTGAAGGTGGATGTGCCTTCAGATGCGACTGCGGAAACCCCCTGGCAGTTGACGCGCGTTTCGCGGCAGAGATATTATGAGCCGGTTGCGCCCGAGCGGGCGTCCTGGAGTGAGCCTGGTGCCGTGGGATATCGCGAATCAGCCAATCTCAAGTATGAGCCAGAAGACACGGATGTATATGTATTGCGGACAAAGCGTTGGGTTTCGGTTTCCCCGCTGAGTTTGGATCTAAGCTCGCGTGTAGACCTGGCGTTGCTTGACAAGATGGTGAGATAAAAAAGAGTGACAGGCAAAACCTGTCACTCTTTCGTTCATGCCATCGCAATGACATGTGTTAATTGAAGTGGGGACTGAACCTGGCTGTCAATTTTTCCTTGGGCATATAGCCAGTCACACGTTCCTTGACCTCGCCGCCTTTGATGAACAACAGGGTGGGGATGCCCATCACGCCATATTTCATCACCAGGTTGGGATTCTCGTCCGCGTCGATCTTGACGACCTTCACTTTGCCGTCCCATTCACCAGCCAGTTGCTTGACGACCGGGTCGAGCATTTTACAGGGCTGGCACCAAACCGCGCTAAAATCAACCAGCACGGGTTCGCTGGAATTCAACACTTCAGTTTCGAACGTTTCTTCATCTACATGGATTAAATCAGTCATTTGTGCCTCCGTAGGGATGGACGCAATTGAGTATGCGAGTCTTACATTGGAAAAGAGTTAACAAGTTATTACCTCAGTGTCCTTTGCGGCAAAACGTTCCTCGTGTTGACGATGAATATTTACCATGATAAAATGCAATCCGCTTTACCCATAACGCTGGGCGCGTAGCTCAATGGCAGAGCAGCGGCCTTTTAAGCCGTTTGTTGAGGGTTCGATCCCCTCCGCGCTCACAAAAAATCCTCCCAATGGAGGATTTTTAGGTCTCGGTTATTTTTTCTTAGATGTTTTTTCGTCTTCGGCTTCTTCTTCTTCTTTATTCTCATCCTTGTTTTTTTTCCCAAACATTTTATTCCATATAAATTCCACTGGGGATATTAATTTATCAATTGGCTTTGCTATCCAAAACGACAAAGTCCAGATTATCCATAAAAACAACCTGTAAATAATATCAAAAACGACTCGAAGAAGTTTTGTTATAGTTTCAGTTACAAGATAAACTAATGCCAACAATATAATGCTCAATAGAATCAATATGATAAATATACTTTGAAGTCCATTTATTGATTCGGTAGAGATAATCAAAGTAACAATGAAAGCATTGAATCTTACAAGAACATTGCCGCCAAATTGAGCAAGTCCATTGATATTGTTAGCTATGTTATTCGGCAGTGTGGTTGCTACAGCAAAAGCCCTTAAGCCAAAGAATAATATTACTAAAAGGCTACTGATAATTGTGATAATAGCTGAGTATTTTATTGCGCCTCTGAGGGTATCGTAAAACTCAGAACTATAATTTGAAAACTCTGATTCTTTTCCTGGTTTTGTAGACGTCTCAAATAGTACAAAACCAGATGCTATGATTGAGAAGAAAGTACCTGCTGTAATCGCAAAACCGTAGTCAAATCTTTCCAGAAAACTTAGCGCTCCGAGAGAGCTGAAATTAATGGGAAACCCTAACAAGGATGCAATTTCCCTTATAGTGATTAAATCTGCGATAAGAAAAGCAACTATCATGATATCTAGAAACAACCACCCAACTGTTTTTTTCCATGTTGTCTTAAAGGTTCCAGACACATAATTTGTCAGACCTCTTAATGCCTTTTGTACATATGTTGTTAGAAAGAAGTTTTCTAGCCATTGTTCAAAAGATTGTAGTGATCCAGGAGCCTTTGTGTATTCATCTAATTGAATCGGCGCGATGAGGATTTGCCAAGTTCTTTTAAAGTATAGCTCTCTCTCTCTCTTGTCGCCAAATGTAATTAATAAATAACCGCCCGTAAATAAGGCTATTAATGGGTTTTGATTGAAGAAACTTATCAACTGTTCGAGAAAAGTTAACATATTTGTCTCCTTAGGGCTAGTTTTGTAAACTCTTGATGCCATTTACGAAGTCTTCTGCTATTGCTTCGTTGTAGTATGGCTTGTCTGCATTTCTGTTTAGGACAGGCGTAAAACTTCTCCGGTTAAATAAGGAAAAATGCTCTGTCCATTTGTTTATTTTATTCTCGCATCCACTTGCAAACTGGCAATCATAAATTATTGCCAGAACATCAATGCTCTCATTTAAATTGGATTGCGGAACTTCGCCAGAAGGAAAGTTGTATCTATAATCCTCTAAGTCCGAGAAAATAACCAAAAAACAATTGCTGTAAATCAAGCGACTACATTCGTGATTAACGAAATCAGCTGTGGTGGCTATGGATTCAAAAACTGGATTACTGGTTTCGTTATCCAATTGGCCATCAGGTGGGAATCCGTTGGCTATGCTTTGAATGAAATTTGTTACAGAGTTTGTCCGTGCGGTTTCAACAATTCGGTTGATTTCATCGATTTCAATAATTGTTTCTTGTCGTTGACACAAATATTCGTTAATTGTCTTTTGAATGGATTCTTGCTCAATTTGTTTAGCGGCGTCAACAGTTTTTGCCACTTCAGTTTGTCGTAATTGCCCAAGTGATATTGGCGTAGCTGTCGCAGTACTCGATTGGAGAATTGGCGTTGGCGGGAATGTAGGTGTTGGTGAGATGTTTTCTGCTTTTACTATGAAAACATCATTATAGAAAATGGTGTTTTCAATACCGTAATATCGTGTGTCATTATTAATCCACCCTAAAACTACTCTGTCTCCTGTATGAACTAGTTTTGATAAAGATAAACTTAAGACATTTCTTGTGTCAGTAACATGATTGTTTTGAGAGTACGGAATAGTACCGTCAATTAGGAAAAAATAGAAAGCTGGTCTTTGTTCAACTGATGGTATCCAAGTCACCTCAGGGCAAGGAGTATTAGTAGGAGGATCTACGGTTGCTGTGATTACTTCATTACCAATACATGCAAGTAAAAAGAAAAACACCATCATAGCTATTGCGATAATCCGAATTGTTGAGTGTCTTTTGTGCATGATGTGCCCGCCAAGAAAGAATTTGTGAATTTGATAAAACACAACTCAAAAATAATACCTTCCCCCTTCATCCCCGCTTCTGGTGCAGTTTTCCCTAATCAACTGCAGATAAATTCATTATTATTGTAAATACCCTTATACTCATACACAATAGGCGCGTATCACAGGTGCGTAGACATTTGTACTGACTTTGTGAAAAGGCTTGAAATTGGCTGTAATTTTTGATACGCTTGAAATGTCTGGAGATGGGAGTCAGATGTCAGAGAAAATCCGTGTGGCAATTTTGGATGACCACCAAACCATTATTGATGGGTATCGTTTTCGGTTTGGGAACAGCTCCCGAGTTGAGGTGGTGAGCGCCATTAGCTATGGGGCTGAACTTCAGGGAACATTGGAAAAATATCCTACCGATGTGCTTTTGCTGGATGTGAATGTTCCGGTCTCTGCCGAGAACCCCAATCCCTATCCGATTCTACATATCATCCCCGACCTGTTGCAAAAATATCCCAACTTGGCGATCCTGGTGATCAGCATGCACGCAGACCGAGGTTTGATCCGGGCTGTTATGCAGGCTGGCGCTAGTGGATATATTCTGAAAGATGACCAGGCTACGCTTCGTGATCTGGAAAATGTGGTGGCTTCGGTCTTCAGCGGGGGAATTCACTTGAGCCGTCAGGCAAATGAGGCGTTATTAAAAAGCGGGGAGGTTGGACGTGAAGCGCCTCTCGCAAAGCGGCAATTGGAAGTGCTTTCCCTGTGCCTTTCCTACCCTGATAGCTCCACAGCCGAGCTGGCAAAGAAAATGTCCATTTCCAATTCAACGGTCCGTAACCTGCTTTCAGGGGCTTATCTTAAACTTGGTGTTCGCACACGTATTGCTGCAATCGCCAAGGCGCGTCAACTTGGGTTGATTTCCCCAGAGTCCCCAACCGTTCCAACCCCGGAAAAATAACGAAGTTCAGCTATCAGCGGCCTCTAATAATTTATGGACCGGTGTGATTATTTTATCCAATAAAGAAGATATAGATGTAGTGTTTATCAGTTGAATGGCACTCAAAATTTCCTTCGCCTCCTGATATTTTTGGATGAGTTGGTCGGCGCAATAGCTAATCGCTCCGCAACGGATGATGATTTCTTGCGCCTCCTGTAATGCAGCTGGGTCTGTAATGTTACGGCTCAATTTACGGAAACGTTCCTGATCCGGGTGCTCCACTAACGATGCAAAAAGGATCGGAAGTGGAGATCGCCCCTCGATCCAATCCGGGTTGGCTGGGGTTTCCATTGAGTCGTGCATGTCATCCTGGATTTGAATCATTTCCCCGTATAAGAAACCTAACTTCTTCAACTTTTCAGCAACTTCGAGTGTTCCGCCTCCAGCTAATGCTCCCACTTGTAATGCCGCGCCAAAGAAAGGTGAGCTCTTGGTCTGCGCGACCATCCAATAAGTGGATTCGTCTGCAGGTGCCTGTACATCCAGCGACTGCCCGAAAGCTGTAGACAGAAACATCTCATTGAAGCTGCTTATAGCGACCAGCCTGGCTGGTTGATCTTGCACACCTTGTGATATGGCATGTAATGCTGCCGCTTGAAACGCGCAAGCCAGATTGGAAGATACAGGCATACCGATGCGATGATATTCGCCGCGTGGGTCGGCATCCAGCATATCATCAACCAATAATATTCCAATGTGCGCGCAAGCCACTGCCATCACCGCAAAAATAGACTGCTCTGGTTTTCCGCCAACTGCTTTGCATGCGTGTGTTGGCAGGAGCCAATGGTTAGGTTTGCTGGATGCAAAACCCTGAAATATTTTCCGCGCATCACCCCATGCTGAAACGTGAGGTAGCGCGGAAAAATCCTGGTTGATTCGAGAGAAAAAATCCATATGATCTCCTTGTATATGGTACGAGGTGTGCCCCACAGAGAAGATGATTCCCTGCAGGGCAATTATGTATCAGGCTAACTAACTTCAGCCTCTTCAGGTTTCCACCAGATAAACCAGGTATCTTCGCTTGTGGCGTTCAAGATCTGGGCGCGTGAGATACGTGTTAGACGTGTCAACCTGCGCTGGTTATTTCGTTTAGGCTTTACAGACAGCCGTTGGTAAAAACTTTGCATATTCATGGAAAGTACCTCCTATTGGTAATTTGTTTGATCGAACGATTTTGTGAACGAATCTTGAAGTTTCTTTTCTTCTTGGGCTATAATCGCATCACCTCCTTTCAGAAACATTTCCGGGAACAAAAAAACAATCGTCATGCAAAGAGCCATTCCCAGAAGCTGGCACCGAAGCGAAATTCTGATCTCCCTTGCAGTTCTTGCCATTATGCTGGCATATACTTATGGGCTTTTTTTCGTTGTCCCATATCCTGGTCTTTATTTCAACCCGACTGATGGAACCATACTGGATATTTATAATGACCTGAAATCCCCGTCAGCGGTTAGCCTCCAGAAAGGCGATGTAATTGAGCAGGTCGGTTCGATACCCTTCGACGACTATCTCAAAAGCCCCACGGTAAATTTATTCGATAATCTTAAGCGCGGGGATATCATTGACATCATTGTCCAGCGCGGCGATGAACACATCACTGTCTCGTGGGTATATCCAGGCTTCACTAAAACCGGATTCCTGTCTCGTTTCTTCAATATATGGTGGCTGGCATATATATTCTGGTTCATTGGCATGTCCACCCAGCTTTTTATGCGACCCAAGGATAAACGCTGGTTGCTATTTCTGGCATCCAGTTACCTCACAGGCCTGTTTATCATGTTTGGCAATATCTCCGCATTTCACATTTGGGGGGGACCAGCGCTGCAGCGCTGTGTTGCCTGGCTGGCTATGCCCATCTATCTTCACTTTCACTGGACCTTCCCTCATTCCCTACGGCGCATTCCACGCTGGTTGCAAATCAGCTTCTATGGCATTTGTTGTATCATTGCTGCGGGGGAGTTGTTCCTGCTGATGCCCAAACGCCTATATTTTTTAGCTGTGATTCTGGCATTTGGTGGAAGCATGCTGTTGTTGATCCTTCATTTCATTTTTCAACCGACCCATCGCCGTGAAGTTAGCTTTTTAGCAGGCGCTGCTTTTACTGCGCTGTTTCCCGTAATGCTTGTCAGTTTTATAGGCAGCGTCGGACAAACGCCCCAAATCGGACCGCTTGCACTGCTGGTTCTACCAGTTCTGCCGGGGGCATATTTTTATATTTTGTATAGGAGCAACCTGGGCATATTGGAAATTCGCACCAATCGCGCGATATCCCTGAATCTTTTTCTCATCCTGCTTGGAACAGTTCTTATGATCACGGTTGGGTATTTAGAATCTCTGGTTGTTTCTATCGAGGGGATTCTCTTTATCACTGTTGTTATTGCTTTGTTCACTACTTTTATAGGCGCTCTGATGTTTCCCGGCTTCCAGGCTTTTGTTGAGCGGCGTATACTTGGTATAAAACTGCCCAACCAGAGTCTCTCTGAGAACTACTCGGCACGCATTATTACCAGTGACACACTCCCCGGTTTATTGAAATTACTTCAAGAGGATGTTTTCCCCAGCCTGTTGATACGGCAATATGTTTTTGCCCGCAACTTGAAAACGTCCGCGCACGTAATGCTTTCAGAAAACGTGACTCAGGACCAGGTCCGGGAAGAAGCGTTGATGGAATTGCTCGCCTCTACTTCGACGGGGAGTCTGCTTCAGTCATCCAAACATGGTCAGCCTTTTGATTGGGTCCATCTTATTCTACCCTTGCGATTTGGTTCAGACCTGATCGGTATCTGGCTATTGGGACGTCGTGACCCTGATGACCATTATCCACAGGCCGAACTTCCGATCCTGCAATCGCTTGCCAACCAGACTGCTGTAGCTTTGAGCAATATTATTCAGACCGAGCGGCTCAAGGCGATGTATGAGGCGAACATTGACCGTTATGAGCAGGAACGGCTGCGCCTTGCTCATGACCTGCATGACAGCGTCCTTAATGAAATGGCGGCCATCCTTATGAAGAATGATTCAACATTGCTTTCGCCAGAATTTGAGGAATCTTATAGCGGTCTGATTGGTCGAGTTCGGGAGATTGTCAGCGACCTCAGACCGCCCATGCTTGTATATGGTTTAAAGTTTGCGTTGGATGGATTGGCGGATAACTTATCTGAAAGAAGCCATGATACAGTGCAGATCGTTTCAGAGGTTCACGCGGACGCGGATGGAGAGTGGCGGTATCCTGAGATCGTCGAGAATAACATCTATCGCATTGTGCAGGAGGCGTGTGAGAACGCTTCAAAATATGCCCATGCAGAATCAATCAGTATCAACGGAGAATTATCCTCTGACAAGGTTGATATCAAAGTGACTGATGATGGGATCGGTTTCAACACCGAGATCAGCCTCAAGTTGGATGATATGCTTGCTAACAAACACTTTGGACTCGCAGGGATGCACGAACGGGCAGATTTGATCGGTGCAGTGATTCGAATAGATTCCAAGCCAAAGTTGGGAACACAGATACAGGTTTTGTGGGAAGTAAAAAACTCTATTTGAATGTTAAGGTTCAAGGATTTAGTAAGATTTCGTTGATAAATACTTTATACAACCGTACAAGACCAGAATCCATCAGTGTTACTTGAATTTTCTTAAGTGATTATCTAATGAACAAATTTGGAGAAGCACTCCGTGCTTTTCGGCAAGCGAGCAATGACCCTGACCGCCTTAATCGGCGGCTTTCGCAGGAACGCCTGGGTGAGTTCATAGGTCATGAAATGGGGGATTTGGGTTTTAGCGGTGCAGCAGTCAGCGATTGGGAACGCGGGGAGAGCAGAATTAACGCGCAGGATCGTAATGTTTTGATTGCCTTGATAAAGATTCTGCATAAGTGCGGAGGATTAAAGACACTTTCCGAAGCCAACCAGTTTTTAGAATTGGGGAACTATAGGATCTTGAGTCCTGATGAAACACAGGGAATTTTTCAGGATGGCAAACCAGTTGAACCTGTTCCCGATGAAATAACCGAGAACAAAGTTGATTTTTCGAACAATCCCTGGTGGATTCCTTTCTTTGAATCCCCGCAGGAACTTTATGCCATGTTTGCAAAGGCAAAGGATGGACCACTTCCTGTCTGGCCCCGTATGATGGTAGTCATTTTCCGAAGTTTTTCAGATCATTTTTCTGCCTTCGATGCATTTGTATTCATTTTGTGGATATGGGTTTGGTTGTTGACATGGGTATTGGTAACGCCTTCCTTACGATGGCCATTTTTAGATCGCGAGCAGGCGTCACAGGCGGTTATTTTGTATGCAGTTGGGGCAATCATCATTCCCGCTTTGATTGGTGCGCTTACGAACACAAACGAAAACGAATTCTGGCAAAAGGACAACTCGGTAAAAAAGCTGAACCTTCGTCTTTATACTCACCAAGGAGCAAGTGTTGGCTTCCAGGTTGGTTATTTTTTCATCTTTATGTTTGGGTTGTTTCAATACAACCTCGGTTTTGCATCTACTCTGCGGGTTGAACTTGCCGCAATGGTTGTCCCAGTTATTCTTGGATACGCTAGCGCACGCCTGGTTCCTTATAACCTGTTGCTCGCATTTAAACAGTTGAGCTTAAAGGATGGATCAATCTTTTTTGTGTTCTTTTTATTTGGCCCGGTTTGGGGGTATTTCTTTTTGGAAGTTTACGATATTTTGTTGACTCAAGCACTCGGAGCCTTCCTGTTCCTGTTTGCCATGACCATGGTCGCCGGGCATATAGCCTGGCAGAACCGTCGAAAAGCTAAAACTATCGAACAGAAAATTGGTGAAAGTTAAAAAAATCAGCGCAAGCTTTTTTTAAACTTCATCGCCGAACATGCGTGCTATAATGACTCAAGCCCATGTCCTTCGCACATCTTCACGTTCATACAGAATATTCCCTGCTCGACGGCTTCTCGAATATCAAGAAGCTGGTCAAACGCGTCAAGGAACTGGATATGCCCGCCGTGGCGATTACGGATCATGGCACCATGTTCGGGGTCATCGATTTCTATAAGGCTGCAAAGGCTGAGGGTGTCAAGCCGATCATCGGTGTGGAAGCTTACATGGCAGCGCGCGGCATGACTGACCGCGATTCCAAACTGGACCGTTCCTCCTATCATCTGCTCCTGCTCGCGGAAAATGAGACAGGCTACAAGAACCTGCTCAAAATTTCGTCTGCGGCACAACTGGATGGCTTCTACTACTATCCGCGCATCGATCGTGACTTTTTAGCGGCTCACTCCGAAGGGCTCATTTGTACCTCTGGTTGTATGTCCGCTGAAATTCCACGGGCGTTATTGAATGACAACCCTGAAGAAGCTGTCCGCCGCATGAATTGGTATTACGATGTCTTTGGCAAGGATAACTTCTTTGTGGAGCTGCAACAGCACAATATCAAAGAGATCACCGACTTAAATAAAAAATTGCTTGAAATGGGCGCGCGTTATTCTGCGAATTACATCGCGACGAACGACGTGCATTACATTAATCAAGGCGATGCGCGTTTGCAGGATATTCTGCTTGCGATCCAAACCAACGCACTGCTCACTGACCCTGATCGCATGAAGATGACTGACGACTCATATTACCTGCGTACGCCGCAGGAGATGAGTACGTTGTTTGCGGAAGTACCTGAATCGTTAAAGAATACCTTGCTCATCGCCGAGCGTTGTAACGTGGATCTGAGCTTCAAGGGTTATCACCTGCCAGATTTTGTTGTCCCCGAAGGCTTCACACCAGAATCGTATCTACGTCACCTGTGTAATGAAGGGGCGAAAAAACGCTACGGGGACCGTGCCACCAGTCCACAGGTCCAGGAAAGAATCGATTACGAGTTTGGCATCATCCACAAAATGGGCTTTGATGCGTACTTCCTGATCGTATGGGACTTGTGTCGTTATGCCAAAGAAAATGACATCTGGTACAACGCGCGCGGTTCGGCGGCGGGCTCGATCGTCGCTTATGTTTTAGAGATCGCATTGGTTGACCCGTTGCAACATGACTTGTTGTTTGAACGCTTTTTAAATCCGGGGCGTATCTCAATGCCCGATATTGACCTCGATTTCCGCGATGACCGTCGCGGCGAGATGCTTGAATATTGCACGCGCAAATACGGTAGCGACAAGGTCGCACAGATCATCACGTTTGGCACGATGGGAACGAAAGCCGCCTTGCGCGATGTGGCGCGCGTGATGGATATCCCATTGCCGGAAGTGGACCGCGTTGCCAAATTGGTGCCATTTGTTTCGGGCAGAAACACCACCATGGAAGATGCGCTGGCGATTCCCGAGTTCAAAAAGCT
>Ga0137459_1000825_pt1 | contig 10486 bp, 8 predicted proteins | sample EasRivERMGT700_2_FD_104908 | JGI IMG/M metagenome (GOLD analysis project Ga0137459, IMG submission 104908) | Soil microbial communities from meander-bound floodplain in the East River, Colorado, USA - East River MetaG ERMGT700_2 | ecosystem: Environmental > Terrestrial > Soil > Floodplain ... | reverse complement strand
GGTCGTGGGGATGGCACCGACGCGCATCGTGATACGGTGGTCAACAGACGAGCGGCGAACCCAGCCCGCGCCGCCAGCGCGCGTGCCCGCGGTCTCCCGAACACCCGCGCAACCGACCGCGGACGTCATGTCGTGGCAGTGAGGTTCCAACCGGCATCGCCCGCGCGCGTGCGAGCATTTCCCCGCACGCCGGCAATGCTTGAGACCCATACGGTGTCCCATGGCCGTCTCGCAGGGCAACCGGTCAGATCCTCTGTGGCGGGCTACTAGCCCCGAGGTCCGACTCGAGCGGCTCCGCCGCCGCAGCAGCCACCGCAAGTGCCAGGATCACCAGTGCCTTCATTCCGTGACAACGCCCGTACGTGGTCACGGCGCGGATCCCGGCGCCGTGCGCGGGCCGACCCGCAGGTGCGGCAAGAGGCACAGCGAGCCCAGCCCCGCGAGCACCGCGAACCACAGGAACAGCGTGCTCCAGCCCCAGCGATCGGTCACGTACACCAGCACGAAGCCCTGCAGCACCTGACCGATCGATCCGATGCCGTTGATCAGCCCGGCCGCGAGCCCGGCGGCGTGCGGCCCGCCGAGATCCTGCGCCACCGCGCCGGAGATCAGCGAGTCGGCGGCGAACAGGCACCCGCCGACCGCAGCCAGCGCGAGCACGTTGACCAGCGGCGACACCGACGCGACCTCGCGGTAGAGGAACAGCGCCGCCACCAGGAGCCACAGGAACACGAACGCGGTGAGCACCCGCCGCTTGCCGAACACGCGATCGGCGACGAGCCCGGCGATGATCACCAGCACCACGCCGCCGGCGTCGAAGGCGATCGACACGTCGAGCGACTGCTGCTTGCCGTAGTGGAAGACGCGCTCGAGGTAGTACGGCAGCCAGAAGATGAACGAGTAGCGGATCGACTTGCAGCAGAAGTACGACCCGCCGAGCGCCCACACCATCGGCGTGCGCAGCACGCGCGGCAGCTCGCGGCGCATCAGCCGGTGCCGCTCGGCGGCGTCGCGCGCGGTGCTGTCGGGATCGCGGTAGCCGAGGTCCGACGGCCGATCGCGGACCAGCAGGAAGAACGCGAGCGCGACCACCGCGACCCAGATCGCGGGCCCGATGAACGTGCCGCGCCAGCCGAACCAGCCGATCAGGCGGGACGCCAGCAGCGTCGCGACCAGCCCGCCGGCCTGGTAGCAGGTCGACCACCAGCCCATCACCTCGCCGCGGCGCGCGGTCCCGTACCACTCGGCCATCGCCTTGCCGTTGCCGGGCCAGCCGGTCGACTGCGCGAAGCCGTTGATGCCCCACACCAGCATGTACATGCCCATCAGCGTGCCGGTGACGCTGTCGACCATCTGGAAGATCACGCACGCCAGCGCCGACGCCAGCATCCCGCACGCCACCCAGCGCCGCGGGCCCCAGCGCTCGGTGAGGTACCCGTTGGTCACCTGGCCGAGGCAGTATGCGATGTTGTACGTGGTGTCGATCCAGTTGAGCTGCGCCTTGTCCAGGCCGAAGGCGGCCTCGAGCGAGGTCTTGCTCGCCTTGAAGGGCATCCGCGTGAGGTAGTACGAGAAGTACGACAACCACGTGACGGCGAAGATGCGAGCGCGCCACGACGGCGGCGCCTCGGGCGAAACCAACACGGCGGACGCGGGCTCGACCATGGCGCACGACGCTAGCCCGGTTCGGTGACGCGCGGGTGTCGCCGGGTCACCGTACCGACGGCTCGATCGCCGGCGGAAACGCCGCAGAACGCAACCAGTTCGCGGGGTTCGCTGGGGGCAATTCACACCTCACGCGTCAACGCGCGTTCACAGGCACGCCACGCCGCGACCAGGCTGCGCCCACTTGCGGGCGCCGACGTCACGCGCCGCCGCTCGCCGGGCCTGGCATCTGCCTCGCAGTCATCCGGGACATACTCTCGCTGCCGGATCTTTGACGGACGGCCACGCAGCGCGGGGGGCCACCGAGGCATGCTGCCTCGGTGGCTTTGTTTTTTCGGCGGGTGCTAGTGTCAAGGCGATGCCTTCGCGCTGGTCCGGTGTCGTCCTCGTGGTCCTTGCCTGCGGCGGCGCTGCCGGTCCGTCGTCACCCGCGGCCGACAGCGTGCGCGCCTACGTGCAGGCGCTCCACAGTAGCGACGCGCACGACGCCTACGCGCTGCTGTCCTTCGAGGCCCGCAAGCAGGTCAGCTACGACGAGTTCGCGCTGGCGTGGAAGCAGGGCGAGAAGGAGCGCGCCTGGCAGGCCAAGGTCCTGGGCGACAGCCTCCAGGGCAACCCCGACGTCGGCGAGCGCGCGCTGATCCGGTATCCGGATGGCAAGCTCGTGCAGCTCGAGCGCGAGGGCAAGACCTGGCGGCTCGAGAGCGAGCTGGTGAGCCGGTCGCGCGCCAAGCAGCCACGCGACGCCGTCCGGCTGTTCGCCGAGGCGATCACCGGGCGCGACCTCACCGGCGTGCTCAACGTGCTCACGCAGCGCCGCCGCGAGGGCCTGACCCGGCAGGTCGAGGGCTTCGTCGCGGGGATCGGCAAGCGGATCAACGATCGGATCGATCAGTTCGGCAGCGATCGCGCCGAGCTCCGCTGGGACGAGAACGGCATCCGCTACCGCATCGTGCTGCGCAAGGAAGACGACGAGTGGCGGATCGACGACATCTACATCCGGCCCGCGCCCAAGGACGAAGACGCCGACAAGGCCGGCGAGACCTCGCTGCCCGACGACTTCTGAACGCGCCCGGTCAGCCGCGCTTCTTGCCGAAGAACGGCAGGTAGTGGCGCAGGCTGCGCAGCCGCTCGAGCGCCTGCGCCGCGGCGCCCTCGGTGAGCCGGGGCGGCTCCTCGAGCACCGGCGCGTCGGGCGGCAGGAGCTCGGCGAGCGGGGTCGCTTCCGAGATCTCGCCGGTCTGCGCGACGAGCCCGACCGCGGCGCGCGCCTCGATCACGCTCTTCGACAGGACCGTATGCAGATCCTTGCGCAGCTGGACCTTCTTGAGCGCCGTCCCGATCTGGCGCGCCATCTCGCGGGTCGACGGGAACCGGTCGTCGACCTCGACGGTCAGCGCGCGATGGATGATCTGGACGAACGCCGCGGGCACGTCGGGCCGCAGCGGCCGCAGCGGCCGGACGATGCAGTCGCGCAGCCGGGTGTAGGTCTCGTAGTCGGTCTGGCCGTCGAACAGCTTGCGTCCGACCAGCGCCTCCCACAGCACCGAGCCACACGCGAACTGATCCGAGGCCGGGCTCGGCCGGCCGCCGGTGACGATCTCGGGCGCGAGGTAGGCCATCTTGCCCTTCACGATCCCCGGCTCGGTGGTCTCCTGCTGGCGATCGGGCGCGAACGCCAGCCCGAAGTCGATCAGCTTGACCATCCCGCGCGTCGTGAGCAGGACGTTGTGCGGCGAGACATCGCGATGGACGATCGGTAGTGGCAGGCCATCGGGCCCGACGCGCTCGTGCGCCGCCGCGAGGCCGCGCAGGATGCCGACCGCGACCGCGGCGACCAGCTCCCAGCGCGTCGGCTCGTTGCGCGCGACGTGCCACTTGACCCAGCTCCCCAGGTCGACGCCATCGATCCACTCCTGGACCATGTAGTAGTTGCCGCGGTCGTGGACGAAGTCGTGGACCTCCGAGACATTGGGCGACTGCAGGGCCGAGCCGACCCGGGCTTCCTCGACGAACATCGCGACGTACTGGGGCTGGAGCGCGAGGTTCTGATGCATCTGCTTGATCGCGACGTCGCGCACGAACCCCGCGTCGCCGCGCACCCGACCGCGCCACACATCGGCCATGCCACCGCGACCTGCGACCTCGAGCAGCTCGTAGCGACCGCCGACGATCAAACCTGGACGCGGCTCCTCGCCCATCGACCTGCGATCATCGCATACAAACCCTCGGGGATTGCCCGAAGCAGAGATCATTCACCGCCCGAGGGCGCGGGTGGTAAATTCGACTCGATGGCTGGAAGTCCCGAGCTCGGTCGGTTCGCGGACGTGGTCGCGCGCGACGACTTCCCGCTCGATCACGCGGCGTTGCTGATCGGCGCGTGGGACTACCCGGCGCGCGATCTGACCGGGTACCACAACCAGCTCGATACGATCGCGCGCTACGCCGAGCCCGAGGTCGTGCGCGCCGACGGTGGCATCGGCCGCGCTCGCGCGATCAGCGACTGCCTGTTCGATCGGCTCGGGTTCTCGGGCAACACCGACGACTACTACGATCCGCGCAACAGCTTCCTGTGCGACGTGCTCGACCGCCGCACCGGCATCCCGATCTCCCTGTCGGTGCTCTACCTCGAAGTCTCGCGCCGGGTCGGCGTGCTCGCGCAGGGCGTGAACTTCCCGGGCCACTTCCTCGTGCGGGTCGCGATCGAAGATGCCTGGCTGTTCATCGATCCGTTCAGCGGTGGCCGCGCGCTGTCCCCCGCCGATCTCGAGGTGCTGCTGCGCAAGACGACCACGCCGGACGCCGTGCTCGAGCCGAGCGTGATCGCCCCGGCGAGCAAGCGCCAGATCGTCGCGCGCATGCTGGTCAACCTCGCCGGGATCTACGGCCGCAACGGCGATCTGCCGCGCTCGCTCGACGTGCTCGAGCGGCTGGCCCTGATCGAGCCGAACAACCCGCGGATCTCGCGCGACCTCGTGCAGCTCCGCGAGCGCGTCGACGGATTGAACTAGGCCCGGGCGTGCCGCCGGGCGCGGCTTTACGTATAGTCGAGGCGATGTCCGAGTCGGGTGATCCGTTCTCACCGGGGGCGGTGGCGCGCCAGCTCGACACCTGCACGTTCTGTCCGAAGATGTGCCGGCACGCGTGCCCGGTGTCCACGGCGAGCGGCCGCGAGACCCATATCCCGCAGGTCAAGATGGATCGGCTGAACCAGCTGCGGCTGGGGCGCGGCGCGTGGACCGCCGAAGCGACCGATCCGCTGTGGGCGTGCACCGGCTGCCGCCACTGCACGATGTACTGCGATCACGGCAACGAGCCCGGGCTGGTGCTGTTCACCGGCCGCGCCGCGGCGGTCGCCCGCGGGGTGCCGCACCCGGCGCTGGTGGGCTACAGCGAGCGGTTTCGCGCCCGCGAGCAGCGGCTCAGCGTCCAGCTCGCCGTGATGTTCGAGCCCAAGCTCGCCACCGAGGGCGAGATCGGCTACTGGCCGGGCTGCGACGCGATCGACAAGGGCGCCGGGGACATCGCCGCGGCGATGGCGCTGTTCGACCGCGTCGGGCTCGAGCAGGTGCGGATCGTCGAAGCGCCGCAGGCGTGCGCCGGGTATCCGCTGCTCGCCGCCGGCCACCGCGATCTGTTTCGCTGGCACGCCGGCCGGGTCGCGTCGTCGCTGCGCGGCTTCCGCAAGGTCGCGATCAACTGCTCGGCGTGCCTGTTCGCGCTGCGCGCGCAGTACCCCGCCGAGGGCGTCAACCTGCGCACCGAGGTGGTCTCGCTCGCCGATCTGCTCGCGCCCGCGGCGGCCAACCTCGCGTGCCCGGTGACCCGCCGGTCGGTCTACTACCACGACCCCTGCTACCACGCGCGCTACAACGGCGTGATCGAGCAGCCGCGCCGCGCGCTGTCGCAGCTCGCCGAGCTCCGCGAGCTCGGGTGGAACAAGACCGACACCGAGTGCTGCGGCGGCGGCGGCCTCCTGCCCAAGACGATGCCGCTCGTCGCCGACCAGATGTCCAAGCGCCGGCTCGCCGAGGTCCAGGCGACCGGCGGCGGCATGGTCGTCACCTCGTGCGCGACCTGCGCGTTCATGCTCAAGCGCAACGCGCCGCCGTCGGTCCAGGTCGCCAACCTCGCGACCGCGATGGCGCAGCTGTCCGAGACGCCGTTCACGCCGCCGGCGAACGCGCTCGACGACGACGGCTGAGCGCACCACGCCGCGCGCGATCCGCAGCGGTGACTGGCCGCACCCACGGCTTGCGACTATGATCCGCTGATGGCTGCGTCGCACCGCCCCAAGGCCACCTTCGCCGATCTCGAGTTGCTCGGCGACCACCTGAGCGCGGAGATCATCCACGGCACGATCGTCGAGAAGGCGATGCCGACGATGGAGCATGGACGATCGCAGCTGATCGCCGGCCAGATCCTGGGCCGACGATTTGACCGCCGCCCCGGAGGGCGCTGGCCAGGTGGCTGGTGGTTTGGGACGGAGGTCGACGTCGAGTACGAGACCCACGAGATATTTCGACATGATCTCGTCGGCTGGCGACGAGATCATGTGCCAGAGTGTCCGCGCGGCCGGCCGATCCGCATACGTCCCGACTGGGTGTGCGAGATGTTGTCGCCGTCCAACGAAAAGCGGGATCTCGTCGACAAGATGCAGGTGCTGCAGCTCGCCGGTGTGCCGCATTACTGGATCGGCAACCCCCAGGAAAAGACCCTGGTCGTGCATCGCTGGCAGGCCAAGGGGTACCTGATCGTGCTCACGGCTGCCTCGGGGGACGTCGTGCGCGCTGAGCCGTTCGAGGCCATCGAGCTTCGCATCGACGTCATGTTCGGTGACGCGGACGACGACGAATGACACGAACCGCGTCGGGGTACCGCGGATAAGCCGCACGCGCGGGATGCGTCGAAGTCACGGCCGCGAGGCCGGCTCGGCCGCCGCGTCGCGCCGCCAGGCCTGCATGGCCGGCAGCGCGGCGACCGCGTCGACATACGCGCGGCAGGGCGCGTCGAGCTCGACGCCGTAGGTCGTGAACCGGGTGGTCACCGGCGCGAACATCGCGTCCGCGATCGAGAACCGCCCGAACAGGAACGGCCCGCCGCTCGCGGCGAGCGCCTCGCGCCAGATCTCGAACACCCGGCGCGCATCGGCCATCGCGTCCGGCACGTGGCCCTGCCCCGACTTGTCGGCGCCCAGGTCCATCGCCAGGTGGTTGCGGAGCGCGGTGAACCCCGAATGCATCTCGGCGCTGATCGCGCGCGCATGCGCCCGCCGCGCCCGATCGGCTGGCCACAGCTGCGCCTCGGGCGCGAGCTCGTTCAGGTACTCGCAGATCGCGAGCGAGTCCCACACCACGAGATCGTCGTGGTGAAGCACCGGCAGGCGGCCCGCCGGGTTGACCTTGGCGATCTCGGCCCGCGTGACCTCGCGATCGAGCAGGATCGTCCGGGTCTCGAACGCAAGGCCGGTGTGCGCGAGCGCGACGTACGGGCGGAGGGACCACGACGAATATCGCTTGCTGCCGACGTAGAGCGTGAGCGTCATGCGCGGGACTGTAACAGCGGCGCGATCAAACGCCGAACTTCGCCAGCTTCTTGTGCAGCCCCTCGCGGGTGATCCCGAGCGTGACCGCGGTCTTGGTCTTGTTGCCGCCGTGATCGCGCAGCGCCTCGGTGAGCAGGAAGCGCTCGACCTGATCCATCATCTCCTTGAGCGTGCCCTTGTGCGGCGCGATCCGCGTGATCGTGCCCTCGATCTTGCGCAGCCGCGGCGACAGATCGGTGATCTCGATCCAGTGGCCGGGCTCGGCCTGGATCACGAGGCGCTGGATCTCGTTCTCGAGCTCGCGGATGTTGCCCGGCCAGTTGTACGCCGACAGCGCGTCGAGCGCGTCCTGCGTGAAGCCGGGGAGCTCGACGCGGTACTCCTCGGCGTAGCGCTTGAGGAAGTGGGCGGCGAGCGCCGGGACGTCCTCGCGACGCTCGCGCAGCGGCGGCAACGTGATCGGAAACACCATCAGGCGGTAGTACAGATCCTGGCGGAACCGCCCCTTCTCGACCTCGGCGGATAGATCGCGGTTGGTCGCGCACAGGATGCGGACATCGACGTGCATCTCGCTCGTCGCGCCGACCGGACGGATCGTGCCCTCCTGGAGCACCCGCAACAGCTTGGACTGCAGCGTGAGCGGCATCTCGCCCATCTCGTCGAGGAACAGCGTGCCGCCATCGGCGATCTCGAACAGCCCCTTCTTGTCGCTGTCGGCGCTGGTGAACGCGCCGCGCTTGTGGCCGAACAGCTCGCTCTCGAGCAGGTTCTCGGGCAACGCGGCGCAGTTCTGCGCGACGAACAGCTTGTCGCGGCGCTGCGACTGGTGGTGGACCGCGCTGGCGATCAGCTCCTTGCCGGTGCCGGTCTCGCCGTCGATGCACACCGTCGCGCGGGTATCGATCACGCGCTCGAGCTTCGCGAACACGTCCTTCATCGCCGCCGAGTCGCCGATGATGTTGTCGAACTTGATCTTCTGCTCCTTGCGGCGCAGGTAGACGTTCTCGCCGCGCGCGCGCTCCTCGGCGACCCGCAGCCGCTGGAACAGCGTGGCGTTGTCGATCGCGAGCGACGCCTGGGCCGCGAGCAACAGGCCGACCTCGAGATCGGTCTCGCTGAACATCCCGGCCGAGGCGCGGTTGTCGGACTGGATGAGGCCGATGATGTCGTCGCCGCGCCACAGCGGGATCGCGAGGATCGAGAGGATCTGGCCGCCGAGGATCGACTCGCTCGACAGCGCCTCCTGGGCGTTCGCGGTGACCACCGCGGCGCGATCGGCGAGCACGCGCCGCAGCACCGCGCGGCTCGCCCGCACCGGATCGCCGCCGGTGGCCCGCGCCGGGTCCTTGGTCCGCTCGCGCGACACCGCGAGCGCGAAGCGATCCTTGTCAGTGTCGGAGCGCAGGAGGATCGCGACGTGCGTGGCGCGCGGCAGGAGCTCGAACGTGGCGGTGATGCAGGCCTCGATCACCGCGCCGAGCTCGAGCCGCGTGCCCAGCGGCTGCAGCGCCTTGTAGACCCGCAGCGCCTCGCCCGGATCGCGCTCGATCTGATCGGCGACCGCGGGCAGGTTCATGATCGACCGCGACGCGATCAGCCGATCGCCGAGGTCACCGGCGTCGCCGGCGTCGTCGACCTCGTCGGGCGCCTCGGCGTCGTCGCCGATCCGCACCGCGATGCGCACCGGATCGTGGTGATTGCCGAGCAAGAGCACGTCGCCATCGGCGAGCGCGACCTCCCAGCGCGCCGCGGCGTCGACCGGCATGCGCTTGCCGTCGCGCTCGACCGCCGAGCCGTTGGTCGAGCGCAGATCGCGGAACACGAAGTGATCGCCGGCGCGCGTGATCTGCGCGTGATCACCGGACAGATGAAAATCGCTCACGACCACCGTGCTGGCAGGTGAGCGCCCGATAGTCGTGGCTCCCCCGCTGGAGGTGATGCGATGCGTACGCTGCGTCGCGGTGCCGTTGAGGATTTCGAGAACGATCACTGAAACGTGGCGCTACACCACTCCCTGATCGAGCTTTATACTGCACACTCTTTCGCGAAGCATGCCGGGACTCTCGAAAGTCATCGTGCTCGATCCCGACGCCCGGGCCGGCCGGCAGATCCAGCTCGGCTTCGAACGGGAGGGTGTGCCAACCACCACGATCCCGGCCAACACCGCCGAGCTCGAGCTACCCGGCGACGACACCGGGCTGGTCGTGGTCGGGGGCGTCGACGGCCACGGCCTCGAGCTGGTCCGCCGCAGCCGCCGGTGGCTCGACGGCCGACGGATCGACGCCCCGATCATGTTCGCCGGCCGGGGGGTCGAGCGCGGCGACGCCGAGGCCGCCGGCGCCGACGAGGTCGTATTGCAACCCGCGTACCTCCGCGACGTCGTGACGATCGGGCGGCTGCTGCTCGGGTTGCCGTCCCGCGAGCGCGCCCACCTCGCGGGCAGCCTCGCCGAGGTCACCGGGGTATTCACGCTGGTGCGCGCCCTGGCCGCCATGGGCCGCAGCGCGACGCTCAGCCTGAACCGCGGCCTCCGGCGCGGCGAGATCCGGTTCTTTCACGGCGAGGTCACGTCGGCGCAGGTCGGGATGATCCACGGCCAGGCCGCGCTGCATCAGCTGCTGCTGTGGACGGACGCGCGCTTCGACTTCCACCACGAGGACATCGTCCGCAGGCAGCAGATCCCGCTGACCCACGAGGAGCTGTTCGCGGATGCGGAGCGCTTCCTCGAGAGCGTGCGCGACTCGAGCGGCGGGCTGTCGCCCTCGATGGTGCTCGAGCAGGACGCCCTGCGCGTGCAATCGTTCGGCAAGCAGATCCCGACCGAGGTCTACGGGGTGCTGCGGATGTTCGATGGCCATCGCGTGCTCGCCGACGTGCTCGAGGACTCGGCGTACCGCGTGTTCGAGACCCTGCGGGTGGCGCAGCGCGCGGTCGAGGTCGGGCTGCTCCGCGTGATCAACAAGCAGCCGCAGCGCGTGAGCTGGCGCGCGGTGCTCTCGATCGAGGAGTGGCTGGTCGGTGGCGAGGCCGGCGACAGCGGGCCCGACTCGGGGCCGGTCGGCACGCGCGGCAGCGGCCCGGTGGCGCGCGAGCCGGGGCCGACCACGACGCGCGACCAGCGAACCAAGTCCGCACGCAAGCCACGGCGCAAGAAGAAGCGCCGCACCGACACGCCGCCGGCGATCCCGATCGGACCGGCGGCGGCGAAGCAGACCATCGACTGGGGTGCGCTGGTGCCGCGGATCGTCGGCGCGGAGGTCGGCCCGCTCGCCGGCG
>Ga0137459_1000824_pt1 | contig 10489 bp, 6 predicted proteins | sample EasRivERMGT700_2_FD_104908 | JGI IMG/M metagenome (GOLD analysis project Ga0137459, IMG submission 104908) | Soil microbial communities from meander-bound floodplain in the East River, Colorado, USA - East River MetaG ERMGT700_2 | ecosystem: Environmental > Terrestrial > Soil > Floodplain ... | reverse complement strand
TCGAGCTCGACATCCGGCCCGGCGAGGTCGTCGCGCTGGTCGGGCCGTCGGGCGCCGGCAAGTCGACGATCCTGTCGCTGCTCTATCGGTTCTACGACGTCGACGCCGGCCGCGTGCTGTTCGAGGGCGTCGACGTCCGCACGCTGTCGCTCGGCGAGCTGCGCCGCGCGTTCGCGATGGTCGCCCAGGAGCCGGTGCTGTTCTCGGGCACGATCCGCGACAACATCGGCTACGGCAAGGACGGCGCGACCACCGCCGAGATCGAGGCCGCGGCGCGCGACGCCTACGCGCATGACTTCATCACCGGGTTCCCCGACGGCTACGCCACGCTGATCGGCGAGCGCGGCACCAAGCTGTCGGGTGGCCAGAAGCAGCGGATCGCGCTCGCGCGTGCGCTGCTCGCGAACCCGCGGGTGCTGATCCTCGACGAGGCGACCTCGAACCTCGACGCCGAGAGCGAGGCCCAGGTCCAGGCGGCGCTCGCGCGGCTGATGCAAGATCGCACCACGATCATCGTGGCCCACCGGCTGAGCACCGTGCGCGACGCCGATCGGATCGTCGTGATCGAGGGCGCCCGCGTGGTCGAGCAGGGCCGTCACGACGAGCTGATGGTGCGGCGGGGGACCTATCACCGGCTGGTCGAGCACCAGCTGGTCGCCGGTGACAAGGCGGCGTCGTAGGACGCGTCCCGACGTCCCGGCGGCCGGCGCTCGGCGGGCTGGTGCCCCGGCGGCCGTTCAGAAATCTGAGAGGTGCGACCTGTTCACGGAGACGCACCGCCGGTCACACGTTGCGGCTGCCGCGAATCACTGCATCCGCGCAAGTTCTGCGGCGATGGCTCGTCGACGTTGGGGGGGGGCCGCGAGTCAATCCGAACGGCGGTCAGCTTCCGGCAGCGGGGCCCACCCGTGCGGAGACGCGCGCATGGCCGGGTGGTTGGCGTAGCATGGCGCGGCATGGCATCTCGCCGCCCGGAAGGAACGGCGCTGTTGGTCGCCGGGCACGGTGCACTCGGCGCGCTCGATGCCTCCGCGCTGCACACGCTCGGTCAGATCGGCGAGGCGCTGCTCGCCACCGGCACGGCGTGGCAGATCCGCCGGCTCGCCTCGACGGCGGGCGCGCGCTACGCGCCCGATCGCGGCGCGCTCAAGCAACACCTCGACGAGCTGAGCGGCGAGCCGGCGCGCGCGGCGGTGCTGGTCGTGCTGGGCACGATCGTGAACGTCGGCGGCGAGCCCGCGCTCGTCACCGGCGATCGGGCACGCGAGTACCCCGAGGACGCGACCTTGCCGCTGCGCTGGATCCGCGATCGGCTGAGCGCGGCGCGCGCCGAGCAGCTCGTCGCCGTGGTGTCGGCACGCGGCGACGGCGCCGGCGATCCGGCCGCGTGGCTGAGCGCGCTCGGCACCCAGCGCACGCCCCACCTCGTGGCCGTGGCGGCGTCGGCCGACGACGCCCACCCGCTCGTCGAGGCGCTGCTGACCGCGCTGTGCGGTGACGCGCTCGATCCGCGGACCGGCACCGTGACGATGGCGAGCCTGTCGACCTACCTCGGCCGCCACGGCGGCACCGCCGTGCAAGGCTCCGATACCGCCGAGACGCTCGCGCAGCCGCCGCCGCTCGCCGGGCTGTGGGACGTGCGGCGCTCGCAGCTGTCGATGCGCGCGACCCGGCCGCGCACCAGCGACGACACCGAGGACCTGACCGGCACCGTGCTGCCGGGCCGGTTCCGCATCGACTCGGTCGTCGCGCGCGGCACGTTCGGCACCGTGTACCGCGCCCGCCAGCTCGCGGTCGAGCGCGACGTCGCCGTCAAGGTGCTGCACGCCGACATCGATCCGTCGTCGGACGACGGCCGGCTGTTCGTGCACGAGATCCGCAGCGTCGGCAAGATCGATCATGCCAACGTCGTGCGCATCCATCAGGCCGACATCACGCACGACGGCCGGCTGTTCTTCGCGATGGAGCTGCTCGACGGCCGCGATCTCCAGGTGGTCGGCGGCGACCGGCCGCTGCCGCGGCCTCGCGCGGTCGAGCTCGTGCGCCAGCTGCTCGCCGGGCTCGGTGCCGCGCACGACGCCGGCCTGGTCCACGCCGACGTCAAGCCGGCCAACGCGATCGTGATCGAGCGCGACGGGGTCGAGCGCGTCGTGCTCGTCGACTTCGGCCTCGCCCGGCTGCGCGCGCCCGATCACCCGGCCGAGTCCGCCGGCGGCACCCCGGCGTACATGGCACCCGAGCAGATGCACCTCGGCCGCGTCGACGCCCGGTCCGATCTGTTCTCGGCCGCGCTCGTCCTGGTCTACCTGCTCACCGGCTGGCGGCGGCCCAACGCGTTCACGCCGACCCCGCCATTCGAGATCATCCCGGATCCGGATCTGCGCGCCGTGCTCGAGCGCGCGCTCGAGCTCGAGCCGGCCCAGCGCTACGCGACCGCGCGCGAGCTGTCGTCCGCGCTGACCGGCGCCGCGCCGCCGGCGGCGCGCGAGGTCCCCCCCGCGTCGCCGGCGCCGTTTCGCCAGCTCGCGCCGATGACCGAGGACGATCGCGGCCGGCTCTACGGGCGCGAGGCCGACCTCGCCGTGCTCACGCAGCACGCGCTGTATCGCCGCAGCGTCATCTACACGGCGCCGTCGGGCACCGGCAAGACCTCGATGCTGCGCGCCGGCCTCTTGCCCCGCCTCGAGGCGCTCGGCGTCCACGCCGTGTACCTACGGTGCCGCGCCGATGCATCCGCCGCGCTCGCCGCCGCGATCTGGCCCGACGGCGCGGCGCTGGCCGACGTGAGCACGGTCCGCGCGAGCGATCTCGCGGCGTCCGGCGACGGCGCGGCCGCCCCGACGATCGCCGCGGCGGTCACCCGCTGGCACCGCCAGCGCGGCGGCAAGCTGGTGCTGATCCTCGATCAGATCGAGGCCGCGCTCGGCGACGACGGCTTCGTGCGCGACGTGCTCGGCTTCGCGGGCTGGCCCGCCGACGCCGACGTCGCGGTCGTGCTCAGCATCCGCGAGGATCACCTCGCGCGCCTGCTCGCCCGCGCGCAGACGATCGAGCCCGGGATCCCGCTGGTCCGGCTCCCGCCGCTCAGCCCCGACGGCGCGCGCGCCGCGATCATCGCGCCGCTCACCGAGGCCCGGCTCGCGATCCAGCCCGAGCTGCTCGACGCGCTGCTCGCCGATCTGCAGCGCGCGGCGTCCGCGATCGGCCCCGAGATGGGCTGGGGCACGGCGCCGGCGGTGTTCCCGCCGCACCTCCAGCTCGCCTGCTCGGTGCTCTACGAGGCGCTCGCGCCCGGCGACGCCACGCTCACGCTCGCGCACTACAAGCGGCTCGGCGGGTTCGACGCGATCGTCGGCGAGCACCTCGAGCGCGTGCTCGACACCGAGCTGACCGACGGCAGCGACAAGATCGCGCGCGCGCTGTTCGTCGCGCTGGTCACCGCGGAGCACGAGCGCGCGATGCGCCCCGAGTCCGAGCTGATCGCCATGCTCGGCGACGCCGAGCGCGTCACCCTCGTGCTCGAGCTGCTGCGCTCGCGCGGCCTGGTGGTCCGGGTCCGCGGCGACGACGGCGAGCCGAGCTGGGAGCTCGCCCACGACAGCCTCGTGCCGCGCGTGCGCGCGTGGCTGGACGCGCGCGATCTCGCCCGCCGCCGCGCGATCGAGCTCGTGCGTTATCACCTGCGCCGGTCGCGCGCCGACGCGCCGAGCCTGCTCAGCTTCCGCGAGCTCCGCGAGCTGCGGCGCCACGGCGACGCGATCGTCGAGCTCGACGCCGAGTGGAAGCGGCGCACCACCGACGAGCCGTGGAGCCCGATCCGGCTGGTCGCGCGGTCGCGCCAGGCGCTGCAGCGCATGATCGCGGTCGTCGCGCCGCTGGTCCTGGCCGCGGCCGTGATCGCCGGCGTCGCGTTCCACCGCAACCGGGTCGAAGCGGAGCTACGCAGCCTCGATCTGGGGCGCTTCGTGCTCGAGCTCGCGCCGTTCGACTGGGATCCCCGCGGGCAGGTCCCGATCGCGGTCGACCCGGCGACGGTCGAGCTGCACTGGGAGCTGCACACCTGGTACAGCAACGACGAGTATGGCCCGCCGGTGCCCGACGACGACGTCGTGCGCGGTGCGCGCCGGATCGTGGGCGGCGCGCTGGTCGAGCACGTCGAGGCGCGCGGCGGCCGCGCGTTCCTGTTGATGTCCCGCGGCAGCTGCCACCCCTCGATCGTGCCGTTGCGCGATCTCCCGGGCTACGTCAAGCGCGATCAGGAAGCGCCCGTGCTGCGCATCCCGGTCCCGACCTGCGCCGCCACGCAGGTCGATACGATCGAGATCCCCGCCGGGCCCTTCATCTATGGTGGCGCCGGCGATCCGCCCTCGCAGGCGATCCTCGCCGACCGGGACGCGACGTTGCGCAACGAGGCCCGGCCTGCGCTGGCCGCGTTTCGCATCGACCGGACCGAGGTGACCAACGCGGCGTTCACGATGCTGGCGTCGATGAGCGGCTTCACCGACATCGCCTCGCCGGTGTACCCCTTGAACGACGAGCTCAAGAACGCCGGTGGTGCCAGGAAGCCGGTCACCGGGATCCCCTGGCACGTCGCGCACGCCTATTGCCGGTACCTCGGCAAGGAGCTGACGTCGTCGCAGCAGTGGGTCAAGGCGATGCGCGGCGGCGCCCCGCTCCCCGATGGCACGCCCAACCCGCATCCGCGGCGCAACCTGCCGTGGGGCGGGACCGAGGCCGAGGCGGCCGCGCGCGCGCGGCTCGACCCCACCAAGGGCGTCGCGGACGTCGGCACCCACCCCGGCGACGTGAGCCCGTACGGCGTGCTCGACCTCACCGGCAATGCGCAGGAATGGACGGGCTCGCTCGGCGACGTCAAGGGCCTGCGCATCGTGCGCGGCGGCTGCATCCTCAAGGAGTGCATCGAGCAGCTGATCGACGACATGGCGGTGGAGAACATGCGCCCGGAGTCGTCCGGCGGGCTGTTCGAGCTCGGGATGCGCTGCGCGATCAGCCCGTGACGTCGGTGGGCACCCGCTCGCCGATGATCCGGCGCAGCCGCGGCGCGTCGTCGACCGGATACACCACGCCGGGCTCGGCGGTCCCACCGGGATAGAACCGGACGAACGCGCCATCGAACAGCACGTGCGCGAGGTGATACGCCCCGGGCACGGCCGACGGCAGCGCGAGCTCGCAGGTCGGCGTCCCTCCCAGCCCCGGCATCGGCGCGCCCGCATCGCGCCGGATCAGCGGCAGGAGCTCGCGGGCCTCGCGCGCCGTCGCGATCCGCCGGGGCCACGGATCCGCACGCGGTCCCAGCGGGTACGCCGGCAGCGCGTCGAGGTCGAGCGTGCACGGCCCGGGCTCGGCCTCCGCGGCCGCAACGAGCCGGCGGTCGATGCGCCGCAGCGCGCGCGCGCTCACGAGCATGAACTCCCAGATGTCGCGGAACCCGTGCTCGTCGTAGTGGATCTCGTAGAGCAGGTGGTTCGAGCCGAAGACCTCGACGCCCAGGATGTCGGACAGCGCGCAGAGGGTCGTGCGCGCGGCTTCGGTGCCGGCGGTGTTGCAGCCCAGCAAGCGAACGGCGTGGATCCCGAGCCGCGGCAAGACCTGGTCGGCCGCGAGCGCGTGAACCCACGCGGTCACCTCCGGGCGGGCGGCGTCGATGACCCAGTCACCGAGCCGCAGCTGCGACGTGCTCGCCGCCGAGTGGCCGAGCAGATCGAGGGTCTTCGGCGCGATGGTCTCGGCACCGCCCTGCACCGCGAGCAGCCGCGCGAACAGCGCCTCGAGCTCGGACCGGCCACCGATCCGTACGCTCGCGGTGATGCGCGTGGCGATGCGATCGAGCTCGTGGTCGGGCTCGGCCGAGACCACCGAGAGGTGCGGGCGAGACAGGAGCTCGCGGGAGCGCTCGATGATCACCTCGTAGCTCACCTCGTGGCTCACCCGGCGACGTCAGAACGGGAACGCAAAGCTACCCTTGTACGGCGGGATCTTCGGCTCGAACATCGTCAGGTTGCGTACGGTGTTCGCGTCGAGGAACAGCGCCGCCGGCTTGTGCGGAGTCAACGGCGGGGTGTTCGGATCCGCATCGGCCGCAAGATCCAGCCACCACGTCCCCGCCGGCTTCGCGCTCCCCGATCCGGTGCCCGGGTGCCAGATCTCGACGAGCGACAGGTGGCCCTGCACCTGGAGCAGGTTGGCCTGGAAGCCATAGAACCGCCGGTTTTGCTGCTCACCCTCGAAGTACTGGAACGTCATGAACTCGTGCTTGTGGCCGTGGCTCCCGTTGGGTACGACCGGCCTGGCTCGATCGCCGAGGCTGTCGAGATAGGTTTCGGAGAGCCAGCAAGCGCCGATGGAAGTGCCGCTCGGCCACAACGGGCCGATGGTGGTCCGCCCGCCGCTCCCCGTGTAGTCATCCACCTCGATCTGCGAAACCTTGATGCGGCCTGCGATCGCCGCCGACGGCGTCATCGACAGGTTCACCTTGTACAGCAACGAGCGATCCCAGTTCACGTGTTCGGGATCGCGATCCCACCATTCGCAGATCGTCGGACTTTGGACTGCGCCGATCCAGGCGGGCAATCCATGAAACGTCACTTTACTCATGCGTGCGTACTTCCCTTCCTGTCATTTTCGACTGTCTTCACGACGTAGCTCGAAGTCATTAATGAGGTTATAGAGATGTGATCGAGCGAGGTCGAGCTGGCGCGCCGTCTCGGTCACGTTCCAGTCGTTCTTCTCGAGCGCCTCGAGCACGTGGCGGCGCTGGAACTGACGCGTCGCCTGCTGCAGCGTCAGCGCCTCGGGCTCGTCGCGCGACGCCTTGGGAAAGATATGGTGCTCGTGCAGCGTCGTCGAGTGCTCGCCGTGGGCGCGGATCACGGCCGCCTCGATCGCGTGGGCGAGCTGGCGGGTGTGGCCCGGCCACAACGAATCGCGGCACGCCGCGAGCGCGCGCCGCGACACCGTGAGCGACGGCAGCCGGTGGCGCTTGCACAGCTCGACGCAGAAGTGCTCGACCAGCTCGGGGATGTCGTCGCGGCGCTCGCCGAGGCCGGGCAGCTCGAGCGGCACCACGTGCATCCGGTAGAACAGATCCTCGCGGAACTGCTTGGCGGTCACCCGCTCCTGGAGCTTGGCGTTGGTCGCGCTCAAGATCCGGACATCGGCGCGAATCGACGTCGTCGATCCGAGCGAATGGTATTCGCGGGTCTCGAGCAGCTGGAGCAGCTTGGCCTGCGCGCCCGCGGTGAGCTCGGCCACCTCGTCGAGGAACAGCGTGCCACCTTCTGCCGCCGCGACCTTGCCGGAGACCCGGCGCATCGCCGTCGAGTGCGCGCCACGCTCGGCGCCGAACAGCTCGTTCTCGATCAGCGCCTCGGGGATCGCCGCGCAGTTGAGCTCGACGAACGGACCCGCCGCGCGCGGGCTGTTGAGGTGGAGCGCGCGGGCGAGCATCGATTTACCGGTCCCCGAGGGCCCGGTGATCAATACATCGACATCGAGCGGCGCCACATGAGAAGCAGATTGCAGGAGCTGCGCCAACGCTCTCGAGCGGCCAATGATTTCTGGACATCGCAGTCGCTCGCGGACCTCGCGCGTGTAATCGATCTGGTCGTGGTGGGTGTGGCGAACGAGGCGATCTGCGAGCGGCGCGAGCTGGCGCGCGAACAGCTCCGCGCGCTCGCGATCCGTCGGGGTGAACGGCCCCGGACGGGTTCGACCTTGCAGGTAGATCACGCCGATCGGCGGCTGCACGCCGACGGGCGCGCATAACACCGCCTGGATCAGGTTCTGCCGGACGCTCCCGAGGTCGGAGAACCGGGCATCGAGCGTCGCCGAGGGTGTCTCGATCGTTCGACCTTCTCCGATCGCGCGCGCGATGATGCCGCGCGAGATCGACGCGCGGATCGACGCCACGTCGCGGTCGGTGCAGCGGAACCCCTTCCAGAACCGCGGGCGGTTCGCCTCGTCGTCGTAGAGCTCCAGGTACGCCGTGCTGGCGCCGGTGACCTCCACGATCAGCGCGAGTGCTTCATCGAGGAGTGGCTCGATCTCGTCCTTGCCGCCAAGGTCCAGTAAGCGCCGGTAAAAGTCTCGCTGGTTCGCAAGACTATCCTCACGTGATGGATCGTCGCCGGGCATGAAGATGAGTATCGATCGATACCGAGTCGAAATCGACGTTTGGATGATGCGCGGTGGTTGATTGGTTCAACCAAAACGGCCGGGCGTCCGCTGCGCTGGACACTCCGGAGCCGCCCTGTCCGCTCCGGTGGACGGTGCCGCAACCTGCGGCGGAGGCTGCAGGCCGGATCATGAGATCCATGGGGGAGGGGGAAACGCGATCGACCGCGCGCGGACGCAGCCCACGGTCCGGCGCAAAGCGATGCGTCCGAGTTACAGCGGACAGCTATTGTCATCGCGGGCGGATCTCGAAGGTCACGCGGAACGCTGGATGCCTTGGCCGCCGTGCCTCGCCGTCGCTGCGCCGCGCGGCTTCGTCCGCCCCGGCTGTACTTGCCGGCTGGTGGCTGCCGGACACCACGGACGGAATTACACACCTGGCCTTCTGTTCAAACCGACGAACGAAGTGCGTCATTGATTCCGGTACAGAGTGGCCACCCCATACCAACCCCAGGTCGCGCGAAACTGCCGTATCCTGTCGGGATGCGGGTGACAGCGGTGGTGGTGGTGATTGTCGTCGGAGGCTTCGGCTGCTTCAGCACCGCGCGCTACGACGGCGCGCACGTCCAGCGCGTCGCGAACATCCATGCTCGGTACGAAGCAGAGAGTCGGCGGCAGGCCGAACAGTACGCGTCACGGGTGGCCGCGCTCGACCAGCTCCGCGCGCAACTCGCCCCGATCCCGCCGGGCTCGTGCGCGCCGGAGGCCCGGAGCGACGCGGGCGACGCTGGCGATGACGAGCTCGAGGCGCGGCTGGTCTCGTCACACACCCGGCAAGCCCTGCGGTCCATCGACGAGCAGGTGAGGGCCCTCGCGCAGCACCAGGCGCAGGCGCGCGACCGCCTCGACGCCGAGCGCCAGGGCGAGCTCCAGGCCTCCGCGCAGCAGCGGACCTCCGAGATCGCCTCCGGCCGCGCGGCCCGCCGCGCCCGCTTGCAGGCCGCCCACGCGTTCACGGCGCCGGAGCCAGGCCCGATCCGCGCGCGCCAGCCCTGCGTGGGCGCGACCGGCGCTCAGCTCTTGAGCCGCGTGGGAGCGTGCCGCGTGGCGCCCTGGGTGCCCGGCCGCGTGTCCTCCTCGTCGCACAGCGCGCAGCCTTCGAGCGGCAGCGCGGCGCCGGCCCGCAGGTAGCGCCAGATGTCGTCGGGCAGGCGGCGCAGGGCACGGTCCATCATCGTCTTGACCAGCTCGCAGACACGCTCGTCGGGGATGCCCTCGAGCTCGCCGACCAGCACGGTGAGCGAGTGCTCGAGGCGGTACAGCGCGTCGAGGTCGACGCACTCGACGACCTGCTCGTAGATCACCTGCTCGAGCAAGCTCGCGGCCTGCGCCGGGGTGACCAGCGGCGGCGGCGGCGCGCCGGTCACGACGCGGCTCCCTGGGCGTGGACGGCCGCCGGCCCGAGCGCGAGGCCGGTGGTAGGACCGACGGAGGCGAGCCGGGCCTGCTTGATCAGGGCGTCGCGCAGCTGGTGCTGCAGGGCGGGGTGCTCGTCGAGGTGCGCGAGCGCCTTGTCGCGGCCCTGGCCGATCTTCTGGCCCTCGTAGGAGTACCAGGTGCCGGACTTCTCCACGAGGCCGACCTTCTCGGCGGTGTCGACGAGCTCGCCGAGCTTGTTGATGCCGATCCCGTAGAGGATCTCGAAGTCCGCCTCCCGGAAGGGTGGCGCCAGCTTGTTCTTGACGACCTTGACCTTGCACTCGCTGCCGATCGTCTCGTCGCCGCGCTTGATCGGCTTCTTGCGCCGGATATCGAGCCGCACCGAGCAGTAGAACTTGAGCGCGTTGCCGCCGGTCGTGGTCTCGGGGTTGCCGTAGACCACGCCGATCTTCTGTCTCAGCTGGTTGATGAAGATCACGATGGTCTTCGTCTTCGAGATCTGCGCGGTGAGCTTGCGCAGCGCCTGGCTCATCAGCCGCGCCTGCAGGCCCATGTGGGTGTCGCCCATCTCGCCTTCGATCTCGGCGCGCGGGGTGAGCGCGGCGACGGAGTCGATGACGATCAGGTCGATCGCGCTGGTGCGGACCAGCGTGTCGGCGATCTCGAGCGCCTGCTCGCCGCAGTCCGGCTGCGAGACGAGCAGGTCCTCGAGGTCGACGCCGAGCCGCCGGGCGTAGTCGGTGTCGAGCGCGTGCTCGGCGTCGATGAACGCGCACACGCCACCGCCGCGCTGCGCCTCGGCGATCGCGTGGAGCGTCAGCGTGGTCTTGCCGGACGACTCCGGCCCGTAGATCTCGATGATGCGGCCGCGCGGCAGCCCGCCGCAGCCGAGCGCGACGTCGAGCGCCACCGAGCC
>Ga0137459_1000822_pt1 | contig 10496 bp, 7 predicted proteins | sample EasRivERMGT700_2_FD_104908 | JGI IMG/M metagenome (GOLD analysis project Ga0137459, IMG submission 104908) | Soil microbial communities from meander-bound floodplain in the East River, Colorado, USA - East River MetaG ERMGT700_2 | ecosystem: Environmental > Terrestrial > Soil > Floodplain ... | reverse complement strand
CCGAGCTTCACCTGCGCGAAGCTGTTCTGGTGGTGGAACATGTATTCCACCGCCGACGTCGCAGTGACCCCGCGGCCGATGTACCCGGCCGACGGCCGCAAGCTGCCCGACCTCCACACGCACCCCGCCGCGCTGCGCGATCACCTGCAGGCCCGGCTCGGCCCCTTCCCGCTGTTCGAGTTCTGGGGCCCGCGCGCCGGCATCGCCGCCAGCCAGTGGATCGCGCGCGCGGCGATCGACGTCTGGCACGAGCAGAAGCCGACGCTGTCGCTCGTGTACCTCCCGCACCTCGATTACGACCTCCAGCGTCAGGGCCCGGGCGGCCCGGGCATCCCGGCCGCGCTGCGCGCGATCGACGCCGTGTGCGGCGAGCTGATCGACATCGCGACCAAGGACGGCGCGCGCGTCCTCGTCGTCTCGGAGTACGGCATCACGCCGGTCACCGGGGCGATCCACCTGAACCGCGTGCTGCGCGACGCCAGGCTGCTCGCCCTCCGTGACGAGCAGGGCAAGGAGCTGCTCGACGCCGGAGCCTCGCGCGCGTTCGCCGTCGCCGACCACCAGGTCGCGCACATCTACGTGAGCGATCCGGCGGTACTCGCCGACGTGCGCGCGCTCATCGCCGCCACCCCGGGCGTCGAACGCGTGCTCGACGCCGACGCCAAGCGCGCCGCGGGCCTCGATCACCCGCGCGCCGGCGAGCTCGTCGCGATCAGCGCCGCGGACAAGTGGTTCTCCTACTACTACTGGACCGACGACGACCGCGCCCCGGACTTCGCGCGCACGGTCGACATCCATCGCAAGCCCGGCTACGACCCGGTCGAGCTGTTCCTCGATCCGGCGATCAAGCTGCCCACGGTCTACGTCGGCTGGAAGCTCGCCCAGCGCAAGCTCGGCCTCCGCGCGCTGCTCGACGTCATCCCGCTCGACACCAGCCTCGTCAAAGGCTCGCACGGCCGGCTCACCGATCGCACCGACGATGGCCCGCTGGTCATCTCCAGCGAGCCGGGCCTGGTGCCCGACGGCCCGGTCGCGGCAACCGCGTTCAAGCAGCTCGTGCTCGATCACGTGTTCGGGCCGGTGCTCGCCTGATCGCGGGCGGCCTCGATGATACCCTGCGCGCGTGTAGCCACCGGCAGCCGCGGCGCACCACGCCCATCGCGCGCGCGGCGTCGATGGGCCGTGCGCGAGGCACCGCATCATGAAGATCCCCTACGGCACCTGTGACCTGGGTCAGATTCGCGCGGAGGGCATGTTCTATGTCGACAAGACGCCGTTCCTCCCGAAGCTGGAGAGCGCCGAGTCCGGCTACCGCCACCTGGTCTTCCTCCGCCCCCGGCGGTTCGGCAAGTCCACCCTGGTGAGCCTGCTCGAGCACTACTACGACATCTCCCGAGAGGAGCAGTTCGACGCGCTGTTCGAGGGACTGTGGATCCACGACCATCCGACGGTCGAGCGCAATCGCTATCTGGTGCTCGCCCTGGACTTCTCGACCGTGGCGACGCACGGTGGGCCCGAGACGCTCCAGCGCACGTTCTTGCAGTCCGTCCGGAGCTGCGTCCGCGCCTTCTTGCTCCGATACCGCGCGCTGGTGCCTCCGCTCGGCGACCTCTACGACGCGTTGCGCGACTAATCTCAAGGCCGATGCCAGGGCCGCGGACATCGAGGATGCCTTCGCCCAGGCCCACAGGCAGGTCGAGCGATATGCGTCCGACCCGGATCTGCTCCAACTCCTCCTCGGCAATCGCCAGCTCAAGGCAGGGGCGATCGTCTTCATCGGCACGAGGACGGTGCAGTTCCGGCCCTGGCCCTCGCCGCCGAGCGATCCAGCAGCGAAGGCCAAGCCCGCGGCTGCGAGGCGGCCCCGGGCCCGCCCGCGGCCCAGGAGGTGAAGCCGGCGCCGCCGACGGCGCGTGGGATCTCGGCGCCCTCCACACGCGCATGTCCCAGCAGGGACTGCTCGCAGAGCAGAAGGGCAAGTTCGTTCCCACGGGGTTCGGCACGCTGCTCTTCGGTCAGGAGCCTCGCATTCAGCTTCCGCAGGCGGGCCTGCTCGGCACTATCCACTACGAGGACGGGAGAGAAGAGCTTCGCGACTTCGATGGGCCCGCGGTTGACGTTCCCGAGCAGGCCATCGCGTGGCTGAAGGAACATCTGCCCGATCCGATCGAATGCGCGATCGACCTCCGCGCGGCGCCCAATGTCGGCGAGCAGGAGGGCGGGCTCGTCGGCTCGCGGCAGCGCGGCGATGTCCTTGTCTTGCAGCATGTCGTCGGCTAGCTCTCGCGCCGACTGCTCGATGGTCGGCACATGACCGAGAGAGCGGATGATGTTCGCCGCGTCCTCGTAGTGGCGCACGAAGCCGTCCGGCTCGATGGTCTCGCGGGCGTACCTGCGCGCGAGCGCGTCGAGCTTCTCGAGGAGCGTTACGAGCGGATGCACACAGCGCACGGCGCGCGGGCGGTTCTCTGTGTACCTCGCGAGCAACCCCTGGCGCTCGAGCGCGTCGTGCACGAAGGACGTGAGCGGCCGCTCCACGAAGGGGACTACGCGCGCGCGACCGATCTCGAAGCGCACGTACGGGCTCATGGTCGGCGCAAGCTGGCCGAGCAACACGCCAGGGTAGCGCCCGATGAGATCGACGCCGCGCGCCTGCTTGTCCTGGCGGGTGTTGTCGACCTCGACCTTCACACCGGGGATGGCAAACGCGCTTGGCAGGGCGTCGTAGAACGCGCGACGGGCGGCCACTGGTCCCTTGTTCGTGCTGGTCCAATTCGCGACGGGTGGGAGGTTCGCGACGCGGCCGTGCTGCACCATCAAGTCGAGATCCTCGGAGAAGCGCCGAATCAGCCCGAAGCCCTTGGATAGGCTGGTGCCCCCCTTGAACCAGAGCTCGAGTCCGGCCTCGTGCACGGCCCACAGACAGTGCGTGACCCAGTAGTCCTTCTCGACGAGCGCGGTGGCAATGCCCGTGTCGCGGGAGACGATCGCGAGCAACTCGGGAAAGTCGGGGTCGTCGTGGACGAAGCTCACGAGGCCCCCGCCTCGGCGATGCAGGTGTCGACGAGGGCGAGCGTGGCCTTCGTCGCGTAGGTCTGGGCCATTTCGCGGAGCTTGCCTTCGTCCCGCCGATGCTCGCGGAGCGTGATGACGAGCTTCTCGAGCAGTTCGCTGAGCGCCACGCCGGCCATCTCGTGGTGTCGGAGCAGATCGACCACGAACCACTCGGGCGAGGGATGCTTGGGGAAGTACACGCGACGCAGGAGGAAGCGCCGGCCATCGAGCGTGAACTCGCCGGTGCGCTGCGTGTTGTAGACCAGCGTGGTGGCGAACATCGCCGTCGAGCCGAGCCCGAGCGCGTTCCAGCGCGGGGGGCCGGAGATCAGGAAGGGCTCGCCGTCCAGGAACGCCCGGAGGAGAACCTCATCGGGCACCGGAGCCGGGCCGAACTTGGACGGGATGGGGGCGTAGTAAAGCCCGTGCGCAGCCTCGCGCAGCTTGCCCTCGCGCACGAGGCGCTGCGCCAGGCGCGCCGGATTCCGGCCCCAGCGCGCGAGGTCTCGCGTGCGGTACGCACGACCGGCCCTCAGCTCGGGGGTTGCAGGTGCAGTCATGAGCTCGTCCGTCTCGACACTACCGTATAAAACATACGGTACAAAACATACGGTCCTCCGAGTGGCTTGGCAAGCCAGGACAACGAGCTCACGCCCACGGGGCTGCCCTCGATGAACTGCTCCGCCGAGCGCGCGATCGGCTCGATCCGTCGCGAGCTGCTCCGCCACATCCGCGTCGCCGACGCCGCCGAGCTGCAGTTCTACCTCGACGAGTACCGGCGCTACGCGAACACGGAGCGCCTGCACCAAGGCATCGCAGGACGCACGCCCGACGAGTTCTCGAAGGCCATGCCGGAGGCCGAGGTCATCGACCTCGACACGGTTCGAAGGCGGAAGCTACAACGCCGCGCGTACGCGCACGGCCTCCTCCACGGCTACGCGCTCGTCGAAGACGCCGAGCCCGCCCGAGCCGCCTGACCATGATGCCGCCAACCTCACCCCAGCGCGCCAGCTTCGCGGACGCCGCGCACGGGCGTCCTTTGTCCGCAGCCCGCAGTCCACGTCCGTGGCGGCGCTTCGGGCGCCATTCACGCGGTCACGCGAACTGCGGTGAACGGCAAGGTTCGCGCATTCCGCGAGTGAGCCGTCGGGCGAGAGCCTCGCCTTCGTTGCTGCCGGTCTCAGATCGTATTACGCTGTCATACATGCCTGCCAGCGCGGTGGTGACGGTCCGGATCGATGCTGAGCTCCTTGCCGCATTGAAGGACAAGGTGCGCCGCGATGGGCGCACGCTATCGGCGGCGATCGTCCAGCTCGTGCGGAACGACGTGCAGCCCAAGCGTACCCGTGCTGTGAAGCGCCGCCGGACGATCGGCATGTTTGGTGACTTCGAGGCGCCAGACCTCGACGATCTCGTGCAGCTCCGCCGGAGCCTGTCTCGCCGCCTGAGGGCGTCGGCGGCCCCGAAGAGGAAGCGCGGATGAAGCAGGCGTGCATCGACACGCATGCACTCATCTGGTATCTGTCGCGCCCCAAGCGATTGGGACGCACCGCGGCACGCCTGCTGCGGGAAGCCGATGCGGGACGAGCCGAGATCCTCGTCCCCGCGATCGTGCTGATCGAGCTGACGTTGTTGAGGGAAGCCGGCCGTAATGTCGTCGGCATGCCCCAGGTCGAAGCGCTGCTCGCCGCGCAGCCGGCATTCAAGCTCCAGCCACTCGAGATGACACAGGCCAGCGAGTTCGTCCTGCTGGAGTCGCTCGCCGATCCATTTGATCGCCTCGTCGTGGCGGCCGCTCGGGGAGCCGGCGTACCGCTCATCACAGCCGACACGACCATCGACGAGTCAGCGCTGGTCGAGACGATCTGGGATTGACGCTGGCTCCATCGTTCGACGCAGGCGACGTGGCGCAGGCGGTGGTGGACAAGCGGCACGTCGAGCCGTTGCTCTACGTGGACGGCTCGCATCGTCGCCTCGAGGCCGCCGGCGCGCAGGCGCCAGCTGTTCGCCACGTCGTTCGGCGGTGGGATCGCGGCGAGCGACAGCAGCGACGTCGTGTAGTCGTTCGCGGTCGGCCTGGCGCCGTCGTTGCCGCCGGTCAGCGTGATCGTCGCGTTGTCGCCGAGCGAGGCCAGCCGGCTAGTCGCCCACGACGACCAGGGCTCCCCCAGCGCGCGGGCCCGGCACCGCCTCACGGGCCGAGTAGCGCGTTCAGGTCGAACGAGTAGTAGTGGTTCAGGAACTTCACGCGCACCGAGTCGAAGGAGAACGGATCGGAGTCGGTGATCGTGTTGATCGCCGCCACCGGGTTCGAGGAGCTCGTGGTCACCAGGTTGCCGATGACCCCGCCGGTCTCTTCGATGACGACACCGTTGCCGGTCCAGTCGGACGCCGCCAGATGCACGTTGTCGTTCGAGCGGGTCTTCCACATGCGGAGCAGGGCCGCCGGCTCCCAGAAGTAGGCCGGCGCGTTCACGTCGTGGCTGGTGGACGCGGCGCCCACCGCGGAAGCGATGACCAGGATGTCGGTCCCCGACTTCGCCAGCGCGGTGACCGCCTCCGGAAACAGCGCGTCCCGTCCGGTCAGCGCTCCCACGCGGGCGTGCGCCAGGTCGATGAAGATCGGCGCATGGTGGGTGCCACGGCTGGTCAGGGAGTCGTGGATCTGGCGGGACAGCATCGGCGCCCGGCCCGGCTGCACCAGGACCAGCGCCTCCGGGAACCCGGCGTTCGAATTCGACTCCATCAGGGTGGTGACCAGGAGTGAGAGATGGTTTGCCTCGACGAAGGCCTGGAGCCCGGTCCAGGGCGCCGCCCGGAACCAGCTCGGATCAGAGGTAGGGACGGGATGCGAGGTGAGGCCGCGCCCGGGGAGGACCACGACGTCGGCCTGGATCGCCTTCGCGGCCCAGAGCTGCACGATGGTCGCGAGGTTGGCGCGGGAGTCCGTCAGGCTCGGCTGGTAGGCGATCGACGCGATGCGCGTCGTCCCGTCCGGCGGCAGACCGGGCGCCATCTGGTTGCCGGTGTCGCGATCGTAGAAGCCGTTGGCGATCGCCGCGTACGCGCTCGGCCGCCGAAAGTTGACCGAGTACGTCGGGCTGGTCTGGGTCCCGATCCGATAGGACGGCACGTTGACGTCGTACAGGAGGATCTCGTCGACCGGGTTCGGCACGTCCATCGCGCGGTAGAACAGCCGGAGCTCGCCATCCGGCGTGATCGCGGCAGACGGCGCATCGTTCATGTTGTAGTCGAACGGAAAGCCGAAGCGTGTGTCCGTCTCCCTACCCCAGCGATTCGCGGTGAGGAACCAGACTCCGTTCTCGCGAGCCCTGGTCTGCCAGATCTCCTGCTGGTCGGACGAACCGAACCAGTTGGCGGGGAGGAGGATGAGATCTGCCCCCTTGGTGGCCAGAATGCGGATCCAGTCCGGCAGATACACATCGGAGCAGATCATGACGCCCAGGTCGCCATAGATCGTCGGGATGACGTCGAACGGCAGGATGCCGCGGTCATGCCACCCACTCAGGCCGCGCTTCTGTGCCGTGGGTACCAGGCCGCCTGGGCCGAAGACCACCACCGTGTTGTAGACCTGCCGAGCGGGGGTGACCTCGGCGATGGCGACGAGCACGTAGGCGGCGTACTGCATGGCGAGAGCCTTGATCCCGGCCAGCTCGGGATACGGTGACGTGAAGCCGAGGTCGCTCACCACCTGGTCGCGCGTGATGGAAAAGCCGGTCGTGGCGAGCTCGGGGGTGACGACGATGTTCGCACCCTGCGCGAGGGCGCGCTGGACCAGCGACTCGAGCGATGCCAGGTTGTGGCTGACGTCTCCGAGCACCGGGAACGTATGAAGGAGCGCGACCTTGGCCGGCGCCGCGGAAGCGGCCGAGGCAGTCGAGACAGCCGCAAAACACGCGATCGCGCAGAGGAGGTGTTTGTTGTTCCGCATGAGGCTGGCCGCAGCCGATGCTGTCCTTATGGATAGAAGTATGGAGCCGGATCAATGACTCGCAAAGCCGGTGGCCGAACAGGTCAATCCAGCCAGCTGGACATCTGCGCCGCGACGGAGGGTGAACCGGTGGGAGGCTTGACGCTTGCCGGCGACCCCGAGCACGGGGGCGTGGGGGTGGACCGGGCTCACGCCCGTAGCAGGTTTGGCGCACCAGCAGAGCTGGACACCGCGACAAGCCTTGTCACCCGTCGAGAACCACGGGAAGCTCACCGCTACCCATGAAGCTCGGCGCGCTGCTCAGCGATCGGTTCGAGATCGTGCAACAGATCGCAGCGGGGGGCATGGGCGAGGTCTTTCGTGGTCACGATCGCGTCCTGGGCGAGGCGGTGGCGGTCAAGGTCCTCTCCGAGGAGCGCGGGCAACGCAGCGCGCGGTTCGCGCGCGAAGTCGAGGTGCTCTCCGAGCTGTCGCATCCCGGGATCGTGCGCTACATCGCCCACGGCGAGGCACCTTCGGGAGCGCACTTCCTGGTCATGGAGTGGCTCGAGGGCGAGGATCTCAAGGCCCGGCTCGAGCGCGAGGCGCTCACGGTGAGCGAGGCCGTCACGCTCGCGACGCGGACCGCCGAGGCGCTGGGGGCCGCGCACGCGCGCGGGATCGTGCACCGCGATCTGAAGCCGAGCAACCTGTTCCTTCCCGGCGGCCGCATCGCGCAGGTCAAGGTGCTCGACTTCGGGATCGCGCACAGGGACGGGCGGAGCCAGTTGACGCAGACGGGGATGGTGATCGGGACGCCGGGGTACATGGCGCCGGAGCAGGCGCGCAACGGCGGCGTGATCGACGCGCGCGCGGATGTGTTCGCGCTGGGTTGCGTGCTGTTCCAGTGCCTCACGGGGACGCCCGCGTTCGACGGCGACAGCGTCATCGGTGTCCTGGGGAAGATCCTGTTCGGCGCGGCGCCGCGCGTGAGCGCGCTGTGGCCCGAGGTGCCGGAGGATCTGGACGCGCTGGTCGCGCAGATGCTGGCGAACGACCCCGCGCTCCGGCCGAGCGATGGGGCCAACCTGGCGGCGGCGCTGGCGGCGCTCGGGCCGCTGGTCCACAGCGCGGGCGTGATGCCGCGGGAGCGCGTGGTGAAGACCGCCGCGATCACCGGGCTCGAGCGACGGCTCCTGTCCGTCATCCTGCTGGGGAACGTCCCCGAGGACGTCGAGCCGGCGTTGACCGACGCCGCGCTGCAGCGAGCGAGCCAGCCGTACAGCGGCCGCCTGGAGCGGCTCGCCGACGGGACGGCGATCGTCGTGCTCGAGGCGGACCACCAGGGGGTGACGGATCAGGCGGCGCAGGCGGCGCGCTGCGCGCTGGCGTTGCGCGCCGTCGCGAACGGCCGGCCCATGGTGATCGCGATGGGCCGCACCGAGTCGACGCGGAGGCTGCCCGAAGGCGACGTGATCGACCGGGCCTCGCGCCTGCTCTCGGCGATGGCGAAGCCGTCGGGGGGCCTCCCGCCGATCGCGCTGGACGAGGTGAGCGCCGGATTGCTCGACGCGCGGTTCGACGTGATCGAGCGCGAGGCCGGGTTGCTGCTGTGCGGCGAGCGCGTGGTGATGCCCGGGGCGAGGACGCTGCTCGGTCGGCCGACCTCGTGCGTCGGGCGCGACTGGGAGCTGGGCGCGCTCACCGGGATCCTCGACGAGTGTATCGACGAGTCGGCGGCGCGGGTCGTGGTGGTGACGGCCGCGGCGGGGATGGGCAAGTCGCGGGTCGGCGGCGAGTTCGTGAGCCGCGTCCAGCAGCGGAGCGAACCGGTCGCGACCTGGATGGGGCGCGGCGACTCGTTGCGGGCGGGCTCGACGCTGGATCTGCTCGCCCAGGCGCTGCGCGGCGCGCTCGGGATCCACGGGGGCGAGCCGCAGGACGAGCGCCGGGACACGATCCGGACGCGGGTGGCGGCGCACGTGCCGGCCGGCGAGCAGCGGCGGGTGACGGAGTTCCTGGGCGAGCTCGTCGGTACGCCGTTCTCCCGCGGTGACGGGGGCGGCGCGGCGCTCGAGGCGGCGCGGCAGGACGCCCAGCTGATGAACGAACAGATGCGCAGGGCGTGGATGGACTTTCTGGAGGCCGAGGCCGCGGTGCACCCGGTCGTGCTCGTGCTCGAAGATCTCCACTGGGGGGACTTCGGGACCGTGCGGTTCATCGATACCGCGCTGCGGGATCGGCGCGAGCGACCGTGGATGGTGCTCGCGCTGGCGCGCCCCGAGGTGTTCGAGGTGTTTCCCAGGCTGTGGGCGGACCGCCAGAACGTCCAGGAGATCCGGCTCAAGGAGCTGGGGCGCAAGGCGGGGGTGCGGCTGGTGCGCCAGGTGCTCGGCGACCGCGTCGGGCCCCAGACGATGGAGCGGATGGTCACGCAGGCCGATGGCAACGCGTTCTACCTGGAGGAGCTGATCCGCGCGGTGGCGGAGGGCAAGGACCGCGCGCTTCCGGACACGGTGCTGGCCATGGTCGAGACCCGGCTCGGGCGGCTCGCGGTCGAGGCGCGGCGGGTGCTGCGCGCCGCCAGCGTGTTTGGCCAGGTGTGCTGGGAGAGCGGGCTGACCGTCCTCCTGGGTGGGGCCATGGGGGCGACGATGGTCGGTGAGTGGCTCGCGCGGCTGGTCGAGCAGGAGGTGCTGGTGGTGCGGACGGACAGCCGGTTTCCCGGGCAACGCGAGCTCAGGTTCCGGCACGCGCTGCTCCGCGAGGGCGCCTACGCGATGCTCACCGACGAGGACAAGCGGCTCGGGCACCGCCTCGCGGGCGAGTGGCTCGAGCAGCACGGCGAGGCCGATCCCATGGTGCTGGCCGGGCACTTCGAGCGTGGCGGCGAAGCTGCGCGCGCGGCGAGCTACTACCTGTGCGCGTCGGAGCAGGCGTTTCACGTCCTCGACCTGGATGCCACCGTGGCCCGCGCCGCGCTCGGCCTCGGCTGCGACGCCTCGCCGGAGCTCCGCATCGCCTTGCTCGGCATGCGCTGCGAGGCGTGCTTCCAGGGCTGGCAGATGGTCAGCGTCGTGATGCCCGACGCCGAGGAGCTGATGCGCTCGGCGCCCCGCGGCTCCATTCCGTGGGGCCAGGGCATGGTCGCGTACCTCGAGGGCACGATGCTGGCCGGCAGGTTTGCCGAGTTCCGGGGGGCGATCGAGGTGCTCCGGGCGGTCTCCCCGCTCCCGGAGGCGGTGGGCAAGATGGCGCTTCCGTTCCTGACCGGGATCTACATCCTCGACGTCCTCGGACAGATCCCGGAAGGGACCGTGCTGGAGGAGCGACTCTTTGCGATCGTCCGTTCCGCGGGGGATCGCGCGCCACTCGTCCGGTTCTGGTGGAACGTCATGCTCGGCATGCGGGCTGGCTACGCGCATGAAGACCCATGGACCGGCCTGCGATACAGCGATGCGATCCAGGCGATCTTCGACGTGATCGGCGGCGAGCGGGTGTTCCTGAACAT
>Ga0137459_1000821_pt1 | contig 10505 bp, 7 predicted proteins | sample EasRivERMGT700_2_FD_104908 | JGI IMG/M metagenome (GOLD analysis project Ga0137459, IMG submission 104908) | Soil microbial communities from meander-bound floodplain in the East River, Colorado, USA - East River MetaG ERMGT700_2 | ecosystem: Environmental > Terrestrial > Soil > Floodplain ... | reverse complement strand
TGTTCGATCTCGACAAGCCCGACTGGCCGGCGCGGTTCGACGAGCACCGCTACCAGGCCGCGCTGATGCGGCTGGCGAAGAAGCCGCCGGCCGCGCGCGACGCATTCATCGCGTTCCGTGACGCCGAAATCGCCGCGAAGCCCGCGAAGCCCGACTGACGCACTGGCACTGATCGACGCGACGCGGGCGGTGATCAGAACGCGCCGCCGAGCATGAGCCCGACGCTGCCGGAGCCCACGGTCGGCGCGACCACGACGCGCTTGGTCTCGAGCGACGGGGCGCTGATCCACACGATCGCGGCGACGACCAGGAGGCCACCGCCGGCGCCGAACGCGATGTTCGACCGGGTGGCCGACGTGCTGGCGGCCTTGACGCGCTGCCGGGAGAGGGTGAGCCCAGGCTCCGAGCAGCTCGTGAACATGGAGCCGCACGCCTGCTTGGCGCTTTCAAACTTGTTATATGCGTCGTAGCCGAAGTACCCGCCCGCGCCCGCGGCGCCGAGCCCGAGGCCGCCGATCACGAGCGCGATCACGTGACGCGTGTGCCGGCGCCCCGCGACCTCGGTGCTCGCCGGCTTCGGCTCGACCGGCTTTCCGACCTTGACCTTGGCGGCGAGCGGCGCGAGCGGCGGAACCTCGATCGCCACGGTCTCGCCCTCGGCGGCGGTGTAGTCGTGGGTCCAGACCTCGGTGGTGACGCGCTCGCCGTCGCGACCGCTCGCGGTGATCGAGATCTTGCCCGGATCGATCGGGACCGCGATCGCCACGTTCGAGCCGACGCTCCGGCCGTTGAGCTCCACCACGAGGTTCGGCGTCTTGCCCGCGACCTTGCCCGCGACCTTGATCGTGTACCTCGGCAACCGCGGCTCGAGCTTGGTCGCCTGCGCCGCGGCGTCGGCGCGAAGCTTGGCGCTCGGCGCTGTATCGGCCAGCTCGCGCCACAAAAGCCACGCCGAGGCCACCCGGCCCGCGAGGCCGTGGCACCGCGCGAGCGCGCCCCTGGTGCCGCTATCCTTGACCAGATCGAGGCTCGACTGCAGCTCGGCGCACGCCTTGTCGAGCCGCCCCGCCTTCATGTCCTTGATGCCCTGATCGAACAGCACGATGGCCTCCGCCCGGGAGTCGGCGATGGCCGGCGATGCGCCGGACCCCACGACCGCAACCACGAGCGCGACCGCGAGGGCTGCCTGCTTCATGGCTTCTTCTCGTCGTCATGGGTCATATGCGTCCAGCTGTCGTCATCCTCGTCCGGCGGCTCGTCCGCCGAGCCGGCGTCCGCGCCGCTTCCGGAGCCGGTGGCCGCGCCCGAGCCGCCGCGCCGCGGCTTCCGGCCGGGGCGGTACGGCCTGCGCTTCTTGCGATCGGCGTTCGATCCGCGATCGGCGGTGCTCGGCGCCTTATCGACGGTACTCGGCCCCTGATCGACGTCCGGCGCCGGCGTGAGGGGCGGCGTGACCTCGGCGGCGCTCCCCGCCGGGGCCGCCGGTGGCGCCTCGATGATCGGCTCGATGATCGGCTCGACGATCGGGGGCGGCGTCCGCGGCGCCGGTACCGCGGGCGTGCCCAGCACCGGCGGCGATGCGGGGCCGTCGGCATCGAGCCGGCCGCTGCGCCACAGCACCACGATCGCCAGCCCGACGAGCACGATGCCGGCGATGAGCGCGCCGGTGACGCCCCACGCGTGACGCTCGGCGCGGACCCTCCCGAGCTGCCCGGCGGTCCCGGTGAACGTCGTCTCGAGCTTGGGGTCGCGCTTGCCTGGCGCCGGTCCCCCGGGAACCTCGTAGCCCAGCGGCGGCGTGAGGGTCGAGAACTCGTGCGAGATCGTGGAAGCCGAGCCCCGCTGGCGCGTGAGGACGATCTGGATCCGCGACGCGCTGGTCGTCGCGTTCTTCGGCCCGAACGGCGCCAGCGCCCGGGCGAGCTCGCCGACATCGCGGTAGCGGTCGACGGGCTCCTTCTGCAGGCACTTCATCACCACCGCCTCGAAGCCATCCGGCAGATCGCCGCGGATCGTCGCCATCGACGGCGGCTCGTCGTTCACCACGTGCATGCACAGGAGCGGCAACGTGTCGCCCTGGAACGGCGGCTTGCCGACGACGAGCTGGTACAGGACCACGCCCAGCGACCACACGTCGGCGCGATGATCGACCTGCGTGCTCGACTCCATCTGCTCGGGCGCCATGTACGCGGGCGAGCCCATGATGTCGCCGGTCCTCGTCGAGGCGGCCGCCATCGCCATCTTCGAGATCCCGAAGTCGAGCACCTTGACGATCGTGCCGCCGTCGTTGCGCTTGTGGAGGAACAGGTTCTCGGGCTTGAGATCGCGGTGGATGATGCCGTGCGCGTGGGCCTCGGCGAGGCCTTCGATGCCCTGCAGGATGTAGTCGACCGCCTCGGAGACCCGCAACGGGCCGCGCCGCCGCAGCACGGCGGCGAGATCCTCGCCCTGCAGGTACTCCATCACGATGTACGGCGCGCCGGTGTCGAACCGCCCGACGTCCATCACGCGGCACACGTGCTCGCTGTTGAGCTGACCGGCCGCCCGCGCCTCGCGCAGGAACCGCGCGGAGGTCTCCGCTGACTCGTGCGAGCCCGGCAACATGAACTTGATCGCGACCCGCTGGTCGAGCTCGACGTGGGTCGCCGCGACGACCATCCCCATGCCGCCGATCCCGAGGATCTTCTTGACCCGGTACTTGCCGGCGAGCACGTCGCCGATGGCGGCGATGCCGTTCACCTGCACGCTCATGGCACCCTCACCTCGACCGTGCGCCTGGTGCTGCGCACGCGGTCCGGCTTCGAACAGCCTCCCGAGCGCATGGCAAGCACGACCCACATCCGCATTTTGGCGGGCGAATTGTATCACCAAGGTGCGGGTTTGTAGTCCTTGAGGAACAGCCCCCAGAGGTGATTGCCGGTGGCCACGCCGTCGAACACCGGATCCACGATCCGGGCCGCGCCATCGACGATATCGAGCGGGGGATGAAAGCCATGAATTCGGGTCTTACGCGCCGCGTGGGCGGCGGGATCTTCATCGGTGACCCACCCGGTATCCACGCTGTTCATGTGAATTCCGTCACGTACGTAGTCGATCGCCGAGGTCCGCGTCATCATGTTGAGCGCCGCCTTGGCCATGTTCGTGTGCGGGTGCTTGTCGGTCTTCCACCGGCGATAGAACTGGCCCTCCATCGCCGAGACGTTGACGACGTGGGCGTCACGCGTGGGCACCGCCGCGAGCAGCGGCCGCAGCCGCGCGTTGAGCACGAACGGCGCCACCGCGTTGACCAGGTGGACCTCGAGCAGCTCGGCGGTCGGCACCTCGGCGAGCGTCATCCGCCAGCTGTTGAAGTCGCGCAGATCGACCTGCTGGAGATCGGCGTCGAGCCGGCCCTCCGGGTAGAGGTGACCGCCGCGCTCGAGATCCTCGGCGAGCAGCGGGACCTGCGCGAGCACCGCGGACTTCCACAGCCCGGCCGCCCGGATCTCGCGGCCGGCGCTGGCGACCAGGCCGTTGCCGAGCGCGCGGTTGCGCTCGAGGATCGCACGCTCGGGGGCCGGCAGCTGCGCCCAGCCGTCGAGCTCGCCGGCGATCACGTGATCGTACCAGCCGGCGGGCCGCCGGACGGTCTGGCACGCGTTGTTGATCAGCGCGTCGAGCCGCGGCAGCGTCGCGAGCAGGTGCTGGCACAAGAGCTCGACGCTGGGCGTGTGGCGTAGATCGATGCCGTAGACATGGAGGCGCGCGGTCCACGCGGCGGCGTCGGGCTCGCGGGCGAACCGGCGGGCCGCGTCGCGTGGGAACCGGGTCGCGACGATGACCTCGGCGCCCGCGCGCAGGAGCTTCATCGCGGCCTGGTAGCCGATCTTGACCCGCGCGCCGGTGACCAGCGCCACGCGGCCGCGCAGATCCGCCGTCTGGTCGCGCTTGCGATAGTTGAGCTCCGCGCACGGCGGGCACATCTGATCGTAGAAGTGGTGGAGCTCGTGGAAGTCGGCCTTGCACACGTAACACATCCGCGCCGCCTCGACGCGCGGCCCACTCGCCTCCGCCCTGGCACCGCCCGCCGCACCGCCCGGGCCTCCCGGCTCGTCCGGAAGGCTTGCTTCACCGTCCCCCGGCCCCTCCGTACCGTCGGCGCGCCGCGCCTCGGCCTGGGCCCAGGCATCGGGCTCCCCGTCGTCGCGCACCGGCGCGTCGAGCGCCATCGCGGGGCGCGGCAGCGGGGTCCGGAACACCGGCTCCTTGCGCAGGACGCGGATCCCGGTCTGATCGAGCACCGCGCGATCGGCCTCGCGCCGGGCCTTGACGCGCTGGCGCGCCAGGACCTTGCCGAGCGCCTTGCGGCTGTAGCGGTCGGGGCGCGACAGCTGGCCGGCGGCCGTGACCAGCCGGATCCGCAACGGCTCGTCGAGCTCGGCCAGCGCGCGCAGGTCGCCCCCGAGCTGCTCCAGCAGCTCGATCGCATCGAGGACCTTGGATTGTTCCACGGCGGCGTATATTGGCCCGCCGCATGATCATCGCCAAGCGCCTCAAGGGCAAAGCCATCGCCACCTGGCTCGGACCGACGGGGGACGCCGCACGTCGCGCGCTGACCCGCGCCCGCCAGCGCATCACCAGCGCGCCCAGCCGCCTCGACTTCTATTTCGACATCGCCGATCCGATGAGCTACCTGACCGCGCAGGCGGTGGCGCGGCTGATCGAGAACTACCCCGTCGAGCTCGGCTTCCACCTCATCACGCCGCCCGCGTCCGACGTCGATCCGGCGCCGGTGCTGCGCACCAAGCACGCGGTGCGCGACGCCGAGCTGATCGCGCAGTACTGGAATGTCGCGTTCCCCGCGCACAAGGAGGCCGACGGCGGCATCGTCCGCGACGTCGGCACGGCGCTGATCCGCGAGCGCGCGGCCACCGAGCAGCTGCGCGCCGCCCTCGAGCTCGGCGCCGCGCTGTGGACCGGCGACAAGAAGAAGCTCGGCACGCTGCTCCTCAAGTACGGCACCGAGAGCTCGGGGCAGGTCCTGCCGATCCTCAACTCGAACTACGCCGAGCTGCGCAAGGCCGGCCACTACCAGGGCGCGATGCTGCATTACAACGGCACCTGGTACTGGGGCATCGATCGGCTGCCTTACCTCGAGGCCGCGCTCGCCGCCGATCTCGGGGTCACCGCCGCGCCCTGCGTCACGCCGCGCGCCGAGGCCGAGCGCGGCCCGCTGAAGCTCTCGGACAAGCCGCTGACCTGCGAGCTGTGGTTCTCGTTTCGCTCGCCGTACAGCTACCTCGCGCTCGAGCGGATCGAGGAGGTCCTCGCGCCGTACGGCGTGGCGCTCCAGCCAAAGCCGATCGCGCCGATGGTCATGCGCGGCCTGGAGGTGCCGTCCGTCAAGCGCATGTACATCGTGCGCGACGCCAAGCGCGAGGCCGATCGGCTCGGCATCCCGTTCGGCGAGCTGTGCGATCCGCTCGGCAAGGGCATCGACCACTGCCTCGCGATCGCGCACTGGGCCGCGCAGCGCGGTCAGCTCATGGCGTTCGCGCGCTCGGCGATGCGCGGCATCTGGGCCGAGGCGCTCGACGTCTCCGAGTACGTCGACCTGCGCGCCATCGTCGAGCGCGCCGGGCTGCCGTGGGACGAGGCCCGCGCGGCGCTCGGCAGCGCCGAGGCGGCGAAGGCCGCGCAGACCTACGCGGCCGAGCTCGCCGTGTTCAGCCTGTGGGGCGTGCCGTCGATCCGCTGCGGCGACTTCATCGCGTGGGGCCAGGACCGCCTGCCGCTGCTCGCCGACCGGCTGCGCCGCCACGCCCTCGCGCAGGCGACCTGAACGCCTGCCGGCCGCGGTGCTATCATCCGGCGATGTCCCCGCCGCCCCAACCGCACACCGGCGTCGTGGACCTGCCGAGCGCCGGCGTGCCGGCCGACCACGGCCTGGCGAGCCTCGGGCTCCTGATGCAGCTCGCCGGCCGCGCCTCGGGAGCCCTCGCCGCGCTGGTCGCCTCCGTGTTCGTGCTCGAGTCACGGCTCCACCGCAACGCCGGCTGGTTCTGCTTCGCCGTCGCGCTGTGCATCGCGCGCTCGCAGCTCCACCGGATCGCCGGCCGCGATCTGCTGTACAGCCGGCGCACTGCGGAGGGCGGGGTCGCCCCGCCGTTCGCGGCGATGCGCAGCTATATCGCGTTCGGGATCGGCCAGGCGATCGTGCTCGGCCTGATCGCGACGCTTCCGCTCGGTGCGACGCCGCGGACCGCCGGTGGGATCGTCGCCGCGCTCGCGCTGTGGCCGGTGGTCCTCGCGGTGATGTGGCGGCTGCCGCGGTTCCGCCCGCTCCACGCCGGGATCCCGCTCGGCGAGGATCGCGGCCTCGAGAGCGCGTCGATCCTCATGACCGTGCTCGCGGCGTGCGGGGCGCTGTCGACCGCCGGGATCGTGATGGTGCTCGGCGAGCTCCCGAGCCGCCACCTGCAGCACGGCTGGGGCGCGATGCTCGTGGTGGCGTTCGCCCTGCTGCTCATTCGCTCGTGCCTGCACCTGCGCGTCGGCCTGGCGGGCCTGCGGGACAGCTCCTTCGATCGCCCCGGCGAGCTCGCCTCGCGCTACGCGAGCTTCGGCGTCCTCAGCGCGGTCTGTATCGGAGGCGTGCTCTCGCTGCTCGCGATGTCGGAGCGGCTGGTCCCCGGCGCGATCGCCAGCGTGATCGTGATGTGCTGGCTGCTGGCCGCGTGGCCGATGATCATCAAGCGCTACTTCAACCAGCGCCAGTTCGCCGAGCTCCTGGCGGGCGACCGCGTGCGCCACCGCCGCGCACCCGACGCGGGCCTCACGGGCCTGGGCTGGCTCCTGGCCTGCCACGCGGTGGTGGTCGCGGCGCTGCTGATCCTCGCGGCGACCGTCGAGCCTCGCGGCATGGGGCGCGCACTCGAGAGCCTGCTCCTCCTGACGGGGCCGATGATCGGGCGCTCGGGGCTCGAGCTCGCGATCGCTGCCGGGATCGTGGCGCTCGAGCTGCTCGCCGCGGCCGTGATCCTGGGGATGGCGGACTATCGCAAGGTGATCGCGACGATGTACGCGCTGGTCGCCGGCGGGGTCGCGCTCGGTGCGGCGTGGCCGCTGGTGCAAAGCTTCGGTCGCCATCACGTCGACCTCCCGATGGCGATCCGGCTGATCCCGATGGCGATCCAGCTCGTGATTCCCGCCGCGACGCTCGTGCTCGTGCATCGCGCCGTCGCGCCGGTGGCCCGGGCACGCTACCGGAACGCCGGTGGGCCGCCGCCGGCATCGGTGGCCTGGCTGTAAATATCGTCCGCGGCAGGGGCACGCGAACCACCCGCTCGATCATACCGGCATCCATCCCGGCATCATCTGTGATCAAGCCTGATACGATTCTCGTGTGAGCGAGGGCTCCCCTACCGAGGAGTTCGGACCGTACATCGTGTACGAGCAGCTCGGAGTAGGGGGGATGGCGCAAGTGCATCGCGCAGTCGCCATGAACGACGCGCATCAGCGGCCGATCGCGCTCAAGCGCATGCTGCCGCACGTCGCCGAGAACCAGGAGATGGTGAAGTCCTTCGTGCGCGAAGCGCAGCTCGCCAGCCACCTGCGCCACGACAACGTCGCACAGACCTACGATCTCGGGCAGGTCGGCAACACCTACTTCATCGTGATGGAGCTGATCACCGGGCGCAACCTGCGCGAGGTGCTCCAGCACTGCGCGAAGACCACCGGACCGATGCCGGTGCAGATCGCGCTCAACATCCTCAATCAGATCTGCGACGCTCTCCACTACGCCCACAACCTGTGTAACGCGGCCGGCCAGCCGCTCGGGATCATCCATCGCGACGTCTCGCCGTCCAACGTGATCGTCTCCGGTAGCGGCGTCGTGAAGTTGATCGACTTCGGCATCGCGAAGGTCTCGAGCCGCGCCACGCAGACGATCGGCGGCATCCTCAAGGGCAAGTTCGCCTACATGGCGCCCGAGTACCTTGATGGACAGCTCGATGCGCGCGCCGATCTGTTCGCGGTCGGCGTGATCGCGCACGAGCTGCTCACCAACCGGCCGTTGTTCTCCGTCCGCGACGACATCGACACGATGCGCCGCGTGCGCACCATGCACATCGATCCGCCGTCGAAGACCAACCCGCTGGTGCCGCCGGACATCGACAATATCGTGATGACCGCGCTCGCACGCGATCCGGGGAGCCGCTGGCAACACGCGACCGCCCTGCGCACCGCGCTGACGACGTTGACCCGGCGCCTCGACCTGGTCGCGACCAACACGCAGATGGTTCAGTGGCTCGAATGGGCCTTCACCCACACGTCTCGGCAGCACGTTCCCATCGACCGCGATACCGAAGTCGATGGCAAGCGGAGCTCCGATGGCGATCCGAGCATCGTGGTCGAGTTGCATCCCGAACCGCCCGCCAAGACGCCAGTTGGCACACCGGCGTACATGTCGGCACCACCGTCGGGCATGCCGGTCTTCACGCCCCAGCCATCGGCGCCCTCGCCCGCGGCGGCCGTCCGGCGCGGCTATGTGCGAACCGTCCTCGTGGTTGTCCTCGCAGCAGCCATCGCAGCGACCGCCGTCTACTTCGCCTGGTTGTAAGCCTCCGCAGGTGGCCCGCCCCTATCGTTGGCCCGACCACATGCCATCATAAGCGGCAGCTCACAACGTTGTGATTCCAGCCTGCCTACAATAGAAGCCTGATACGATGGTTCCGTGAGCGCTGGCTCGCCAACCGAGAAGTTCGGGCCGTACATTGTGTATGAGCAGCTCGGGGTCGGTGGTATGGCGCAAGTCCATCGCGCGATCGCCACGAACACCGAGGTTCAACGACCGGTGGCGCTCAAGCGCATGCTGTCGCACATCGCGGGCAGCGAAGCGATGGTGAAGTCGTTCGTGCGCGAGGCACGACTCGCCAGCTATCTCCGCCACGAGAACGTCGCGCAGACCTACGACCTCGGGCGCGTCGGCGAGATCTACTTCATCGTCATGGAGCTGATCACCGGGCGCAACCTGCGCGAGGTGCTCAAGCACTGCGGCGCCACCACCGGACCGATGCCGGTCCACATCGCGCTCAACATCCTCAACCAGATCTGCGACGCGCTCGACTACGCCCATAACCTGCACGACGAGACCGGCGAGCCGCTGGGGATCATCCACCGCGACGTCTCGCCGTCCAACGTGATCGTCTCCGACAGCGGCGTCGTGAAGCTGATCGACTTCGGGATCGCGAAGGCGTCGGGCGGCGGCATGCAGACGATCGGCGGCACGCTCAAGGGCAAGTTCGCCTACATGGCGCCCGAGTACATCGCCGGGCGGATCGACGCGCGCGCCGATCTGTTCGCGGTGGGCGTCATCGCGCACGAGCTCTTGACCAACCAGCCGCTGTTCGCCGGACGCGACGACATCGACACGCTGACCCGCGTGCGCGACATGCACATCGAGCCGCCGTCGCGGAACAACCCGCTGGTCCCGCCGGAGATCGACGACATCGTGATGACGGCGCTGGCGCGCGATCCGGACCGCCGGTGGCAGCACGCGACCGCGCTGCGCACCGCGCTGACGACGTTGACCAGGCGCCTCGATCTGATCGCGACCAACACGCAGGTGATCCAGTGGCTCGACTGGGCGTTCGCCCACGCGCCGCAGCCGCAGGCCCGCGCCGAGACCGATACCGATACCGATGCTCAGCCGATCGCCGAGGAGCCGAGCATCGCGCTCGAGCCGCGCACCGTCAGCCTGGCGTCGATGACCCAGAAGATCACGCTGGTCATGCGCGAGCGCGCTCCCGAGCCGCCGCCCAAGACGCCGCTCGGCACCCCGGCGTACGTCCCGGCGCAACACGCGGCCGCGCCGGCGCTGGTCGGCGACCCTGCCGCCGCTTACCAGGGCGAACGCCGGGATGGGCTCGCACCCCGCGTCGTCCCCAGCGCCGCGGCCCCGGGTATGACGCGGTCCTCGGCGACGCACGCCGCGCGCACGCAAGCCGCCTCCTCGATGCCTCCGCCGCCGTCCACGCCCCTCTCCGTGGCGCACGGCCTCCGCGCGCCGCCCGCGCCCGCGGCCGGAAGCGTCCATGCGCCAACGGTCCCGATGTTCCCGGCAGCGCCGCTCGCCGGGCCCCGGCCATCGGCACAATCGCCGGCGGCGCCGCAGCCCTACGATCCGGCGCGGGCGGCGGTGGTGCAGCGGGAGTTTGCCAAGCGGGTCTCGGCGCCGGCGCTCCCGGTCGCGGCGCCCGCCAGGAGCAGCCCCGTGCTCGCCGTGGTATTGGTCGTTCTCACAGCAGCCATCGCGGCGATCGCCGTCTACTTCGTGCTGCCGCTCCTGACCTGACCTGACCTGACCTGACCTGAGATGAAACGAAGCATCGCGCTGATCTCGACCGGCGGCACCATCGAGAAGACCTACGACGCCCTGCGCGGCGTGCTGGAGAACAAGGTCTCGGTCCTCGATCTCATGCTCGCCTCGCTGGAGCTGCGCGGCGTCGCGCTGTCGCGCATCCCGC
>Ga0137459_1000819_pt1 | contig 10520 bp, 7 predicted proteins | sample EasRivERMGT700_2_FD_104908 | JGI IMG/M metagenome (GOLD analysis project Ga0137459, IMG submission 104908) | Soil microbial communities from meander-bound floodplain in the East River, Colorado, USA - East River MetaG ERMGT700_2 | ecosystem: Environmental > Terrestrial > Soil > Floodplain ... | reverse complement strand
GATTCGGATCCTCGAAACTCTGCTCGCGCTCGGTGGTCGCGGTCAACGTGAGGAAGCTCGTCGGCAGCGCGCTGAACTGCGCTTCGAGCGCTTCGTTGGTGGTCTCGGCGTTGATCTTTCCCGAGTGGCACGCGTCAGTCAGCAACACCTTCCAGTTCGCGCCAACCTTGTTCGCGAGAATGTCGCCGAGCGTCGACATCGAATACGCGGTGGCGTCAAGCCGCTCCGGCTCGACGTCATACGGTGCGAGGAAGCCCTTGCCGTTTTGGACGAAGCCGTGACCGGCAAAATACACGACCACGCGATCGGCGGGCTGCGCGACCGACGGCAGCCAGACTTCGAGCTCCTGCTTGATGTTGCTCAGCGTCGCCTGCGGTCCCTTCAGGAAGTGCACGTTCTCCGACGGGAACGCGCCGCCGACGTGGCTGATCAGCACGCGGTAGAACGCATCGGCGTCGCTCTCGGGAAAACGCAGCTGCTTCGACGCGTCGAGGTTCTGGTATTGCGAGATGCCGACGATCAGCGCGTAGCCGCGCGGCACCGAGGTCTTGACCTGGAGCGGCTTGTTGCCGGGCGCCAGAATCAGGTCGCGAGGCGACTGGTTACCCGGCTTGTCCTGAGCGACGCTCGCGACTTGATCGCGAGCGGAGTCGAAGGATGCGTGGGTCACCACCGAGAGCGCCGCGATCGAGAGGGCAACGATGAGCGCGCGCATGATGGTTTACTTGTGCGTCAGGTTGAAGCTCGCCGTGACGGCCTTGCCGACTTCGGCCTTGTTCACCACGTAGGTCGCCTGCGGCGTCTTCGAGTTCGCGGCATCTTTCTGGAACACGAGGTCGCGCGACTGAATGCTCGATCGCAGCCCGGCGATCATCGTCGCGGAGCCGGGCTCGAAACCCTTCACCGGGCGATCGAATCCCGGCAGCGTGTTCATTGGTTCGCGACTGAGGAACACGAACACGCGCTCAGTGCCCGCGGGTCCGTCGAAACGGAACCAGTCGCCCTGCGGCACTTCGTATTCCTTGAAGCGTTCCACCGCATTGCGGCCGCCGTTGATTTGCGGATTCGGGAACAGCACGGTCCAATTGCCGCTCGTCCCCTGTTGCGCGACGTAGAGATATCCGTTGATGTTCGATTCGAACGCGAAGCGGATGCGATCGCCGGTTTGAAAATCCTTGGCGGGATCGACATCGATCGGCGCATCGGCGTCACCAGCCTGGATCATGCGGAAGCGCAATCCAGGCGAGACGCTCGCGTCGTTCGACGTGAACATTTCCTTGGCGCCAAGCTCCTTCGCAGGGGAAGCGGGTGAAACGGGTGATGCGAGTGAGCCGGGTGAAGCAGGTGGCTCCGACGTGGTTTCCGCCGGTGCCGCCGCTCGTGGTGCGCCGTCGGCCGGCGAAGTCAAAGGCGAAGGATTGTTCACGGGCACAGACGTGGTGATGGTGGCAGAGGGAGCCGGCGCCGCGGTGGTGTCGAGAGCGATCGGCGACGGCTCCTCCATGCTGCGTGACGGCGCGGCGATCAACAGCACGCCGACGAGGACCGCCGCGGCGGCGCCGCCGGCCCACATCATCGTCTTCGAGTTCGACGATGGCGCTGGTGGCGCGGCGGTGATGGCAGTCGGGATCGAGGCGGTCTCAGCCGAACTCGACCTGATCACCGTCGATCCGCCCCTCGATTCGATGGCCGTGATGCGCGCCCTCGACTGCTCGAGGAAATTGACGAGCGCCCGGCGCATGTCGGCGGCGGACTGGTAGCGCTCGGCCGGCGCCTTCGCCATCGCGCGCGAGACGATCGATTCAATTTCAGGAAGCATCCGGCTCAGTTCGGTATCCATCGGCGCGGCCGGTTGCTGGATGACCTTGAGAATGACGGACGAAATGCTTTCGTTGTCCGGCTCGAACGGACGGCGGCCCGCCAGCATCTCGTAGGCCATCACGCCGGTCGAATAAATATCGGTGCGGCGATCGACGGCCTCGCCCCGCAACTGTTCGGGCGACGCGTAATGCGGCGTGCCCAGGACGTTGCCGGATGCCGTGAGGGTGTCGGCGACGAGGACGCGCGCGAGGCCGAAGTCCATCAACTTGATCGTGCCGTCGGACTGCAGGTGAATGTTGCTCGGCTTGATATCGCGGTGCACGACGTTGAGATCGTGCGCGTGATGCAGCGCCTCGAGCACCTTCGAGAGGATGCGAACCTTCTCTTCGAACGACAGCGACTGGGTCTCGAGGACGTCCGCAAGGTTCTTGCCCTGCAGATACTCCATGGCGATGTAGACGACGCCGTTGTCCTGGCCGGCTTCAAAGACCGTGACGATGTTCGGATGCGAGAGGCGCGCGCAGGCCTGCGCTTCACGCATCATGCGGTCGAGATAATCAGGCCGATCGATGTCCGGTCTGACGGTCTTGACGGCGACAGTGCGCTGCAGCGTGGGATCGAAGGCCTTGTAGACCTCGCCCATGCCGCCGCGGCCCAGCACCTCTTGGATCTGGAACCGACCGATGAATTCTGGCAGCGGTGTGTTGGGGCGTCCCATGGTGTCTACCTCGTCAGACCAGCATCCGCATCGTAGGGTTGACCGGTCAGTCCGTCAATCAAGACTCGAACTGCCATGAAGACACTTCAAGGACAATGCCGAGGGTAAGCTACAGAATTGGGCGTGTTTTGAGAGGTTTTCCAGAACCCAGCGTGTTACGAATTTGAACGCGGACCACAAAAAAGACTAAGGGCGGTGTTCCCTATTCGGGAACACCGCCCAAAAGTTGCCGCCAACCTGGCTCCCCCCAGCTACTGCAGCACTAGTGCCACAGTGAACAGACTGGCGACACGGACCGATAATCCAAAGTCCGTGCCGAGAGGATTTCGGCCGATTTACGCAATCACTCTTCTGATCCGTTGCACAGAGCCTACGGATCTGATCGCTGCGATCACAGTTCTAGCTGGCTAGCCCGCCGCGCCTTCCGGGTATTGCAGCGCCAGCCGCAGTTCCTTGGTTAGGTTATCCACGGTGGTGCCTTGCCGCTTCCACGCACCGTCGGTCTCGAAGCGAAGTGCGCCGATTCGGCGGCCCCACGGCGAGATGACGCGGCCGATGGCCCGGAAGTCGGTGCGATCGGCGTGGTGCTGGTCGATCTTCTGGATGACGTCGGGCGCGACGCGGATGAAGGCGCGCAGCGCGGTCGCCGACTTGATGCTGTACTTGCGGCCGTTCCACGCCGACTCGAAGATGCTGGCGATCTGCTTGAAGTAGTTCACGAAGAACTTCTTCGATTCCTCTCGGAACTGCTCGCTCTTGCGGGCGCCGCCGAGCGCGGCTTCATCCGCGAACAGCTTCTTGAGCTCCTGCGCGAGCGGCGCCTGGCCGACGCGGCCCTTGCCGACGCCGAGCAGCTTGATCTCGCCGAAGAGCGGCGACTCCTCGCGATCGTTGATGGCGCGGACGACGTCGTGCGCGGCGGCGAGGGCCTCGTCGCGATAGAGCTGACGGCCCGAGAGCGAGACGAGGTGCGACGCGTTGAGGCGGGTGTGCTTCGCGTTGATCGTGACGAACATCTGCACGATGTGATCTTCGGGAACGCGATCGAAAATGATCGCCGGCACGGTGAACGGCTCGTCGCCGAAACGATCGATGTCGGCGTGCAGCGCGAGCAGGCGGTGCTGTCCGTCGATCGCGCGGAGGATGCCTTCGCGCTCCGGCACCTTGAGGCGGCCGACCCACGAGCCGCTTTCGGCCGGCTCGAAACTCAGCTTCTCGTCGCACGAGATGATCACGGCGCCCGGAATCGACGGCAGGTCTCGCGCCTGGCGGCACTGTTCGTAGTACTGGACCAGCTCGTCGATCTTCTTGCGGATGATCTGTCGCTGATACGCCTTCTCATTCGAGGCGATGCGGCGTTCCAGCAGATCCCAGTTGATCTTTGACTGTGGCCCGCCCTTTTTCTTGCCGCGCAGACCCGCCTTCGCCTCGTCCTGATAGCTCAGCACTTCGAAGCGCACGAGCTTGTCGATGTCGCTGGCCGTGAGGGAGGCCTGATAGAATTGCACGCCGAACTGCTGCATCCGGATAGCCGCTACGCTGATCATAAGAGTCTGCCCAAAGAGGTGGATTCTATCGTTTGCGGATACGCACTCTCAACGGTTTTTGCCCAAAATCGTGAGGGTTCCGACCCAGCTCCGGCCTCGAGAAAACCTGTAAGTCGCCACGTTTGAAGGGCTTATTGCAATGACCAAAAAGATGCGCGTCCCCTGCCTTTTGCTCGTCGTTGCCCTGTTTCTTAGCTCAGCCGTTCCAGAGGTCACGCATGCACAAAAACCTGCCGCAGCAGCGGTCCAGGATGATGCGGACTTTACTGAGTTCGTGAAAAAAGCGACGACCAAACCCGAGTTCTTATCGCCGCTTGTTGATCATTTGCCCAAGAAAGCCGGTGTCCCGACGCCGAAAGACGTGCTCGGGTACCACATCGGCACCGAGAAAAAACTGACCTACGTCGCCGATCAGCAGCGGTATTTCCGCGCGCTCGAGAAAGCGTTGCCGGGACGCGTCAAAACCGAGGTGACGGGGAAGACCGAAGAGGGCCGCGACATCATGGTCCTCTTCGTCACGTCGGAAGCGAATCTCAAGAACCTGGAAGTCAATCGTCAGAACACCAGGAAGATCGCGGACCCGCGCGGCCTCACCGACGCGCAGGTCCAGCAGCTGATCGCCACCACCAAGCCGCACTATCACGTCAGCGCGGGCCTTCACAGCCAGGAGACCAATCCTCCCGAGGCCGTGATCGAGCTCGCCTATCGGCTTGCCGTCAGCGAAGAGCCTTACATCAAACAGATCCGCGACAACGTCATCGTCAGCATCACCGGCGTGACGGATGTCGACGGACGCGATCGTTATGTTGACTGGTATTACGCCTACAAGATCGACGAACAGTACGACGGAGGTGAGAACTACGACGACGTGCCCTACTGGGGCAAGTACGTGTTCCACGACAACAACCGCGACATCAACTACGGCGTCGACTCGCTGCGCGTGCATCTCAACTGGTATCTGAACTGGCTACCGCCGATCTGGCACGACCTCCACGAAGCGCAGACGTTGCTCTATACGTTCAGCGGCCAGCCGCCGCAGAACGCGAACCTCGATCCGATTCTCTACACGGAGCTGCCGTTCTTCGCGACCTACGAAGTGAACAAGCTGACGTCGTACGGCATGCCCGGCGTGTGGCACTTCGGGTTCGTCGACATGTGGTCGCCCGGCTATCTCGGCTTCGCGGCCGCGAATCACAACGGCATGCTGCGGATGTACGAGATCTTCAACCAGGGCGGCGCGAACACGAAGAAGGCGCGCCTGTCGGGCGCGCAGACGCAGCGGCAGTGGTTCCGCCCGAATCCGGCGCCCGCCGGCGAGGTCGACTGGTCGATCAGGAATTCGATCAACTACGCCGAGACCGGCGTGCTGACCGCGCTCGAGCTGACCTCGAAGTTCCCGACGATGGTTGTCGAGAACTTTTACAAGAAGTCCGCGAACGCAGTGAAGCGCGGCGCCGACAAACCGCCTCACGGGTTCGTGATTCCCGCGGGCCAGCGCGATCAGTCACAGGTCGATCGCGTCGCCAACCTGTTGCGGCGGCAGGCGATTGAAGTGCATCGCGCCAACACGGAGATCAAGGTCAAGGAGGGCACGTTCCCGGCCGGCTCGTACATCGTGAAGTTGAACCAGCCGTACGGTCCGCTCGCCAAGACGCTGCTCGAGAAGCAAACCTATCCCGATCCGGCGCTCACCACCTACGACGACAGCGCGTGGTCGATGGGCATGGCGAGCAACATCGAGATCAAGACAATCGAGGACAAGACCATTCTCGATGCGGCGGCGGCGCTGTTGAGCGCCGACGTCGTCACCGCGGGCGCGACCAGCGGCAGCGGTCCGGTCACAATCGTGACGCACAACGGCGCGCTCAACCTGATCACGCTGCGGTATCGATTGAAGGATGTGCCGATGAAGGGTGCGAAAGCGCCGTTCAAGGTCGGCGAGGTCGAGTTCCCGGCCGGATCGCTGATCGTCGAAGCAGCAAGCGATCGCGTGCGCAAGGAGATCGCGGCGTTGGGCCTCGTCGCCACCGCCGCCACAGCGGCGCCGAGTGTCGAGACGGTCGATGTCGATCTGCCGCGCGTTGCGATGTACACCACGTGGTCGAGCACCGAAAAGCCCGGCTGGGTACGGCTTGCGTTCGATCGCTGGGAGATTCCGTACGATCTGATTCACAAGGATCACGTGCAGGCGGGCGCCAACCTGCGATCGAAGTACGACGTGATCGTAATGCCGCATCAAGGCAACAACGGCAAGTCGATCGTCTACGAGCAGCCCAAGCTCTCGAAGCCGGTGGCATACAAGAAGAACGACAAGTTCAAGTCGCTGGGCATGTATGCGGAAACCGACGACGTCCGTGGTGGCATGGGACTCGCGGGCGCAGCCGAATTCCAGAAGTTCGTCGAAGGCGGCGGCGTGCTGCTGACCCTCGGCGTCGCGAGCTACTTCCCCGCTGACTTCGGCATCGCGAAGGGTGTCGATGCGCAGAGTCCGGCGCAGGGCTTCTATGGGCCGGGACCGTACGTGAACAGCGAGATCCTGATCCCGACGCATCCGACCATGTTCGGGTATGCGCAGAAGACGCTGCCGGTTCGTTACGCAGGTGGACCGCTCCTGCAAGCCGGGCCGCCGGTCGGCTCCGAACAGCCCGCCAGCACGGCGCCGGATCGTCCGCAGATCGTTGCGCGTTTCACTGGCGGTGAGGCGGGCGTGCTGAGCGGCTTGATGCGCACCCCCGATCAGATCCGCAACCGGCCGATGGTCGTCGATGCGCCGTCGGGCAAGGGCCGCGTGATCATGTTCGCGAACAACCCGATCTATCGCTGGCAGACCTTCGGCGAGCACGCGATGGTGTTCAACGCGTTGATGTTCTGGAACGACTTGGGCGGCGCGGCGGCAACGAAGACCTCTACGGCCGCGCAGTAGATCTCGGATCTCGGATCGAGTGGATTTCAGATTATTTGTAGATCTTCAGATATTCCGAGATCCACTCGATCCGAAATCCGAAATCATCTGGACTCGAGAAACTCACGCATCAAGGCGGCATTCCTGTCGTTCGCCTTCCACCACAGATCCGCGAGCGGGCCGACCACCGGGATCGCGCCGAGGATGACATCGACGAGGACGTTTGACAGCATCCTCGACACGAGCGACGGCGGCGGACCGTACTGAAGCGCGCGCGCGATCAGCGTCAGCGAGATCGTGGCGCCGGCGAAGTTGCCGAACACCGGAATCAGGTCGAGCACCGCATCGAGGCCGACGCGGCCGACGATCGGCAATGTGATCGCGCTGTCCATGATGCGGGCCAGGCGATCGATCTGGACGCCGAAAATTCGTTGCGCCTCGTCGACGCCGATGCCGCGAGACTGCGCGTAGCGCGCGATGCCGGTGAAGGCGCGCGCCGCAACGCCGCCGACGCTGCGATCGACCATCGCCGCGAACTTTTCGGAGGCGCGCATGAACGCCCACCGGAGCGCGAAGTAGCCGAGTACGGCGCCGACCGTGACGACAACGAAGGCGACGGTCAGCCAGAGGAGCAGGGATTCGAGCATCTCGCTCGATTATCGCTGTATCTCGAACGTAGAGGCGGGCCTTCCGCCTCCGCTAAAGCTACGGCGGACCACCGTAGCCTTGGCGAAGGTGGTTAGACCCGCCTGGCGGTCAGCATCACGTTCGGATCCGCCAAGGTCAGCTGTGTCACCTTGCCGCCCTCTTTCGCAAAGGCGATCTTCGCGGTGGGCACTCCGGTCGGAGAAAACACCAGGTCGCCGAGGTGCCCCAGGCCGCGACGCGCCGGGCTGTTCGGGCGATCGATGCCGAGACGAAGAGTCGTTTTATCGAAGAGATCCGGCTGCACGTCGACCGTGAAGTAGTCGCGCGGTCCGGGACCGTAGACGTATTTGCCGGCGAGCGCATCGCGATCCGCCGGCGCCAGCGGCTGCGTCGGCGTGGGCGTGTCCGCATCGCCAAGCGTTGCGAGGTACTGCACGACCGCGGCAGCGTCGGGGCCGCCGGCCTTGGCGTGCGACATCAACGTGATGCCGTGCGGGCCGAGCGTCTTCTGAATCCCGGGCCTCGCCGCGATGAACGCCTTCACCGCATCCAGTTGACCCATCATCGCCGCCGAAAAGATCGTCGGCCTCGCGCCGTGGGTCAGCAGGAAGTCGGCGATCGGCTTGTTGCCGACATGCGCGGCTGCGTCAATGCACGTTTCCCAATCTCCGAAGCCCCAGTCGATCGAGGCGCGCGCCATAGCGGGCTGCTTCTCAACGAGCTCGCGGATGCGCGCGAAGTTGCCGTGCGACGCGCCCACGGCATCCTTGACGAGACCGGGATCCTGTTGCGGGAACGCATCGGCCCCCGAGATCGCGTACGGCAGTGGCGGCGCCTGGCCCCACGACCTGGTTGCGAATGCGCTGATGCCAAGCGCGGAGAGTCCTGAGGTGATCGAGAAGAACGAACGGCGAGACAGCGGCATGAAATAACCTCCGGTTCGCGTTATCGCAAAGCGAGCGCGTTAGGGCAATGCAGATTGGCTTCAGGATCTAAGTGGCGTTGCCGCAGTCAGTTAGCCGGACGGTTCAGGACCTGTTCGCGGACCGCGCGCTCGAATTCTTCGACGACCGCGGCTTCGAGCCCGCCAAGGTTGGCGTCCGCGACCGTCAGCCGGTTCGCTTTCAAGTGGGTCTCGTCCTTCAAGCGGATGACATGCGTGATGAAGCGCAGGCCGCTCTCGCCCTGTTGTAACTGGCCCAGCAGGACGTAGTCGGCCCTGACGTTTTCGGCCACGGCCTTGAGGTTGCGGATGTTGCGCGGCTGACGCAGGATCGCAGCGTTGCCGATGACGGCGATGCGCGGATCGAGTTTCGTCAACCGCTCAACCACGAGATCGGAGAGGCCGGCAACGGGCCGGTCGTATTGGATGTTGCCGGTCTCGTTGTCGAAGACCGACACCGCGATCAGGACCTGATCACCCGAACGTTCTCCGTCGAGAAAGACCCGCGAAAACGCAAAGATTACGAAGAGCACGAAACCGGCGACTGCCAGACCAATCTTCCAGGACTCGGGGCGGGCCTCGGGCTCGGGATTTTGGGCTTGCGCGCCGACACGGTCGACGGGCGCAATGAATTTGAATCCTTTCTTCGGGATCGTCTGAACGAACCGCGGATTGTCGCCGCTGTCGCCGAGCGCCGAGCGAATCTGCGAGAGGCAATGCGCCGTCCCACGATCGAAATCGACGTGCGTGTCTTTGCCCCAAACGCCATCGCGCAGCTCTTCGCGGGTGACGATGTCCCCTGGGCGCGACAGGAGAAGGGCCAGCGCCTTCGCCGGCTGCGGCTCGAGCGCCGTGGCGCGGCCGTTCCGGCGCAGCTCTTTCGTTTCGTCGTCGAATTCAAAGACGCCGAAGCGGTAAATCATCCAGCCCAAGTGTATCCTTCACCGCGTGGGAGGACACATGAGCCAGATCAACGTCGGTGGCGTGCTCAAAGGCGGATTGGCGGCGGGTGTGATCATGAACATCAGCGAGTTCATCCTGAACCTGCCGGTCGCCGGCGCGCAGATGGAGGCGGAGCTCGCGTCGCACAATCTCCCACCGGTCAGCACGGCCGCGATCGCCACGTTCACGTTCGTGACGCTGCTGCTCGGCATCGCGACGGTGTGGCTGTATGCGGCGATTCGCCCGCGGCTCGGACCGGGACCGAAGACGGCGATGGTCGCCGGCCTGCTCGTGTGGGCGCTGTCGTACCTGTATGCGTCGGTGTTCTTCTACATGCTCGGCACGCAGTCGATGGGACTGGTGCTGCTCGGCGTCGTGTGGTCCGCGGTCGAGATGATCATCGCCTCGGCCGTCGGCGGGTATCTCTACAAGGAAGCCTGATCACTTGATCACGAGCAGCCGATAGTTCGCCGGGTGCAGGAATTGAATGCCTGCATCCGTCAGAATCCCATCGTCTTCGATCGGCACTCGTAATTTGGCTCCGCCCCACTCGGCGATCGGCGTGTAAGCGAAATACTCGAACGAGAACATGTGTTGCGCATGCATGACGAAGGTCGTCTGCAGCGGCTGCCATGTCGTGAGCGACGGGCCGATGTCGTGGCCGGTGTTGCCGACCGGATGGAAGCCGTAGACGACGTCGGTCTTGTTGTCCTTGTTCGGACGATTGAATTCGATCACGCCGAAGCCGGCCGCGCGAAGCGCCGCGTCCATGTTCTTCATCGTTTCGTCGGCGCGCACGCCGACCTTGATCGCCTTCTTGACGACGTCGCGAACGGTGAGCGCCTTGTCGAATGCGTTCTGAATGCTCGTTGGCGGCGCGGTCTCCCCGGGCTTCAGCACGTACGCCACACGCTTCACATCCGTGCCGAAGTTCATCAACTGCACGCCCCAGTCGATCATCATCACGTCGCCGGGCTGGATAATGCGGGAGTTGGAGGT
>Ga0137459_1000818_pt1 | contig 10523 bp, 12 predicted proteins | sample EasRivERMGT700_2_FD_104908 | JGI IMG/M metagenome (GOLD analysis project Ga0137459, IMG submission 104908) | Soil microbial communities from meander-bound floodplain in the East River, Colorado, USA - East River MetaG ERMGT700_2 | ecosystem: Environmental > Terrestrial > Soil > Floodplain ... | reverse complement strand
GGCCTGACCGAGCAGGTCTTCGCCGAGGTGTACATCGCGTGCCAGGAGCGACGCAGGCCCGTCACCGTGCGCGGCAAGCGCTACGTGTTCGTCGAGGTGCCACCGGAACGGTTCTTCGGCTTCACCGAGCTGACCGTGCTCGGGGAGCCCGTCCAGATGGCAACGATCGAGCGTGCTCTCCTCGACGCGCTCGACCGCCCGCAGCACGCCGGCGGGCTCGGCGAGGTGTCGCGCATCGTCGCCCGCGCGGCCTCCCGCGTGTCCTGGCCCGCGTTCCTCGCCCTCGCCCGCCGCTGGCAGGCGGCGTCCGTGATCCAGCGGCTCGGGTGCTTGCTCGACCTGCATCAGGTCGAGATCCCCGCCGACGCTCGCGCGGCGCTCGTCGAGCTGACCCGAGGCGCGAGCAAGATCCAGCTCGGACCGCGTGCCAGGTGGGGCCATGCCGGCAAGCTCATGCAACCTTGGAACGTGGTCGAGAACGTGCCGCGCGATGTCCTCATCTCGCCAGCCGACCAAGGTCGCCGGCGCGTGGTCTTCCGCCCGAAAGAAGCTGGCACATGATCGCCGATAAGTTCGTCGACCTCTACGCGCGCAACAGCGGCCTGCGCGACAAACTGATCGCCGAACGCGACGTCGTGCTCACCTACGCGCTCCGCGCCCTCGTCGACGACGGCGTGATGAACCACCTCGCGTTCAAGGGCGGTACGTGCCTGCGCAAGCTCGTGTTCGGTTCGGCGGGAAGGTTCTCCGAGGACCTCGACTTCACCATGGACAGCGCCGAGCCCGACGACGACGTGCTCATGCAGATCGTCGAGGTGTTGAGCCGTGAGCACTTCGGCATCACGTTCACCTTCGACGAGTACTACAAGACCGACGACGACACGTCGTTCGGTGGCGATGTCCTCTATCGGCACTCGTGGAACGACGCGGGCCGCTTCCGCCTGCAGGTCAGCCTGCGCGAACGGCCGACGTTGCCCGCGACCGCTCGGCCCATGCAGCACCAGGCCTACTTCGACCGCCTCGAGTTCCCCATGTTCGAGGTGCGCGCCCTCGAAGCGATCGAGATGATCGCCGAGAAGGTCCGCGCCGCGTTCCAGCGGACGAAGGTCCGTGACCTCTATGACCTGCACCGCTTCGCGACCAAGCCCTTTGACGGCGAGCTGCTCCGCGCGCTCGTCGTGCTCAAGCTGTGGCAGGTGCGCGACCCGTTCGTACCCGACGCGCTCTTCGAGAAGCTCCGCAGCGGCAAGTACGACTGGGCCGACCTGCAGCGCCTGCTTCGGACCGCCGATCGCGTCGAGCCGCACGAACTCATCGCGACCGTCGAGCGCCGGTTCGACGTGCTCCGGCACTTGACCGAGCTCGAGCGCGCGGCCATCGCAGACGCCCGCCGCGCCCGGTCGCCGGAGGTTGTGTAGCGGCTGCGAGCAGAGATTCGTCAGAGGGCGGGGTTACGCCAGGCAACGGCTCAGGGCCTTCATGAAATCAGCGGTACTCAGCCGGGGGAGTTCCCAGACCGGGGTCACTTCCGTAGTAGGTGCCCCCAACGCTGTTCGCGTCCGATGCGCCTTGGGCGTGCGGGCGTTCGCCTTGATAATGTCGCCGTTCAAATGCTCGAATCAAAGGGCCGACGACTCAGGCTTGTCGAGCGCAGGGACCCACGAAGAGCGCGACAGAACCATCCGCATGGGGGGCCGCCCGCTGCGTGTGCCGCTGCCGGTCGTGGAGTTCGAGATCTATCCGGCCGACATCGTCACGCCGCCGCGATGGGCACGTTCGCAAACCGCCGCAACCAGTACGTGCCCGTTGGAACATCACCGTCGTGCCGGCCTGCCAACCGGCGCGCGCTGCCGCGTAGTCCACCAGGAACGCCCGGTTCTGCCGCAGCGCCTCGATGCGCGCCCATTTGCTGCGAGCGGCTACCCGCGGTCGCAGGTTTCGCCGGGGCTCGAAGCTCGTCGGCCGCCCCCACCACGGTTGCTGCAGCACGGCGCGTCGGCCGTACACTCGTTGCCCCGTGCGCTGGCGTTCTGCACCGATCGATGCCACGGCTGCCGCCACGCGTTGCCGTAGCTCCTCGAGCACGTCGGCCTCCGGGCCGAGCTCGGCCGGGACCGTGAGCCGCAGCTCGACAGCTTCGGGCATGACGCCATCGCGCCGGAAGAAGTGCCGAGGTCGCTCCGCCCGCAAGCACCGCCCGGTCAGGAGTGCATGAAGCCCGTTGATGCCGGGCCAATGGTCCACCCGGTCCACCAGGCCATCCTTGACCGGATTGATCGCTGTGTACACCAGCTTGTCCATCACGTCCTCGCGGCCCACGAGCTTCACCATGCAGACCTGCTCCGACGACCAAACGTTCTCCCGCCGTCCTCGCAGCGCATTCTGACTGCGCGCGAACAGCTTGTGAAAATGCTCGAGGAATGCGGGATACGTTCCCCACCGATCGAAGATCACGGCATGATAGTGATTGCTGAGCGCGCACGGCAGCACCACCTCGACCCGGCACCGCTGTGCGGCCTCGATCAGGCAGTACGTGAACGCGTTGTTGGTTTCGGCGTCAGGGCGCAGCAAGAACTGGCGCTGCGTGCAACGACGCGTGACCAGGTAGAACTGACCGAGGAGCACTTGCCGGGGCAGCGACATCTCTGCCGGCGTATCAAGAAATCGGCCAATTCATCGCCACGCGATCTCATAAGGTTAGCGCCTCGCACGTCCGAGCACCAGCCACTCGTGTCCGAGTTGTCCGAAACTCGGACGAAAACCGGACAAGCAGACAAGCAGACAAGCAGACAAGCAGACAAGCAGGGCTGCCGAGCCACCCCAACCGGCACTGATCCGAGCGTTGAAACAAACCTCGGTCTGGTCCATCGGCGCGCTCTCTCTTCTGGCCCGCGGGGAGAGAGGAACCGAGAGCGTTTAACAGCGGAGCCCGTTTTTCCGGGACGGAGCCGCTGACGTTTAACTGGCCAGGCAGGGCGTGACCGTTGACCAACGGGGCGCTGGCCGAGCGAGCGCCCACGTTGGCGCGAGGCGCCGCGATCGCGGTGGTCGGGGGCGTGGCGCAGTCGCGGGCAGCACCGCGCACGTGGGCCCGCACGGCGCGTCGGGGCGCGGGACTGTTGAACGCCGGCGCGTGGTCCCGCGCGAGGGTCACGGCTTCTTCCCCTTGCGGGGCGTGCCCTCACCAAGGCGCTTGGTCTCGGCCACGACGCGATCGAAGTCGCTCTCGAAGAGGCGGTCCTGCACGATGCGGTACTTCTCGAACTCGCTCTCGGCGTGCGCCCGAGCGATCTCGGCAGTCACCTTCCCGGCGTCTTGCAGCACCTCGCGATCGGTCGCGGCGAGGAAGCGGTTCAGCCGCACCTCCCAGTCCTGCATCGTCATGGGGATCTTGCGGAGCGCCATGTCCTCGGCGACGTCGAGGTAGGCGTTCACCAGCCGCGAGAGCTGCGCGAGTTCCGACTCGGTCAGGTAATTCTTGGCCACGACCACGTCGAACTTCTGGATCTTCCCGTGGGGCGCGTCGGTCCAGGTGTGGAGCCCCATGTGCTCCTTGGTCGCGTCGGCGCGGTCGACGATGACCTCGGCGGCGGTCTGCCCGTGGATGGCCCAGTGCAGCTTGTTCTGCACGGTGGCGAAGAAGCGCTTGGTGGCCTGCGCCGTCACGTCGTAGTCGACCGACGTGGCGTAGATGTCGGTGATTTTCTGGTAGAACTTGCGCTCCGACAGCCGGATCTCGCGGACGCGCTGGAGCTGCTCCTCGAAGTATCGATCGCCAAGGACGGAGCCGCCGCGCTTGAGGCGCTCGTCGTCCATCGCGAAGCCCTTGATGGTGAACTCCTCGACGACGCGCGTGGCCCACTTGCGAAACTGCACCGCGCGCTCGGAGTTGACCTTGTAGCCGACGGCGATGATGGCCGAGAGGTTGTAGTGCTTGGTGTCGTAGGTCTTGCCGTCGGCGGCAGTTATCCGAAAACTTTGGATAACTGCGTCCTCCTCCAGCTCGCTGTCCGTGAAGATGGTCTTCAGGTGGTAATTGATGGTCCGCACGTCGACGTCGTAGAGCTGCGCCATCATCTTCTGGCTGAGCCACACGTTCTCGTCGGCGTACACCGCCTCGACGCCGCCCGTGCCGCTGGCCGCCACGAAGGTCAGGTACTCGGCCGCCGATGAGCGCACGAGGGACGCGGTCGGCTTCTTCTTGCGGGTCATGCGACGCCTGCCGGCTGCGGGATGAAGCCGCGCCGCCCCTGGTCGTTCCCCGTGAAGAGCACGACGTTCACGTCGCCGAGCGTGCCGTCGCCGGGGAGCTGATGGCTGTTCTCAATGATGATGACCTGCGTCTCGGCGAAGGACGTCTTCGACGATGAGGCCGTGGGTCTTCTTGTCCCCGTACGTGCGGTTCGTGCGGCAGATTGCCTGGAGCAGCGTGTGGTCCCGAAGCGGCTTGTCCAGGTACATGGCCTGGAGGATTGGCGCGTCGAAGCCCGTGAGCAGCTTCGCTGTGACGATAAGCAGCTTCAGGGGATCATTGGGATCGCGGAAGCGATCGAGAACCTTCTCCTCCTCATCGCGAGAGCGCGCATAGGGCTTGAAGCGCTCGTCGGAGCCGGTGGCCGAGATGACAACCTCGGTCGCCTCAGGCGGCAAGATCTTGTCGAGAGCCGCCTTGTAGAGCAGGCAGCACTCCTGGTCGAACGTGACGACCATGCCCTTGAAGCCGTTGGGCGCGACCGTGTCCTTCTGGGCCATCGTGTAGACGGTCTTGTCCGCGACCTTGAGCAAGGCAGCGACCTCTTGGACCGTGAGTATCTCGTCGCTCATCCGCGTGGGTTCCGGGCGGCGGAAGGCAAAGGCTTCCAACCGTTGCCAGAGTACGGCTGCGGATGGGGGGCCCGGCAAGCCCGAACCTTGGCGATCGTTCGGATCAGCCCCGGTCCCGGCGAATGATCGGCTCCTCAGGTTCTGCGCCGACCTGGCAGGGCTCGGGCCGACGGGTGGGAGAGAGCTGGCGAGGCCACTGGAGTCAGCGGCTTCATCGCCGCGAGCATCCGGGTCGCCGCGTCCGTGACCTCGGGCGCCGATTGCGCGTTGGCCACGCCGACGCCGGCCAGCGCTGCGAGGCCGCCGATCGTCGCCCGCGAGCGCGCTCTCCTCGCTCCGTCCAAGGGCCAGGCCGACGAGCGCGCCCGCCGCGATCATGCCGACCACCGAGCTGCCCGGGGGTTCCCGCAGGGCCCTCTCGAAGTCGGCCAGCGCAGGGCGCAGCTCAAGCGGCCGTGGCCCGACGGCCGCACCCATCTGGTGCTCGAACCGGTCGCGTTCCTGCGCAGGCTGGTCGGCATCATCCCGCCGCCCCTGCGCCATCTCGTGCGCTACGCGGGGATCTTCGGCCCGGCCAGCAAAGCCCGCGCGAAGCTCCGCGCGCTGGTGCCTGCCACCGACGACACCGCCCATGCTGCCTGTCCCGGTACCCCGCACCCCCGTCCCGCCGCGTGCCCACCGGTTGCCGTAGGCTGAGCTGCTCCGCAGGGTGTTCGCCCAGGACGTAGCACCAGGCGAACGACACGCGGCCAGCGCTGACCACCCCCGTCGGCATGCACAGGTCTGCCCGCCACCCGCCCGACCGTAGGCCCCCTTACGCTTGCGGCTCGCCTTCGCGGCCCCCGCCGCCACCCCTCCCTCGCCGTCCGCAGCCCTCGCCAGCGAAACCGCCCTTGTATTTCCGCCTCCCTTGGTAGATCTGTGGGCGATTTCGGGGTGCCGATTTCTGCTCCTCCCTTAATAGCGCCAGAGATAGAGCCAGAGGCCGTCGAAGACGGCCCGCAGAATCGAGCTGATCGGCACCGGTCCCGCAACCACCGGTCCCGCAACCTGGGTTGGGTTGACCGGGGTTGCGGGCGTCATCGGGCGCAACGGAAGCCGGCCGAGCCGTCATGGAAACTGGCCGACTCGACCGAGTGGAGCAAGATGCCATGCGCTGCGTTCGTGCCCCACGAGCCGCCGCGAGTCACGCGCCCCGGCTCGCCGTTCTCGCGATGCCCGAGCTCGCTTGTCGCCGTCCACTCGTTGACGTTGCCCGCAAGATCGTAGAGCCCGAACGCCTCGGGGGGAAACGAGGCGACGCGGCAGGTGCCATCGCGATCGCCGCGCGAGGTGCCCGACCAGCACAGACGGTAGCACGCGAGCACGGCGCGGCTGATCGCGCGTCGCCGGATCCTGGGTGTCGAACGTCGTGATCGCGAGCCGCTCGGCGGGGGTAGGTCCCCTCACACCACGTCCGGTCGTCGAGCTCGTCGAGGGCTTGCTTGAGCAGCTCCAGACTCATGCCGCGATTATCTCGTGCACGCGCCGCGGCAAGAAGGGGACCTTCACGTCGTGGCCGGCGTTCGCACGGACGACCGATGGAGGTGATCGACGGCGCGGGTGCTCGCTACGGGGCGCGGATCTCGAGGGTGACACGCACGAGGCCGGGAGCGGGGCGCCTCGCGATCCGGGTGGGCGACATCCGTGCGTCGATCATCGCCGTGATGCCGCGCGCGATCCATCCGGGTTTCGCGATGCCGCTCAGGACACCGCGGCGGCGCGAGTTCCCAGACCGGGGTCACTTCCGCAGTAGGTGCCCCCAACGCTGTTCGAGTCCGATGCGCCTTGGGCGTGCGGGCGTTCGCCTTGATAACGTCGCCGTTCAAATGCTCGAATCAAGGGCCGACGACTCAGGCTTGTCGAGCGCCGGGACCCACGAAGAGCGCGACAGAACCCATAAATTAAAGGCTCACCCACGGCCTACTATGGGCTCGATCACTTCTCGCGATTCCGCGGAATCGTCGCATACGCAAGCATCGGCATCCCGAAGCAATGGGGGACCGTGCCCCTGGGCGCATGTGCTGCCACGCGCGATTCCGCGGAATCGTCGATCCCAAGGCCCTGTAGCAGCGGCATGACCGCGGCTCCACGTGTCTGCGCTGCCTCCCATGATCGGGATCGAAGAAGTCGTGATCGAGGTCGGGACCCTGGTCTCGGTCGCCGGGCTGGTCGTGGTCGAGGGGGTCACGGAGCCGCCGACGCAAGAGCTCGGATTTCGCGATACACCGCCGCGCGCGCTCAAGCTGAGCGGTGACCTCGATCATCCGCTGCTGATCGGTCCGCCCGAGCGCAGCTGAACCGGCCCGACGGGCGCACGACCGGATCGTAGTGGCGTTCCCCCCGGCGGGGATCCGATGACTTCGCGGCGGTCCGCTCGTCGCGCACCTCGCTGGCAGGCCGGGCCGGTGATGCGCCAGCGGCCGGTGCGCCCGTTGTACGACGCGGGATCACCTTGTCGCCGCCGCCCATCCGGTGCTTGCCGATGGAGAGATCCACTGCGCACGTACCATCCTCCCGCTGTGGTCCGCTCTGACCGATGCAGAGCGTCACGGTTGCCGCACGCTCGATCGCCGCTGACGAGTTCGTCGATCTGGGCGACGACATCGGCGACCTTGCTACGCGGATCGCCCTCCTTGCTCTCGACGATCTGCAGGTAGTCGACCACGACCAGCACGAGCTTCCCTGGGGCCTTGTCCTGCGCCGCCTTGATCATCGCCTCGAGCACCACAAGGGTCGCGTTCCTGCGGTCCGCGATGAACACCAGCGGCAGATCGGCGCGGCGCCTCATCTCGTCCACGGACACCTTGCCTTTGAGCACGTCTACCCACGACGCCTCGCACTGCATGCCGATAGCGCGCGCACCAAGCTCGTCGGCCGGCAACTCGCGCGACATCACGACCACGGGACCGCCGCCGCGCATGCTCGATCACGAACGAGCAGATCAGCGACGTCTTACCACCGCCGGTGGTCCCATCACGATCATGATTCCGCCAGCGCGGATCTCGACGAGTTCATCGTCGCCGAGCTTGAGCGACGCCCAAGGCTCCTCCGAGCGAGCCCTGATGACATCCACGAGGTCCGGCATCCGGACCCACTGCGGCTCCTGCGCGGTCGATCCGGCTTCCAGCTTCGCCAGCGCGCGATCGATCTCGCCGCGCAACTCTGGGACGAGCTCCGAGGGCTCGTGCGGCCACCGCTGCGCGCGCGTGAGCGCCTCGCTGATGACCACCATCGCTTGTCGGTTGCGTGCGTGCGTCTGCACGGTGCTCACGTAGTCGATCACCCGCGCGCAGAGCGAGTTCGCCCCAGTCGACGTCGGCCGTTCAGGGCCGCGCCAACTGCGAAGCGTGCTCCGAGCGGCTCCACGGCGCGCCGAGGATGCGGTGGCCCGCGGCGATGACCATCTTGATGAAGCTTCGGAACCGCTCGTCATGCCGGTACTCGATCGTACTGGTAGCGCCATCTGGTCCTGTCGTGAGCAGCACGCTGGCACCCCGCACTCGTCGACGAGAACCGCTCGGTATCGGTAAGGAGGGCGACTACCGAGATCGCCCGGTGGATTTCAGATCGATGCGCGGCAAGGTGCGGCGCGGCTTGGCGGTGGAACGTTTCCAGGTCAGGATGCCCGCAACCCGGCCGCACCGTCGCGGCCGCGGTGGCAGGAGGACGAGCGGTGCATCAAGCGATCGATATCTCGGGACCCACCTCGACCGACGGCGCACGCGTGCTCACCCGCGAGGCGCTGGCCTTCGTCGGCGAGCTCGAGGCGCGGTTCGGCGAGCCGCGCGCTGCACTCCTCGAGCGACGGCGGCAGCGCGACGCCGAGATCGCGTCGGGCGCGTCGTATGGCCGGCTCGCCGAGACCGAGGCGGTGCGGCGCGGCGACTGGAAGGTCGCGGCTGCGCCCGCTGATCTCGCGCGCCGCCACGTCGAGATCACCGGGCCGGTCGAGCGCAAGATGATCATCAACGCGCTCGGCTGCGGCGCGGACGTGTTCATGGCCGACTTCGAGGACTCGCTGTCTCCCACGTGGGACAACGTGGTCAGCGGCCAGGCCAACCTCATCGATGCGGTGCGCCGGACGCTGACGTACACCTCGCCCGAAGGCAAGGCGTACGCGCTCGGCCCGCGGCTCGCCACGCTGGTGGTGCGGCCACGCGGCTGGCACATGATCGAGAAGCACGCGACGTTCGGCGGCCAGCCGGTGTCGGCGAGCCTGTTCGACTTTGGCCTCTACTTCTTCCACAACGCGCGCGCCCTCGTCGAGCGACACAGCGGCCCGTACTTCTACCTGCCGAAGCTGGAGAGCCACCTCGAGGCGCGGCTGTGGAACGACGTGTTCGTCGCCGCCCAGGACACGCTCGGCCTGCCGCGCGGCACCGTGCGCGCGACCATACTCATCGAGACGCTGCCCGCCGCGTTCGAGATGGACGAGATCCTCTACGAGCTGCGCGACCACGCCAGCGGCCTCAACGCCGGCCGCTGGGACTACCTGTTCAGCGCGATCAAGAAGCTGCGTGACCGCCCCGGCCTCGCGGTCCCGGATCGCGCCCAGCTCTTGATGACGGTGCCGTTCATGCGCGCGTACACCGAGCGTCTGGTCCGCACGTGCCACCAGCGCGGCGCGCACGCGATGGGCGGCATGGCGCCGTTCATCCCCAGCCGCAAGAACCCGGAGATCAACACCGCCGCGCTGGCCAAGGTGCGCGACGACAAGCAGCGCGAGGTGCAGGACGGCTTCGACGGCACGTGGGTCGCGCACCCCGACCTCGTGTCCACCGCGGCCGAGGTGTTCGGCGCCGCGCTGGGCGATCGGCCGCACCAGAAGGACCGTGTGCGCGACGACGTGGCGGTGTCCGATGCCGACCTCTACGACCTCGGCGTCCCCGGCGGCAAGATCACCGAGGCCGGCGTGCGCAACAACGTCAGCGTCGCGCTCCAGTACCTGTCGGCGTGGCTCGCCGGCAACGGCGCCGTCGCGATCTTCAACCTGATGGAGGATGCCGCCACCGCCGAGATCTCGCGCGCGCAGCTGTGGTTCTGGGTCCACCACGGCGGCGCGCTCGACGACGGCCGGCCGGTCACGCCGGCGCTCTACCGCGCGATCCGCGACGACGAGGCCGCCGGGTTGTCCGGCCTGCCGACCGCGGCGTATCTGCCGCGCGCAATCGCGATCCTCGACGATCTCGTCGAGCAGGAGGCGTTCGTCGACTTCCTCACCCTACCCGCCTACCAGCAGCTGGCCTAGCCCCGTCGTCGCAGCAGGTCTGCACGATCGGCGGCAACGTCGCCGAGAACTCGGGCGGCGCGCACTGCCTCTGCATCGTCACGCTCGTCGTATCGTCCTGTGACGCAGCTTACTCACTCCGGGCGACCTCGCGAAAACACCGTTTTGTTTCACGTATGCGCCATACCGCTCGGACATCGGGATAGAATTTCGGGATCGAGCCAGGAGCCTCACGGCCGGGCGACCCGTACGAGCAACGAAAACCGTTCGAAGAAGAGGTAAAGAAATGGATAAGGCTCTGGAAGGTGTGCGTGTCCTGGACATGACTCATGTGCAGTCTGGACCCACGGCGACGCAGATTCTGGCTTTCTTCGGAGCGGACGTCATCAAGATCGAGAAGCCGGGAGAGGGCGACCCGACGCGCGGCCAG
>Ga0137459_1000817_pt1 | contig 10526 bp, 8 predicted proteins | sample EasRivERMGT700_2_FD_104908 | JGI IMG/M metagenome (GOLD analysis project Ga0137459, IMG submission 104908) | Soil microbial communities from meander-bound floodplain in the East River, Colorado, USA - East River MetaG ERMGT700_2 | ecosystem: Environmental > Terrestrial > Soil > Floodplain ... | reverse complement strand
TCCATGGGGGCCGGCAGGCCTGCCGCGTCGTTCGAGGCCGGCGTGGGCTCGGCCGACGTCGGGTCCCGCTCGGACGCGAGCGCCGCCGGGCGAGCCTGGACGCGGGCGGTCTCGTCGCGGCGACGCTTCTGCTGGGCCGCCTCCCGCGCGCGGGCGTGCGCCTTGACCTTCGACTCGTCAAGGATGTCGAGGAGAGTCGTCTGCCTCTCGGGCCGGAAACGGCCGAACCGCTGTGAGATCTCGTGGTCCTTGTGCTCGCGGCGGATCGCGTGGAACGCCGTGATGTCCGACCACGTCATCTGGCTGCGGAAGATGGCCTGTATCGCACGGTCCGCCGCCGCATAGACCGGCTCCACGGGGCCGACGATGTGGAGCGGCGGCAGCACGGCGAGCAGGGCATCGCCGCACGTCAGTACCGGTACGCGAATCTCCGGCGCTGCACGCGCGTCGGCGACCCGCTGCTCGGCAGCGGCGAGCAGGACCTCGACGCCCGCCAGGCGCTCGCCAACCTGCGCGTCGGTCGCATCGGTCGCGGCCGCGAGCGCCGCCGCGGCCAGCTCGCGGATCTGCACCACCCCCGCATCGGCCGCCTGCTTGGCCGTGGTCCAGCCCGCGCGATCCCCCGCGGCGGCGGCGATCTCCATCGCGCCGACACTGTCGCTCACGGCTTTGTCGTGGCATCCGAGGTTGTCGGCGATCGTCTTCGCACCCACCGCCTTCTCCTCCGCAGTCCGCTCGCGACGCTCCGGCTCCGAAACACGGACGCGGGCGGCCCCGACGTCGAACGAGGACTCCGGCTCCCGCGTCTTTCCGCCACTCACCCGCAGCGCTCCTCGGTCGCCGTCTCGTCGGACGCCCCCACTCCGGGCGGGGGCATCGTCGAATCTGCGGGCGCGGTCGGTGCCGTTGCGGTGCTCGCGCATGAGACGCTTCCCCATCTACGAGGTAATCACCATGCGGCTACCCAGTCCACGTCAAGATCAGGGTTCTTGCCGGACCAGCTCGCCGCGCGCAGGCGCACAGGTGCGACCTGGCGGGCACGGGCAGCATTCGTCTTCCGGGAGCAACGATGCTGCATACAGCAAGCTGCTGGTCGCAGTGGTCGGCGAGGTGCTGACCACCAATGCCGGCACGGCGATCGATCCGGCGTTCAAGCGCCGGATGTCGGTCCACGTCCAGTTCGCGTTCCCCGACGAGGTCGATCGCGAACGGCTGTGGCGGGCCCACCTGCCGGCCACGTTGCCGGTGGCCGGCGGCCTCGCGCTCGACGCGCTCGCCCGCAAGCACCAGCTGTCGGGCGGCTACATCCGCAACGCCTGCCTGCGCGCGGCGTACCTCGCCGCGAGCGACGGTGGCGCGCTCACCGAGGGTCACCTGCACCGCGCCGTCGCGCTCGAGTACCAGCGCGCCGGCAAGCTGGCCGACGGCCGGCTCGAGTGACGGCCGGCGCCGCGGGTCGATCGAGCCGCGCCGGAGCCCCGCGACAATCCGGCATCGTCGGTTGCGTATACGACCGTGTCCCACGTTACGATGCGACGTGCCCACCTCCGAAGCTCTCGCACCACGCCAGTCGGCGACCCGGACGGCGCTCGCCGGCCTCATCGGCAACGTCCTCGAGTGGTTCGACTTCGCGGTCTTTGGCTTCTTCGCGAGCGAGATCGGCAAGCAGTTCTATCCCGACTCGAGCCCCACCGCGCAGAAGTTGAAAGCGTTCACGGTGTTCGCGATCGGGTTCGGTGGGCGTCCGATCGGCAGCATCGTGCTCGGCATGGTCGGCGACCGGATCGGCCGCCGGGCGCTGCTGACGCTGTCGATCGCCTTGATGGGAGGTGCCACGCTGGTGCTCGGCCTGCTCCCCACGTATGCACAGATCGGAACGGCGGCCCCCGTGCTGCTGGTGACGATGCGCCTCATCCAGGGCTTCTCGCTCGGCGGTGAGTTCACCGGCTCGATGGTCTACACGACCGAGCTGGCGTCGCCGCTGATGCGCGGGCTCGTGAGCAGCTCGACGGCGGCCGGCACCACCATCGGCTTCATCCTGGGGTCCGCCGCCGCGTGGATCGTCAGCCTGACGCTCGGCGCCGAGCAGGCGGAGTCCTGGGGCTGGCGCATCCCGTTCATCGGCAGCGTCGTGTTCTGCGTCATCGGCTGGCTGCTGCGCCGCGGGATCAGCGAATCCGAGGCCGGCGAGAAGGCGGTGTCCAACCGCGCGCCGATCTGGTCGTCGATCGTCGCCGACTGGCGCCCGATCGTCCAGACGTTCGGCATCGTGGCGATGACCAACGCCGCTTATTATCTGGCCTTCACGTTCGCGCTGGACCGGCGCAAGAGCGCGGCGGGGGACGGCGCCTCGGCGTTCCTGCTGGCCAATACGCTCAGCCTGTTCGTCGTGCTGGTCTCGAAGCCGCTCGGAGGCTGGCTGTCGGATCGGGTCGGCCGCCGCCGGTTGATGATGGTGCTCAACGTGGTCGGCATGGCGCTGATCTACGTCGCGCTGCGCCTCATGATGAATGGCTCGCCGAACGAGTTCATGCTCGGCCAGATGATGCTGGGGGTCCCGATGGGCATGGCCCTTGGCCTCCAGGGCGCCATGGTGGTCGAGATCTTCCCGCTCCGCAGCCGTGTCACGTCGATGAGCGTGGCGTACAGCGTCACGCTGGCGCTGTCCGGCGGCATCGCGCCATTCGTGGCGACCTGGTTGATCGACAGGCTCGGTGAGCCCACCGCGCCCGCGTACTACATCATGATGTACGGGCTGATCGGCCTCGCGATCATGTGGCCGATGAAGGAAACGAACGCCCGACCGCTCGACCGGTGACAGGCGATCAGCCGCGATCCGTGATGCTCGTCGCGGTTCGACCTCACTGGTCCAACCAGCTTGAGAGGACCGTCGAACGATCCCGCGCGAGGCTCCGCTCGCCGGTGAATCGAGGCACACTCCGGCGCAGTTCGCGCCCTCGCGCTTGCGAGCTGATCGTGTGTCATCGATCGGCGCGGACGCCACCATCACCACGCCACGCGTGGAAGGAGACGACCATGGTTCGACACCCAGAGACGTTCTCGACGTGCGCCCGCTTGCTCCTCGTCGGGCTCCTCGCGAGCTGCGCGACACTTGATGACTCGGCCGCCGAGTCCGCCGAGTCCGCGGCCGGCGACGGCCGCCACGGCGATCGCGACGCGCTCGCGGTCACCGACACGGGCGTCGTCCGCGGTATCGCGACCGCCACGACGCGCGAGTTCCGCGGCATCCCGTACGCCGCCGCGCCGATCGGCGCGCTGCGCTGGCAGCCGCCGCAGCGCCCCGCCCGCTGGACCGCGGTGCTCGATGCCACGCAGTTCGCCAACCACTGCCCGCAGCCCGCCGGCGCGTTCGGCCGGGCGACCGACACCGAGGACTGCTTGTTCCTCAATGTCTTCACCCCGAACGACCGCCACGGCAACCACGCCGGCGACCGCAGCGGCCGCGACGCCAGGCCGGTCATGCTGTGGATCCACGGCGGCGCGCTGGTGACCGGCGAGAGCGACGACTACGACGCCACCCAGCTCGTCGCGCAAGGCGACGTCATCGTCGTCACGATCAACTACCGCCTCGGGGCGCTCGGCTTCCTCGCGCACCCCGCGCTCACCGCCGAGGCGCCGGATCACGCCTCCGGCAACTACGGCATCATGGATCAGCAGGAGGCGCTGCGCTGGGTTGGGCGCAACATCGCGCGGTTCGGCGGCGATCCGTCGCGCGTGACGATCTTCGGCGAGTCGGCGGGCGGGCTCAGCGTCCACACCCACCTCGCGTCGCCGGGCTCGCACGGCCTGTTCCAGCGCGCGATCGTCCAGAGCGGCGCCTACCAGCTCGCGCAGCCGGAGCTCGCGGCCGCCGAGGCCGCCGGTGCCGCGTTCGCCGCCGCCGCCGGCTGCGCCACGCAGTCCGCCGCCTGCCTGCGCGGCCTGTCGGTCGCCCAGGTGCTCGCCGCCGCGAGCGCGGTCCCCGGAGCCAGCCCGGTCATCGACCACAAGATCCTGACCCGGTCGATCGGCGCGGCGTTCGCGACCGGCCAGTTCAACCGCGTGCCCGTGATCGAGGGCGCGAACCACGACGAGTGGCGGCTGTTCGTCGGCGGCGCCGAGCTGGTGACCGGCCCGGTGACCGCCGCGGGCTACCCGGCGGCGATCCAGGCGAGCCTGGGCGTGCCCGCGGCGACCGCGGGCCTGCTCGCGACGCTGTATCCGGCGGCCAGCTTCCCGAGCCCGGGCCTCGCGCTGTCCGCGCTCGGCACCGACGGCATCTTCGCGTGCAACGCGCGGTTCGCGGCGCAGCAGCTGTCGCAGTTCGTGCCGACGTTCACCTACGAGCTCAACGACGAGAACGCGCCCCAGCGGTTCCTGCCGCCGGTGAGCTTCCCGTACGGCGCCGCGCACGCCTCCGAGATCCAGTACCTGTTCGGCTTGCCCGTCGCCGTGCCCGCGCCGCCGCTCGACGCCGGCCAGCAGCAGCTGTCGGCCACGATGATCGACTACTGGACCACGTTCGCGCGCACCGGTCAGCCGAGCTCGTCGACCACGCCGGCCTGGGCGGCGTACCAGACCACCAGCGACACGATGCAATCGCTCGTGCCGCCCGCGCCGCGACCCGAGACCGGCTTCGCCGCCGATCACCGGTGTGCGATCTGGGACTCGCTGCGCCGGTGAGCAGGCGAGCGTGGGCCGTCACCACACCCGCGGCGGCGGCGCCGTGAGCGCCAGCAGCTTGTCGAGCAGCGCCAGCGCCAGCGCGCGGGCCGGCTCCAGGATGCCCGGCGGGACGATGCGGCGCTCGGTCAGGATGTCGAGGATCGCCGCGCAGTCGGTCAGCGCCTCGCGCGCCCGCAGGTACAGCGCGCGCCGCAGCGTCATGTTTGCGGTCGCCAGCCCCTGCGCGACGAGCTGCGGAATCACCGCCGACTTGCGATCCAGCTGATCCCGCAGGTAGTAGCGCTCGGCCTCCGCGCGCTCGAGCACGACAAACACCCGCGCCGCGAAGTCAAGCGCCTCCTGATAGACGGCGGCCCGGTCGTGGCGCTGCGCCGCACGCTCGTCGGGCCGTGGCCCAGGCTCGGACACGGGGAGCTCGTCGTCGCTCCGCCGGTGCGTGAACCGGACCCCGAACGGCGGCGTGTCGGCCATGACCGATCCGTAACACCGGAGCCGCCTGCCTTCCTGCATGACTTACCCGTACGCCGATCCCATCACCACGCGTTCGCGCGTCACCGACACCCTTGCCTCGAGCCGGAGCGTGGTTGCGGGGCATGCTGCGGCCCCCCGCCGTGAGGACGTCCTGTCTCGTCCGGGTGAGTCGCGTCGCACGCCGTCACCGTCGAACGGATCTTCGCCCAGTAAGGTATCGTGGATCGTGGCAGCTGAGGGCGGGATTCCACGGGTCGACGCACGCTTCCGCGACGCGGCGAGGTTCGCGAGCGCGCTGGTCGTGGTCACCGGCGTCGTCGTCTGTGCCGGCTGGTTCCTGGGCGTTCCCATCTTGCAGCAGCTGCGCCCCAGGCTCGCTTCGATGAAGCTCAACACGGCCCTGGTGCTCGGCTTCCTGGGACTGGCGCTCGGGTCCTCGATCCAGCGCCCGTCCGGCACACCGGTGACCCGCGCGCTGGCGCTGGCGGCCGCCGCGATCGCTGCCGCCACGCTGGTGGAGTATGCGCTCGACGTCGACCTCGGCATCGACGAGCTGCTCTGCCGCGATCCGACCGCCGTCTCGGCGCCCGGCCGGATGGCCCCCGCCACGGCGGTCTGCGTGCTCCTGCTCGGCGTGTCGATCGCGTGGCTCGATCGGTGGTGGGCGGAGTGGCTGGGCCTGGTCACCGCCGGGTTCGCACACCTCGCGCTGCTCGGCTACGTGTACGGCGTCACCGCCCCGTCCGGGATCTGGCCATTCGCATCGGTCGCGCTGCACACCGCGGTCTCGCTCTATCTGCTGGCGCTGGGCATCGTGCTGGCGCGACCGGGACGCGGGCTGATGTGCGTCGTCACGAGCGACTCGCCGGGCGGCGTCCTCGCACGGCGGCTCCTGCCAATGGCCATGGTGGTTCCGGCCGTGCTGGCACTCCTGCGGCAATGGGGCGAAGCCGCCGGCCTCTACGGCACGGGCGCGGGTCGCGCGATGCTGGTGGCGTCGAGCTCGGCCTTCCTCGCGGCGCTCGTCTGGTGGACCGCGGCGGCGATCGTTCGATCCGATGGACAGCGGCGCGCCAACGAGGCCGTTCGTCAACGTGAAGCGCACCTCGCGATCACGCTCGACAGCATCGGCGATGGCATGATCGCGACCGACGAGCGCGGCCACATCGTCCGGATGAACGCGACCGCCGAACGCTTGACCGGCTGGTCGGCCGCGGCCGCCCTCGGGCGCTCGTTTCCGGAGGTGTTCCGGATCGCCGACGAGGATACCGGCGCGGCCGTCGAGAGCCTGGTCGATCAGGTGCTCCGTGACGGGGTCGTCACCGGCCTGCCCCCTCACAGCTTGCTGGTCGCGCGCGACGGGACCACGTGCGCGATCGCCGTCCGCAGCGCCCCGATTCGCGGCGCACGCGGCGCCCCCCGTGGCGTGGTCCTGGTGTTCCAGGATCAGCGTGAGGCCCGCGCGGCCGAACGACAGCTGCGTGACCGCGAAGCGCGCAAGGCCGCGATCCTCGAGTCGGCGCTCGACGCCATCGTCTCGGTCGATGACCACGGCACCATCCTGGAGTTCAACGCCGCGGCCGAGGTGATGTTCGGACGCCCGCGTGGCGAGACCGTCGGGGCCCAGCTCGCGGATGTCCTCGTCGCGGCCACGCTGCGCAACACGCACCGCAGCCAGCTCGCGCGCCACCTCGCGACCGACGAGCGGTCGGAGACCCCCAAGCGTGTCGAGATCATGGCGCTCCGCCCCGATGGTACCGAGTTCCCGATCGAGATCTCGATCACGCAGGTACATCACGCCGGCCCTCCCATGTTCACGAGGTTCATTCGCGACGTCAGCGAGGCACAGCAGGCCCGCGCAGAGCTCGTTCGCAGCTACGACCGCCTGCACACGCTCGCCAGCGTCTCGGACACGTTCGCGACCGTCGCCACGAGCTACCAGGCCCTGCTCGACAAGATCGCCAGGACGATCGCAGATCTCGTGGGCGATGGCTGCCTCGTCACCCTGCTGTCCGAGGACGGAGAGCGCCTCGGGAACGCGGCCAACGCCCACCGGGATCCGGCGCTCGAGCTCGCGTACCGGGCGTACCTGAGCGGCGTCGCCGTCGCGACGACCACGAACAGCTCGATCGCTGCGACCGTGGTGCGCACCGGTGAGCCCCGGCGAGCCGATATCCTGCCGAGCGCGATGGTCGACCAGACCGAGGAGGCGCTCAAGCCCATCGTCGCGCTCCTGAACGTCCACAGCTTCGCCGTGGTTCCGATCCGGGCGCGTCAGGCGGTCACCGGCACGCTGTCGCTGCTGCGCAGCAGGCCCGGGCAGAGCTACACCGACGACGATCTCACGTTGCTCCAGGATCTCGCCGACCGCGCGGGGCTGGCGATCGAGAATGCCCGGGGCTACGAGCAGCTGGAGCAGCGCGTCCACGCGCGAACCAAGGAGCTCGAGGCCGCCAACCGGGAGCTCGAGGCGTTCAGCTACTCGGTCGCGCACGATCTGCGCGCGCCGTTGCGCAGCATCGCCGGGTTCAGCCGGGCCGTCCTGGAGGACCACGCGGAGCACCTGGGGCCCGGCGGCGTGCAGCACATGAACCGCATCGAAGCATCGGCGCGGCGGATGCGGGAGCTCATCGATGCCCTCCTCGACCTGTCCCGCGTGAACCGTGCAGAGCTCCACCGGCAGCCGATCCAGCTGTCCGCGATGGCGAGGGCCGTGATCGCCCAGCTCCAGGCGACCCAGCCCAGCCGGGACGTCGAGATCGTCATCGAGGACGGCCTGGTGGCAGAGGCCGATCCGCGGCTCCTGACCATCGTCCTCACCAACCTCCTGAGCAACGCCTGGAAGTTCACCGGCAAGCGCGCGCGGACGAGGATCGAGCTCGCGACCTGCGCCGGCGAGCGCCCCACGACGTTCGTCATCCGCGACAACGGCGCCGGCTTCCATGGCGCCCACGCCGGCAAGCTGTTCGGCGTGTTCGAGCGCCTCCACACGGCGGCCGAGTTCGAGGGCACCGGCATCGGCCTCGCCATCGTGCAACGGATCATCCAGCGCCACGGCGGCCGGGTCTGGGCCGAGGGCAACGTCGACGAAGGTGCCGCGTTCTTCTTCACGCTCGAGACCGGGCACGACCGCGAAGCGCATTGCTGACGCGGCGACCCACGCCCGGCGGCGCTAGCCCGGCGGCGGCTTGTCGAACCAGCCGAGCCACTCCTTCACGAGCTCGAGGCGGGCGTGATCGACCGCGTAGACCCGGTTGCGGCCTTGCCGCTCGTGGTGGAGCAGCCCCGCGTCGACGAGCACGCGCAGGTGCCGCGTCGTGGTCGGCCACGCATGCGCGAACCGGCCGGCGATGTCACCGGCCGTCATCGCGCCGCGCAGGTGCACCGTCAGGAGGATCTGGCGGCGCGCCGGATGCGCGATCGCCGAGCACACGGCTTCGAGCGCGTCGAGCTTGGCTTTGGCGTCGAGGGTCAGGACTGGCTCTTGTTGCCGGCGGGATCGGCGCCGGCGGGATCGGCGCCGGCGCTACCACGCCCTAGGCGATCGCCTCGAGGGTGATGAGCGTCATGTCCTCGAGGTGCGGTCCCATGGTCTCCCACACCGCCATGACCTCGGGCGTCTGGTGCGCGATATCGGCCGCGCTGCCGTCGCGCCATTGAAAGCGCTCGACCAGGAACGGCCCGGCGTCCGGCTTGCGCAGATCGGTGCCGCGATGGACCTGCACCGGCGCGTCGGTGATGAGGCCCACCTTGCGGAGCACCGATCCGTGCTGCTTCACGATGGCCTCGAGCGCGGCGAGCTGGCCGGCCTTCGGACGATAGATGACGAGGCGATCCACGGGGTCCTTGGACGTGCTGGGTTGCGACATGCTGATATTTAGCTTTCTAGCTAAATGACGGCCGGAGATCAAGCGCATCCACGCAGCCACGCTCGGAGTACCTGTGATCGCTCTGGTCTTCGCTGTGCCCGCGCGCTGGCCCGGGGCCGTGATCGCCGTGTAGGGTGCACGCATGCGGGGTGTCTTGCTCCACGGCTTCGCCGGTGATCCGGCGAGCTGGGACGATGTCGCGATCGATGCCGCGCTCGACGCCGAGCGCATCGCGCTCCCCGGCCACCGCGGCGGCGGCGCGCTCGAGCGCGACTGGGCCACGACCCTCGCCGCGATCGCCGCGCGGATCGGCCGCTGCGACGTCGTGATCGGCTACTCGCTGGGCGCCCGCGTCGCGCTCGGCCTGGTGATCGGCGGCCACGTGCCGCGCGGCATCCTGATCGGCGTCAATCCCGGCATCGCGGATCACGAGCGCGCGGCCCGGCGCGCCGGGGATGCGGCCTGGGCCCAGCTCGCGCGCGACCACGGGATCGCCGCGTTCGTCGAGGCATGGCAGGCCCAGCCGCTGTTCGCGACCCAGCAGCGCGTCTCCGCGGATCGGCTCGCCGCGCGCGCCGCCCGCCGGCTCGCGCTCGATCCGGACCAGCTCGCGCGCAGCTTCGAGACGATGGGGCTCGCCGAGATGCCCGACTACCGCGCGCTGGTCGATGACCGGTTCGCGCTGATCGCCGGCGCCGACGACCCGAAGTACGTCGCGATCGCGCGCGGGCTCCCCGCGCCGCTCGAGCTGGTCGCCCACAGCGGGCACGATCCCTTGCTCGAGCAGCCGCGCGCGCTCGCCCAGGCGATCGAGCGCGCACTCTACAAGTGAACCGCGCCCTGCGCGCCGGCGCTCGCTGACCTCGTCGGTCTCCCCGCCGCACCTGCCGTGGCGGTGGCCGGCGGGTGCTACCTTCACCGCGGCGCATGAATGTACTCGTGATCGGAGGCAACCGCTTCATGGGGCTCGGCCTCGTGTGGCGCCTGCTGTGCGGCAACCATCGCGTCACGTTGCTCAACCGCGGCCGGCTCGCCGATCCGTTCGGCGACCGCGTCGAGCGGATCCGCGCGGACCGCTCGACCGAGGCGTTCGACCACGCGCTCGCCGGGCGGACGTTCGATCGGGCGGTCGACTTCGCCGGGTTCTCGGCGGACGACGCGAGCCGGACGGCGCGCATGCTCGCCGGACGCGTCGGCCACCTCGTCTTCATCTCCACCGGGCAGGTCTACCTGGTGCGCGAAGCCTGTCCGACCCCGGCGCGCGAGGACGACTACGACGGGCCGATCATGCCCCACGCACCGTCGCCCGCCGACCACGAGGACTGGGGTGTACGGGATCGGCAAGCGCGGCGCCGAGGACGTGCTCGCCACCGCGCGCGACCTGCCCACCACGCGGCTGCGCCTGCCGATGGTGAACGGCGAGCTCGACCACAAGCGGCGCATCGAGGCCTACGTGTGGCGGATCCTCGACGGCGGCCCGCTCGTCGTGCCGCGCGCCGC
>Ga0137459_1000816_pt1 | contig 10541 bp, 7 predicted proteins | sample EasRivERMGT700_2_FD_104908 | JGI IMG/M metagenome (GOLD analysis project Ga0137459, IMG submission 104908) | Soil microbial communities from meander-bound floodplain in the East River, Colorado, USA - East River MetaG ERMGT700_2 | ecosystem: Environmental > Terrestrial > Soil > Floodplain ... | reverse complement strand
GTGCTGGCCGGCAAGGCGCCGCACGTGCATCGCATGGGCGTCAAGGACGTCACGACCCGGCAGCCCCGCACGATCGAGGGGCTCGACGACCGGCTGCGCAGCCACGGGTTCGCGGCGATCGTGCTCGACAACCGCGATCTGCACCTCGAGCTGCCGGTGCTGCGGCAAGCCTATCGCCCGGCGTTCGTGCTGCCGAAGGACGAGCGGCCCCGGCTCTACACCGGCGCGACCGTGGTGCCGGACGCGATCTGGATCCCGACGATCCCGGCGACCCCGCCGGCCAACGCGAAGGTCGTGTTCGACTTCGAGGCGGCGAGCTGGGCCGACGGCTGGACCCGGTCGGGCGCGGCGTGGGGAGCCGGCCCGGTCACCGAGGCGCTGGCGGGCCAGGCTCTCGTGCTCGGCGCGACCGGGACGCGGTTCGCCACCAGCATGAACGGCGGCGACGCGGCGACCGGCCGCGTGACGTCGCCGATGTTCGCGCTCGACGGCGCGCGGCTGACCCTCCGGCTCGGCGGCGGCACCGACGCGACCAAGCTGCGGGCCGAGCTCTGGGTCGACGACGCGATCGCCCGGACGGCGAGCGTCCCTCGGCCCGGCGGCGACAGCCTGCGCTCGGTGACGATCGAGCTGGGCGCGCTGCGCGGCAAGCTCGCCAAGCTGGTCCTGGTCGACGACGCTGCGGCGGCGCACCTGAACATCGACGACGTCTGGCTGTGGCAGTGACGGCGCCGCGCTCGCGCGGGCTCTAAAGAGATCGCGGACACGCTCGCTAGCGACGCGGGTCTGGGCCCCGACTCTCGTCCGTTAACCACCGTATCGTGACTGGAGCGCTGTGCCATCTCCACGACCGGCCGACGATCCACCACCCGGCCGTGCAATTTATCTCGGTCGGTGCCCAGCCCGCGTCGCTGCGCTTCGCGTTGACGCGACCAGGGACGAGATGCCAGACGAGCTGAGGCGGCGCTACCGGTCACGCCCCAGCTTCGACAGGGCGGCGAGCATTCTCCCCAGCGTTTAGAAGCGCTCGTCGGCCGCGGGCAATCGCCAGTGCGAACCGATCAGGCCGACACGGCTGAAGATCTGCTGGGCCTCGGCGACCGTCCACTTGCGCCAGTCGGGCGCGAGGTGGCCGCCGTACCATGCGCGGGCCAGCTCGAGCACGCGTGCGATCGGCACCACGGCGCCGAGCGGGAGATCGTGGCGCCGGCTCCACGCCGCGACCTCGCTCGCCGTCGGGAACGGCAACACCGTCGCGCAGTAGTGGACGACGTTGTTCCACGCCTCGCGCAGCGGCAACGCGAAGTGCACGCAGGCATCGGACGCAACGTGCGCCGCACCATCGACACGGATCGCCGCGGCGCCGGCCTCGCCGCCGAACCGCGCATGGATGATCGCGTCCGGCGCGGCCAGCACCACGATGCCCATCGCGCACCAGAGGCACGGCGCCCACCAGCCTCGATTCGACCCGCGCCGTTCGACCCACACGCCGGTCGGCGACGCCGAGAACGGATGAGCGATCCACACGTCGGTCGTCCCGGGGTGCAGCACGACGCCGTGCTCCGCCTCGAGCTGGCGCAGCGCGGGGTGCGCGGCTTCGGGCAACCGCGGCGGATGACCGCGATCGACAAAGCCCTGGATGATCTCGTGGTGGACACGCGCGGTGTTCCAGCCCATGCCGCTCTGTAGCGCGGATTCGCCGCGCAACGAACGTGATCGCTCCGAACCGGCTGCTTCCTCCTTGCCGCGTCAACGCGAAGCGCAGCGACGCGAGCTGCTGGGCACCTCGGGTCGGCGCGCTGGCGCGTTGACGCGGGGCACCGCTGCCAGACGCAACGATCCAATGGCTCCACCGATCAAGACCTCTGTGGCGAGATACTAACACTACTGCGTCACGTTAGAGGGCGATGGGTCCCAGCGTGACGGGGCGCGTGGCAAGCAGGACAACGAGGCAGCCAGCGTGCGATGGCCCGCGCGATCGCGAGCCGCATGGTGGCGAAGCTGTCAGCGAAGTGACGCTCAGGCCGCGAGCGACTGCGCGTCGTCTTCCAGCGGCCTTCGGGCCGAGGGGGGGAAATGCCGCACACGTTCGGCAATGACGAACGCGTAGCAGCACAGGACGACCGAGACGTGATGGTGCCAGCCGGGAAACCGCCGGCCTTCGTAGTGGTCGAGCCCCAGCTCGTCTTTGAGATCTTGATAGGTGCGTTCGATGCGCCAGCGCTGCATCACCCGGCGCACCAGCTGCTTCTTCGTCAGTCGCCCAGGGAGTGAGCAGAGGAAGCAGTTCGCTGGCTCGTCCTCGTCGTCTCGCCATTCGATCAGCAGCCACACCGCCTCGCGCTTCGCGATGTCGTGCGCGCCGTCATACGCGGGGACGACGCGCCGGAGTGCGAATCGAGCCGATAGGCCCTGCTTGGTGCCCTGACGCCAGGTGCAGCGTCGAAACCCGCCTTGCGCATCGATGCGGTGCGCGAGGTCGATGATACTGATGATCTCGTCGCGCCGACGGCCGAGCTTGTCGAACACCATGACGACTGTCCGATTATCAACGGCGACACTGTAGTGCAAGCCCATCTCGCGAACGCCCTTGCGAAACTCGCGCGAAGTTCCGTAGGCCTGATCCGCGAGGACGAGACCTGGCGAGACCCCGTTGTCGACGGCACACTGGAGCAAGCGCAGCGCGAGCTCCGGCTTCGTCGCGAACTGAATGTCGTCAGGAATTCGTGCTTCTCGTCGGCGCGCTCGGTCTTCCGTCCACGTCTCGGGCAGGTACAACGCAAAGTCGATCGGCACCTGCTCCGTGCGGGTCGCAACCGTCAAGCTGACGCCGATCTGGCAGTTCGTCGTCTTGCCCGCTGACCCGGTGTACTGCCGCTGAACACCGACGGAGTGCTTTCCCTGTTTCAAGAACCCCGTGTCGTCGATGATCCACGAGTCGACGGGCTCGTGCGCATGCGCGGTCATCGCTTCGAGTGCGTAACGCGCGGCCTCCCGGCGGACGTCGTTATCGCTCCACGGCGCGTCGAGCGCGAAGTGCAGAAGTCGCTGATGCTCGGCATCAGCGCGGGCGGGATCGGAGCATGCGCGGGCTGCGATGGGCTCGATGCTCTTTCGCTCACCGTCGCCAAGCACTCCTTCGGCGTAGAGCGCGAACGATTCGCGCCGGCCTTCCGGCCCAGCAGCGCTCCGATGCGGTCGAAGTACCCCGACAGCCGCCGCTCCGCGGCAGCATTCATGAGATTCGCCATGGATCTCTTTGATCACGACGGCGGCCCAAGCGCGATAGCCTATCGGAACTATTCCATAAATGATCGAAACTTATCCGGATTTCAGGTCAGGAATGTGACGCAGTAGTGCTAACCAGCGCCTGGCCCGTTCAGGACCAGGCAGAAGTGTCTCACAATCTCGGTTGGGTCTGCTCTCGCGCGCTCCCAAGTACCGGGTGGGCTCCGCTCCGGTCCGGCTACGGATGGTGATAGACACCGCCATCATCGGCAAAATAGATGTTGTTTGGCCCCGTGCCCCACACGGCGCGTAGAGTTAGGATCGTCGTTCCTGGATCCACCTGCGCCCACGTCCCATTACCCTCGGAATGGAGAATGCCCGTGGCTGCCCCGTTCGGGCTACCCACCACGTAGATATCACTACTGCTGCTTCCCCACACAGCCCAGACCCACATCGTTGTGTGGTCTTGTGAGCTCCACTTGCCATCGCCGGTGGAGTGCAATACAGTACCGTCGGCGGCGGTCGCATAGACATCGCTCGCGCTCGTTCCCCAGACACTCTCGAAGTTCTGTGGTGAGCCACTTGGCTCGACCGACCAGATCATCCCGTTCCATCGCAGGATCGTACCGGCAGTGCCGACCGCATAGGCATTCACTTTGCCTGTACCCCACACGCTGTAGAGATAATTCGCTGTCGGGCTCATCGAGACAGTCCAGATATTGCCGCCGGTGGAGTGTCTGATGGTTCCATTCCCGCCAACTGCCCAGATGTCGTCCGCCGCACTTCCCCAAATCCCAAGCATCTCTGCTGACACTGCAACAGGGGACCATGATCCGCCACCGGTCGAGTGCAGAATCATCGGCTTGCCGCCAAAAGCGTCCGCAGAGAGCGTATATACGTCGTTCGCACTGCTGCCCCAGATGCCTTTGTAGTTCATGCCGGTCGCGGTGGGGTTCACCGCAGTCCATATCCCATCTCCGGCCGAATGAAGAAGAGTATCATTGCTGCCGGTGATGTAGATGTCGCCAGGGCCGCTTCCCCAAATGTTGGAGAACGATATCCTCGTCGACGTCATCTGCTTGGTTAGAAATGGGGCCGGGGGGGCCGCCGCATCGATCTGCTGGGAAGGCTGGGCATCGCCCAGCGTGAAGGTGGCCGGTTTCACCGAGCACGCGACTAGCACTAGCGCGGCGGCGACACAGAGGGAGAAGATCTGCGAGAACATGCGCATATCAGAACCTCACTGATAGATTGAATCCGACGACGGACCCGAACTGCAGGGTGATGGCGACCCGCGACTCGGGCGCGCCGGTGAGCCACAGCATCGCAGTCACTTCGCCCACAGCAGGCCGTTGCCACCCGCGTCGACGTTGCCGATGCCGTGTAAGTTTTTTTAGCCAGCACCGCGCCATTCAAGCCCGGCCGATGCGTCCCCACCTGGTCGGGTTACTTTGGATTTCGCGGCTCGATACACTACCCATGTGTGCCCTGGCAACGCTTGAACCCCCGCCCTTGTGGACGACGGCGCATGACTCGGGGTCATCGTGGGTCGCTAGCCCTTTGATGTAAGGCTCTTTCATCCTCTCCTTCCTGCCGATTTTTCACGGCGCACTCCTCGCGCAACGAGCACCGATGATGTAGTGGCGGTTATCCGGGGCGCTGCCCTCGCGATAGCCCGCCCGCATGTAAAACGCATCACTAAGAAAGCTCCCGCCGTGGACCGCCCGGTCCAGCGCGGCTGTAAGATCGGCACAATCCGTACATGGATTCACATAGCTCTCATAAGAGTCCAGCGTCCACTCCAACACATTCCCGGCGAGGTCCGACTGGCCCCAATGCCCATCCCCCGCCGGCTTGGTACCGACAGCCACCAGGTCGGCCACCGAGCAGCCTGCCGTTCCATCACCGACGCAGTTCGTCCCATCAGAGTAGCTCGCGTGAGCGCCATCGAGAGGGGTTAGCGCCCCCGCCGGGATTGACCACGGGTACGCGCGCTGCTCGGCCCCACCCGTCGCCGCGTAGTTCCATTCCGCCTCCGTCGCCAGGTACCCTCCGTCCCACGCGCAGAACGCCATCCCCTCGTACCACGTGACGCAGGTCATCGGCCGGTCCTCGTTCGCCCCAGGCGTGTCCGTCCACGTCTGGTACGTCGAGTTGCACTTCACCGCTGCGACCAGCGCCGCTTTGTCTGTCGCCAAGCTCGCATTCCAGCTCGCGTCCCACCCGCTTCTGGCGATGTTCGCGTGTGCTCCCGCACCTGGGACCGGCGGGCTCGACTGCGTTCCCATCCCCGCATTCACGAACGCGCGAAACCGCCGCACCGTCACCTCGTACTTGTCGAGCCGAAAGTTGCTGACCGTCGCCGGAAAGCTCGTATTTCCAGAAATGCCGTCGCCCGCGAGGTCATAGCTGCGGTAGTACGTGCCCCCGGGGACCACGGGGCTATTGCAACAGCTATCGTTCCCTCTCGCGCCACACGTCGTCGCCAGCGCTGCGCAGCTCAGGAACTGTGGCGGCGGCGCTGCATCGCTGCTCTGCGTATCGCTGAGCTGCGAAGCGTCGGCGACCTGGCCGTCGCCCCGCGTGAAGCTGGCCGGTTTCACCGAGCACGCGGTCAGCGCGGCGGTGACGCAGATGGCGACGAGTTGCATGAGCGTGCGCATGTCAGAACCTCACGGCGAGATCGATCTCTGGTAGGGATACCGTTCCAAACGACGCGGGCGACGAAGAGCCTTCCGGAGCGCTATCGGAACACGTAGACCGCGCCGGCGTTTAGAGCGGAGTTGTCGGCCTGGTTGCCGCCGATGCCGGCCGCCGCGCTGGCTTCGAAGGGAGCGCCTACCGTCAGGGTCCCGGCGGCCGACAGCGCGACGCTCAGGCCGAACTCGTCGCCTGAGCCGGTGTTAGACGCCTTGACGTACGCCTGCTGGCTCCACGTCGCGCCGCTGCGTGTGAACATGTAGACCGCGCCGGCGCCCGCAGCGGAGTTGTCGGCCTGGTTGCCGCCGATGCCGGTCGCCGCGCTGGCTTCCCCGACAGCGCCCACCGCTAGGGTCGCACCGTCGGCCGACAGCGCGACGCTGTAGCCGAAGAAGTCGCGCGCGCCGGTGTTGGACGCCTTGACGTACGCCTGCTGGCTCCACGTCGTGCCGGTGTGCGTGAACACGTAGACCGCACCGGCGTTTGGAACGGAGTTGTCGGTCTGGTTGCCGCCGATGCCGGTCACCGCGCTGGCCTCTTCGTGCGCGCCCACCGCCAGGGTCGAGCCGTCGGCTGACAGGGCGACGATGTAGCCGAACAAGTCGCTCGCGCCGGTATTCGACGCCTTGACGTACGCCTGCTGGCCCCACGTCGTGCCGCTGCGCGTGAACACGTAGACCGCACCGGAGTTTGGAGCAGAGTTGTCGGCCTGGTTGCCGTTGATGCCGGTCGCCGTGCTGTCCTCTGCGTACCCGCCCACCACCAGGGTCGAGCCGTCGCCCGACAGCGCGACGCTTGCGCCGAACAAGTCGCTCGCGCCGGTATTCGACGCCTTGACGTACGCCTGCTGGCTCCACGTCGTGCCGCTACGCGTGAACACGTAAACCGCACCGGCGTTTGGAGCAGAGTTGTCGGCCTGGTTGCCGTTGATACCGGTCGCCGCGCTGGCCTCTAAAGGAGCGCCTACCGCCAGCGTCGAGCCGTCGGCCGACAGCGCGACGCTCGCGCCGAGCTGGCCCCCGCCGGTGTTGGACGCCTTGACGTAAGCCTGCTGGCTCCACGTCGTGCCGCTGCGCGTGAACACGTAAACCGCACCGGCGTTTGGAGCAGAGTTGTCGGCCTGGTTGCCGTTGATGCCGGTCGCCGCGCTGGTCTCGGTGAACGCGCCGACCGCCAGGGTCGAGCCGTCGGCTGACAGCGCGACCCTTGTTCCGAACTCATCGTTCGCACCGGTGTTGGACGCCTTGACGTACGCCTGCTGGCTCCACGTCGTGCCGCTGCGCGTGAACACGTAGACCGCGCCGGAGTTGGCGCCGGAGGTGTCGGCCTGGCTGCCGCCGATGCCGGTCGCGGCGCTGTCATCTCCGACAGCGCCCACCGCCAGGGTCGAGCCATCGGCCGACAGCGCGACGCTCATGCCGAACGTATTGGCAAAACCGGTGTTGGACGCCTTGACGTACGCCTGCTGGCTCCACGTTGTGCCGCTGCGCGTGAACACGTAGACCGCGCCTCCTGATAAAGCGGTATTGTCGGCTTGGTTGCCGCCGATGCCGGTCGCCGCGCTGGCCTCGTAGATAGCGCCCACCGCCAGGGTTGAGCCGTCGGCCGATACCGCGACGCTCATGCCGAACCCATCGTTCGCACCGGTGTTGGACGCCTTGAGGTACGCAGCCGCGCTGACGGTGCAGTTGTTATCGCAGCCATCGCTGTTGGTGGCGTTGCCGTCGTCGCATTGCTCGCCGCCGTCCTTGATGCCGTTGCCGCACACCGGGAGGGTGCAGCTGGTTTCGCAGGCGTCGCCGTTGGTGGCGTTGCCGTCGTCGCATTGCTCGCCGAGGTCGACGATGCCGTTGCCGCACGTGAGCTGGCACGCGGGCACACCGGCACACGCCGGATCGCTGCAGTCGGCCAGGCCGTTGCCGTCCTCGTCGCCCGCGGCGGCACAGTCCTCGGCGAGCTGGCCGTCGCCCAGCGTGAAGCTGGCCGGCTTCACCGCGCACGCGGCCAGATTGGCGGCTACACAGAGGGCGACGAGCTGCGAGTGCGTGAGCATCTTAGAACCTCACGGAAAGATCGAGCCCGGCGACGGCGCCGAGCTGCGGGGTGACGGCGACCCGCGACTCGGGCGCGCCGGTGAGCCACAGGACGGCCGCTGCGATCGCGGCGCCGCCGGCGATCCCGTAGGCGATGTTGGCCTCGAGCGCGCGTGACTGGGCGCGCAGGTTGAGATCGTCGGCCTTCGGCGCGTCCGGGCACGGGGTCGATGTCGATGGGCACAGCACGTAGGTATCGTGGTCGAGCTGCCTCGACTGGAGACCGAGCACCACGCCTCCGGCCAGGGCGGCGAGCCCCACGCCACCCACCGCCAGCGCGATCTTGCGCCGACCCGTGAAGCGGGACGGCACGCGTGCGAGCCCGACCTGGAGCTGGTAGTCGGGCGCGCGCACGGCCGGGATCTCGATGCGGAGGTCCTCGAAACCCTGCGCTCGCGCGACGAGCGTGTGGGCACCCGGCGGGATCGCGAGCTTCCCGTCCGCGATCGCGACGGGCTTGTCGTCGAGCCGCAGCGCCGCACCAGGCGGCTCGACGCGGATCGCCACCAGCGGCGTGAGCACGACGTCGAGCTCCACCGGCTTGCCCTCGTGCGCCGCTGCCTCTAGCCGCGCGTCCGTGTGACCTGTGAGTGAGATGACGACCCGGTGGCTGCCGGCGGGGACCGTGGTAGGCGCGTCGTAGGCCGTGTCGTCGACCATGATGCGCGCGCCGGGCTGGGCAACGCGCACGGTGAGCAGCGAGGGCTTCTCGACCAGCGTCACCGCGAGCGTCGCGGTCTTGCCGTTCTCGATAGTGACCCGCCCGGTCCAGCGCTCGAAGCCGGCTCGCTCGGCGATCACCTTGTACTCACCGGGTAACACGGCCTGGTTGCACGACGGCGCCGCGGTGCAGAACACCCCCTGCGTCTTCGAGTCGAGGTACATGGCAGCCGGTCCGTTCGCCAGCGTGACGGCCAGGAACGTCGACTTCACCGCGTCCAGGTTATTGACGATCTTCTGCGCCTCGCGGCGATTCGCGCCCGTCGCGCCCGCGTCGAGATACGCCTGGTAGGCTGCGAGCGCTGCCGTGTAGTCACGCAGCTTGAGCGACACCGCTCCCTTGAGGCCGAGCAACGCGAGATCCTTCGGGGCGATCGCGAGCCCTTCATTGATGAGGACGAGCGCCTTTTCGGCGTCGCCGCTATCGTCGAGTTGTACAGCGAGCTTGTACTTCTCCTGCGCGTCGACTTTCGGTGCTGCCACGGCGAGACCTGTACACGCAAGACCTACACACACGATACACGTACGTTTCAGCGGCTGCATTGAACCCATTACTTAGTAGATATGTCGATCGACCGTCAATCGGTTGTCCGATTGCACCATGCCTGAACGCCCTCGGACAGCGTCATCCCTGGGAGCGCGTCGCCTGTACATGCGGCACCTACACACCCTGCTGGCAGCATTTCGGCAGTGCTTCTAGAAGATTCTAGAAGGAGCGTTGGGCGATCGCCAAGGACTCTGAGGGCTCGATTGTATCGCCTTGCCTTGTCCGCGGTGATAGCGTCTGCCGCTGGTCATGCGGGTGTGCACATCGTGTAAAAGACTGCTCCAAGCGGACGCAAGTCAGTGTCCGGCGGACGGAGCGCCGATCGCGAAGCTCGCGACCGACGATCCGGATCTCAGTGTTCGCATGACCGCCGAGGCGGTTCTCCTCGGTCTGTGAGGATATCCGATGAGCAAGGATACGAAGGATAGGACCATGATCGGGACGATGGCGCCGATCATCCAGCAGCGACCGGCGAAGCCCACCCAGCAGCGGCCGGCGCAAACCTCCGGCCACCCCCATCCGGCGAGCGCGGCGGCCGCGAGCACACGGGCGAGCGCGGCGCCCATCCCGGCGGGCCCGGCGCCCACGATCACACCGGCGAGCGCGGCATTCATCCCGGCAAATCCGCCGCCCACGGTCGGAATGCGCCCGCCACACGAGCCGGCAGCCGGCAGCCCGATCCCCGGCGGACACTCCGACATCTTCATCGGCCAGGAGCTGTGCGGTTATTTGATCAAGCGCAAGCTGGCCGAGGGTGGCATGGGCGTGGTGTACGAAGGCGAGCACAGCAAGATCGGCCGGCTCGGCGCGATCAAGGTCTTGAAGCCCGAGCTCTGTCGCTCGGAGGACGTGGTCGAGCGCTTCTACCAGGAAGCCCGCGCGGTCAACTCGATCCGGCACGAGAACATCGTCGACATCTACGACTTCGGCCGCGATCCGTTCGGGCGCGTGTTCTTCGTGATGGAGTACCTCGAGGGCGAGCCGCTGTCGGCGCGGATCCGGCGCGGCGCGCTGACGTGGTCAGAGGCGTTTCCGATCCTCGAGCAGACGCTGCGCGCGCTGAAGGCGGCGCACGACAAGGGCTTCGTCCATCGCGATCTCAAGCCCGACAACATCTGGCTGAAGTACATCGACGGCCGCGTCCAGGTGAAGCTGCTCGATTTCGGCATCGCGAAGCTCGTCGGTGCCGAGAGCCCGCGGGACAAGCTGACGCAGACCGGCTCGGTGATCGGCACGCCGCACTACATGTCCCC
>Ga0137459_1000812_pt1 | contig 10566 bp, 6 predicted proteins | sample EasRivERMGT700_2_FD_104908 | JGI IMG/M metagenome (GOLD analysis project Ga0137459, IMG submission 104908) | Soil microbial communities from meander-bound floodplain in the East River, Colorado, USA - East River MetaG ERMGT700_2 | ecosystem: Environmental > Terrestrial > Soil > Floodplain ... | reverse complement strand
TAGGACCTGGCAAGGAATGGGAACGACGAAGAATGGAGACGTTTACGCCACGGTTGCGGGGGGAGATATCTATATGCTTCCAAGCGGAGACACTGATTTTGTAGCTCTCGGGGCTCCTACAAGGTCTTGGTCCGGAATCGGATCGAGGATGTTCTGACGATGGACAATATAACTAAAAGCCCGATCGAGAAATTCCCGGTACACTTCAATTTCTCGACCGACTTCCTTGAGGGAGAAAGCATCTCCTACAAGGCGCTGACCTGTGTTAATTCAGCAACCGGCGTTTCGTCCGTGGCCTCCATCATCGACAGCGAAACGATCAATTCCCCGGATGTGAATGTGGTTTTGAAAGGCGGGGTCGAAGGGGAAGAACACTCGATCCAATGCGTCATAACGTCGAACCTGGGGAACATCTACCAGCGGGACCTTCTTTTGATGATCGCCACGGTCGTTACGGACAGTTTCAACAAGCAGCCGTCCGATCGCCTTCTGTTCGATGTGGATTACTCGAGACGCCTCGAGGCGGGGGATCCGGTTTCCTCGGGGGCGGTTCTCGCCACGAAAGAATCGGACGGGTCCGACGTTTCCGGAACGATCGTTGTGCTCATCGAGGCGATCACCCCGCGGGTGGGTGTCCATGTCGCGGCGGGATCCGATGGTGAAACGTACCTTCTCGGGGTCCGGGGAACGACGGCCGCTGGGTACGTCTACGAGAAGAATGTCCGGATGAACGTCCAGGAGCTCCCATAATGGCCGTCAAATACCATCCCGTGAAGCAGCTCGACAAGGGGATCAACAGCCAGCTCCCCGGATCACTCGTCCTGTGGGCGATCGGTAGAAACGTGCGGTTTACGCCCGGGTACGTCTCGAAAACCCTTGGTGTGGCGTATCTCGCCTCAACCTTCGGACACGTTGCGGTCCGGGCAACCTTCACGTTCATCGGGACGGATGGGGCGGTCCGGACGATCGTATGCTGCGACACGGTGATCTACGCCTTCAACGAGGATTTTTCCTCGTACACCGATATCACGCCCTCGCCGGCGCCAACGGGCGGGGCTTCGGATGTATGGCAATTCGAGCTCGTCGCCGGTCTGCCGATCGTGTCGAACGGGAAGGACGCAATCTGGAAATGGCCGGTCTACGCCTCGGCGCTGACGGCCCTCTCGGGAGCTCCGACATGGGCGAAGCGGATTTCGACCTGTATGCACCGGCTCGTCGTGTCGAACATCCTCGAGGGGGGATTCACCTACCCTGGGCGCGTGCGATGGACGGAGCCAGGGAACCCGGAGAATTGGACGATCGACACGACGGGGAAATCCGGCCGGTTCGATATCATGGATTACAACACCGGGATTGAATCGCTGGCGAACATCAAGGCGCAGATCGCCAACGGCCAGAAAATGTTCTTCTTCGCGGAACGCGGGATGTGGACTTCTGACTTCGCCCAAGCGACGAAGCAGTTTGTGGAGACAGACCCCGACGCGGAGATCCTTTCCTCGAAATGCGTCTGCCGGCTTGGAAACTACATTTTCTACCTCGGGAAGCAGGACGTTTTCAAGACGGCGGGGGTGATGCCGGACGCGATCGGGCTCCCGATCCGTGACGAGTTGTTCGACAACCTCAACGAGAGCGCCCTCGACACGGCTTTCTGTTTCCCGGTCCGGGCCGCGTCCGAAGTGTGGTTCTGCGTGGCGACGGGCACGAACACAGTCCCGGACACGGCGTTTATCTACAACGACGAGTTGAAAGTCTGGACGGTCCTTGGTATCTCCTTCTCCTGCCACGGGGAAAAAGCCCTCACGGGGATCACAAGGGAGATCATCGGTACGGCTGCGGGGGATCTCCTGCAGCTCGACAGCGGCGGCAACGGGTACGCGGCCGCGGTCTACAACGCGATCGACGGATATATCGAGACGGGCGACCTGAATTTCGACCTCCCGGACCACATGAAGCGGATCGCCGAAGTGATCCCGGACCTGAAAGTGCAGACCGAAGTTTCCGAAATGATGATCCGGGTAGGTGTCCGGAACCGCTTGGGCGAGGATATCAAGTGGTCGGATCCCGTCCCGTTCACGATCGGGGTATCGGAGAAGTGCGACTTTGACGATTTTCGGAAGGAAGGGAAGTGGGTACGGATCCGGTTTTATTCCGATCAAATGGATTCCCCATGGTCCCTTGCGGGATTCACAGTAAAATACGAACTCGGAGGGACAAGATGAACAGCTCCAACGTGGTAGGAAGAATCCCGAAGGTGGATCCAGGCTCCGTGAGGGCACAGCTCATCCTCGGGCTCCTTCCGTGCATGAATCAGTTTCTACTGAACGCGGTGGCTCCGATCATTCTCCCTGGGATCAAGGAGCTTGCAGAGGCGTCCATGGGGGAATTCACGGCCTACCAGGTGATGAACGATATTCTTTTCGGGTCGAAGCAGCTCCACATGGGGTATGCCGACCGGACCGGGATCACGCCGGAACAGTTCCAGGAGACGTTCGCCAAGAAGCTGCTGGAACCGGCGAGGAATTTCGTGGGCTTCTCGGTCATCGAGCCCTTGCGAAACGCGGGATTCCATATCTACGCGGTCTATATCATGCCCGAATTCAGGGACTCGAACATGATGCAGAACGGCCTTGCGTACCTCGAGGCAGAGGCGAAAAAGATGGGATCGCCGTTCATCTCCATGGCGATGAGGCATGACGCTTCGGGGGCGCTGTCCAGCCTCGGGTACGTCGAAACGACCTCGAATTACAGGAAGCAGCTCGGCAAGGAGTAGGCCATGATTTCATCGGTAATCAGCGGAAGGGGTCGGTTCTCGCATAGAGCGGGGGCCCGTCGTTCCCTGTTCGATACTCCCCGGGGGGCCCGGTTCGGAGGCGGCGGGGGCGGTTCGCAGGATATGGTCAGCTACACGAACCTCCTGCCGACCTATATCACCGGGATCCAGACTTGGGCGACCGCGTACCTGTCGGCGGCCATGTCCATGATGGAATCCCCGGGAAACTTCACGGCGTATCCCGACCTCACCTATGCGGCGCAGAACGCGAATGAGCTTGCCGGGATCGCGGCCCTCGCCGCGCGCGGGACCTCGGGGGCTCTTGTCGAAGCTGACGGGAAAGAATACCTACGGAACCTGTACGACGGCTTGCTCATCAACACGAATTCCAAGATCGCGGCATTTTACGCGAAGAAGATTGAGGCGCTTCTCGAGGAATTCGATGACCAGGTGATGCCGACCATCCAGCACCAGCACGTTTTTTCCTTCGGGGGCAGCGATCACAACGTAGCGGAAGCCCTGGCGTCGAAGCTGATGATGTCGAAAATCAATGAGATCGCAAAGATGTTCTACGACGATTACCTGATCGAACGGCAGATGCAGCACCAGGGGGTTGCTCACGCGACCCCGTACGGGCTCCAATGTGTCCGGGACGGGGAAATGCTGCGACAGGCCGGAGCATACGAGCGGGAGTACGACCAGGGGTATCTGCAAGACGCTTGGGACCGATATAACGAGGCGTCGATCCTTCCGATCCGCAACCTCGATATTGCCGGGAACGCGATCAAGACGATCCTTTCGACCACAAGGACGCAGACCACGCAATACCATAAACCGTCTAACCTCTCGCAGATCGCCGGTTTTGCGATCGCGGGGCTGTCCCTGTATTCGATGTACGCAGGGACCACGCTTAACCCGTACGCGAACGCGGCGGTTGCGAAAGCGGGAGCAACGGCGGGATCGAAGGCTTTTTCTCCGGGCATGATGGGATTCGACAGGGACAATCCTGAAATGATCGGACAATAGAATGTCCACCAACACCGTCGTAACCGTCCCATCGTGGGCCCAAAACTATGTGAAGCAGTATGCTCAACGGGCGTACGATCTCTGGCAAGCGCAGACTCTCGTTGCCTACACGGGGTCGATCGTGGCGGCGCAGCCGCAGAATGAGGCTGACGGGATCCAGGCTCTCGCCATTCGGGGCGCCGGGGGGGATACCGTCATTTCCAAGGCGACGGCCTTCATTGACGATGTGATTCAGGGGAACCGTCTCGCCGGTACAAAACAGGAATTTATCGACGCCCTCGCACTCGTCACGGGAAACTCAACGACCGACTTCGCCTCGGTGAGCTCGAGGATCGGGAAGAAAGCACGGTACGTCGGGGATCCGGATTCTACCTTCCTTGCACAAGTCCTGGCGGCGGGATACCCCGCCACGTTCAATGCTCGGATGAGCGCGGCCTTGTACGCCGACAATTACGCGAAAGAGCGGGTGTTCCGCGATCACGCCCTCGCCTACGGCGTGGAAATGGGAAAGCATCCCGTGATCGACGCGGAGACGCTTCGCAAGGCGGGGCTGGCCAATCGGGAATACATTCAGAATTCGTACGTCCTGAATCACAAACTGTTCATCGAGCAGCAGGAAATGTCCGTGGCGAACCTTGAGATTTTCGGGAATATGCTCCGGGCGCTCACGGGGAGTCAGCAGACCACGACCTCGACCGATCCAAAATCGAACAAGGTGATGGGAGCGGTCGGAGGGGCAATAACGGGAGCGATGATCGGTTCTCAAATCCTTCCCGGATGGGGAACGGCAATCGGGTTTGTGGTGGGCGGTATCGCTGGCGCGCTATTCGGATAGGGGGGCATCATGGCAGACGCAATCGCTGGGGTCACGAAACCAAATCTTTTTCAGGATTGGTACAACATCGCGGTCAGGCCGCGGATCGAAGGGAATACGAGCTTCACCGGCGCGCGGAAGTTTCTGGATGAAGCCGGCCAGCCGTTGCCCCCAGCTCCCAACGCGGCACCGTTGAGTCAGCCCCCGGCGCTCAATGCACCCACGGCCTTCCCTGCTACGGATACCCCTCCCGCGGATCCGGGAACAGAAGTGGCACCCCCCAACGCGCCAGGAGCAACGATCATTGACAGTCTCAAGTCGGGAGTAAAAGCCGTAGGCGAAGGCGTCCAGAATCTTTCCCAGCCGGCGAAAATGGGGCTCCTTGGAGCTGGGCTTACGATGATGGCAACCCCTCCCAGGACGGTCCCCTATACAAATACGGAGATCATGGGGAGAGCTGGCTTGGGGGGCTTGTCGATCTATGAGAAGGCGCTTGAGGATAAGCGGAAAGCGGATCTCATGACGCAGACCGCGGAAGAACATAAAATCACCCAGGAGGATCGCAGACAGGCAAATCTCGATCGCGCGCAGTATTACAGGGACACGGCCGAAACGAGGAAGCAGAACGCCGATACGCTGGAACTTCAACGAGAGGCGACCACGGCGTACAGGGAAACGCTCAAGGAGAACGCGGATCTTCTCCGGGCGCCTGTCCCGGATGCCGTTTGGGACTCGATGGGGAAGCCGGAGCTCAAGGGAAAAGGAATCACCGGGAACCAATTCAAAGAATACGGGCTGGGGAATCTCAACCGTCCCTCGCCAGATAAATTCACAACGAGCGACGATGGAACCGTGACGGTCATTCGAGACGGTAAGCCGATCGCTCAATTTCACGGCATGGGAAAGACCAAGACGCCCCCAGCCGGCGCAAAGGGCGGCAAACCGACGAGCCTCGCGGAGAGAATGGCGCTTGCGGAGAAATCCTGGCGCCAGGATGAGGCGAACAAGGGGAAAGAACCGACCGTCGCTGATATTGCAAAGCGCGCGCAAGAGCTCTTTCCCCCCGCGGCTGTCCAGACCGCGGCGGCGAAGAAAAAAACATCCAGCTTGCGCCCGGGAGCGGCGGGAGCGGCATCGGCCGGTAACAAGCGGGTCAAAATGCCGAATGGCGAGGTTTGGGAATTCAACGCCGCTGGGGATCGCGTGAAATGAGCGCCTACGATGATGCTTTGAAGGCTGGTGGGGTTGCTGTAGCGGAAACCCCATACGAACAGGCCCTCAAAGCCGGGGGCAAGCCCTACGATCCGGGGGTCCTCGATCGAGCTGGTGAGCTCGCCCTGGATGCCTGGGATGCAGCTCGAAGCGCGGTCAAGGCGATCAACAAAACCGCGGCCGGCGAAGTAGATGTATCGAATATCGTAGCCCCTCCCCTCGCGCCGGGAGTGGAAGCCCCGGGAGATCCGGACCTCGCATGGGGGATGCCAGCGCCAACGTCTTTCGCGGAAGTAAAAGCCGCGGGAGTTTCTGCGGCTGCTTTCCCGGGGGATCTCCTTGCGTCCACGATCGCCGGCTTGACCGGGATCACGGAGCTGGCGACGGGTGGGAGTTTGGAGAAGGCGGGAAAGACGATCGAGGCAACGACCGCCGCTTTGTCTCCCACGGCCGCGGCCCAGCCGCTTCTATCCGAAGAAACGAAAGCGGCCCAGGCGCGGCAGATGACCGCGGTAGGTGCGATGATCCCCCCGGGTGGGGTAGTGGCTCAAAGCGCAGAAGCTCTTGGGGTAGACGAAAAATATACTCCGCTGGTGGAAGCCGGGACGAACATCCTTGCGATCGGCGGTCCTACGGCATGGCATTTCGTCAAGCCAAGCGTCCTGAAAGCTCTTGGCCCCGATCGACTCTACAACGATCCCAAAGTGCGGCCGCTGGGCGAGGTTTTGAGAGAAGAAGTAGATGGTGGGAGGCTTTCCCCGCAAACCGCGGCCGATATCGTCACGGCCGTTTGGCAGACCGGGGATCGGTACGGGATCGCCTTCCAGGATCCGAATTGGCTGGGAAAGGTGTTGGGAGCGGAATCTCCGCGATATGCCGGCACGGTACGGGCCAAAGGACCGGCAAAGCTGGGCCCTGCCCCCGGTCCTGAACCGACTCCCGGCCTTCCTCCGGGGCCTGTACCGCCCCCGGGACCCCCTGAATTGACTCCCGGGGGGCCGCTACCTACCCCCATGCCGGCGAAATTCCCGATCAAACCAGGGGTGGACTTTCAAGAAACCTGGCCAACGCCTCCCTCTCGAGCTCTCCCCGAGGCGTCCGGGGTGGGAGTATGGAATCAAGCGACCGGGGGACGCCCTGGGACCGTCATCAACCCGAATTTGCCCGTCAAGGGCCGTCCTGGCCAAGCCTGGGTCGCTCCACCGTCGAATTTACCCCCGCCAGCGCCCCCAGCGGCCCCTGTAGCCCCGATCTCCCCGGAAGCCGGCCCTACCCCCGTCCCCGGGGTAGAACCAGCCGCGGAGCGTAGAGCGGAGCCCCAGGTGGGCCCTCGGGAGCGGCGGGATCAGTCCCTCCGGAAGATCATTGACGAAATGAGCCAAGAGGACATGAAAGATGCCCTCCGGTACGACGAGCTGACGGGCTTGAAGTCGAAACGGGCCTTTGCCGAGGAAGCCAGCTCGAAGCCGGTCAAGGTGGCCCTCGATGTGAACGGGCTCAAATGGATCAACGACAACATCGGCCACGGTGTAGGCGACCAGGTACTCCAAGCCGTAGCTGATTCGATTTATCAGGCGGGAGGGAAAGGGTATCGGATCTCCGGAGACGAAATGGCGCTCCTGGCCGATCATCCGATCGCCGCCGCGGAAGCGGTCAAAGGGATCCGGGAAGCTCTTTTGAATACGGAGATTGTCGCTGTTCGCCCGGATGGGACGAAACAAGTCCTCAAGGGATTAACCGTTACGAGCGGAATAGGAGGGAAGCTTGATGAAGCCTTTCACAAACTCAACGCCGACAAAGAAGCCGCCATCTCCCGAGGGGAAAGAAGCTCCGAAAGGGGAGGACGCCCTCCGGGACTTCTTCAAGTCCCAGCCCAAGGGGACGAAATTTCAGGTACGCCGGCCCCCGAAAGCGCCAAGCCCGAAGTAACGACAACCGTTGCCATCAAGACTCCTGGCCAGCAATTTTCGACGGCCAGGGAAAAGAAGGTTGCGGAGAAAAAGCAGAAGGCCATAAATCAGACGCCGATCGCCCGGGTCCGGAAGGGTGGCGGGATCAAATGGAACGAGGCGATCGCCGGGGAGATCCGGGCCTATGCCAGCCGCAAGGAAGGCGGGAACAAAGCGACAGCTCTCCAAATGCTGTTCCGGCGCCCGGACAAGAACCCAAAGGGTTTTGCGAAGGCGATGGGCTGGGATGCCTGGGTGCAGACGTTCGCCCAGGACGGGACCCTGCCGGCCGATGCCGGTATAGGGGATCTGTTCGATCTCCTACTCGAGAACAAGCCGGGAAAGGGAGCCGGCCGCGGGGACCTGGGGGAGAAGTGGGCAGAGGACAGCGCCCCTTCCGAGGAAATGCTGGTGGAGCAGGAAGCGGAAAGGCAAAAGGCCGCGGATCTCGAGAAGTCGAAACAGCGGCAAGCCGAGATCGACGCCCTCGCGGAACCCAAGGGGGATCTCCGCGCCGGGGACGTAAGCGCCGACGAGCTCGAGACGGCCGAGGGAGTAGATGGGAAGTGGCGCGTCATGGCCGATGAGTCGGAAGTGGCGGGACCCTACAAGACCGAAGCCGAGGCGAAAGAGTACATCGAAGGGATCAGGAAAGATGAACTGACCAGGCCCTCAAAAGAGGTTTCTCATGCAGACCAACTCCGTATGTCCTTGCGGGATGACGAGGAAAGGGCACATTTCGATACCGCTTGGAGTGAGACAGGGGCAACTGACAAGGAAATACTTACGAAATTGAGCGGATTTTGGCATACAGAGGGAGGAGCTTCCGGTAGGACGTTCGAGGCCAAGGACAATCATCAATTTTACTACAAAGGGGGGACCTTGACGCCTTCCTTCCGCATTGGCTACCCCGGGATCGTATACAAGGGGAAAACGCTGGCGAAACTCGCCAGGGAAACATTTAACATTCCGTTTCCCGGGGAAGGGAAGCCACAGCTCAAAGCCGAGGCAGAAGCGGCGCCGCTGATCGAGCAAGGAGCGCCCCCAGCAGAGACGGGAGAAATCGCGGAAGCCTTCATGGAGGCGGGAGACGCGGCAAAGGATTCAATCAACGGGAAAGATTTCCAGGTAACGCATATCTTCGACCCCCCGGAGAAGAACGAGATCGTCCGGACGCAAGACAAGGTGAAGCGGTACGTTGCCGACAAGGGCTGGATGACACCGAAGGATGCAAAGGCCGAGATCGTCAAGTGGAAAGCGAACGCAAAAAACCAGGACAAGCTGCGGGTAAATGCCGGCAAGGTCGTTCTTTCCCTGTTCGACCTGACCGGAGAATGGGCAAAGCCCTGGGCCGAAGCCGGCTACGATGTTTTCACCTTCGATATTCAGAATGACCCATCGGAGGACATCAATAAATTCTCCGCGCAATTCCTGAATGAAGATTGGGGGGCTTTCGGCGGAGATATATACGCGATCCTTTCCGCGAACCCCTGCACGGATTTTGCGGTAAGCGGCGCACGGCACTTTGCCGTCAAGGACGCGAACGGGAAAACGGTCGAATCCGTTGAGCTGGTACAGCAAACCCTCCGGACCATCGAATACCTCAAGCCCCAGGTGTGGGCGATCGAGAATCCGGTCGGTAGGATCGAGAAGTTGACCGGCCTCCCGCCCTGGCGCCTTTCGTTCGACCCGAACCATTTCGGGGAACCGTATACGAAAAAGACCCTGCTTTGGGGCCGCTTCAATGGGGATCTCCCGATCGCGCCGGTGGAACCGACCGAGGGCTCCAAGATGTGGTCGCAGTACGGAGGGAAATCGCAGAAAACCAAGAACGCCCGGGCCGAGACGCCCGAGGGCTTCGCCTACGCCTTCTTCCAGGCGAACAATTTCCACGACAATCGGGTGATGGCGATTGCGAATAAATATGATCGCCTGGATCGCGGGATCATCGAGAAGGCGGTCAATTCCGGGATGACGGAACAGGAGATCGGCGCCGTTGTGGACGATCATTTCTACATGGATCTTGATGACAAGGCCGCGGAGAAGGCGCTCCGGGAGGCAACCAATGAGGCAACCGGGGCGCAAAATGCTCGAGAGGAAGCGGGGCATATAGAAAGAATCAAAACTTCGAGGGCCTACAAGGAAGCCGTGAAATTCCTCGATGACGGGAAGCTCCTGGCCTATTCCCGCTTCAAGACGGGTCCGTTTAACCTCAAGGACGCCGCGATCCCGGGAATAATCGAAGCGCTCAAGGATTCCGGATACATCGAAAAAGGCGGCTTGATCGGCACGGAAAAGGATTTCGCGGAATTCGAGGATGCAAGCGAGAAGGCCGGGAAGATGCCCGAGGGGATGAAGCTCGAGATCCCGGGGGTAGCTGAGGAAGCTCCAAAGGGCGAACCCTTCAAGCTCGAGACGGAAGAAGCTCCGGAAGCCGAAGCGCCCCTGATCCCCGAGGTAGCCGGCGAACAGCCAGAGATACCCGGTATGGAGGGACAGAGAGCAAAGTACCGGGCGACAGAGAAGGCCCCCCCCGCGCCCCCTCCCGAGGGGGGATTATTCGGTCCTCCCAAGAAATCGGGGATCCTGGACAATGAGCGGGGAGCTGTAAACCTCGATTTCCTTGTGGCCATGGTAGAAGCCGGGGATCATATCCGGCTGGGGGTGAAACGGCTTCTGTTCCCGACCGGGATCTCCGCGAAGCACTTGACCGCGGCCGAGATCATATCCAGCAAGGTAGGACGGATGAACCGCGCGGCGTCGATGGCGGTAAACGTCCTGAAAAAAGACCGGAG
>Ga0137459_1000811_pt1 | contig 10566 bp, 11 predicted proteins | sample EasRivERMGT700_2_FD_104908 | JGI IMG/M metagenome (GOLD analysis project Ga0137459, IMG submission 104908) | Soil microbial communities from meander-bound floodplain in the East River, Colorado, USA - East River MetaG ERMGT700_2 | ecosystem: Environmental > Terrestrial > Soil > Floodplain ... | reverse complement strand
GATCGCCGTGGCGCCGCGGACCACCAGCAGGATCGCCGCCTCGCAGGCCGGGGTGAAGCGATCGAGCGTGTCGATCACGAGGTCGGCGACGCGATCGCGGCCGGTGCTGCGGCGGATCGCGCGGGTCGCCTCGCCGAGCGTCGCGCCGGCCATGATCCGGGGCGCCGAGCCGACCGCGACCTTGCGGATCGCGATCCGGGCGAGCAACGCCTGGCGCTCGGAGTCGCTCGCCGGCAGGTCGGCGATCGTCTGGACGTACTTGCGGCGCTGGCGAGCGGTGATCTCGTCCTCGATCGGCGCGCTGGGAATCGCGAGGTCGTCCTCGAACGTATCGTGACGCGCCAGGGCGTCGAGATCGGAGGCGGTGGCCGGCGCCTCCAGCGCGACGGGGATCAGATCGTCGTGGGTGTCGGCGTCCGACTCGAGATCGGGCTGCAGCGCGGGCACCCCGGGGGATGCGGTCGGCGCGCCGAGCGGCGGCGGCTTGAACACCGCCATCTCTCGCGTCGAGATCGGCAAGATCGGCACCGGCGGGTCGAGATCGCGCTCGGACGGGACCGGCAGGACCTGAAAGTGAGGAAACGGCGGGATGCTCTTGCCGCGCGCGCGCAGGAACCGGGCGGCGCGACGGATGTGGTAGACGCGCTCGAGCTGATACCGGATGCGCAGCTCGGCGGCGATCGCCGGGACCAGGTGCTTGACGTCGACCCCGAGCGCCGCGGCGATCGCCGCGAGGTGGCGGGGCGGCAGCGGCGACGTCGAGGCGATCACGACGTGCTGCTCGGGTCCCATCCGCAGCAGCGGGACGCACGAGAACCGCTCCGCGAGCTCCGGCGGCAGCATGCGCTGGAGGGCCGGATCGGCCTTCTCGAAGTGACGCGCGAGCGCCGCCGGCAGCTGGTACTGGCGGCCCAGCACCTTCGACAGCGGATCGAGCTCGAGGTAGTGCAGCTCGACGAGGTTGGTGCCGAGCCGGCCCCCCCACATGACCTGGGCGCGCAGCGCCTGCTCGACCTGCTCGACGGTGAGTAGGCCGGCGGCCACCAGCAGCTCGCCCAGCCTCGGCATAGGATTGCCAGTCTACCAGGCGCATCAGGCCGTAGGCAGGCAGTCCGCCGAATGGTCAGGCGACGGTCACTTCTTTGGACAGGTACACATCCTGGATGGCGTTGAGCAGCTCGACGCCCTCCTTGAACGGCTTCTGGAACGCCTTGCGTCCCGCGATGAGGCCCATGCCCCCGGCGCGCTTGTTGATCACCGCGGTCATGACCGCGTCGCGCAGGTCGTTTGCGCCCGAGGCCCCACCGCTGTTGATCAGGCCGACCCGGCCCAGGTAGCAGTTGGCGACCTGATAGCGCGTGAGATCGATGGGGTTATCGGTTGTCAGCTCCGAGTAGACCTTCTTGTGGGTCTTGCCGAAGCCCTTGAGCGCGGGGTCGTTGAACCCGCCGTTGAGCTCGGGGAGCTTCTGCTTGATGATGTCGGCCTGGATCGTGACGCCGAGGTGGTTCGCCTGGCCGGTGAGGTCCGCTGACAGGCTCTGATCGCCGAGCGCGGTCTTGAACGAGTTGTTGCGCACGTAGCACCACAGGACCGTGAACATACCCAGGCGATGGGCTTCGGCGAACGCGAGCGAGATCTCGTGGAGCTGGCGGCGCGACTCCGGAGCTCCCCAGTACACGGTGGCGCCGACCCCCTGTGCGCCCATGTCGAAGCACTGGCGGATGTCACCGAACAGCGTCTGGTCGTAGGTGTTCGGATACGACATCAGCTCGTTGTGGTTGATCTTCACGATGAACGGAATCTTGTGCGCGTACTTGCGGGCGAGGATGCCGAGCACGCCGTAGGTCGACGCGACGGCGCTGCAGCCGCCCTCGATGGCGAGCCGGACGATGTTCTCGGGATCGAACATCTGCGGGTTGGGCGCGAACGACGCGCCGGCCGAGTGCTCGATGCCCTGATCGACGGGAAGGATCGAGAGAAAGCCGGTGTTTGCGAGCCTGCCGTGCGACGCCATGCGGGCCAGTGCCCCGAGCACACGCGGCGTCCGATCGGACTGCGAGAAGATGTCGTCGATGTAGCTCGGTGAGGGGAGGGTGAGCGAGCTGGCGGCGATCGTCCGGCACTGGTGGTCCAGCAGCGCGGCCTGATCGCCGAGAATGTCGCGGATCTTGCTGAGCTCCATGGGGGACGTTTTATCGGCGGTCGTGGAGCCGGCGCAAGCTCCCCGGTGCGCGGTTGATGGCCCGGTCCCGCGGAACCTCCGAGAATCGGGTAGGGTCGGGGACCGGTGACCTCGGAGTCGACCTCGGCCGTCTCGGCCCAGCGCGCATGGCGCGACGCCGTGCTCGCGTTCTGCGGGGTCGGCGTGCTCGTCACCGGCCTGGTCCGGATCAACATCACCCTGCCGTGGATCGGGCACCTCGGCTCGGCGCTGGTCTCGGTGCTGTTCCTGTTCGTGCCGCTCCGGATCGCGGCCTGGCGCAACGAGGACCTCCGCGACTACGGGTTTCGCGAGCAGCCGGTCGCCCGCGGCCTCGCGACCGCCGGCATCGCGACCGCCGTGATCGTCCCTTTGTTCGCGCTCGGCTTCTTCGCGTTCTACGAGGTCGCGTGCCGCTCCGCGCTGCTGTCGCACCTCGCCCCCCACCAGATGTGCAGCCACTACGGTGGGCTCGCCAGCCTCCACCTGCCCAGGCTCGCGCTGTTCGAGGTGCGGCCGCCCTCGCCGAGCACGCTGTCCGCCGAGTGGTGCCTGGTGCAGTGGCTCGTCGTCGGGCTCCCCGAGGAGCTGTTCTTCCGCGGCTTCCTCTTGAACAAGCTCGAGGAGCGGTTTCCGCCCCGGCGGCGCATCCTGGGCGGCGGGGTCGGGCTGGCCCTCGTGCTGTCCGCGGCCGCGTTCGCGGTGATCCACCTGCCGAAGGAAGGTGATCCGCGCGCCCTCGCCACGTTCTTTCCCGGCCTCCTGTTCGGCTGGATGCGCTCGGCGACCGGATCGATCCTGGCCTCGACGATCACCCACGGGTGCTCCAATATCCTGGCTCGCGGGCTCGAGATCGTGGTGTCGCGATGACTGCGATGGACCGCGGCAGAGGCTGCAGGACCAAGGCCAAGGAGTGACCGCGTGCGCGCAGCGTTCTTCGACATGGACAACACCCTCCTGCGCGTCGAGACCGGCATGAGCTGGGTGCGGTTCCTCTACAAGCGCGGCGAGCTCCCGCCGCGGATGGTCGCCAAGGCGATCTACTGGCAGGTCCTGTACAAGCTCGCGGTGCTCGACATGGACGCGGTGTTCACCAAGCTGGTCGAGAGCCTGCGCGGCGACTCGGAGGCCGAGATGATCGCGAAGTGCGACATCTGGTATCGCGAGCACGTGGCCCGCGAGGTCGCCCCCGCCGCGCGGGTCGCCATCGATCACCACCGCCGGGCCGGCCACCTGATCGTCCTGGCCACCGGCTCGACCCAGTACGCCGCGCGTCCCGTCGCCCGCGACGTCGGCATCGAGCACGTGCTGTCGTCCGAGCTCGAGGTCGAGCACGGCGTGTTCACCGGCCGGCCGGCCGCGTTCTGCTTCGGCCAGCACAAGGTCGCGCTCGCCGAGCGCTGGGCCGAGCGCCACGGCGTCGATCTCGCGGCGAGCTACTTTTACAGCGACAGCTACAACGACCTGCCGATGCTCGAGCGCGTCGGCACGGCGATCGCGGTCAACGCCGATGCGCGGCTGCGCCGCCATGCCAGGCGCCGCGGCTGGGCCGCCCCGCGCTGGAGCTGACCATCCTCCTCACGCTCACGCTCACGCGCCGTGGTAGCCGAGGACCGCCGGCGGAATGTCGAGCACGTCGAGGATCATCGTCGGGGTCGTGGCCCCCAGGACATCCTCGATCCGGGGGTAGCCGGGGTTTTCGTCGGGCCGGTTGTCCCAGCGGACCGGCGGATCGAGGCCGCGGAACACGGTCACGCTGAACCAGCCGGTCCTGGCGCTGTACATCACGTCGTAGACCGGTCCGGTCAGCTCCGCGGCGTAGTCGATGACGAGCTCGCCGGGGCGGCCGGTGACCAGCGTCCCGAGCTTGTTCGCGCGCAGCCTGATCTGCTCGTTGCTGCCGACCGCGGCGACCTCGTCGGGCGCGGCGCCCACCACGACACAAGCGGTCCGCGCGGCAGGTGCGTCCTCGGGGGTCGCCATGGTCACACCATGGGGCCCCGCGTGCGAGATCGCAACGCCCGTCATCGTCAGGCGAACGCTGATGGTGATGCATGACCCCGGTTGTGTATGCTGCCGCCGCCATGGCCAATCCAGTCACACGCGGGCTCGCGGCGATGCCCGCGGTTCGCCGGTTGATCGAGCTCGCGCTCGACGAAGATCTCGGACGTGGCGACATCACGTCGCGCGCGGTGTTCGGCACCGTGGCCGGCGCCGGCGGCGGTTCCGACGGGCCGCCCGTGGTGGCCGACATGACCGCGCGCGAGCCGATCGTCGCGTTCGGGATCGAGATCGCGGCGGCGGTGTTCGCGATGGTCGACCCCACGATCGAGCTCGAGGTGTGCGCGCCGGACGGCGCCCGCGTCGATCGCGGCGCGCTGCTCCTCACCGCGCGCGGCGCGGCGCACGGCGTGCTCTCGGCCGAGCGCACGGCGCTCAACTTCGCGCAGCGGCTGAGCGGCGTGGCGACGCTCGCCAGGCGCTACGCCGAGGCGGTGGCGGGCACCAAGGCGCGGGTCGTCGATACCCGCAAGACCACGCCGGGGTTTCGCGCGCTCGAGAAGGCGGCGGTCGCCGCCGGTGGCTGCGGCAACCACCGGTTCGATCTCGGGTCCGGCATCCTGATCAAGGACAACCACATCGCGGCGTGTGGCTCGGTGCGCGCCGCGGTCGAGGCCGCCAAGCTCCGCGCACCGCACCCGCTGCGGATCGAGGTCGAGGTCACCAACCTCGGCGAGCTCGACGAGGCGCTCGCCGCCGGCGCCGAGATCGTGCTGCTCGACAACATGTCGCCGGCGCAGGTCGAGGTCGCGGCGGCGCGCGCGCACGGCCGCGGCGTGCTGGTCGAGGTCTCGGGTGGCATCACGCTGGCGACGATCGCCGACTACGCGCGCGCGGGCGCCGACCTGATCTCGGTCGGGGCGCTGACCCACTCGGCGCCGGCGGTCGACATCGGTCTGGATGTGCGGACATGACCGACATCGCCGCGGCGGCGAGTCGGCCCGGCATCGGTCCGGCGCGGTGGCTCGGCTGTCAGCTCGTCGAGCTCGAGGCCTGTGACTCGACGAACGACGAGGCGGCGCGACTCGCCCGCGCAGGCGCCCGCCACGGCACGGTGGTGATCGCGCGGGGGCAACGCGCGGGTCGCGGTCGCGAAGGCCGGGCCTGGGCGTCGCCGCGGGACGCGGGGCTCTACCTGTCGGCCATCGTCCGTCTGCCGCTGCCGCTGGTCGACGTCCCGCCGATGACCCTCGCGATCGGGGTCGGCCTGTGCGATGCGGCGCGGGCGGTCGGCGCGCCGGTCGTCCTCAAGTGGCCCAACGACGCGCTCGTGCACGGCAAGAAGCTCGCCGGCGTGCTGGTCGAAGCACACAGCCAGGGCAACCGGCTCGATGCGATCATCGTCGGGATCGGCGTCAACCTGGCAGCGGGCGCGCTGCCGCCCGAGCTCGCGGCGACGGCGATCACGCTCGACCAGGCGGCCGGCGCGGCGGTCGATCGCGCGGTGTTCCGTGCGCACCTGCTCGTGCAGGTCGAGGCCTGGATCGATCGCTACATCGCCGGTGGCCTGGTCGCGATCGCGCCGGCCTGGCACGAGCGGATGGCGGCCGGCGTCGTGGTCCGGGCCCGGATCAACGGCGCCGAGCTGCGCGGTGAGGTCGCCGGGCTCGACGGCGATGGCGCGCTGCTGCTGCGCGACCGCTTCGATCGGCTGCATCGCGTGCGCAGCGGGGACGTCGAGGTGATCCGGCCCACGCCGGGCATCCAGGTCGCGCGCGGTCCCGTGCTAGATCCAACGCCATGAACCGCGGGTACCTCGCGCTCGGCGCCGCTGTCGTGCTGGCCGCCGTCATCGGTCTCTACATGGTCTTGCGCACGAGCGATCAGGGCGGAGACCTCGCCGCGCACCCTGATCCCGGCGTTACGAGCAGCCCTGGGGACGATCCCGGCCGGCCAACGATCAAGGTTACCCAGCCTGCACACGGCGACCGTCCCCCACCGACCGAAGCTGCCGGCTCGGGCTCGGTGCCCGACGAGTACATGGTCGGCGGTGTCCGGATCCGCGATCATCGATCCGGTGACCATGCGCGGGTCGACATCCCCCCGGCGATCCACCCTCCGCAGGGCCGGAAAATTCCGTCGCAGCTCACCTCCGACATCGCCCAGAAGCTGCGGGCCGTGACGGCCGAGTGCACCGCCGGCGTGGCCAAGGAGGCGCGTGGTGCGGCGCCGCGGCTCGAAGGGGAGATCCTGATCGCGATCAAGGACCACCAGGCACAGGTCACGAGCGCGACGTTCCAGCTCCGCGACGTGGCCGCCGGCGCAGACCGACCGGTCAAGCAGTGCATGGAGCAGAAGTCGGTCGGCGTGGCAACACCGGCCGGCGACGAGCCCGACGTCGAAGGCTACGCGATCTCGCTGTCGCTTCGCGTGCCGTAGGCGAAGACGTCGCAAGGGAGTCGCAGCGCGCGCACCGTGCCAGGCGGTGTCACCTCGTACTGCTTTCACCGATGCACATCGGATAGTAGACGAGAAGGCAAAGGCCGTTGATGCTCCCCACACCGCTATGTATAGTCGCGCACGCAATGAGCTGTTTTAGCGAGCGCGCACGCATCGCCAGGTTCCTGAGCGTCGTGCTCGTCTCCGGTGTGGTGCTTGGTGGCATAAGTGGCTGCGAGCAGCTCGGGGCGCGCAAGCGCGCGCAAGATGGCACCCGCATGTTCCACGACACCCAGTTCGTGGACGCGGCAGCCGAGTACGAGAAGGCGCTCACCGTGGTCGACGACCCGATCATCCACTACAATCTCGGGCTCGCGTACTCGAAGATCGCCAAGCCCGGGTACGAGGCGCCGGTCCTGCTCGGCACCCAGGGCGAGTTCGCCTGCAACCAGATCCCGGGCGTCAAGATGGTCGAGGCGGGCGCGTGCATGAAGGCAGGCGATCGCCACTACGCTGAGTGCGGCTCGGCCAAGTCGAGCCCGATCGAGAAGCAGGTGGCGGAGCTCGGCACCCAGCTGAAGAGCACGGCCGACGACGCGAAGAAGAAGGAGCTCGAGTCGCAGATCAAGGACAAGCAGGACGAGCTCCTGCGCTACACCTGCGCATCGTCGTTCAAGTGCTTCGAGGGCTCGTTCTGCTCGCTGCGCTCGCCGGAGCTCGCCGATCTCGCGGCCCGGCACTTCCAGATCTGGATCAAGGCGCAGCCGGCCGACGACGTGATCAAGCGCCTGCGCACCGAGGCGCTCGCCGATCTCGAGACCGCGAAGAAGTCGACCAACAGCTCCGAGATCGCGACCACCCAGAAGCTGGTCGACGATCTGGGGACCAAGGATCAGACGCGAAAATTGATGACGAAGCTCTGGGTCGACTCCGAGCAGCACCGCAAGGCTCTCGACTACTGGGAGAGCCTGCTCCAGGACCGTCCGAACGATCCCGAGATCATGGGCAACCTCGCAGGGATCAACCTCAGCGCCGGCGATTGGCGCAAGTCGATCGAGTGGTACAACAAGGTAGCGGACGTGACGAGCGATCCGAGCAGCAAGGTCGCTTCGTACCAGTTCATCGGCAACATCGCATGGGGCAGGCTGAACGCGCGGACGCTGGTGGGCGCGGAGGCGGTCGAGCTCGCAGATCGTGGCCTCGGTGCCCTGCAGAAGGCCGCCGAAGTGCAGCCCAAGAACTTCCGATTGTTCAGCCTCCAGGCATCGATCTTCAACTTCCGCTCGACGGCGCACGGCGCATCGTGGGCGGCTGCGGCGGATCGCGCGAGCGCACAAGATCTATCAGCTCTCACGCGCGTTCTTGCCGATGAGGCGAAGAAGGCTCAGCAGGGACCAGCGCCGGGGACGAGCACCCCGACGCCTGCACCATCCGTTCCACCCGCGTCTACTACTCCCCCGGCTACCACCCCGGCCACGGGTAGCGCGGCAGCGAAGTCCGGCGGCTGATTCGCCCAAACCCAGGAGCAGCCGAATGACCCGTGACGCAGACAAGACCACGCCGTTCGTGAAAGACGACAACCAGCCTGGTGGCGGCAAAGGTGGCCAGAAGAAGCCACCCCGCGGAGGCCCCGCTCCGGACCCGTACCGGGACCAGCCTGCGAAGGCGGCGCGTACACTCGGGCCGATGTTCGGTAACTTCACGGCCGCCAAGAAGCGAAAGCTGCAGAAGTGGGCCGTACCGCTGCTCTCGGCGATGCTGTTGTTCCATGTCGTCTTGTTCCTCACGATGTGGGTGAAGACGATCTGGGACATCGAGCAGCTCGACCGGCCCAAGAACGCGGGTGAGCTGGCGATCGCCGCGCCACCGCCACCGCCGCCGCCGCCGCCCAAGGGTGGCGTGAAGCCGAAGGACGTCACGATCACGCCGAAGAAGATCAGGGTCCGCGACATGGTCCAGCCGGTGAAGATCGAGCAAAAAGAAGTCTCCGCGCCGGTCGAGACCGGTGATCCGAACGGCGTCGAGGGCGGCGAGGAGGGTGGCTCGGTTGGCGGTGAGATCGCCGGCGTCGTGGCCGCGCCACCGCCGCCGCCACCACCACCGCCACCGGCGCCGCCGGCGACCGTGGCGCCGACCGCGCTGGACGCCAACCGGATCTCCGGTGAGAAGAACATCGTCCCCGACGATGTCACGAAGACCGAGATCAGCCGGTCCGGCAAGGACAAGCTGGTCGGCACCTACAAGCTGTGCATCACGCTCGATGGCAACATCAGCTCGGTGACGCAGCTCAAGAGCACCGGCTTCGGGGCGTACGATTCGAAGATTCAGAATACAATCCGCGGCGAATGGCGATATCGACCCTTCATGGTGAATGGCAAGGCGGCACCGGTATGTACCGCGGTCACGTTCATCTATTCGCAGAAGTAACGATTACGTACAGCTAGCAACCCTCCAGCAGGAACGTGCCATGGGACTCGACCTCGTAGAACTCTGGGAGAACATGTCCATCATCGTGAAGGTCATCACCGTGTTGATGATCGGCATGAGCGTGTTCATGTTCTACATCATCGCCGAGCGCCTCTTGACGTTCCGCTCGGCGAGCGACCAGAGCATTCGCTACGTGCAGGCGCTGGGCGAGTACCTGCGGCAGCACAAGGTGAACGAGGCGCTCAACGCGGCGCGCTCGATGCCGAAGAGCCCGGTCGCGAAGGTGATGGAGTCGGGCCTGACCGCGATGATCCAGGGCCGCGAGGCGCTGAAGTCCGAGGGGCCCGATGACGTCGGCGACTTCGATCTCGTCGATTCGGTGAACCGCGCGCTGGAGCGCGTCAAGGAGCGCGAGACCTCGAACCTGCGCAAGGGCATGTCGTTCCTCGGTACGGTCGCGTCCGCGACCCCGTTCATCGGTCTGCTCGGTACGGTCGTCGGCATCCTCGGGACGTTCCAGCTGCTCAAGGGCGGCAGCGTGACGATCAACGAGATCGGCCCGAAGATCTCCGAGGCGCTCGTGTCGACCGCCCTGGGCCTCGCGGTCGCGATCATCGCGGCCATGTCGTTCAACTTCTTCACGTCGCGCGTCGAGCAATACGTCATCGACATGAACGACGTGTCGAGCGAGTTCATCGACTACGTGCTGCGTGAGGGCCGGTCGTAGCAATGGCGGCCGGACATACACATCGCCGCTGGCGGTTGTCGGGCCACAAGAAAGCCATGATCGATGTCGTGCGCAACGACATCAACGTGACGCCGCTCGTCGACGTCATGCTGGTCCTGCTCATCATCTTCATGCTCATGACGCTGATCATGGGCCGTGGCCACGACGTCCAGCTGCCCAAGGCGACGAACTACTCGCAAGAGAAGGACAAGATGCAGCCGGTGGTGTCGATCGACATCGACGGCAACCTCTGGGTCGAGAAGAGCAAGCTCGGACCGGTGACGCAGGCGACGCTGAAGGAGATGGACGATCAGATCCAGGGCATGTGGAAGGCGCCGAAGAACCCCGACGGGGTCGGGCGGATCTACCTCAAGGCTGATGACAAGGTCGAGTACATCAAGGTCTACCCGGTGCTCGAGTACATGAACAAGATCATGCTGGTGCAGTCGGTCGACCTCGCCATCGCTAAGGACTCGGAGGAGAAATAGCCATGGGGATGTCAAGCGGCAGTGGGGACAAGAAAAGCGTTCAGAGCGAGATCAACGTAACGCCGTTGATCGACGTGCTGCTCGTGCTCCTCATCATCTTCCTCGTCGTCATGCCGATCATGATGAAGATGGAACCCCTCGAGATTCCGCGTAAGATCACGGAGAACGAAGCGCCCGATCCGAATGCCATCATGCTCACCGTCAAGGTGAAGATCACCGGCGATATCGTGTTCAGCGAGAACGAAAAAGAGACGCCGATCGCCGCGGCAGAGCTCGTCCGG
>Ga0137459_1000810_pt1 | contig 10573 bp, 7 predicted proteins | sample EasRivERMGT700_2_FD_104908 | JGI IMG/M metagenome (GOLD analysis project Ga0137459, IMG submission 104908) | Soil microbial communities from meander-bound floodplain in the East River, Colorado, USA - East River MetaG ERMGT700_2 | ecosystem: Environmental > Terrestrial > Soil > Floodplain ... | reverse complement strand
GCTGCAGGTTATCATCGATGTCACCCACCTGCTGCAATACCTGCCGTGCCAAAGTTGAAAGCACTGACACCGCCATGTGTGCCATTTGATTCGCGCCAAGTGTTTTTTCATACGTGCTGGCCTGTGAGAGCAACACATTCAAAGGTTCGATCACGTCGCTTTTCAACACACCCGCCATGCGGCGCCGTTCGCTTTCCAATGCGGCAACCACATCTTCGGTGAAGGCATAGAGCAATAGCTCCTGTGCTAGCGGGTGCTGCTGTTCTGAATCCCCTTGTAATGCCAATAATGGTTTTTCTTCATCATCAGATTGCTCCAGCGCTTCTGGTCGGCGGATGCCAGATGACGATGAACGTACAATACTCTTGAGCAGTGAGGGTGGCGCTATTTTTGGCAGAACAACCTCAACAGGGAGTTGTTCCTGGGCTGCTTCGCTTGACTCCTCATCCAGTGCGCTTAACACTTCCTGCGCAGAAGCATAGCGTTGACCTGGGTCTTTCATCAACAAACGCATGATGACATTATCCAGCACGGGCGGAATATCCGGACGCCTCACATGCACAGATACTGGTTCGGTATGCATCACCTTCGCAATAATTTGTGCGACCTGTTCCCCCATGAAAGGCGGCTCGCCCGTCAGCATTTCATAGAACACCACCCCAAGCGAATATAGATCAGAGCGCGGGTGGATTTCTTTGCCTTCGATCATCTCCGGCGACATATACAGGACCGTGCCAAGCATGCCCTCACCCTGCGTCAAGCGGATTTCCTCATGCGCAAAGGCGAGTCCAAAGTCCGTGACTTTTACCTGCCCCTGCGGTGTGAGCATGATATTTTCCGGCTTGATATCACGATGAATGATGCCCTGTCCATGTGCATACGCCAGTGCTTCCAGCGCCGCCCTGAAAGTCTGCAACGCCTCCGCCGTTGACCATGGTTCAGCGCGTTTGCTCAGCAGTGTGTGCAAATCATTGCCGGGAATGTATTCAAAGACAATATATTGCCAGCCCTGATCTTCCTCCACATCAAAAATGGACATAATGTTAGGATGCGAAAGACGCGCCACCAGGCGCGCCTCACGTAGGAATCGGGCAGCAGCTTCTGCGCCCGAAAAATATTTTGGTGATAAAAACTTGACCGCCACATCACGATCCAGCATGAGATCATGCGCCTTGTACACCACGCCCATGCCGCCCTCGCCGAGCCACGCGACCAATTGATAGCGCTCACGAATCACAGGCGGCGGACTGGAGGGAGTTGTCATCGTTGTTTATTTCAAGGGCTTCAAAATCCTGCGGTTGCCAAGGTGTGGAACGGTTATCCCGTGGGGGATTTGTTTTATCAATTCAATCACAGCGTTATCCATTATAGCTGTTCTCAAAACGATTTGTACGAAATGATCCAGATACATCTATCGAAGTACAATCAAGGTTGCACGACTAGAATACATACGAAAGAGGATTAATGAAACAAATCGTTTCCCTGTTATTTGCAATGACCATATTCCTATCTGCTTGTGCGAGTCCAGCTGAGTCCACTTCAGCGCCCGTTGGACAAGATAATGCAACATCTACATCCCAACCTGCGGAGGTTCTCCCTACCGAAAATATAGCGATTGCCACTTTCACTCCCGAACCAACTACAACACCCACGCCCGTGCCGCCGGCTCCGCATTGGTATTGGACCGTGGATGATTCAGATACGGCAAAGGTCATTGCGGTGACTCAGTTTGGGGAGCGGCGTGAACTCGGCGCGTTGGAGCAGTCAGATGATTTGCACACATATGCCATCTCCCTCGATCATGAGCGCGCCCTGCTCTTCCTGGATACAGACAACAGTCTGCGCATCTATCTGCTCACGCCGAATGGAATGCAAAAGATTGCGCTTCCTTCCGATCCCTTTTATTTCAACACAGAAGCCTGGCAGCCCAGCCGTGCGGTCATTGCCACCCATGGGGACAACGTGCTCTTCTCGTATGTGAACGAGGGCGGCAGCAATCTTATGCCTGATCGAGGTCCCATCCTGCTCCTGGATCTAACAACGCTCACAGCCAAACTGATCGATGAGCTGGTCAGCCGCGACGCCAACAGCAACAACCGCAATTGGTTCCGTGCCTCACCAGATGGTCGTTATCTGCGTTACATGAATGGCGACCAGAAGAAAATGGAGATCCGTGAATTGGATATGGTCACGGGCGAGGCACGTACGCTCTTCACCACCACAGGTTCATCGTACTACATCCGCACTTCGCCGCAGGGCGACCTATGGTATCTACCAGCTGATCATAAGATCGTGGATCTCAATGGAAACCAAACTGACTTCACGGATGAGTCGCAGGCTGTTCGCCCTTTGAAGGATGGCAACGTTGCAGTGTATCCACAAGAGTGCATGGATACTTGCGAGATCAAGGTAATCGCGCCATTCGGGAATGCAACGGTGCTGACCTATACATTTCCATGGGTGATCGAGTTCGCTTCCATTTACAATAAACTTGATCAAGTATTACCCGATCAAAGTTTATTAGTGGCTGGCAGACCGTCTGCCTTTCTATCAAAATCACCAGCAGCCGTGGCAGACTATCCCAACTTACTGGGAGAAGATAGTCCGCTCTTCCGTCTCACTCCCGATGGGCGGGCGCGCCTCGTGGGCATTTACACCGGCAACGTCTCGGATGATGGCCGATACATGCTCTTGCGATCAGCCGACCAGAGTTCATTTTTCATCTATGACGTTATCGCAGACCGTCCACTCTTTGATATACCGATTGACACCACCCTGGAGGATTACCTTGTAACCACCAGATTCTTTGACACGGGCATCCTTGTCAATTTGAGCCCCTCCGTGCCAGGCGAGAAGGGTGTATATCGATACTTCTATCATACCTATGTTTACGAAACCTCAACGTCCATCGCATGGGAGGATGTCAATGCCGAGATCGGTGCTTGCTCTGATCTGCTCAACGCTGGGACGCTGGTCTGCTGGTTTTATCAAACTGATCCAACTTCAATCAACTACGATTTGATCCGCTTTGACCCGGTCACGGGGACAAAGGTAACTCTGTTGGAAGATGTCTGGTGGATCGATTTCACACCTTAAGCTTGTGTCATCATAGGCTTGCATATGCCATAGCACGAACAGCACCTCTCATAGTAGACAGGTGCTGTTTTTTGAAATCATCGAACATCAACACAAGGTAAAATGATTGTGTCCATCTGCCAAAAGCAGATTCGCAACAAGGAACAAGATATGTCAGAATCATTAGCTGATCAAAAAAGAACCCCGCTTCCCATCCTGGAAGCCTACGGCAATATTCAACTCATCACATCCATCTTTCATTGGGTCATTGCGCTATTATCAGCAGGCCTCATGGCAGGGACATTCATCGTCCTTTCGGTCAAGGATACCTTTGGCGCTATCCTCATTGCGGTCAGCATACTACCGGTTCTCGCTTCCATCGTTTTGATCCGCCGCCAAAAATTTGAGCTAACGGCTATGTGTCTTGCTTTCCTGCTCATCAGCATGATCACTGTGATGGCAACCAAGGGCTTGGGTGTCCACCATATCAGCCTCTTTGGATATCCCACGATCTTGATCGTCGCCAGTCTCGTTGTCCGTAAACCGCTCATGGTGATCATTACTCTATATAACATTCTATGCGTTGCCTGGCTGGTCTTTGGCGAATTATCTGGGATGTTTATCCCCACCACACTTGTCCGCAGCGTAGTGGGTGATTTTTTCTCGGTCTCCATCATTTTGATCCTGACCGCGATCATGACGAGCTTGATCACCCGTTCACTGTATCAAAGTTCGATCCAGCTAAAAAAAGAACTTGGTGCGCGGCAGCTTACTGAAGAAAAATATCGTGCGATCTTCGATAACGCCATCGATGGGATCTTTCAAAGCACCACCAGCGGTCGCTTCATGAGCGTGAACCCTGCCATGGCGCGGATGTATGGCTACGACTCGCCGGAAGACATGCTCACCGCGGTCACAGATATTGCCACGCAACTCTATGTGGACCCAACACTGCGAGCTGCACTTCGTCAGCGCCTTGCGAATGGCGAACAGATCAAAAATTTTGAAACCATCGAATATCGTAAAGACGGCTCCACCTTCTGGACCTCCATAAATATACAGGAGATCCGCGATGCCCAGGGTGTGCTCCGCTTTTATGAAGGTACAGTGGAGGATATTAGCCCTCGAAAAGACATGGAGATCAAACGTCAGCAGGCGGATGATAGCTTGCGCCAGTTTAAGAACATCATGGATGAATCCAATGATGCGATTTTTATCATCGACCTCCTCACCAGCCGCTATCTATATTTCAACGGTCGCGCCCGCGCGATGCTGGGTTACACTCATGCGGAGTTGAGCGAAATGGCAGTGACCGATGTTGCCAGTCATATTGCGAATTTGGATGTCTGGCTTGCGCGGGTGAAACTGGTGCGTGAAAACAACGGTTTGATCTTCGAGACAAGTTACCGCCGAAAGGATGGCACCCATTTCCCGGTGGAGGTCAGCGCCAGGCTGCTTGAATATGTTGATGGTCCGGCGATCGTGGCATTTGTCCGCGATATCACAGAACGCCAGAGGGCTGAGCGGGAGCGCGAAAAACTGATCAGCGACCTTGAAGCCAAAAACAAAGAGCTCGAACAATTTACCTACACCGTCTCGCATGACCTCAAGGCGCCCATCATCACCATCAAAGGTTTTCTGGGATTTCTTGAAAAGGATATCTCTGACAACAAACCAGAGAATGTGCATAAGGATGTCATGCGCATCAACGACGCCGTGGATAAAATGCACCGCCTGTTGAGCGAGCTGCTCGAACTCTCACGTATCGGGCGCATGATGAATGCCTCGGAGTTGATCCCATTCCACGAACTCGTGCAAACTGCCCTGGACAACATCCACGGACGCCTTGAGCCGAGCAACATCACGGTTCAGATATTATCCCCGCTGGGGACTCAGCCGAACCTGCCTGCCGTTCATGGAGATCGTCAGCGTCTGACAGAGGTCCTGCAAAACCTGCTCGATAACGCCGCCAAATACATGGGCGCTCAACCTGATCCGCGCATCGAGATCGGTCAGCAGGGCGAAGAAAACCACAAACCGATCTTCTATGTCAAAGACAATGGCATTGGCATCGCACCCGAATATCACGACCGTATCTTCGGGCTTTTCAATAAGCTTGACCCAAAATCAGACGGTACCGGTATTGGACTCGCTCTCGTGAAGCGCATCGTGGAAGTCCATGGCGGCAGGGTTTGGCTTGAAAGCGAAGTGGGGAAAGGTTCCACCTTTTACTTTACGCTGGCAGGCAGTTAAGCGTTACAAGCAAGTTTTCATAGATGCCACTGCTATCGGGAAACATGTAGATAAAAAAACAGGACGGCAAAAGCTTGCCGTCCTGTTTTTTGAATATAGGGTTTTGGTTAAGGCAGTTCTTCGAAGTGGAAGTTGTCGAAGGCAACACCGAGCGAGTGCATCCCGACCAACAAGCCGACGTTGCCGCTGCCGGATTCAACATTCATGGTGCGACCGCCCTTGTTGTTCATGGTAACTGTCAATGACATCTGGCCGTTCTCGGTCTTCATGACCACATCGATATGGTTGACGCTCCTGCCTGCCTTGACCCATCCCTCAACCCAACCGTCGGTGATGGCGTCCCAACCGATCCCGCCAGCTTCTGCCGGATCAAAGGTCCAAACCCCGTAGGCTTGCCAGGTTAAGAGTTCAAGATCAATAAATTTACCGTCGTTCTCGCGCAGAAGCATGCCAAAGCCGCGGTCCGATTGACCTTCTATGAACCAGGTATCCACAGACATCTTGTAGTTCTTCGCAGTCCCACATTGACTGCAGATCGCATAATAGGCATTGTATGTGTTTGCAATTGGATACGGTCCCATCAGCAGCGTGCCATCGCTTACTTTGCAAAAATCACACTTGAAGAGTCCGTTGTCAGTGCTGAAGTCTTCATCGATAATGATCGGACCGGTCGTTGGTGTGATCGTGGGGACGGGTGTATCGGTGGGGACAGGGGTGTCCGTTGCAGTGGGCGGCGGGATCGTGGGAACAGATGTATTGGTGGCTGGCGGAGGCGGTGGGACTGTGTCCACTGGCTTTTCCGCTGGCGCAGCTCCACCACAGGCGCTGAGCAACAAGAACAGGAACAGGGTAAAGCACATAAAACGTTTCATTTTTATCTCCTTTTTACAATAGTTCTTAAATAAATCACGATGTATACATTACAACATCTTGAAACTGCCAAAACAAGCTAAAAGACTGCCAAAAGACGCCAATGTTTGCCCAGGTAGGAATATCTGTGTGGATAGATTTGTTCGTCAAGTTATTTCGTATTGCCGGCTTAATAAGTTGTTGATGGAAATTCACTTAATATCAAGATATGCTCCCGCCGCCGTCCTCGGCGGCGGGGACGTGGTCGAGAGCTATCTTTTTTAGAATAGTTTTTAGACATGCCTTGGGCTTTTCGGGGGCTTAGCCCCCGAAAGAGCAGAGATGTCTTATTAAAAGCAGCAGAGCTTCTGAAGATTTCTCCAGAAGCTCTGCTGCTTTACGCTAGTCAGCTTGCAAAAACAGATTGGAATCCTGAAGTTCTACTTCAGGAACAAACTCGCAAACACCGAAAGTAGAACTTTCGGATTCCTGTTCTCAATGTTTGTTATTGCCCAACAAACCACATGAACGGTATTACGCCGCATAAGGCACAATCGAAGATCACCAACAGCAACCACATCAACCATTGCGCCGGGGCTTTGCGCTCCAACACCGCCTCGGATGGATTCTGGGGATTGTAAAATACCATCACCTGGGCGCCTGCCGGATAGCGCGCCACCACCTTGTTCGCACCCGTGCCGCCTACTTCGGGACCCGGCGCAAGTTTATAACTCTGATATGCCTGTCCATTGACCTGATAGGAATATTGCACAACCGGGTATGCCGTGGACCCGCTATCGCTGGATGAGCGCCACTCGATCGTGGACGTCATCACCGTGCCCATGGTGGAGGGCCACTGGCTTACCGCCGCCATTTTTCTGCGCATGAAAAAGATGACGGTGAGGAAGACAGCATTGAGAATGAAAAGAACAAAACCGATAATGAGTGTTACGAGTATGTTGGTTGACATGATGGGCTCCTTTGGGGTGTTAGCTTTTGGCGGTTAGCGGTTAGCAATTAGCTGTTGGCTAGCGGGTGGCTTTTAGTTTTTGGATGAAGGCGTTGAGCATTTTACGGGTTTCAACGAGGTCATTTTGCATAGACTGATAAATATTTTCCTGGAGATAACCAAGGTCGTGAGCAAGTAAAAGTAAATATTCCAACTCGCTGGCTGACCCCATGGCAATAGTGAAGTAGCGTTTCAGTTCTGCGTCTGAATCTTTCCCGCAGCCTTCCGCGATATTTGCAGGGATCGAGACTGCCGCGCGTTGAATTTGATTCGTCAGAGAATAAAGTTCCTGCTTGGGAAATGTCTCTGTGGCTTTGTAGATTGCCAAGGTCAAGGCGTGTGATTTCTCCCATACTTTCAGGCTTCTAAAGTCTTTCATGAATACCTCCAAGGCTTTTAGCTTTTAGCCCTTAGCTAAGAGCCAAACGCTAATCGCTAAAAGCTAACTAGCTAACAGCTACTTCACCGTCACTTGAATCACTGCACTATCCACACGCTGATCGCTTCTTACAACCTGCAACTGCACAGCATATAACCCATTCAAACCGTTGGTATTCCACTCGGCGAGTAGACCATTGGTCACGGGCGCAGCGCCTTCGCCGATCTGGATCCACTCTTGCGGATTCAAACCCTGACCCACCAGTACACGATAGGAAACAAAATCACTGCCAGCAGCGGTGCCATCGATCTTGACGTTGCCGCTGACTTCGGCGAACAAGGCTGGGAAGGTGATACTCACATCAGGATTAATTTGTGGCGCCTGGATGACATCATACGTCGCGGGTGGAATCGCCAGCCCGGCGCTTTCAGCCCATGCGCGCGCATCGGAGGGGACAACAAGATAGACGCGTTCTTCAATTAACTGTGGAAGTGTGAACACCGTAGCCAGTAAGCCCGTCTCGCGATTGACCGCAAATTTGCGATACATGTTATCGGCTTGCAGGGGTTCGTTACCGTTCAGGAAAACTTCACTGACCAAAGTCGGACATTCCGCAGTGGGCAGCATACCCGATGGATCACAGACATTGATCACCGCCACCTCCGCAGGCACCGACCAATCGTCGCGCGGCAGATCCTGTGAAGCGATCTGCATCAACGCATTCCATAATGCCGCCGATAAGCGCGGAGTTAATTTACTGAATGAATGTGTACCAGTCCAGACTGCCGCAACACGCGTGGGTGTATAACCGATCGCCCATGCGTCGAGTGCATCATCCGTCTGTCCCAGCTTCACAGCGGCAGGTCGACCAATTTCCAGGACATTGGAACTTTGCAATGCACCTTCGCGCGCGGTCTCATCGCTCAGGGCATGATTCATTAAGTAGGCGAGTCCCGGCGTGACCACCGGCTGCGCTTGCGGCGTCGTCCAATCGAGCCACACGCTGCCATCGTTACCAGCCACACGAAACAACGTTACCGGCCAAAATTCGTCAGCGATGGTCTGCCCAAAATAAACACCCTGTTGCGCAAAGGCGCCATACGCGCCCGCGGCATTCAACAGCGTTAATTCTTTGTCACGCGCCACACCGAATGAACTCGCGATCTTGGTCACGTTCTCGAGACCCATTTGCGCGAGCACCTGTGCGGTGGGCGCGGGATAATCATTCGCCAATGCGACTCGCAAGCGGATGGGACCATGATACGCGCCGTCAAAATTTTGGACATCGGTCTTGCCGGGGATATCCCAAATTAACGAGGCGGGACTCAAGCCCCGAGTGAATCCTGTTAAATAAACAAACGCATCCAACGCGGACCCGGGCTGGTGACTACCAATAAGCGGCGTTTCCTGCGCCTGAAGCGTTTCACCGACCACGGCGAGAATCTGTCCATTGCGCGGATCGGTGATGATCGCGCTGGCAGATGAATCAGAGACTGTGACTCCCGGCGGCAAGGCAGGCAGGAAGCGTAATGCCTCACATTCGATCAATGGATCAGGCAAACCTGCAAGCCGTGCGGCATAAAAAGCCGTGACACATGACGATCCTTTTTGGACGTTGTAATCCAATGTTGAGACGATGGTGAGTCCACCGCGTTCGATGCGGGCGCGCGGGATTTGCGAATCCAATTGGGCGAGGAGCAGGTTGACGAAAGCCGCAGCAAATTGCGGCTGAGATGGAGGCGGAGTCTGGAAGAGCGGAGATTCTCCGAGGGCGTTGGCGGTCGCTTCATCCGATAAAAGCCCCAGCGTGGACATCATCCGAATGGTTTCGGTGCCGCGTTCGAGGGCGGTCTGCGGGGCGTCGTATGGATTCAGACTCGGCGAGTCGCTGACGGCCGCGAGGATGGCGGACTCGGTGGTGCTGAGCTGCGTGGCGGATTTTCCAAAGTAAAGCTGTGCGGCGGTTTCGGAGCCGAAGGCATGGCGACCAAAATTTGCGGAGTTGAGGTACCACTCGAGGATCTGCGTGCGTCCGAAGTGGGCGGTGATCTGCGCGGCAAGGATGCGTTCACGCAGGGCGCGGCGGAGGGAGGCAGGCTCGTCGAAGAGCAGCAAATCATAAACGAGTCTTTGGGCGAGGGTAGCGTGGTTTTCGTAATTCGTAATTGTGGCGAGCGAGTAGCCGGAGTGCTGCCAGAATTTCGGATCGGTCTTGGCGATGACGGCATCCGCCAATGACTTGGGCAGATACTGCGGATTCGAATCACTGAGAGGAATGTAACGGCGCGGAGCATCGTTGGGCGCGAAGGTGAATAGAATATTTTCGCGCGTGCGGTCATAGATGCGCGTGGGTTGCAGGAGCAAGCCATCGGGTGGATTGAGAAATTGCGGCAGGGTTTCGATGGAGGGCAGGTCGCGCGTGAGGTTCACATACGCAAACGCGGACGTGATGATGAGCGCGGCGATGAGCAGCGAGACGATCATCCCCAGGCTGAGGAAGGTATTGCGCGTGCGGGCGGCGTTGTCGCGTTGTTTGGCGAGTCGTCGTTCACGCCGTGCGCGCAGGATGGGGGTGATCTGGGGCATGGGGGTATTGTAAGGGATGAAGGTTGAAAGTTGAAGGATGAAAGAAGGAAAGAAGAAAGAAAAAACGGTAAAATCAGTTATGGCTTAGTGTAAGGAGTTTCTTATGAAGATTCAAGATATAAAACAAGTAATTGCAAAATTGAACTTACATGAATTAGTTCGTATTCGTCGGTGGTTTGAACGTAATGCCAATTTCAACAAGCCAGTTAAACTTGCCAACCGTGAGTACATTCACTCTTTGCGTGGAAAGTATAGAGGTAAGGGATTGATGAAGGCTTTGATGGCTGACAAGAAACGTGAAAGAGATGCTATATCGTAAAAACTCCGAGATTGTCTCGGAGTTTTTATTTGTTGGGTCAAATCACATCGAATCCAATCTCTTGTAAGTACTCATAGATTGGATCGTAGTATTCTTTATTGCG